>Ga0209300_1000023_pt1 | contig 123308 bp, 118 predicted proteins | sample Shrwel_input2_RT_FD_187535 | JGI IMG/M metagenome (GOLD analysis project Ga0209300, IMG submission 187535) | Subsurface microbial communities from deep shales in Ohio, USA - Utica-3 well 1 S input2 RT (SPAdes) (version 2) ... | reverse complement strand
CTGTCTCCAGCTTTTCGATCACTGCATCTGGCGTACGTTCTGGAGCAACCAAAGTGACAAAGCTACCCATTTGGAGCTCTAGACCGGTATTGGTTTCAGTTACAGGCGGAACCTTCGGAAAGCCTTCGTTCTGGGTATCGGAGAACTCGACTAGTCCGCGAGCTTGACCAGATTTAATCAATGGAGCCATATCGCCCAAGCTTGTAATAACTGCATCTACTTCACCATTTAGCAGGGCTTCTTTCTGTGTGGCTGCGCTATTGTCGTACGAAACCACCTTAAACTTTGCTCCCGTCAAGTCCTGAAGTTGCAACAATGTAAGGTGGGTCCTGGCCCCCATGTTCTGAATCCCGATACGTACGCTACTCGACTCTTCCTTAGCTGCAGCTATTAAATCACCTAAATCCTTGTATGGTGAGTTTTTCGGCACAGTGATTGCATCAGCTTCACGTGTAATACGAGCAATCATTCGCATCTTGTCCATGCCGAACCCGGGCAGCATCTCTTTCCAGGGAATTGTAATGATACTGTCATAAGTAATCGCCGCAATGGTATATCCATCTGGTCGCGCGCTCATCAACTGAAGCAAGCCAGTAGCAGTCATACCACCTGCGACGTTTTCCACGTACATCGAGACTGGCAAAGAGTCTTCGGCAATATTGGTAATCTTACGTACGATTGCATCAGTGCCACCACCAGCTGCTGCGGGAACAATTACCCGAATTTCACGGTTCGGATAATCAGCATATGCTGCATGGGTAATAAACGTGGCCACGCAAGCAAGTCCTAAAAGAGTTTTCTTTAACATCAGTATTCACCTCTTAATGAATCCACAAGCTCATTAAAACCATTGAAGCCAAACATATTAATGCAAATTTAAGCGATAAATTAGACTATATGATCTAACATACACACTAAAATCGCACGACCCGGCATTTGATCTTAAAGCGCTTGCGATTTCTCAACGAGCAACTTGAGTTGCTTCACTTCAACCTCATCAGGCATCACCAGTGGTTTACGTACATCCCCCGCCGGCATGCCAATGATGTCAGCTCCTGCCTTGATGAGGCTGACGGCATATCCCTTTTTCCGATCACGCAGATCGACGAAAGGAATAAAAAACTCTTGGGTGATCTTCTTCACCGTGGCGCTATCGCCGGCACGCAATGCGCTGTAAAACTTCAATGCCAACTCCGGCACGAAGTTAAAGACAGCGGAAGAGTAGGTGTTGACGCCGATGGAGAGATACGCTTCGGCGAAGATTTCAGCCGTCGGGACACCGCCGACATAGATCAGGCGGTTGCCTACCGTCTTGACGATCTTGTTGAGGAGTTGCATGTCTCCCTTGCCGTCCTTCAACCCGATCAAGTTGGGGCATTTTTCGGCAAGTTGCTGGACGGCCGGGGCTTCGAGTACACCATTGCCACGGTTGTAGTAAATGACATTGATCGACGTGCTGTCGCAGATTTGGCGAGCGTACTCGACCAGCCCATCCTGTGGGCATTCGGTCAGATAGGGCGGCATCAATAGAATGCCATCGGCACCGGCCTCTTCCGCAGCGCTGGCAAAGGCCTTGCCGCTTTCCACACTCAAGCCTGCGCTCGCGATGATCGGTACCTTGCCGCCGATTTCATCGACCGCAACGCGCACGATGTGACGAAACTCATCCAAAGAGAGGTTAAAGAATTCGCCAGTTCCACCTGCCACGAAGACGGCGGAGATATCATGACTGACGAACCATGCAAGCCGTTTACGATAGCTCTCTTCATCGAAGCGACCTGCAGAATCGAAATCCGTAACCGGAAAAGACAGCAGGCCATCGCCAACCGCTTCTATCGTTTCTGCTTTGGAAAATTGCACCGTCATGTCCCTCGCTTATGTCTTGTTGAGCGTGATGACATATACCCTATATGTCATACATCATACAAGTGAGAAGATAGACATGCACTGGCTGTCATACAACACCGACAATGGTCGATAAAACAAAAGTATTAAAGGCCAAGAAAAACAAGATAGTCGTTGGAAAGCAACCAGCCGCAAAAAAGGCGGATGCAGCCTATGCAGTACAACACGTTCGTTGGATCGATGAGAGGGCTTCGTGATGGTTTCGCCTTTAGCTCACTCATCATCGGGCCAAAGGCCCTGTCGTGCACTCAAACTCTGTCACCGTCTCTCAACTGCACCAATTCCGCATACAACGCAGCGGGAATTGTCACGCCCTCGCTTTGACTGCGTACCCTAGCCGCATATCGACGCTGCGATGGCAGGCGAGCTCCTTGGGCAGTGATACCTTCGAACAAAGCTTCAGCCTGTTGTAGGCGCGCTTCGGCATCGGCGCCGAGAAAGACGTGAGGATCCATGGCCAGGATGAATTCACCATGCTGCGGCGCCCCTTCTCCACTGTCATCCGCCGGACGAGTTTGATGCCCCAGGCGGTCGCCGATCAGTGGCCCGGCCAGAAGTTCGATCATGATCGACAATGCTGCACCTTTATGACCACCGAACGGGAGAAGCGCCCCGGCCAACGCCGCCTCTGGATCAGTCGTTGACTGACCCGCCTCGTCGAGCGCCCAGCCTTCGGGGATCGACTCACCGGCCCGGCGGTGCAGTTCAACCTCGCCGCGTGCGACCACGCTGGTAGCGAAGTCGAAGACGAACGGCGTGCCCTCCGGCCGCGGCCAAGCAAACGCGATGGGGTTCGTCCCCAACAATGGCGAGTGGCCACCCGCTGGAGCGACGTAGGCATGGCTCGGGGTCATCGCCAACGCAACTAAGCCTTGGTCGGCCAAGGATTCCACCTCGGGCCACAACGCCGAAAAGTGAAAGGCGTTTTTGACAGCCAGAACCGCCACACCGCTGGCACGCACCTTCTCGATCAGAGGCTGCCGCGCGGTCTCGAAAGCCAGTAGCGAACAGCCACCTCGTGCATCGACATTCACCACGCCCGTGGCCTGATCTGCCACCTCGGGGACAGCATGCGGATCGACACCGCCAAAACGAACGGTGCGTACGCAGTCAAGGAGTCGGTACAGACCGTGCGAGTGGCATTCATCGCGCTGAGCCGCCACCACACTGCGAGCAATGGCGGCCGCTTGATCCTTGGAGAAGCCATTTTGCTCAAGAACATCGACACTCAGCGTCCATGCTTCCTCGAGAGATAACCTTGTCTGATCACTCATACGAGCCTCCCACGGCTGGCAAATCACCACGGAGTTTTTCAGTTGTCATCTGGATGCCCGGCCGCAACGAATTTGCCGCCCTGATAGATGACCGATGGATCATTTGGATCGAGCGCACCAGCTTCTTCCTCGACCTCGATCCTCCAAGGTTCCGAACTATCCTGCGGGGCCCAGCCGAGAAACGCTGATTTACTGTTATCCCACCACGACTCGGTATTCGCCGATGCGCCGTAGACCACGGTGCAGCCCAGCTTGGGGGCGACGAAGGCGCGAGTCATCAGGCGCATGAAATCCTCGACGCTCAACCAGGTGGCCATCATTCGCGTATCTTTCGGCTTGGGGAAACAAGAACCGATACGCACGCTGAGGGTCTCGATATCGAACTTGTGGTAATACAAGCTCGCCAGGTCTTCGCCGAAACACTTGGACAGGCCATATAGCGAGTCGGGACGACGCGGCACTTCGGTATCGATGCGTGTAGTACGTGGGTAGAAGCCGATGGTGTGGTTGGAGCTGGCGAATACGATGCGTGGTTTGCCGAGGTTCCTGGCCGCCTCGTAAAGATTATAAGCGCCGATAATGTTGGCCTGGAGAATATCGTTCCAGGGTTGTTCCACCGAGACGCCGCCGAGATGAATGATCCCGTCGCAGTCCTTGACCAGTTCGTGCACAGACCCGGCATCGGCGAGATCGCAGGGGACCAGTTCCTCATGCGACGCTGCTTGACCGAGATCGGCGATATCCGATAGACGCACCTTGTGCGCCAGCGTTTCCAGATGCGGCCGAATCGCGCGCCCCACGCCACCGGCCGCGCCTGTCACCAGAATTCGATTCAACATGCATACACTCCTTCAATATTCAGTACGCGCAAGATCACCGTCATCGCATTCATGCGCGTTCGTTCAATAAGATAGCGACATCTAGAAGCCGTAAAGTCGTGCCGGGTTGTCCACGAGAATCCGTTGGCGTTGCTCGGCCGATGCCCAGTCGAGCAGCACATCGAGTTGTTCGGCGTCGTCGGGATAGTGCTCGCGCGGTACGCCGACGTGGGGCCAGTTGGAGCCCCAGATGATGCGCTCGGGGGCATGCGCGATGACCCGCTTGGCGATCGCCCCGATATCCGTGTAGTCGGGGCCGCCGGTCTGGCTGGCTTCGTAGCCGGCGCAGATCTTGAACCAGGCATTGCCGCGATCGAGCAGCCGCAGGATCTCGCCAACCCGGGCGTCGTCCGCCGGCACCGGCGGCATGAACTTACCGATATGGTCGATGATGTACTCGCCTTCGATACGCCGCAGGCCGTCGAGGTAGTCGTTTAGCTTGCAGCCGTTGAACTGCACCATCAGGTGCCAGCCCAGCGGGCGGATGCGCCGCTCGACATCGAGCATCTGCTCGTGGCTAACCGCGCCGCCCGGCAGGTTCATGATCCGCGCCCCGCGCACGCCCTTGGCATGCCAGGCCTGCAGGTCGTCGTCTGGCGTATCGGGCGTCACCGCGGCAACGCCACGTGCGGTTTCGGGGCCCAACTGCTCCAGTGCCGCAAGCAGGGCGCTGTTATCACGCTGGTAAGCGTTGGGCTGGGTGACGACCACGCGATCGAGCGATAGCCATTGCTGGAGCTTGCGGTAGTCCTCGACCGTGGCCATCTCGGGAATCTTCGGACCGCCGGGCTGGGCTTCGAAGCCTGGCAGGTACAAGTGAATGTGGCAGTCGGTCGCCCCGGCCGGCGCCTCGAGCCTGGGTGCCGGGCCGTCGAGCGGGCGGGTGTTGGCGGGAATCTCTGACACGCTTAGGCCTCCTTCAATGCGAATTGGCGCAATGCATCACGATCGATCTCGATGCCCAGACCGGGGCCATCGGGAATCTGCATGACACCGCCGGCATGTTCCAACGGCGTTTTGACGACCGCCTGGCGGAAAGGATTATGCGTTCTGTCGAACTCCATGATCGGTTCTCGAGGGCGACGACGGGGAGGGTTGGGCGGCATTGCCGCCATGTTTTGCAGGCTGGCAGCAATGCACACCGCCGTGCCCCAGACATGCGGCACCAGGCGCACCCCGAACATCGCCGCCATATCGACGACGCGGCGCATCTCGGAAAACCCGCCCACGCTGCAGATATCCGGCTGCACGATATCCACCGCACGGGCTTGCAGCGGCTCCAGCATGGCGTAGCGGCCATGCCAGTTTTCGCCACTGGCCACGGGGATCGGCTGTCCGTCACGCACTGCGTGGTAAGTAGAAATCTGCTCGGGTAACACCGGTTCCTCGAACCAATCCACGCCCAATGCCGAAGCGCGCTTGCCCACTTCCAGCGCCTCAAGCAAATCGTACCCATGGTTGGCATCGATCATCAGGCGTCCTTCAGGGCCCAACGACTCGCGCGCGGCGGTGATGACCTTCAGGTCTTCCTCGACATCGAAGCCGATCTTGATCTTCACACCATGAAAGCCCTCGCGAACATAACCGGCCACTTCCTCGGCCGTATCCTGGACACGATCGACTCCATCGCGCTTGAACGAGCCGGTGGCATAAGCGCGTACGGATTCACGAAAGCGCCCTCCGAGCAGCTCGGATATCGGCGCGCCATAGTGCTTGCCCTTGATATCCCACAGAGCGATATCGATGCCGCTCAATGCCGTCACGGTAAGGCCGCGCTGCCCTTGATCACGCAGGCGGTTGTAAAGCTCGAGCCATAACTTTTCCGTTTCCAGCGGGTTGCACCCGATAAGCGCTACGGCGTATGCCCTGACCACGGCAGCATTGGGCTTGGCGGGTCCCAGGCACTCGCCCCAGCCAATAGTGCCATCATCACAGACAATTTCGACTAGGCAATGCTGGCGCCTATCAAAACGCATGGAAGCGCTTTCAAAAGCGTGGTCGAGCTGATGATCCAGCAAGTGAACGTTAACGGCTTCTATTTTCATTGATCGCCCCTATCTAAAGTCAGTCGGCCAAGAAATTGGGGAGTGCCATGGAAATGGCTGGCACATAGGTCACCAACATCAACACTAGAAAAAGTGCGAGATAGAAAGGCCAAATCGTCTTGACCGCCTTTTCGATCTTTATTTTGCCTATCACGCTGCCGACAAACAGACAGGAACCAACCGGCGGTGTACATAGGCCCAGCCCCAGATTCATCATCATGACAATGCCGAACTGAACCGGGCTCATACCAAACTGCATCGCCACAGGGAGGAAAATGGGCGTACAAATAAGGATCAGTGCTGCCATGTCCATAATCATCCCCAGCCCGAGTAACACCAGGTTAAGTATTAACAAGATGGCATAGGGATTATCAGAAATTTCCAGAAGCGAGTCGGTTATCAATTGAGGAACGCTATACAGCGCCAACAGGTAAGAAAACGCCGAGGCACAGCCTACCAGGATCATCACCAATGACGTGGTGCGAACAGACTGCGCGACCGCTTTCTTGAAGGACTCCCAACGCAATTCACGATAGACCAGTCCGGTTACGATAATGGCATAAATCGCACCAAAGGCGCCGGACTCAGTTACTGTCAAGATGCCGGACAAAACCCCACCTACAATGATTACTGCCGTCAATAATCCTGGAAGAGCTGCCACGAAACTAATGGCCAGTGCCGACCATCCTGGAAATGGTTCTCCCTTGTAGCCACGCTTGACTGCTACGACATAAGCAGCAAAAGCTAATGCAAGACACATCAATATACCCGGTACGATACCGGCCAAGAACAATTGAGTTATAGAGATACCACCACCCGCAGCGACAGCATAAAGAATCATATTGTGGCTGGGCGGGATCACCACCCCGGCGATCGACGACGTCACGGTCACATTGACCGCATAGTCAGCATCGTAGCCTTTTTCCTTCATGACCGGGATGAGGATAGAACCAAGCGCCGACGTGTCGGCAACCGCCGACCCCGAAATACCTCCAAACAACATCGACGAACTCACGTTGACCATGCCCAATCCGCCACGCACGCGCCCCACGGCAGCGGAAGCCAGCTTGACCAGGCGATCTGAGATGCCGCCATGCAGCATTAGCTCTCCCGCAAAGATAAAAAACGGTATCGCCAGCAGTGAAAACACCGAAATTCCCGAGAGGATACGCTGGAAGGCAACGAACAAAGGCAGCCCTTCGTAAAGAAAGGTGCCAACGGCGGCCAGCCCGACGGCAAAGGCCACAGGAGCACCTACGATCAACCCCAGGAAGAACAGGCCAAAGAGAATAGTCAGCCCCATAGCGTCAATGCTCCCCTTGCGCCGTGCCGATGGCACGTTCGATGATATTGATCCCGGCGAACAGCACCATGAGAAAACCGCAGACCACCAGAGGGGCGGCACGCCAGCTTTCGGAAATTCCGATGATGGGAACGGGACGGGCGAGATTGTCCATCACCATGATCCAGCCCTGCCATGCCATGAACCCACCGAAGACGATGACGAACAGGTCAGCGATATAGCGCATGATTTCACGCGGCAATGCCGGCAACCCCTCGCGTACGAAATCGATACTTAGATGACTGTTATTACGAACTCCCGCTGCAGCGCCGAGGCAGGTTATATAAACAACTATCACCAAAGAAGATTGCTCGACCCAAGTTGGCGTATCATTGAGAACATAACGACCAAACACTAGCCAGCCAAAAGTTATGATCAGGAAAACCATCAAAACGCCCGCCACAATAATACAAAGTCGAGCAAGACCATCTAAAACTTTGTCAAGTAGCGTTCGAGGCTTTTTTTCTGCGTCTTGATCACTGAGTTCATCGGAAAAGGTGCTCACAGCAGCTAGTCCTTTCAAGAAATCCCCGGGTCGACACCGACCCGGGGTATTCATATTTTTACATGATTATTGTGCAGCCTGGATATCATGAACCAGCGACTCAAGCCCAGGGTGCTGTTTAATAAACTCATCGTAGATAGGTTGCATCTTTTCCTGAAACGCAGACTTGCTATCCACCTTGTTAATCTTCACGCCGGAATCAAGAACTATCTGCCTGCTCTTTTGAACGCGCTCTTCCCAGAGTTGCCGCTGCTCCTTGGCAGCATTTTCGGCTGCTTTGCGAACAGCCTTCTGATCTTCTTTGCTGAGTTCTTCCCAACTTGACTTCGCCACACACAGGCATTCCGGCAGGATCAAGTGTTCGGTAAGCGAATAGTACTTCGCAACTTCATAATGACCACTTGACTCGTAGGATGGATAATTATTTTCCGCACCATCAATGACGCCGGTCTTGAGTGATTGATAAACCTCGCTATAGGCCATCGGTGTCGCATTGCCACCCATTTCATCGATCATCTGAACATAGAGGTCGTTGTTCATCACACGGAACTTGAGACCTTTGACATCATCGGGCGTCTCCACCGGGTGTTCAGTGTTATAGAGGCTGCGAGCGCCAGACCCAAACCAAGACAGTGCGATTAAATTCTTTTCTTCCAAAGCATCGGCAAACCGGTCTCCGATATCGCCATCCATGATGCGATACATATCGTCAACACTATTAAAGATAAATGGCAACGACAGTACGTTGGTCGCCGGTACAATCGGCCCCATCGGTCCCATGTTGAAGTTGGCAAAATCCAACCCACCACTGCGTACTTGCTCGATAGCGTCCGGCTGATCACCGAGTACAGCGTTGTGGTACATCTTGGGCTCAACCCGTCCATCGGTTTTCTGGGCGACCTCCTTTGCGAAGCTTTCCAAGGCCTCGCTATTTGGATAACCCGGGGGGTGAATATTCCAGCCACGCCATTGTTCGGCTTGAACAGGTGAAGACATCAGAGCCACGGCACTAGCCACCGCAGCAACGGACAGGCAGTTTTTCAGCTTCAGATTGTTCTTTAATTGCATGACATGCCTCCTATCGATATAGCATTGTCGTTATACGTTTCTTGTCATTTCGATCAGATCATTGAATTGTTTGTCTTTATTCGGCGTGGGCATCACCAGCGGTTTACGTACATAGCCCGCCATCAGCCCCCCGCATCTGTCTTGTTTAGCGTAATGACATCAAGCTTTTATGTCATACATCATACAAGCAGAAAGATAGGCATGCGCCGGCTGTCATACAACATCAACAATAGTCGATAGAACTAAGGTATAAAGAACAAGGCCCAGCATAGGGAGTCGCCGCTACCGGGGAAGGAGGTAGCGGCGGGTAATTGAAGGATTAAGCCTGGGTGCCCTCGACGATCTCGAATTGCTCGAGACCACCGCCCTCGGAAAAAGCTTCGGCGGGCATGGGATTGGCGTGGGCTTGCTTGAAGTCATCACTTCCCACCCAGGCACGGAAGGCATCCTGATCTTCCCATTCCGTCTCGACGAGATAAGGCGTTTGGTTGCCCTGAGGCCGCAAGACTCGCATGGCCTTGAAGCCAGGTTGTTTGTCGACCTCGCTGGCGCGTTGTTGAAACCGACGCTCGAACTCGGCTTCATACCCCGAATTGACGAAAACACGGTTGATGACGATAAAACTCATTCGCTCCTCTCCTTAGCCAAGCAGTTCACGGGGCGACTGCCAGTGTTTGAGCGTTGCGCAACCCGCCGCCCAGATGTCGGCTTCCAGCGTGGCGATGGTGGCCGTCGGCATGGGCTGAGACGCACGCATATCGCCCTCGACCAGACGCCCGACCAGTGCGCCGACCAACGGCATGTGACTGACCAGCAAGCACGGCATGTCCGCGACATCGTTTTGCAACCAGTCGATGAGCGGCTCCAGCGGATCGTCCGGGGTGATGATCGATAGCGTTTCGACGGGACATCCCAAGGGCGTCGCCATCCACTGCGCGGTCTGCTGAGCACGTCGATAGGGGCTGGCGATGATACGTAGTGTCGTTCGCACGTCCTCGCCAAGCATGCTCTGCAGCCATGTCCCCATGGCACGCACTTCCACCTCGCCTTGCGTAGTAAGTGACCGCTCACTATCTGGCATGCCCGGCGCGGCTTCGCCATGCCGCATGATATAAAGATTCGACACGCTCACGTCTCCTCGGCCCCGGGTTCCATCCGACGCGCTTCGAATACATCCTGCCGTGGCAGGACGAACTCAACGTCGCTGCTCTGCTCTTGCTGCATGAGCATTTGCGCCATCTGCCGTGCCGGCACGCCGTTGAACAGCACCTGATAGAGCCCTTCGGCCAAGGGCATGTAAATGTCTTCACGGCGCGCCTTTTCGCGGACCAGACTGACGGTGTTGACGCCTTCCGCCACTTGGCCCAGTGACTCGATGGCTTCTTCGAGCGTCTTGTTCTCGCCCAGCGCAAACCCGACACGATAATTGCGCGAGAGCTTCGACGAGCAGGTCACGATAAGATCCCCCACGCCCGCCAATCCGATGAAGGTCAGCGGATTGGCGCCCAACGCCACCGCGAAGCGACTCATTTCCGCCAGCGCGCGTGTCATCAGCATGCTGCGTGTGTTTTCTCCCATGCCAAGCGCCGCCGCCATTCCTGCGGCAATGGCATAGATGTTTTTCAGCGCACCGCCCAGTTCGACACCATAGCGGTCGTTGCTGGCATAAACACGAAAATAGTCGCAGCCGAGTGCCGATTGTACCCGCGCCCGGGTATAGGGATTATCACTGGCGATGACCGTCGCCGTGAGCTGTTTCTCGGCAACCTCGGAGGCGAGATTGGGGCCCGACAGCACACCAATATGCGGAAAGCCGGTCTCCTCCTCGAGGATCTGGCTCATCAGTTTGAAGCCTTCCTCATGGATTCCCTTGGTGGTGCTGACCAGGATTTGAGAAGGCGCTAGCCACTCCCGAGCCTGACGGACAACAGCGGCAAAAGCGCTCGAGGGAATGGCTATGAAGACCACCTCGGCACCTTCCAACACGGCGCGCATATCGTCCGAAGCAACCACCGAGGGATTCATGGCGTAATCCGGCAAGTAGCGTGAATTGCGATGTTCGCGGTTGATCTGCTCGATCAAGGCCGGATCGCGCATCCACTGGCGCACACGGGCTCCGTTGTCGGCAGCGATGCTGGCGATGGCCGTACCAAAGCTGCCGCCGCCAAGCACGGCGACTTGAAGTCGTTCGTCGGTCATGGAGGTTTCCTGGTGGCCTGCTAAATGACGCTATTGTAGCGAACCTGACGTGTCACGCACGCCCGATCATTTACTGCCTGCAAAAGATGACACCGCCCGTGGGCGGTGTCGTCGTACTACTCTTCACTCTGCTCCTGCCGAGTAGCAGGCCGATTAGTCGATCATCGGCAACAAGGCATCGATACTCGATTTGGCGTCGCCATACAGCATGCGCGTGTTTTCCTTGAAGAACAGCGGGTTCTCGATACCCGAGTAGCCCGTGCCTTGGCCGCGCTTGCAGACGAAGACGTTCTTGGCTTCCCACACCTTGAGCACCGGCATGCCGGCGATGGGGCTGTTGGGGTCTTCCTCGGCGGCCGGATTGACGATGTCATTGGAACCGATAACGATCACTGCGTCGGTTTCGGCGAAGTCGTCGTTGATTTCGTCCATCTCCAGCACGATGTCATATGGCACCTTGGCCTCGGCCAGCAGCACGTTCATGTGTCCTGGCAAACGCCCGGCAACCGGATGAATACCGAAACGCACGGTCTTGCCCGCGGCGCGCAACTTGCGGGTCAGCTCGCTGACCGCGTTCTGCGCCTGCGCCACCGCCATGCCATAGCCGGGCACGATGATCACGCTATCGGCATCATTGAGCGCGCTCGCCACGCCACCGGTATCGATGGCGACCTGCTCGCCCTCGATCTCCGCAGCCGGTCCTTTGCTGCCGCCGAAGCCGCCCAGAATCACGTTGACGAAATTGCGATTCATCGCCTTGCACATGATGTAGGAGAGGATGGCACCGGAAGAGCCCACCAGCGCCCCGGTCACGATCAACAGATCATTGGACAGCGTGAAGCCGATGGCCGCCGCTGCCCAGCCGGAATAGCTGTTGAGCATCGACACCACCACCGGCATGTCGGCACCGCCGATGCCCATGATCAAGTGATAACCGATGAAGAAGGCCAGCAGCGCCAATAGCAACAGCGTCCAGAAGCCCGCGCCATTGAGGTAGGCGATCGCCAACAGCAGCGACATGATTGCCGCCCCGGCATTGAGCAGATGGCCACCCGGCAATTGGCGCGGTTTTCCATCTACCTTGCCCGCCAGCTTGCCGAAGGCGACCACCGAACCAGTAAACGTCACTGCACCGATGAAAACGCCCAGCACCACTTCGACCTGCAGGAACGTCAGCTCGGCCGGCGTCTTCTCGGCCACCAGCGCGGCGAAGGCCGAAAACCCTTCGCTGGCCTCCCCGGCGAGCTGCGCGGCCATGACCCGGCGGCGCTCCAAGTCGGCATTGAAGCCGATGAACACCGCCGCCAAGCCGACGAAGCTATGCAGCGCCGCGACCAGTTGGGGCATCTCGGTCATGTCGACCTTCTTGGCCAGGTAGACGCCGATACCGGCACCGATCACCATCATCGGTATCATCCACCAGTACCCGCCGACATTGGGGCCAAGCATGGTGAAGATCACCGCCAACCCCATACCTACGATGCCGTACCAGACGGCACGCTTGGCCTTTTCCTGATTACTCAACCCTCCCAGCGAGAGGATGAACAATACACTTGCCGCCACCGCTGCGGCGGACACCAATCCTTGACTCAACATCGTCTTTTCTCCGCCGCGTTAGGATTTCTGGAACATGGCGAGCATGCGGCGCGTCACCAAGAAGCCACCCACGATATTGATGGTGGCGATCAGCACCGAAATACCTGCCAACAAGCCCACCAGCCAACTACCCGAGCCGACCTGCAACACCGCACCAAGCACGATGATGCCTGAAATAGCGTTGGTCACCGCCATCAGCGGCGTATGCAATGAGTGGCTGACGTTCCAGATCACCTGGAAACCCACGAAGCAGGCCAGCACGAAAACAATGAAGTGCTGCATGAACGACGCCGGTGCCACCAGGCCCAACAGGCCCATCACCACGCCGCCAGCTACCAACATGCCCACTTGGCGCTTGGTCTGGGCGAGGAAGGTCGCATGCTCAGCCGCTTTCTTCTCTTCCGGGGTCGGTTCCTTGGGTTTCTCCTTGGGCGCCGACTGTCCGATGGCTTTGACCTTGGGCGGCGGCGGCGGAAAGGTGATCTCACCATGATGCGCCACGGTGACGCCACGAATCACGTCGTCTTCCATGTCGTGAACGATCACGCCATCTTTTTCCGGCGTCAGATCGGTGAGCATGTGACGGATATTGGTGGCGTAGAGCAACGACGCCTGCGTCGCCATACGTGAAGGGAAGTCCGTATAGCCGACCACAACCACACCGTTGTCTGTGACGATGCGCTGGTCGGGTACGGTGAGATCGCAATTACCCCCCTTCTCGGCCGCCAGGTCAACGATCACCGAGCCCGGCTTCATGGCCTGGACCATATCCTCGAGCCACAGCTTGGGTGCCGGCTTGCCCGGGATCAGCGCGGTGGTGATGACGATATCCACCTCGGGCGCCTGCTCGCGGAATAGCGCCAACTGCTTCTCGCGAAACTCGGGGCTGGAGGGAGCAGCATAACCGCCGGAGCCCGAGCCATCCTGGCTATCCTCGAAGTCGAGAAACAGGAACTCGGCGCCCATCGACTCGATCTGCTCGGCGACTTCCGGGCGTACATCGAAGGCACGCACCACGGCGCCCAGGCTGGTTGCGGTACCAATGGCCGAGAGCCCGGCGACGCCCGCGCCCACGACCAGCACCTTGGCCGGCGGCACCTTGCCCGCCGCCGTGACCTGGCCGGTGAAGAAGCGCCCGAACTGATTGCCGGCTTCGATCACTGCACGATAGCCAGCAATGTTGGCGGTGCTGGAAAGCGCATCCATCTTCTGGGCGCGCGAGATACGCGGCACCATGTCCATGGCCATGACCGTGGCGCCGGTCGCCTTGCAACGCTCGAGCAGGTCCTCGTTCTGGGCCGGCCAGAAGAAGGCGATCAGCGTTTGCCCCTCGCGCAAATAGCCGACTTCCTCTTCGTCGGGTTCGCGTACCTTGATGACGACGTCGGCTGCCGACCACAGTGCCGCGCCGCCATCGACGACCTCAACACCTGCGTCGCGATATGCCTCGTCGTCGAAACCGGCCGCCCGCCCGGCGCCTGACTCGATGACGCATTCATGGCCGAGCTTCTGGATGTGCTGGGCACTTTCCGGCGTCAGCGCCACGCGCGCCTCGCCCTGGGCACGCTCCTTGGGAGCCCCTATCTTCATGCCACACCTCCTGTTTCGTGCCGGATGGCACCTTGCCAAGCATCGCTTGTCGCATATTTCTTGATGTTCATCCTTGGCTCCTGGCTGGTCGCATAGGGTTCTCCATCATGAAATCCTGTGTCATACCGAACATTGGAACGCGGCCATATTAACGGCCGCGTCACGCTCCGTAATGCTGATACACCTCGTATCAATGGTCTTGCTTATTTAATGAAAAACATTTTAAAAATCAACAGGAAAATCAAAAATTTCCATCATAATCATTGGTTTATGATAGCCATAACACAGCTCTTATGCTTGAAAATGGCCCACAAGCCCTTGTTTTAATTTGAATTAACGGCACGACTACGACCTACTTATTACCTTATACGGGCCATAAACGATACATTATTCACGACTTCGCTTAGTTAATACTAGCGCATATTGAAAGCATGCACGCTGGCTTGAGGATAGCGATATTCAACAATCTCGACACCACGCCTGCACGTTCATCGCTACGATCCCTTATATTCGAGAAGCGCTAGCAGTCCACGCGTTGATCGAGAAACGGCTGTCGCAAGACGCCGTCATACGACGTCTTGCGGTGTCACGATGAGCAGGAAAGGCAGATCACAGAGGCTTCCGGCGCCGGGGCGGCCGCCCAATGCGCCATACCCGGCTGCGACGTAAAGGGGTCGGCGAGCAAGGCCCGAAATTCGGCCAATGGCGCCATATCGCCCTTTTCTGCCGCCTCGATAACCTGCTGAATGAGGTGAGTACGCGGCACATAGAGCGGATTGACCGACTGCATGGCCTCACGCCGTGATGCGTCATCGCGTGGCTCATCCTCGAGGCGTTGGCGATAGCGCGACAGCCAGGCTGCCAAGCCTTCGGCCGGAACCTCGTCATGCAGCCACGCGCCATCATCGACGGCCCATTCGCCCAAGGCGCGAAAGGCACGGTGATAGTCAGCGCCTGCATCGGCCAGCAGCGTCAGCCAGTCTTGAACCAGTTGGGCATCGCCTTCTTGCACCTGCTCGAGTCCCAGGCGAGCGCGCATCAGGCGCGCATACTCCTGTTGCAGCGCCGGTTCGTACTCCGCCAACTGAGCGCGCAACGCTTCCGGATCCGCCAACGGCGTCAGCGACTGACCCAGCACCGAGAGATTCCACAACCCTACCCCGGGCTGCTGATCGAAGGCGTAACGGCCCGCGGTATCGGTATGGTTGGGCACCAGAGTGGGCTCGTAACGATCCATGAAGGCATAAGGCCCGTAGTCCAGCGTCAATCCCAGAATAGACATATTGTCGGTGTTCATCACCGCGTGCACGAACCCGTATGCCTGCCAGGCGGCGATCAGGCGTGCCGTACGCGCAACCGTATCGCCGAACAGCGCCTCCGTCGGTGCCTCGCATTCCGCCAAGGCCGGGCGGTGACGCGTGATGACATGCTCGACGAGACGCCGCAAGTCATCGTTGCGGCGCGCCTGATACAACCATTCGAAGTGTCCGAAGCGCACATGACTGGGGGCCAGGCGCAACAGGGTCGCGCCGGGCTCGACCCGCTCGCGCTGAACCTTCTCGTCGTTGACCGCCAGGGCCAGGGCCAGCGTCGTGGGAATGCCCAACCCCGCCATCGCCTCTCCGGCGAGATATTCGCGAATCGTCGAACGTAGCACCGCGCGGCCATCGCCGAAACGCGAATACGGCGTTTGCCCGGCCCCCTTGAGGTGCAGGTCCCAGAAGCCGTCGTCGGTCGCCACTTCTCCCAGCAGCAGTCCGCGCCCATCCCCCAAGGCGGGATTATAGACACCGAACTGGTGGCCGGTGTATTTCTGCGCCAGAGGATCCATCCCCGGCAATACGGTTTCGCCCCCCAACACTTGGCGTAGAGTCTCTCGCGATGGGGAATCGTCGTTGAAAAGCTCGGTATCGAGGCCTAGCATGCGACAACCATGTGGACTGATGTCCACCAGTCGCGTGTTTTTCCAGGTGGTGGGGCTGACCCGAGTGAAGAAATCGTCGGGCAGACGCGCCCAGGCATTGTCGAAGCGCAGCGCATCGAGCGTCATGGTGACCTCGCGAAGGGGCATGTCTACCTACTTTACACGCTCGGTAACGCCCGATAAAAGCGTGCTGGACAACTTGAAATGCCGCCCGCAAGCGGCGTCGGAACATGACGGAAGCAATGTCTCAGGCTGGGCTGTCATCGTCATCTCTGTGCTGACGAATCAAGTCACCATTGGTACGCAATAACGCCAGCAGAATATCGAAATAGTCATCACTGACAGAGTAGTTGTCCAACGTATGAATTAACGACTTGGCGGTGACGGGCTCACCATTGGCGGTCAAAGCGGCACGCTTTTGGCGTAACGCTAGATAGGCTTGGTGCGTATTCAAGTTATGCAGGTAATGTTCGATGCTTTCCTGAACACTAGCAAACTGCTGATAGCGACGCTGGCTGCCTTCTTGCGCCAGGCCGCAACCATCACTGAAGCAACGTAAGCCGAACAAATTATTGCCTTGGCGAGCGAAGCGCGATGTCCCCCAGCCCGATTCCTCCACGGCCTGGATGGCGACCAGCTCCAGCGGCACTGTGTCGACACGAGAGAGAAGGTACTCGAACGTATTGGGCGTGCCACACTCGATCTCGTAATCGGTACATAGTCGTTGCAGGTGAGCCTTTTCAGCGTCACTCAGCGCCTCCTGACGTTCACGTACCTCAAGCAGCCAGTCACGCTGAGCTTGAATCTTGGCGTTTTCGGCTTCGACCAACGGGACCAGCAACTCGAAAAACGCCGCTTTGCGCTCGGGGCCCGCCACATATTCGCGCAGGTCCGGCATCTCCTCGACGGGATCGAGGGCCGGCGTATCGGCGTTGCTTTCGAGTGTCTGCCCGTCTTGCGAGGGGGAAGCGGCATAGGCATCCAGAGGCGGCGGCATCGCCGCCACGCCAAGCGCCCCCAGCAATGCCACCGCAATAACGCCACGCCAGCGCCGGGAAAAGAACAAGTCGTGCCGAATGGGCATACGACGACTCCTTGAACATGAAGACGTCAGTCTAGCAACAACGCGCGTTCTTGTTGAGTCAATATTGCTGGCATCAAAACGAACCGGGCCGGCTCATGCGGCCGGCCCGGTAAGCGAACGCCAACTCCAATCAGCTGCTCAAGAGCTTGTTGAGACGCTGGACATAGGTGGCGGGGTCCTCGAGGTGCCCCCCTTCGGCGATGATCGCCTGATCGAGAAGAACCCGCGCGAGGTCGTCGAACCTGGACTCGTCGGCGCCTTCCAGGCGTGTCACCAGCCCATGCTCGGGGTTGAGCTCGAGGATCGGCTTGACCTCCGGCAACGGCTGCCCCGCCGCTTCCATGAGACGCCGCATCTGATAGCCCATGTCGTGTTCGGAAAGCACCACGCAGGCCGGCGAATCGGTCAGGCGGTGAGTGATACGCACTTCCTGCACCTCATCGCCCAGCGCCGCCTTGACGCGCTCGAGCAACGGCGCCTTGGCCTTGGCCGTCTCTTCCTGCGCTTTCTTTTCTTCCTCGTCGGCCATCTCGTCGAGATCGAGATCGCCCTTGGCAACATCGGCGAATGACTTGCCGTCGTATTCGGTGAGATGGCTCATCAGCCACTCATCGATACGATCGTGCAACAGCAGCACCTCGATGCCCTTCTTGCGGAAGATTTCCAGGTGCGGGCTATGGCTGGCCGCATTGAAACCATCGGCCACCAGATAATAGATCTTCTGCTGACCTTCCTTCATGCGCTCCACATAGCCGGCCAGCGACTGATCCTGCGTGGCACTGTCGGTGTTCGTGGAGGAGAAGCGCAGCAACTCGGCGATCTTGTCGCGGTTGGCGAAGTCTTCCGCCGGCCCTTCCTTGAGTACGTTACCGAAAGCATTCCAGAACGTCTGATAGGCGGCCTCGTCCTTGGCCAGCTTCTTGAGCATGTCCAACGAACGCTTGGTCAGGGCGGACTTGAGCTTGTCGACCTGGGGATCTTTTTGCAACAGCTCGCGCGAGATGTTCAGCGACAGATCCTTGGAATCGATCACGCCCTTGATGAAGCGCAGGTACAGCGGCAGGAACTGCTCGGCGTCATCCATGATGAACACGCGCTGCGCGTAGAGCTTGAGCCCGCGTACGCCTTCGCGCTGATAGAGGTCGAACGGCGCACGCCCCGGCACGTAAAGCAGGCTGGTGTATTCGAGCGTGCCTTCGACCTTGTTATGGCTCCAGATCAGCGGATCGCTGAAATCATGCGCCACATGCTTGTAGAACGCCTTGTATTCGTCGTCGCTGATTTCTTCCTTGGGCCGTACCCACAGCGCGGTCGCCTCGTTGACGGTTTCCCAGGTGACGGTTTCGCTGCCCTCGATCTCGTTACCTTCTTCATCGTGGGCCTTCTCGACCTTGGGCATACGCACCGGCACTTCGATATGATCGGAGTAGGTACGCACAAGATGCTTGAGGCGTTCGGCGTCGGCGAATTCCTTGGCATCTTCCTTCAAGTGCAACACGATCTCGGTGCCACGCTCAGGCTTGTCGATATCGGCGATATCGAACTCACCCTCGCCCCGGGAATGCCATTCTACGCCCTGTTGATGATCGACCCGGCGCGTGCGCACGGTGATCTCGTCGGAGACGATGAAGCCGGAATAGAAGCCCACACCGAACTGCCCGATCAGCTTGGCATCTTTCTGTTTCTCGCCGGAGAGCTGCTGGAGAAATTCCGCCGTGCCGCTGCGTGCGATAGTGCCCAGGTTCTGGATTACCTCGTCGCGGCTCATCCCGATGCCATTGTCACGCACGGTGACGGTGCCCGCCTCGGCATCGTGCTCGATCTCGACGCGCAACTCGCTGTCATTGCCGTACAGTGCGTCATTGTCCAACGCTTCGTAGCGCAACTTGTCGCAGGCATCCGCGGCATTGGAAATCAGCTCGCGCAGAAAGATCTCCCGGTTGGAATACAGGGAGTGAATCATCAGCTGCAACAACTGTTTGACTTCGGTCTGAAAGCCCATTGTTTCGGCTTGAGCGGCGGTAGTCATGGTCGAAATTCCCCTGTGGCCATAACGCATGCATGTTAAACGGTGAAGAATGTGACGATAGATGTCGTCATGCGCATCGATATGGGGGCCGCGCGAGACTTTTCAAGCGCTTGGGGGGAATGCACAGACGTGCGCGACGGGTATGGGGTCGAGGTAATGCCACTTCATCTTCAGGGCGCGGTATCGGGTGGATCAATGCCCTTCCAGCGGCGATAAGGCGCTAGCGAATCGTCGACGCGAGTCAGTAACCAGCCGACGATGAAGACGTCATCGACCACCCCGATGAGCATCAGAAAATCGGGAATGATATCGAAAGGCATGATCAGATAAGCCAGCGCCGCCGCCATCCAACCACACGCCGTCCAGGGCACGGGGCGATAGCGACCGGCAGTCACGTCTCTCAGCATGGGGACGAATACTCGCAGCGCGCGGGCGATACGCATCAGCGCCCCACTGCGTTGCTTGAACCGCGACCAGCGGGCCAGTTCTCGCATGAATTTCATGGCATGCCTCCTTGGCGTTGCTTTCTTGCTGGCGTCATCATGCGGGTGTCGTCTTTCGGCAACACTACCCAAGACGTGTTCACTGAGCGAGGATGATCAGATCATTATCCCGCCAGGCAAGCAAGGAGACATGCAAGATGCTCGCATCGCGATTTCGTCGCCGTTGGATGGCACTACTCTCGGCGACCACGCTGAGTCTGGCATTTCACACCATAAGCGCCCAGGCACAACCCGACACGCAAACGCTTGTGCCCGAGGACCGGGCCATGAAGGACGCGCTCGATGCCGCCCGCGAGCATCGCTGGTCACGCATCGATGACGCGGCCGTCGACAATCACGTGTTGGCGGGTTACGTGGAATACCATCGCCTTAAATCGCGTTTGCAGGATGTTACGGCGCTAGAAATACAGCGTTATCTTTCGCGCTACGCCGACTCGCCCTTATCGAGCTGGATGCGTGGTCAGGCACAGATCGCCTTCGGCCGCGATGGGCGCTTCGCTGACCTGCTGGCCATCAGCGATGGCGAACCGCCGGGCACCATCCGTCAATGTTACTACTACACGGCATTACTCGACCGTGCCCCCGAGAAAGCAGCAGAAGGCGGGCGGTCGCTATGGCAGGTTGGACACTCGCAGCCCAGTGAATGTAACCCGCTTTTCGATACGCTGCGCGCACGCGGCGACATCGACGAAGGCGACATCTGGACGCGGCTGACGCTCGCCTGGCAGAACGGCGAAAGTGGGTTGGTCGATTATCTGAGCGGCCTTCTAGGGCCTCAGTGGCAAGCCGGCATCGGTGCCCTCGAGCGCCTACGCAGCAATTACGCGGCCATCACCGAGATCCCCACCGCTATCGGTCCCCAAGGACAAGGCAGCGGCGCGCTGTTCACCGCCGCCATGCATAACTTCACGCGCGCCGACACGGAAGCTGCTCTCGAAGCCTGGCGCAAAATCAGCCCACACATCCCCCTCAACGATGCGCAGCGCCATGAGATAGAGCATGACCTGGCGTTTTACTCCATGGTCCGCAATATCGACAACAACGCGGGCTGGGTCGATAGCATCCTCCCTCGCCTCGCGGATGCCGATCTCTTCGAGCTACGTGTACGCAATGCACTAGCGGCACGGGACTGGGGCGAGGTCATCGACTGGATCGATGCCATGCCGGAAGCCACCCGCCAGGAAGCGCATTGGCAATACTGGCTGGGCCGCGCGCTCAACCAACGCGGCAACACCGCTGCCGCACGTGCCGCTTGGCAGCTTGCCGCCAACGCCCGCAGCTTCTTCGCTTACGCCGCTGCCGACAAGCTCGGTCAACCGTATGACCTCGACATGAATATGCCTGACTTGACGCCACTGCAAAAAGAACTGGTCGCCATGCGACCTGTCGTCAAACGCAGCGAAGCGCTGCGACGTATTGGCGAACTTGGTCTTGCACGTAGCGAATGGTTCCATGCCATTAATCGAGCAAGTGCGACCGAGGCTGCCGTGCTCAATGCATATGCACTCGATAAAGGTTGGTATAACCTCTCCATACACGGCGCGATTATCGCTGAACAGTGGGATGCGCTCGCTTGGCGCTTTCCTCCCGCTTATCAAGCAGCCTTTACGCAGTGGGGGCAGCGCAATGGTGTCGACCCTTACCTACTGATGGCGATTTCACGGCGTGAGAGTGCCTTCAATCGCCAAGCGGTCTCGCCAGTCGGCGCGCGTGGACTCATGCAATTGATGCCGAGTACCGCCGACCATGTCAGCCGCCAGTTGGATATCGAAGCGCCCAGCCTTGGCGAACTCTTCGAACCGGCTACCAACATCCGCTTGGGAAGCGCCTACATTCGCGACATGCTGGAACGTTATCGGGGCAACCGCATTGCAGCGGCAGCAGCCTACAATGCCGGTCCCAGCCGAGTCGATCGCTGGCTGCGCGATTCGCCCGATGCTTTCGACCTCTTCGTCGAAAGCATTCCCTTTCACGAAACCCGCGCCTATGTACAAGCCGTACTAACCTATCGTGTCATTTTCGAGAGCCTTGCCAAGCACGGCGATACGCAAGGCGTTGCTCTATTGACCCAGGCCGAACGCGAAGGCGCCTACGACGCCACACTCTTGGCGCGCAATCCTTGAATGCATGCGCCGACGCCCTGCCTTGCGGGGCGTCGGTGCTTGACTCAGGCGTGCTCAGGGACGCTGTGCCAGTGCCAGCTTGACACCGAAGAGTACCAACACCGTGCCGGTGGCCCCTTCCATCATGCGTGAAACCCAACGTTTGGCCAGCCATCTAGCGGCACTCCCCACCATCAGCACCATCCCCAACTGCCATATATTGGCGATCACGAAGTGCACGCTCGCAAGCCACAACGACTTGGCCAGCGCAGGGTCGCCTGGCGCAATGAACTGTGGCAGAAACGCCATGTAGAACACCACCGTCTTGGGATTGAGCACATTGGAAAGAAAGCCTTCACGCAATGATACCCAAGTACTGACTCGCTCCTTGTGCACGCCCATGTCGGCCACCGGCAAGCCACCACCTCGGCGAGCGCTGGCCAAGCTCCTGACTCCCAACCAGATCAAGTACCCCGCGCCGAGCAGCTTGAGCGCGTTAAAGGCCCATGCCGATTGCAACAGGATCAACGAGATGCCAAGCGCCGAGACAGTGGCATGCACGAACAACCCGGAGCAGATCGCCATGCTGGTCAGCACGCCATCACGCACCCCGCCGCGCGAGGTATTGCGGATGACAAGCAATGTGTCCACGCCCGGCGTCAGGGTAAGTAATGTGATAGCGACCAAAAAAGGCCAGAACTGGGTGTCGAAGAACATACCTGTTTCCCAAATGGAAGCGTGGAAAGCCGCGATAGCGACGCCTGGTACCGGACATACTATGCGGGACGCATTTCTACCAGAGCCAGAAGGCGCATATGGCCACGCCCAACGTGACCAGCAATCCGACCAACAGCAACAGGCCATCGTCTGCGGCCATGCCCAGCCCGAGAATCGTGATCGCCAACGCCGGCAATGCCGCTGCGAAAGGGAGTAATTCCAGGGGGATCATGCCCAGCGCCAATACCATCACGATAACCGCAACGAGTCGGTGCGCGGCGGGTTGCTGCAAGATTGTCAAGCGTTGCGCCAGCAGCTTGTCGATACGTTGCGTCCAGGGCCGCGCCCACGCCACCGCGCGATGCAGCTTGGCATGGCTGACACCCCGCTCACGGAGTTTTTTCGGCAGCCACGGAGATCGCCGTCCACACAATTGCTGCACGGCGATCAACGTGATGAACATACCACATAGGGACGGAACGCCTGGGATGGCACCCGTCGGCAACAAAGCAATCAACGCTGGCAATGTAATCAAGGGGCCGAAGCCCCGCGAGCGAAACGTCTCTACGACATCCTGCAGGCGGATGGTCTTGCCACCATTGGCCTCGTCGAGCGTTTCTAGTAACTGGGTCAGACTGGTGCGCGATTCCATGCGCGACTACTCCTTGAATGCGACCGATAACGTCCGCTGACAGCGATGGGCAACATACTGTCAGCCGAACAGACCACGCTTGGCATGCTTCATCGAGATTTGCTCATTGAGCGTCCAAAAATCGTACAGAACACCCAGCAAGAACAGCCCACCGGTAACGAGATACAATAATCCGGTCAACCATTTCCCCATATACATGCGATGCAGACCGAAGATCCCCAAAAAGGTCAGTAGTATCCAGGCAAGGGTGTAGCTGGTAGGGCCCACCTGAAAACGCAGATCCGCCTGACGATCCATCAACGGAATCAGAAAGAAGTCGATCAACCAGCCAATGCCCAGCAGGCCTAGCGTGAAAAACCAGATCGTGCCGGTGATGGGCTTGCCATAGTAAAAGCGGTGCGAGCCGGTAAAGCCAAACACCCACAACAGATAGCCCACGACCTTGCTATGCGTATCGTTCGCAGCGACGGCGGTATGGGACACGTGACAACTCCTCCAAAATGGGACTAGCTCGATACGCCCCCTTCTCCAAGGTGCGAAATCGCCATGACAGACGCCCAGATCACGCCAAGGTTCCCGCCGCGCCGTTGACGCTTGCCGCCTGGCAAGCACGGACTCGCCATGCGAGTCCTTGGCGCCGACATAATGCCTTCTATCAAGACATCGCGTGTTACCCACGGCGTACCGCACCGACGTTCTGGACGCCCCCGAGTTTTCGATCTATGGTGCATATGCGGTGCATGATACCGGGAAAAGCCCTTCAGTAAGAAGCTTGACGCATACCCGGGGCTCATGCATTCTCCGTTGCGTAGGTTTGCAAGTCGAATGTCGTCAGCTGCTAATCGAATTCTCGATGTCCCTTGCGCATTCCCTCCTTGTATTACCCACGTACCATGGTCGCCAATGGGTCGGCCTGCATCACTACTTCGCAAGTTAAGGAATTCGAAATGGCAACTGGCACTGTCAAATGGTTCAACGACACCAAAGGCTACGGCTTCATCTCTCCGGAAGATGGTGGCGATGATCTGTTCGCACACTTCTCCGAGATCCAGGCTGAAGGCTTCAAAACGCTGCAGGATGGCCAAAAAGTGAGCTTTGAGGTCACACAGGGTAAGAAAGGCCTGCAGGCGTCCAACATCAAGGTGGTCGACTAATACCGACGCCCAAGCGGTCGTGAGACCGATACCGGACTCCGAACGCATGAGCCCACCTGACGGTGGGCTCTTTTGTATCCGCGTTATCCAACCTGGGGATTAATTCGCAGTGTCGCCCGTCTTGTCCATCTCGTCGGCGGCCTCATTCATCTCCTGGGCCGCCTGATCGGTCATGTTATCGGCTGCCGCTTGCGTTTCTGCAGCAGCGTCACTCAGTTCATCGCCGGCCTGCTCAACCGCTTCCGCCGTATTTTCCTGAGCATTTTCGAGCGCGTCTCCCGTCTCGTTCATGGCCTCGGACGTTTCTTCCGCCGCGTTGTCGCTCATTTCCTGCATTTGATCGCCAGCCTCATCGGCGGCTTGCTGGGTTTCTTCAACGGCCTGTTCACTACTATCGGCCGCCTCCTGAGCGGGGTCGTCACCGCTATCGCAGGCCGTCAGGCCAAGTGACATCACCAATGCCAACGCACTCATCATCCCTTGTTTACACGTCATCATTTCTCTCCTTGAGTCGCTCATTTGTGCCGCAGGACAGCTCTCTCCTTAAGTCCATGAGGCTATCCGGTCTCATGGTACAGGGTTAGCAAGCCCTATATAACGGACTTGCCAATATCTTCATACCCGATCTGGGGCTGCTCGGTGACGCACCGCTTCATCAGTGCCTTGCACTCTGGGTCATCGTATCCGTGAGCGTAACACTACACTTTAACGTGGGGCTCATGAGCCTGCTTTCCAACCGCCGGCGCCGTGGAACGCCTCGTGCATGTGGCATGTCTCAGCCGCCAACGCTCCCATGAGAGAGCAGTGCGGAGGAGGCGGGCACCGCCAGGGAAAGGGCCCCGGGCACCAACTCGGCACGAAAATGCTTGTGGAAACACGGCTCGCCGTCGAGATTCAGCGGCAAGGCAGCCTCGCCCTCGAATTCTACCCAAGGCACCTGCATGTATTCGACGAAATCACCGCTTTCGGGAAGGTTCTCGAGTTCATCGATCAGCTGCTTCATTTCCCTGAGCGAAGTAAAATGGCGCACGATGAGTAATTCCATTAAACCATCATCGACCTTGGCCAGGGGCGCCAGTTGCTGACCGCCCCCTGCCTGGCTCCCATTGCCGAGCGCAAGCAAGAACAAGGGAATATTCCGCTCGCCCTCGGGGAGCCGCAAACGCCCCCGGTAGGGCTGATAATTCCAAGCCTTGAGCATGCCCATCAACGAGTAGGCGCCGCCTCCCAGAAGTCGCTTGAGCGGAGCCGGTGTCGAGTTGGTGATCTGAGCGCCGAAGCCACCGGAGGCTAGATTGATGAAATAATCGCCACCCAAGCTGCCGACATCTACCAGGTGGGGTTTGGCATCCAGTGCCACGCGTAGCGCCTCGAGTGGCTCTAAAGGCAGCTCCAGGCCGCGCGCGAAATCATTCGCACTTCCCAGCGGTAGAATGCCAAGGGTCGGCCGTGCCTCCTGAACCAATTGCATCAAGCCACCGACGATCTCGTTGACCGTTCCGTCGCCGCCACCGGCAATGATGCGCTGAATACCCGCTTCACTGGCCTCCCGCGCCAGACGCACACCATCTCCGGCCTCCCAAGTCACCCGCACCGCTAAGTGGTGACCTTCTTCACGTACGCGCTCCACCGCCCCACGAACATCCGGAAGCTGAGCGGATTTACCATTTAGAATCAGCCATGCGTCGCCATCACGTGCGTCAGGCTGGATTACTTCACTCATCGCATCATCATCCTCGTTCCTTGAGACACACCTGCCTCTCGTCTCGTCATGTGCATCGTGCACCACCGGGGCCTCATATTCCCTTGAGCACCTCGAAACCATCACCTACCGTCGTCGGCAGGAATTCCTCGACATGATATTGCGCCACACCAGCGACGATAAAAGGGTCCTCATCAAGCCAGGTCGTCAAACGCTCCCGCGAGGCCGCCCGAGCCAGAATGATACCGCCGCTTGGCGGCGATTTACGCCCCGAGGCAATGAATACGCCGCGCTCGAATCCTTGACGCACCCAGGCCATGTGCGCCATGCGATACGGCTCGACCGCGTCAGGGTCGACCACATACTCCAATGATACGATGAACATGCCTGCTCCTTGATCTCTGCCTCGGGCACGCCTCTTTGCCACTCGTATCCTTACAAACTCATGCCGCCGGCGCCACTCGCCAGGAAAGCCACAGCAAGGGTGAGACCAGCACGATGGCAATCATTGCCAAGGCCCATTGCGGCGCCAGCGGCGTCGCCAGCAATAATGTAGCCAACAACGCACCACCGCCCAACTGCAAGGCGCCTAGCAAGGCTGCCGCCGTCCCGGCGCGTTCACGAAATGGCTCGAGTGCCAGGCTCGAGGCCGCCCCCAGCGCCAATGAAAACCCCACGGAGAGCACACCTACCGGGCCCATGAAGCCGATGGCCGAAAGCGGCAGCGTCGTGACGATCAGCGCCTGCAAGATACCCGAGACGATGATCAGACCCAGCCCCAGGCGCACGGTTCCGACACGTCCGAGATGATGGATGATACGAGGCGCGAAGAAAAACGCCACGATGTTGACCAGGGCGTTGGCGCCGAACCAACCGCTGAACGCCAGCTCCGAAAGCCCCAGGCGATCCACCAATATGACCGGCGCGCTCGACACGTAGACCAGGATCGTCGACATGATGACCCCCGCCAGACCGGCAAAATAGACGAAACGAACGCTGGTTAGCACCGGCCGATAACGGGCCCAATGATAGAGGCGACGTTCGATGACCGTATCCCGAGGCCGCGTCTCGACGAAGCGCCATAAGGCGGCCACGCCCAGCACCGTCGCGAAGGCGAACATGAACGCAAAATTGCTGCGCCAACCGAAGGTCACCGCCAGGCTTCCCCCGATGACCGGCGCCAACGCGGGAATGATACACAGTGCACCGTTGAGATAACTGTATAGTTTCGCACCTTGCTCGGCAGTGAAGCAGTCACGGACGGCCGCGAAGGCAACCGTCATGGTCGCGCAAGCCCCCAGGCCCTGCAGTACACGCGAGACGTAAAGCGGCCCGAGTGACGTCGCCGTCATGCCCACCAACGCACCCAGCATATAGACCATCACACCGCATAGTAGCACCGGACGACGCCCAAAGCGGTCGGTCAGCGGGCCAACCATTATCTGCCCCAATCCTACGCTCAACAGCAACAATGTCACTGTGAATTGCAACCGATTGAACGGAGCATCGAACGCCTCAGCCATCACCGTCAACGACGGCAGATAGATATCGATCGCCAGCGGCGACAACATCACGCAGCCCACCAGCAAGGGAAGCAAACGGGCACCCGACATGGAACCTCCGCAGCCGCAAAAAAGAACGCCACCTTACCCCGAACACACCAAGATGCAACTCGTCGATGACCTACTCCATTGCCCGCCGAGGCATCGCCCTCCGGTCGCCAGCCGTAGACACTTTTCAGACCCAGGCTAAAGAACGAGCCAATGCCGCCGATACTTTCTTTCAGGGTTCAAGGGTTCAGGCAATGCGCCACGCAACGCCTCATGCCCGCCGATCATCCATCGCACAGGAAACGCCATGTCATTCCGCACTTGGGGGGTCGTGCTAAGCGCCGTCCTATTGGGCGGCTGCTTCGAGGTCAATACCTCGCAGGCCCCCATCGCCACGACCTATCCGATCAGTGAGCAGCACCGCATGCAGGCCGCGCATCATTGGGATGTACTTGCCCAACACGAAGCACGCGAGATCATCGCCAAGCGCGACTTGTGGGGCAAACCGCTCTATGTCGAGAAGCATGATCAGGAGACTGCCTTCAGCCGTGGGTTTCGGTCGCTGCTCACCAGTGCGCTGGTCGAGCAAGGCGCCATCGTTCGTACCCAACCGGACGGCAGTGCGCATGTCAGCTTCGACGTTCAGGTCATCAGCTACGATGATCGCGGCTTCATACGGCCTCCCCAAGGTGCACTGACCGCGCTGGCCGCTGGCATCGCCGTGGCCACCATTCCTTTCAATCACTGGACCGAACCCGCCTTGAGCCTAATTCCTGCCGCCGCCCTGGCCGATACCTTCAGCGGTAGTTGGACCACTACCGGCCAGCAGGAGATCATCATCACGACCCAAGTCAGTCAGTACGACACGCTGCGCTATTCGTCCTCGAACATGTATTACATCAACGCGGGCGATAGTGAGCATTACGGCGCGTCCCAAACCGACGGCCACACCGGCCTGCCGCTATCATCCGACTGGTGAGGAGATCGCTCGACATGTCATCTACCCAACGCCGCACCGAGCGCCTTACATTACGCCTCCTGACATTGGCCATCCTGTTGCTGGTTCTCTCCGGTTGCAGCCTCCTCCAGAACCGTCAGGCGACGACCACAGAGCCCAGCATGCTGACGCGCGTTGACGAGGCCGCCGACGAGTTGATGTCCACCGCCAGCGAGCACCTCGGCGAGCAAGCGCCGATCATTGCCACAACCTTCGTCGACGTTGACCAACTGGACCAATCGTCGACGCTCGGGCGCACACTGTCGGAAATGTTTACCTCACAGCTCGTCCAGGGCGGCATGAACGTTATCGAGGTCAAGATGCGCAATAGCCTCTATATCGAACAAAATACCGGTGAGTTGATCCTATCGCGCAACGTACAACGCCTTAGTGCCAATCACGATGCCCAGGCGGTCTTGTTGGGCACTTATGCACGGGGCCAGAATTCCCTATTCGTCAACGCCCGCCTGGTACGCATCGCGGACCGCCATGTCCTGGGCGCCTCGAGTTTCGAGGTCCCCCTGAACAACGACCTCAGGGCATTGCTGCCCTCCACCTGGTAAGCGTGGCTCGGGCATAGCGTCGCGTTCCTTGTGGTGGGTGGCATCCTGGGCTTCGCAGTGGGGCTCGCCTGCCAGCATCCAGTCGCCGATGCTGGCAACTTCGGTATCTTCAATCGCTGGTCGGCGATAATTGAAACTCCAGCAGCATCTCGTTATCGCGCAGGTCAGCGGCCAGCGGCGGGATGTAATGATGATCGTGCGTTCGTAGCATCATGTGATATTCGAACTGGCGACCTTGGTCGCGCGTGCGGTAGCTGAGACTTTCGATGTGAAACCGATGCGCGCGCATCAGCTCATGGACCTCCGCCTCGTCAAGTACCCGCTGACTATCGAAGCGCAAGATGCACCGCGCAAAGATTCGGCTCGGCATGCGTGCCTCGACCAGCCGAAACAACGATAGCGTCAGCAGTGTCAGCACCGTAGCCACCGCACCCGGCAGCCAAAAGCCAATACCATAGAGTATGCCGAGCGCCGAGGTTATCCAGATCGATGCCGCCGTTGTCAGGCCATGCACCGTCAGCCCTTCCTTGAAAATCACACCGGCGCCCAGGAAACCGATGCCGGTCATGATGCCCTGTGCCATGCGCGTGGGGTCGGTTCTAATCGTCTCCTCCGGCACACTGCTTCCCAGCCACTGCCACTGATAGACCGTCACCAACATCAATAACGCCGAGGCCACACAGACCAACGCATGCGTGCGAAACCCTGCGGGACGTCCATGAAAGGTACGCTCCAACCCGATCAGGCTTCCGGCCAGCCAGGCCGTCCCCAAGTGCATTAGTATCGCCCCTGTGTCCACCAGCATTCGCCTCTTCCCTCTCCTGCATTTTCGTCTATCGTGTCAGCATAGCGGCTGCCGCTGTATACCACCGAATCCACGGCGGTTTTTCATATTTCGACAGAAGGATTGCGCGCGTGAGCCAGCCCTCCAATCTCACGCCACCCAGCCGGGTGGAGGAAGACGAACACGACCTGCATCTCAACGGCGGTCCCAGGCCGTCGCGCGCGGCAGCCGTCCATGAATCGATCCGGGAAGAAGGCGAAACGGAACTCAAGCGCGCCGTTTCGGCATTGTTCTGGTCGGCGATTGCCGCCGGCCTGTCGATGAGTTTCTCGATGCTCGCCAAGGGACTGCTGCACGCACGCCTACCGAATAGCGATATCGGCTACCTCGTCGAGTCGTTCGGCTACACCGTCGGCTTTCTGGTCGTCATCCTCGCTCGCCAGCAGCTTTTTACCGAAAACACCGTCACTGCAGTGCTGCCGGTCATGAGCACACCACGTATCATGCGCTTTCTCAAATTACTGAGGCTATGGGGCGTCGTGCTCATCGGTAACCTCGTGGGCGTGGCAATCTCCGCATATGCAATCCTCTATATGCCCTTGTTCGACGCCGAGACACACCGAGCCTTCCTCAGCCTGGGCCATCACATCATGGAGAATACCGGCAGCCAGATGTTCGCCAAGGGCATCATCGCCGGCTGGATGATCGCCACCATGGTCTGGCTGCTTCCCGCCGCCGGCGGCGCCAAGATCTGGGTCATCCTGATCGTCACCTACCTCGTCGCGCTGGGCGGGTTCACGCATATCATCGTAGGGTCTACGGAAGTGATGTACCTAATGTTCGCCGGCCAGGCCAGCCCAGGAGAATATCTCTTCCACTTCGCCTTGCCGACGCTGGCCGGCAACCTGATCGGCGGCACCTTCATCTTTGCCCTCATCAGCCACGCGCAGGTTCGCAGCGACACCTGAGCGAGTACCCGCTTGGCACGCCGTGTCACGCAGCGTGCCGAGCTTGTCCATTTGTCTATGCCGTTTTACTCCCCTCACGGGCGAGACGCCGAATAGCGCTCAGCGGCGCGGAATGATAACTAAACGTTATCGACGTATAGAGTTTCGACATTAGCGAAGCACCCGAGTGCCTGTTAAAGCTTAAATGGCTTACACCACCCATCCGGCCTGACCGGATCCATGACGAGGGACAATAACAATGGGACGCGCCACACCACGTACACCGTATTGGCTTGCCGCCGCACTGGCCATGGGGCTCGCTACCCCCACGCTCGCCGAATATCCCGAGAAACCCATCACGCTGATCGTCCCCTGGGCCGCCGGCGGCGGGACCGATGCCACAGCGCGCATCATTGCCAAGGCCCTGGAGGAAGAGCTCGGCGAGACCATCAATGTCGTCAACCGCACGGGCGGCAGCGGTGTGGTCGGACACACGGCCATTGCACGCGCCAAGCCGGATGGCTATACGCTCGGCCTCGGCACGGTCGAGATCAACATGATGCACTGGCAGGGCTTGACCGACCTCACTTACGAGGATTTTACACCGATCGGCCAGATCAACTTCGATGCCGCCAGCCTCAGCGTCGCCGAGGATGCCGACTACCAAAACCTTGACGATTTGATGACGGCCATCCGCGAAGCCCCGGCAGGCACCTTCACTGCCTCTGGCACTGGCCTGGGGGGTATTTGGCATGTCGCTCTGGGCGGGTTGTTGATGGATCTCGGCATGCCCGCCGACAAGGTTACCTGGGTTCCCAGTCAGGGAGCCGCGCCCGCCATGACCGAACTTGCCTCCGGCGGCATTGACATGGCCGCTACGTCATTGCCCGAGGCACGCTCGATGATCGAAGCCGGACGTGTACGCAGCCTCGGCGTGATGGCCGAGGAGCCCCTGGAGCGCTTCCCCGAGGTCCCCACCGTGGCCTCGCAGGTTGACAGTGACTTCACCACTGGTGCCTGGCGCGGTGTCGTCGGCCCCCAAGGCATGGAAGAGGAGCTCGTCGCCAAATTGGAAAGCGCCCTGCATGATGCCTACCAAAGCGAGATGTATCAGTCATTCATGGCCAAACAAGGCTACGGTGTGCAGTGGAAGGACTCACAGGCCTTCGGTACCTATATGAAGGAAAGCGACGCCAAGTTCGGTGAGATCATGAAGGGGATCGGCCTCGCCAAGCAGTAGCCGTCATTCGACGCGCCACGACCGCCTTCCTCTTCATGCGGTCGTGGCCATTACCAACTGCCGTGCTACGCCGGGGCCTGGGCCTCGGCCGCCAGCCCTGACATCGCGCCCTGATGTCCCGCGCGATTGAGCGCGCTCAACACGGCCTTGAGCGACGCACTGACAGTATCACCGTCTTCGGCCATGCCACTGATACGCTGTCCCGCGACATTGAGTTGCACGAAGGCAATTGCCACGGCATCACTGCCCTCGCCCAATGCGTGCTCGCTATAGTCGACGACGCTCACCGATTGCCCGGTATGGGCTTGCCAAGCGGTCATGAACGCAGAGATAACCCCGTTGCCCTGACCACTCAAACGCACCGCCCGACCGGCATCGTCTAGCGACACCGTCACACATTCGTCGGCGTCGCGATCCAGGCGATAGCCGATGAGTGTCAACGGAGTACGCTGCGTGAACGTCTCGGTCAGCACCTCGCGAATACGCTGGCTGGAGAGTTCGCCACTTACCGTCTCGCTTACCGCCTGTACTGCCGGCGCCAGCTCCAGCGCCATCCAGCGCGGCAGGCTGATGCCGTAATCACGTTCGAGCAGGAACGACATGCCCCCCTTGCCGGACTGGCTGTTGACGCGAATGACCGCCTGGTAATCGCGCCCGATGTCGCGCGGGTCGATCGGCAGGTACGCCACCTGCCACGGCTCGTCCGACTGCTGCTTTTTGAGCGACTTGCGAATGGCATCCTGGTGACTGCCGGAAAACGCGGTGTAGACCATTTCCCCCACCCAGGGATGGCGCGGATGCATGGGAATACCGGTGCATTCCTGCACCACCTCGATGATCTCGTCGGGACGTGACAAGTCGAGCTCGGGATCGATGCCTTGGCTGTAGAGATTCATCGCCAGAGTAACGATGTCCATATTGCCGGTGCGCTCGCCATTGCCCAGCAACGTGCCTTCGACACGCTCGGCGCCGGCCAGCAAGGCGAGTTCGGCGGATGCCACCGCACCGCCGCGATCGTTATGCGTATGCACCGAGATGATCACGCTGTCACGGCGGCTAATATGCTGGCAGAAATACTCGATCTGATCGGCATGATGATGGGGGCCGCCCACCTCGACCGTGGTGGGCAGGTTGAGAATGCACTTTTGCTCCGGCGTCGGCTGCCAGACATCCATCACCGCCTCGCAGATCGCCAGCGAGAAATCGATCTCGGTGCTGGAGAAACTCTCGGGCGTGTATTCGAAGCGCCACTCGACCTCGGGATAACGCGCGGCATGCGCCTTGACCCAGCTCGCCCCCTGAACGGCGATATCGACGATGCCCTGGCGATCCATCTCGAACACGCGCTCACGCTGCACGGTCGAAGTGGAATTGTAGAGATGTACGATAGCGCGCTTGGCACCCACCAGCGACGCGAAGGTCCGCTCGATCAGATGCTCGCGGCACTGCACCAATACCGCGATGGTCACATCGTCGGGGATCTGGTCCTCCTCAATCAGCCAGCGCACGAAATCGTAATCGGGCTGACTGGCCGACGGAAAGCCGACCATGACCTCTTTGATGCCGACCTTGATGATCTGGTGCCACAAACGCTGCTTCTGTTCGACGCTCATCGGCTCGAGTAGCGCCTGGTTACCATCGCGCAGATCTTCGCTGACCCAGGTCGGCGCCGCCGCCAGGTCGCGATCCGGCCACTGGCGGTCGAAGGCAGGCACACGCGGTGCCGGGTGATACTTGCGATGGTCGAAGCAACTCATGACAACAGTCCTGTGAAAATGAATGAACGAGCCCATTGCGTGCGGCAATGATCACATTCTACGCCGCCCCAGCCCGCAGGCGATTGCAAACTCAGCCTCGACCAAGCTAATTTTTAGCATATAATTCCAATATAAAACCTAAAAGAGAGTGATAATGCCAAAAGATAGCACGCCAGCCGACATGAGGACGCTCGACCGCTATGACCGCCAGATACTCGATATACTCCAGCGTCATGGGCGTATCAACAATCAAGAACTGGCTGAGCGCATCGGCCTGTCGCCTTCACCCTGCCTGCGGCGTGTGCGTGCCCTGGAAGACAACGGCCTGATCACTGGCTATCGTGCCCTGGTGGATGCCAAACGGCTGGGGCATAGCCTCACAGCACTCTTGCATATCTCCATGGATCGCCACACACCGGAGCGTTTCGCCAACTTCGAAGCCAAGGTCGCGGCGCTGCCCCAAGTGCAGGAATGCCTGCTGATCACCGGGCAGGAGGCCGACTATCAACTCAAGGTCGTGGTCCACGACATGGATGACTATCAAAACCTGCTGCTCAATCAGATCACGCGTATCGAAGGTGTCACCGGCGCTCACTCCAGTTTCGTCCTGCGCCGAGTTCTCGAGCACCGCCCCGTCCCCGCGTATTAGACGCTGGTGCAATGGCCGGTGACTCGAAAGACTGTTACGTTTTTTGTATGCAATAGTCATCTAAAGAAAAGGACACGCGCCATGCAACTGCCCCGCAACCTCTTCAAGGCGTCATTGACCGGCGATACACGCTATGGATGCTGGGCCGGTTTCGCCACTGGCTACGCCACGGAGATCCTCGCAACCACGGGATTCGACTGGTTGCTGGTGGATGGCGAACATGCGCCCAACACCGTGCCAACTATCCTCGCTCAATTGCAGGCCGTGGCCGCCTACTCTTGTGCCCCGGTCGTACGCACCGTCAACCATGATCCGGCGCTGATCAAACAATTGCTCGACATCGGCACCCAGACGCTGATGATTCCAATGGTCGATAACGCCGAGCAGGCAGCTCAACTGGTCGCCGCCACACGTTACCCGCCGCAGGGTTTTCGCGGCGTGGGTGGTGGCCTGACGCGCGCCACGCGCTGGGGGGAAGTGGAAGACTACATGGCGACGGCTCATGAAGAGCTGTGCCTGATCGTGCAGGTGGAATCCCGCAGCGGCGTCGACAACGCCGAAGCCATCGCCGCCACCCCCGGCGTCGACGCCGTGTTCGTCGGCCCCTTCGATCTATCCACCGACATCGGGCATATCGGCAACCCCAATCACCCCGAGGTCCAGGCAATGATTCGACACACACTGGACGCCACTCACGCCGCAGGAAAGGCCGCCGGCATCCTGGCTCCCATCGAGGCGGACGCCAGACGCTATGCCGACTGGGGATTCGACTTCATCGCCGTGGGTATCGACATCAGCCTATTGCATCAGGCTGCCAAGGAGACCGTGTCGCGCTACAAGGGGTAAAGGGGTAAAGGGGTAAAGGGGTAAAGGTGGCTGATACGGTATTCACGCAAGCCACCGTTCTCTCCCAACCACGCCATGCAGCGCCTGGGCGGGATCAACGACGGGCTCTCACTGCCATGAAAAATGCCGCGACGCTTGGCGCCACGGCATTCTTGACCAGTCCCCCTAGGCTCAGGCGTAGGTATTGACTTGCGTACCCACGGTGCCCGTCACGGCCAGCGACTGCTGGGGGGAAACCGCTTCCATCAGTTGCGACACGTGTGACGCCTGGTTGTTGAGCGACTCCTTGAGCAGGCTCATCTGCGACTCCTGAGCGGCGTTGTGCTGCTGCAACGCCATCGCAGCGCCTACTGCTGCATTCACGGATGAATCCATGAAGCTTCTCCCTTCAAGTGAATGAATGCGCTTTACGCCCTCTAGTTATCGGCTAGGGCACAAAAAACTTTCATCGCCCACGACCGACAACCCACGCACGATACGTTCAGCATGCAAGAAGATAAGCATAAAGGCGACCTTCTTTCTTCCATCTTGCACGGCACTGGCCACGACTGCCTCAGGACAGCCGCGGCCGAGGCTACGTCAGTGCTTCTCCACAGTGGGGACAGTAACCCGCCCGTGAACGACACGCACCTGGCGCGGGCGTGCCTGTCATCGGGGCCCCGTTATGGTTTTCTAGCGGAAAAGCCAGCGGTTCGAGCGGACGCACCACAGCCCCCTCACGGTACAGCCCCATGTCACGCAGCAGCCGCGCGTCCAAATGTGCCAAGTCATGCAACGTTTGACGATTACGGCGGTGCTGTGTCGCGGCTTTCTTCATTCCCCGAAGGATTTCCCACAATGTCATCACACAGTCTCCTGATCGAGGCCGGGATCCTGGCGGGAAACACAATCGAGATGGTGATCGAATCTGGCCGCGGTAGGATCCGCGGCCAGTGAAGAGTTCAGTCGATGGCACACGGACAGGCACAAGCTCGCAGGTCATGATTCATGACTGCGTAGTTGTTACCTGTCCACATAGCCTGCGTCGGTGGCATATCGACTTATCTCTGGATTGGTAAAAGAGGGCTGAATAAGCCTTCACTTATTCTTTTTAGACGCCGCGCGACGCGCCGTCAAATCTTAAGGCAAAACAAATCGCCCCACTTGACCGAATGCCTGCACGAGAGAGCGCCCCCTGCCATCCTGGCGCCTCGCCACATAGAATGGCGTACCACGGCCATGCGCCGACAGTACATGGGGCGCCACGCCCACATAAGCACGCTCACAAAAAGGATGTGACATGCAGATCGACAGATTCTTCCACTGGCTCGGCGAGTTTCTCGGCGACGCCCTGCGCGTCATCATCGACGCCCTCTCCACGCTATTCGCGGGATTGTGGGTAGCGATCGACCGCTTTTTCGACGGCCTCGCCCGTTCGCTGGGCGTCACCCCTTCGCTCATCAATCTGATGGTGCTGCTCATCGGCGTGTGGATGCTCTACCGAGGGATTCGCGCGCTTCTCCGGCGTGGCTTCGTCGGCGGTCTCGTATGGCTGTTCCTCGCCTTGCTGGTGCTCGGCTGGCTCATCCGCTGAGGCGTTTTGCGTTACTTTCTTGCAACGTCGACTATCAGGCCTCGGCCAGCGCCCGCTCGACCATTTCAAAGACGTTGGGTGAGAGTTCCTCGGCACGAATGCGCTCGAGCTCAGCCTTCATCAACGCCTGACGTTGCTCGTCAAAACGCTGCCAGCGCGTCAGCGGGGTGATGATGCGCGCAGCGATCTCGGGATTGAGGCTGTTGAGTTCGATCACCACATCGGCCAGCAAGCGATAGCCTTCGCCGTCGAGGCGATGGAAGTTGACGCGGTTCTGCGCCGCGAAAGCACCGATCAGCGCGCGCACCTTGTTGGGGTTCTTGAGCGAGAACAGCGGATGCGCCATCAGGTATTTGACGCGTTCCAGCACATCCTCCTGCGGACGCGTGACCTGGATGGTGAACCACTGATTCATCACCAGCGGATCATGCGCCCACTTCTCGCCGAATGCCTTGAGCGCCGGCTCGGCGATGTCGCTGCGCGAGCTGTGTACCAGCATCGTCAAGGCGGCGCGCACATCGGTCATGTTGTCCTCGGCAACGACCTGTGCCTCGGCCAGTGCCACACCCTCGTCGTCCTCGATGCTCATCAGGTATTCGAGCGCCACATTCTTCACCCGACGCCGCGCGATCTGATCCGGCTCCGGCGCGTAGGGCTCGTCGCTCCGATGGGCTTCATGAATGGCCAGGAACTCATCGCGCAAAGCCGTGGCAAGCGACTGCTTGACGAAGACACGCGCGGCATGGATGGCATCCACGTCGACCATCGGCTGCTGCTCGGCGATGTAGGCCTCGGAGGGAAGCGTCAGCATCTCGGCAAGCACCGCCTTGTCGTCGGTCTCGGTGGTCAAAAGGCGCCGATACGCGTCGATGACGCGGCTATCCATGACCTTTTCAACCCCATTGCGATGCGCCGCGATCAGGTCGTCGAGGGCCAGCATGGTCAACCGCTGTCCCGCATCCCAACGGTTGAAATCGTCCGCATCATGGGTCAGCAGGAACGATAGCTCTTCGCGCGAATACGGATAGCGCAGATAGACCGGTGCCGAGAAACCGCGCAGCAGCGACGGCGTCGGCGCTTCTTCAATCCCGGTAAAGACATAGGTCTGTTCTGTGTCGCGCAGGTGTAGCACCGTCTCGTGGCCCAGCGACTCACCGTCCAGCGTCAACGCCATGTCGTTCCCCGACTTGGTGCCCACCAGCCCCATGCGCACCGGAATGTGCAGCGGCTGTTTTTCCGCCTGGCCGGGAGTGGGTGGCGTGCGCTGGGAGAGCCGCAGATGATACTCGCACTTGGCGTAGTCGTATTCGCCATGGGCGTCGATCTCCGGCGTACCCGCCTGGGAATACCAGCGCATGAACTGGCTCAGATCGAGCCCGGAGACTTCCGCCATGCAGTCGACGAAATCCTCGATGGTTACCGCCTGACCGTCGAAACGCGCGAAGTACAGATCCGAGCCCTGGCGGAACGACTCCCACCCCAGGAGATGACGCAGCATGCGTACGATCTCGGCACCCTTCTCGTAAATCGTCAGGGTGTAGAAATTGGAAATTTCGATGTAATGATCGGGCCGAACGGGGTGTGCCGTCGGGCCGGCATCTTCGGCGAACTGCGCCGTACGGAAGAACGAGACGTCCTCGATGCGCTTGACCGGTGCTGAATTGACGTCGGCGGAAAAGCTCTGATCGCGGAAGACGGTGAAGCCTTCCTTCAACGAGAGCTGGAACCAATCGCGGCAGGTCACGCGGTTGCCCGACCAGTTATGGAAGTACTCGTGGGCGACAATCCCTTCCACCCGCTGGAAGGCCGCATCGGTGGCGGTTTGCGGATGCGTCAGCACCGCCGCCGAGTTGAAGATGTTGAGCCCCTTGTTCTCCATGGCGCCCATGTTGAAGTCGTTGACGGCGACGATCATGAAGCGGTCGAGATCGTACTCACGGCCGTAGGTCTCTTCGTCCCAGCGCATGGCACGTTTGAGCGAGGCCATGGCATGGTCAGTCTTATCGAGATTCTCCGGCTCGACCCAAATCTGCAGCGTGACATCACGTCCGCTCATGGTCGTGAAGCGGTCTTCGACCTTTTCCAATTTCCCGGCCACCAGCGCAAACAGATAACTCGGCTTGGGGTGCGGGTCTTCCCAGGTGACGAAATGCCGGCCACCCGGAAGCTCGCCGCTTTCCACTGGGTTGCCGTTGGAGAGCAGCACCGGTGCCTCGGTCTTGTCGCCCACCACCGTGGTGGAGAAGGTCGCCATCACATCCGGGCGGTCGGGATAGAAGGTGATGCGGCGAAAGCCTTCTGGCTCGCACTGAGTGCAGAACATGCCGCTGGAAACATAAAGCCCTTCGAGGGCGGTATTGGCAGCGGGGTCGATCGACACCTCGGTGTCCAACAGGAAGCGTTCCGGCACGCTAGCGATGGTCAGGCCCTCGTCATCGACTTCGTACTCATCGGCTTCCAACTCCTGTCCATCCACGGCGATGCGCACCAGCGACAGCTTGTCGCCGGCGAAACGCAGTGGGAGCCCCGCCTCACGCGCAGGGTGGCGCTCGACATGCAGGCGCGCCGTGACGGTCGTCGCCGAGGGGGCCAGGTCGAATGTAAGCTCGGTATGCGTCACCCGATAGGCGGGCGGCAAGTAATCCTTGAGATGAGTCGCTTGCGGTTCGGACATCGATCGACGCTCCTTGAGATCGGGGCATACACTCGCCCCCAAGACACCGCCTCGCACACAAAACGCGAGGCACATGCCAAGCATTGTACGGTGTCCGATGGAGTCGGCTCAAAAGTGCGGGCAACGCTGCGCTCATCACACTTCTATCACGCGCTCAGCGAGACTCCTGGCGCTGGCTGGAAGAGGACTCCTCGAAGGAGGACAACACCGGGCAGCGTCCCAACGACGGCGTCGGGCGGGTCAAAATCCACACCGCAATGCCCGTCAGACCAATGATCAACGCCACACGCAGCGCGAGGGAATCGACCGTGAAAGCGATCACGCCCATCGAGACAGCCAGCATGACGCACGCCATCCACTTGGCGTGGCGGGGAATGGCGCGTTCTCGCTCCCAGGCGAGAATGGAAGGGCCAAAGCGCGGATGACGACGAATCCAGTTGGCGAAACGCGGTGAGCTTTTCGAAGCCGCCCAGACCGCCACCAGCATGAAACACGTCGTGGGCATGACCGGCAGGAACAATCCGATCACGCCCAGAGAGAAGCTGACGCCAGCCAAGCAGATGAACAATAGCTTGCGTATATCGTACATGCGCCGCGCCACCTTGCCGTGATAGAGGGAAACGCCGGACTTCACGCGAGATCGCTGGCAGGCATAGCGAAGCCCGACGTTACCTCATTCATTGAAGCCCGAATAACGTATCCAGGAGAAATCGTCCCTTACTATCGAGGCGATTACCGCCAGAGGTTGGACACGTGAATTCATTCTAGCGCAAAGCAAGGGGCCAAGACCAAGGCGGCTACATCGATAACCTCCCATTACGCGGACCGCGTGGCATCATGTCGCATGGCATGACCTCTAAGTGACATTGACTTGCGGGACCGGCATATCCTGCATTTCGGACGTCGCAGTCGACGGGACACGCAGCATGCGACGCAAGACCTTGCCCACCGGCGACTTGGGCAGCTCCTCGATGAAACGGTAGCCGCGTGGGCATTTGAAACGCGTCAGCCCAGCGTCCAGGCAATGACGCCCGAGCTCCCGCTCATCGATGGCGCTACGCGCCTTGATGAAAGCCGTCACCACCTGGCCCCACTTGTCGTCTGGCAGTCCCACTACCGCCACTTCCTCGACCTGCGGATGCAACGACAGCACGTTCTCGATTTCCAGCGGACTGATGTTTTCGCCACCAGAGTTGATCAGATCATCGACGCGCCCGGTGACGAACAAATCTCCCTCGTCATCGAAATACCCGGTGTCCCCGGTGAAGTACCAGCCCTCCCTGACGGCTTTGCTATCGGCCTCGGGACACTGCCAGTAACCCTCGAAGGCCTCGTCTCCGTTCATGTCGGCGATGACTTCGCCTTCCGCGCCTGACGGCACGCACATCTCCGGTGACGTGGCGCCCACCTTGACTACCCGCAATCGCTGATTGAGCGCCGCGCGTCCCGATGAACCAGGCTTATGGTTGGCATGCTGGTCGACGGTCAATGCGTAGAGTTCCGAACAACCATACTGATTGACGAACAGACTCGGTTGGAAGGCCTTCTCGACGCGCGCGATCAGTCCCGCACTCATGGGCGCACCGGCGAAGCCGATCTTGTCGATGCTGGCTACTCGGTGCGGAGCGAATCCCGGCGCTTCGAGCAGCATGTGATAGAGCGTCGGCACCAGGTTGAGGCTAGTGACTCGCTCACGCTCAATGGCATCGAGCGTCGCTTCCGGCTCGAACTTGGGAATGCACACGAAGCGTCCGTCGACCATCGCCATCGCCTGCAACGCGCGCACGCCCGTCGCATGATAAAGCGGCATCACGCCCAGCATGGTCTCATCGTGACGATACAGATTCTGGGCTACGTACGCGGCCGTCGCGGCCCGCTCGACACGATGCCGGCGCGGTACACCCTTGGGTCTGCCGGTGGTCCCCGAGGTGTAAAGCATCATCGAGTAATCGTCGGGCGTCGCCATCAGCAGCGTTTCGCCGGTCGATCCGAGCAACGAATCGAAGGCAATCGCCCCCAGGGGCGTTACATCGCCGACCACGATCCGCGGTATTTGATGCGCCTCGGCGCACCCCTGCACCGCCTCGGCGGTCGCATCGTCATAGGCGATGGCCCCGGCGCCCGAGTTCTTCAGGTAGTAGCGAATATCCAAGGTCGTCGAACGCCAGTTCACCGGCGTGACGATGATGCCTGCGAATTGGCAAGCCCAGTACAAGGTGGCCATCTGCCAGCGGTTGTGCATGGCCCCCAGCAGGCGGTCACCCTTGACGAGCCCCAGCCGCCGGAGGTGGCGCGCCACGCTCTGGATGTCCGCATACCACTGTGCGTAGGTCTTGTGCATCTCGCCATCGCTGATGGCAACGGCGTGCGGGCGCCGCTCGACCGTGGCAAGAAAGCCGCGTCCCAGATCAAACATCATCGTTCTCCTGTCGCTCGTTTTATTGTGTTGTCGCGGTTGTTTTAGCGACAGGATCGAGCGCACAGACATGGGTGGCAACGCTAGCCGACCACAAGGATGATGCGTATCAAGGTAGCGGGACGAATCCTCTTCAATCGCGAAAATTCGTGTACTGCAGGGCCAGCTCGGGGCCGGCATCGCTCTTCAACAAGGCGATTGCCTGCTGCAGTTCGTCGCGCTTCTTGCCGGTGACACGCACCTTGTCGCCTTGGATCTGTGCCTGCACCTTGAGCTTGGCCTCCTTCAGACGCTTGACGATGTCCTTGCACTCCGGCTGTTCCAGCCCCTGCTTTAGCACTACGTCCTGGTGGGCACGCACGCCGCTGGTGACGGGATCCTTGATGTCCATGCAGCGAGCATCGATGCCACGGGCAATGAGCTTGTTGCGCAGCACATCGAGCATCTGCTTGAGCTGAAAATCCACCTCGGCTTCGAGGGTCACCGTCTCGCCCTCCAGGGCGAAGCTCGCGGTCACGCCCCGAAAATCGAAACGGGTCTGGATCTCGCGATTAGCTTGATCGACGGCGTTGCTGGCCTCGTGCTTGTCGAACTCGGAAACGATATCGAAAGATGGCATGTTCACTTCCTCGCTGGGCTAAGATCGGGCGCGATTCTAGCATGCTCACGACACTCATCGTCCCGGCTTTCCCCTTCGCCCAGCTTGTCCTGTGGTGCCTGGGCCTGCCCCGCCGAAGGCAACGCCTTGCCCATCTGCCAGGCCGCGCAGCCATCGACGTAATAGCCTTCGAGCCAGCGCAGCACGGAAAATCCCATGCGCCGATAAAGGCCCAACGCGACACGATTGTCGGCGCGGACTTCCAGTTGCAGGCGCGTCATGTCACGCCGCCTCGCCTCACACTCTAGCGCCTCGATCAGGGCACGTCCTACTCCGCCACCGCGCGCTTGTGGGGCCACACAAAACGAGTAAAGGCGCGTCACGCGGCTGTTGCGCCGGAATAACAGCGTGGCATAACCGACCACCTCATCCCCCGGCGTGGCAGACGCGACGAGCGTATACGCATTGGCCCTCGCCAATAGATAGGCCAGTTGACGGCGTGTGAAGCGGTCGCCGTCGAAACATATCGCCTCGAGATGACAGAGTGCATCGAGGTCAGTGACGGTGGCGGCGCGCAGGGAGCAGGACATGCAAATGTCTCCAGAATGGCGCGAACAGGATGGCGCGAATCGTGTATAGAAATTATTTCAAGGCGAGGCTATTGTCGAGACGCAGTCCACAGCACATTCTCGACACGCTTGCTTCAAGGTCGATTGAGGTTTTTCTTCACAAGGAAGGTCTATGTCCCGCCTGCGTATCGTCGTCGACCGCCTCGACGACTGGCTGCCCTACTATCCCAGCGATGACGTCATCAGCGCCGCCGATTTTCTGGCCCTGGAGTCGGCCGCGCCCGACAAGACACGCGATGCCACGAATGTCATCAACCTCTGCCGACGGCTCGACTACCTGGAAACAGGGTACTACGTCTCGTTGCTCGCCCAGGCGCGCGGTCAGCGTGTCCTGCCCTCTGTCGAAACGCTCAACCAGCTTTCACGCAAGGCACTGATCGACCTTCAGCTCGAATCGCTGGAACCCATGATGCGCGATCTCGAAAAACGCGGCGCGCTGAGCGGCGATGAGCTAAGCCTGACGGTGCTGTTCGGCGAATCCGACCACGACGGCCTGGGGCGCCTGGCCCGGCGCCTCTTCGAGCGTCTGCCGTGCCCCTTGCTGGAAGCCAAGTTCCAAAAACGTCATGGAACATGGCGCCTGACGCGCTTGAAGCCCTTGGCCCTCAATGCCTTGCAGGAAAGCGACCAGGACCGTTTCGCGGCGGCCTTGAACCGTCATTCGCGCAAGGTATGGCGCACGCCCAAGGCGCGACGTCGCTACCGTTTCGACCTGGCGATCCTCATTGACCCCCAGGAGGCCATGCCGCCCAGCAACAAGAGCGCACTCAAGCAATTCATTCGCGCCGGTCGGCGACGCGGCATCGATGTCAGCCTCATTACCCGCAAGGACGAAGGCCGTCTGGCCGAGTTCGATGCCTTGTTCATTCGCGAAACCACGCGGCTCGACCATCACACCTACCGCATGGCCAAACGTGCCGAGCACGAAGGCCTGGTGGTCATCGACGACCCTCAGTCGATCCTGCGCTGTACCAACAAGATCTACCTGCATGCACTGCTCGGTGCACGCGGCGTCCCCGCGCCGCGTGGCGTACTACTGAGTCGCGACGACCTGGTCCAGTTGTCGGACAAGGTCACCAGCCTCGACTTCCCGATGGTGCTCAAGGTGCCCGACGGCGCGTTCTCGAAAGGCGTGGTCAAGATCACCTCGCTCGACGAGCTCAAGGAACAGGCCTCGCGCCTATTCGCCTCCTCCGCGCTGCTGTTGCTGCAGGAATGGCTGCCCACCGATTTCGACTGGCGCATCGGCATTCTGGATGGCGAGGTCCTGTTTGCCAGCCGCTACTACATGGCACGCGGGCACTGGCAGATCTACGATCACTCACGCCCGAAGGTGCGTAGCGGCAGCTTCACCACGCACCCACCATCGGACGTACCCAAGTCGATTCTCAAGGCCGCATTGAAGGCCACGCGCCTGATCGGCGATGGCCTCTACGGGGTCGATCTAAAGCAAATCGGCGAGCGGGTCGTGGTCATCGAGGTCAACGACAACCCCAATCTCGATGCCGGTGTCGAGGACGCTTATCTTGGTTCACGATTGTACACACGCGTCATGGATGTCTTCCTGGCACGAATGGAACACCACGCGGCCGCCATGAAGCATTGACTTTATATAACATGGATTAAAAAATTGCTTCTCCTAATATAACCTGAATTAAGAAAATTATTGCTCCTAATATAACCTGGATTAAAAACATAATTATCCCTAATATAGAAGCTAATCAATCGCGGCCGCGGCAGCAGATTAACTCATCGAGTTCCGGGCCTATAGTTTGACACTGCGTTCCAAGAATTCTATAAATGAGGGTGTCGCCTTAGGAAAGAAGCGGCACAACACTCGCAACGCTTTAATGTCCTAGAGACATGGAACAAAGGAGTTCTTTATGCGCAAGGAAATGATTTTCGGCATCGCACTGGCACTTGCCTCTACCGGTGCATTCGCATCATTCAGCAGCCAAGACGCTGATGGTAACGGCAAGGTCAGCAAAGACGAATTCTATGGCGCTGTTTCTGATCAAGGGAAATTTTCCGATTGGGATCTTAACGGCGATGGTCTGATCGATGAAGACGAGTTCAATGAACTCGGTTATGACTGGGATTATGATACCTGGGATGCCAACTCCGATGGTTACCTCGACTCAGGTGAATTCTATGACGGCATCTACACGACGTATGATGCAAACGAAGATGGTCACTGGGACGATGGCGAATGGGATGACGCCGGCGATGATGGCTGGTTAGACGTTTAAACATTCAGCTTGAAGCGTAAGAAAAAGGCGACCCATCGGGTCGCCTTTTTTCGTTGGCTCTTCAAACATCAACCTTCAAGAAGCAACAACAGCGATAGCGCGAACAGCACCCACATGGTGGGCTTGATTTCCTGGGTCTTGCCCGCCGCCAGCTTGACGATCACGAACGTGAGAAAGCCGAAGGCGATCCCGTGCGTGATCGAATAGGTAAAGGGAATCAGCACCATGGCGACGAAGGCCGGGATGGCGTCGTCGAACTGGTGCCAATGGATCTTGCGAATGGGGTCCATCATAAACACGCCGACCAGAATCAGGGCCGGGGCCGTGGCGATCGCCGGCACCAACGACAGCAGCGGCGAGAGGAACAAAAACGGCAGGAACAACACCGCCACGACCACCGCGACGAGCCCGGTACGGCCGCCCTGACTGATCCCCGCAGCGGATTCCACATAGGCATTGGCTGGGCTGGTTCCCAGCGGCCCGGAGATCAGCGCGGCGCTGGCATCGACGATCATCGAGCGCCGAATGTTGCGCGGATTGCCATCGGCATCCTTCAAGTTACCCGCCTCGGAGACCCCCATGAAGGTGGAAAGCGCATCGAAAAAAGTCGTGAACAGCAGCACGAAGATGAACGGCCAGTAGGCCACCGATAGCGAGCCCCATAGATCGAGCGCCATCAAACCGCTGAGATCCGGCATGGCGAAGATACCGTTGAAATTGACCAGTGTCGACGACGCCATGTCCCCGGGAAAGTAACGGCTGCCGTCGCCCCACCAGCGGCCAATCGGCACACTGGCCAAGGTGGTAAAGACGATCCCCAGAATCAGCGCACCCGGCACGTTGCGCACCACCAACCAGGCGGTGACCGCGAAGCCGACCATAAACGTCACCAGCACCGGATCGAGCGAAGCCATGCCCACCACGGTGACCGGGTTGGGCACGATGAACTGCGCGTTGACCAGGCCGATGGTGGTAATGAATAGCCCGATGCCGCAGGCAATGGCGTAACGCAATTGCGCCGGAATCGCATCGATCACCAACTGACGCGCATTGAACGCCGCCAGCAATGCGAAGATGACACCGGCCCAGAACACGCATCCCAGCGCGGTCTGCCATTCCATGCCCGCACCCAGCACCATGGTATAGGCGAACAACGCGTTGATCCCCATGCCGGGCGCTACCAGAATCGGATTCTTGGCGTAAAACCCCATCATCACACTACCGAAGAAACTGACCAGCACGGTGGCGGTCAGGGCACTGGAAAAGGGCACGCCGGCATCGCTAAGCACCGTCGGATTGACGACGATGATGTACATCGAAGCCAGGAAGGTTGCGATCCCCGCCAAGATCTCGGTGCGCGGGGTGCTCCCCTGGGCCCGGATGCCGAAAAGTCGTTCGAACACGTCGCGTTCTCCACACAGGTTGGGTTGGAATGAAACGTCGCGCAGTATAGCCAATGCTGGTCGACATGCTCATCCCCTGGCCTGATCAGTGCTTGCCACGCCATGGCTGCAAAAAGCCTCTGGCCTGTGCCATGATCTGACAAGCATTCACGTGCACCACGTCCACGCGGGAGAAGACCATGAGTTCAGAAGACAACCTGCTGCCGCTGATCGTCGAGCCCGAGCAGCTCGCCGAGCATCTCGGCGCCCCCGAACTATTGATCGTCGATGTACCGCTCAAGGCCGACAGCTACAGCGAAGGTCACGTACCCGGCGCGGTATTCCTCGATCATCGCCGCCTGCTCGTCGGCAGCGGCACGGTGCCCAACGACATCCCCGACGAAGAAGCGCTTTCCGCGCTGTTTTCCGAGCTCGGCCTGACCCGCGACACGCACGTCGTGGCCTATGACGATGAAGGCGGCGGCTGGGCCGGACGCCTGCTATGGACGCTGGAGCTCATCGGCCACACCCGGTATTCCTATCTCAACGGTGGCATTCATGCCTGGCGCGCCGATGGGCAACGCGTCGAGCGCGAACCCAGCACGCCTACGCCCAGCGATTACCAGGCGACGATCCATCAACCCCAGGCTCAGATCCGCCGCGAAGAGCTCATCGATCGTCTGGATGAACGTGAACTCGCGGTCTGGGACGCTCGCTCACCGGACGAATATCGCGGTGAAAAAGGCAAGAACGCCCACATGGGGCATATCCCTGGCGCCGTCAATTTCGAATGGACGGACGCCATGGACCCCGAACGCCACCTGCGCTTGCGCGATTACGCCGAACTCGTCGCCGAGCTCGAAGCAAAAGGCCTGACGCCGGACAAGGAAATCGTCACCCACTGCCAGAGCCACCATCGCAGCGGCTTCACCTGGCTGGTGGGCAAGGCTTTAGGCTTCGAGAAGATGCGCGCCTACCCCGGCTCCTGGCAGGAATGGGGCAACCGCGACGATACGCCGATAGAGAAGTAAGCACCGCGCGCCCCGTGCATACCGGGAGCTATTGCGCCCATGACGCCACGCCCCTATCGTGGCATGCCTTTTGACCTTGCCGTGGATATGCCCGTGGATCGCGACGAACTCTTCGCCAGAATGCAGTACCCTCTTCCCCACCACCTGATCTCGCGTGGGGTGGGCAAGCTCGCCGAGAGCCGCACGCCATGGCTCAAGGACTGGGCGATTCGGCGTTTCATTCGTACCTTCGATGTCGACATGAGCCAGGCGCTCGAAAGCGACCCCGGGGCTTACGCCTGTTTCAATGACTTCTTCACTCGCGCGCTGACTCCCGACGCGCGGCCCATCGGCGAGGGCATCGTATCCCCCGCCGATGGCACGCTGTCGCAGTTCGGCGCCCTCGACAACGGCACCCTCGTCCAGGCCAAGGGGCATACCTATTCACTGACCGCCCTGTTGGGGGGCGATACGCATCGCGCCGCGCCCTTTCGAGACGGCCACTTCGCCACGATCTATCTCTCGCCGCGCGACTATCATCGCGTGCACATGCCGGTGACAGGCACCCTGCGCGAAATGATCTACGTGCCGGGGCGGCTGTTCTCGGTCAATCAGGCCACTGCCAATCACGTGCCGGGGCTCTTCGTCCGCAACGAGCGCCTGGTCTGCCTGTTCGACACCGAGCACGGCCCGTTGGCAATGGTATTGGTGGGCGCGATGATCGTCGCCGCCATCGAAACGGTCTGGGCGGGTCAGGTCACCCCGCTCAGCGGGCGTGTCCAGACGACGCGTTTCGACGAGCCCATCGTGATCGAGAAGGGTCAGGAAATGGGTCGCTTCAAGCTCGGCTCCACCGTAGTGATGTGCTTCGGCGACGACGTCGCGTTTCGCGATGTCTGCACCGACGGCCTGGTGGTCAGCATGGGGCAATCGCTCGCGTCCTGAGCGCCTCGACCAGGATAGAGTCGCCGAGCGAGGCAAGGCGAAGCGAGGGTCTTTTAGCCAGGGGTGGAAAAAGTAGCGCCCAAGGAGGGTTTACAGCGCCCTCGCGGCGGCTTGTTCCATCAGGCTGGGCTCGGCGTTAGCAACGTGGCGTGGCAAACGCCATCACCTCCGCCACGCTCGCCTTGCCCAACGCGAGCTGGATCAAGCGATCCATGCCCAGTGCCACCCCGCTGCCGGATGGCATGCCCGCCTCGAGCGCCGCCAGCAGGCGGACATCGGCATCCACCTCGCAGTGCCCTAGCCGCTGGCGTTCTCGATTACCCTCGACAAAGCGCGCGGCCTGCTCGGCGGCATCGGTGAGCTCATCGTAGCCATTGGCCAGCTCCACCCCTTGCCAGTAGACCTCAAAGCGCGCCGCGACCTCCACCCCATCCTCGGGATCACGATGCTTGCGGGCCAGCGCGGCCTGCGAGGCGGGATAATCGACTACGACATCGATACCGCCCTGCCCCAGCTCCGGCTCGATCGCCAGGCTCATCAGCAGATCCAGGCACCCATCGCGGTCGGCGTCTTGCATGTCCAACCCGCCACGCTCACCGGCCAGCCGGCGCAGCGATTCGAGCGGCGTGGTAAACGGATCGACCTGCAACTGCTCGCGGAACATTTCGCGATAACGGCGCAGCCGACACGGCCCGGGGTCGCGCCCCAGCACGTGGCGAATCAACGCCTGGGTCTCGTCAATCAGCGCGGAAAGCGAAAACCCCGGGCGATACCATTCGAGCATGGTGAACTCGAGATTGTGACGACGACCCACTTCACCGTCGCGGAAACTGCGCGCCAGTTGAAAGATCGGCCCGCTGCCCGCCGCTAGCAAACGCTTCATGTGGAATTCCGGCGAAGTCTGCAGCCACAACCATTCGCGCCCATCCGGCGTCGTGGCCTCTAGCGACAGGCTCGCCAGGTGTGGGTCAGTGCTGCCACCATGGCCCAGCACCGGGGTTTCCACCTCCAGCACATCGCGCTCAGCGAAGAACGCCCGTACCCGCGCCAAGAGCCGCGCCCGCTCGCGCAGTGTCTCAATACTCGCCGAAGGCTGCCAGTCGTCAGGCATGGGGGTTCCCCTTAAGTCTCGGGCCGCGAGCCGCGAAAATCAGCGTGTTGCCCGTTAGCGAAAAATGCCAGCGACGCTGGCATTTTTCGCTCGAAGCTCGAAGCTCGAAGCTCGAAGCTCGAAGCTCGAAGCTCGAAGCCCGTAGCCCGTAGCCCGTAGCCCAGTTTAGGCCCGCGAGACGTATTCACCGTTACGCGTATCGACCTTGAGCACTTCGCCTTCGTTGATGAACAACGGGACACGCACCACCGCGCCGGAGGACAGCGTGGCCGGTTTGGAGCCGCCCTGTGCCGTGTCGCCCTTGAGGCCGGGATCGGTCTCGACCACTTCCAGCTCGATGAAGTTGGGCGGCGAGACGGCAATCGCGTTGTCGTTCCACAATGTCACAGTGTAGACGACCTGCTCCTTGAGCCACTTTTCGACATCGCCAATGGCCTTCTTGTCGACCGCATACTGCTCGAAGGAGCCGTCGGTGCGCATGAAGTGCCACATGTCGCCGTCGCTGTAGAGGTACTCCATGTCCAGTTCCAGCACATCGGCACCTTCCAGCGACTCGCCGGACTTGAAGGTCCGGTCCCAGACGCGCCCTGTGATCAAGTTACGCAGTTTGACACGGCTGAATGCCTGGCCCTTGCCCGGCTTGACGAACTCGTTCTCGAGGATGCTGCACGGATCCCCGTCGAGCATGACTTTCAGACCGCCCTTGAATTCATTGGTAGAATACGTCGCCATGATGCCTCGCTAGTTGCATGCGTCGTAGCGTGCGCTACGCAGATTGCTCGATGCGCCTCGTCATGGGATGACACCACCGCCATCACGAGGCCCATAGGAAATAGCCGCCCATGATAACCCGAACATCCATTGCTTTGCAGAGCGCGAATGCCGAGTCCGGCGAAGACGGTCCCGAAGGCGCCACGTTGACCCCGCGTCAGCACTCGCAGGACTGGCAAGCCCAGTTGCGCGATGCGGTACGCGATCCGCACGCGCTGTGTCGCCACCTGGGGCTCGATCCCGCCTGGCTGCCGGGCGCCGAGGAAGGGCACGCCCTGTTTCCGGTACGCGTGCCGCACGCCTATCTATCGCGCATTCGTTATGGCGATGCCGACGACCCCTTGCTGCGCCAGGTACTGCCCCTCGAGCGGGAAAGCGACAGCGTCGCCGGTTTCGTCAGCGACCCACTCGAGGAAGCCGAGCACCGCCCACGCCCAGGGTTGATCCACAAGTATCGCAACCGCGTGCTGCTGATCGCCAGTCCGGCTTGCGCCATCAATTGTCGCTACTGCTTTCGTCGGCATTTTCCCTACGCCGAGAACTCACCTTCGCGCGCGCAGTGGGAGCCTACGCTCGATTACCTGCGTCAGGACACCTCGATCAACGAGGCCATCTTCTCCGGCGGCGATCCGTTGGCCTCGCCGGACCGGCGCCTGGCCTGGTTGGCCGAACGCCTCGCGGACATTCCGCATCTCAAGCGCTTGCGTCTGCATACGCGCCTGCCGGTGGTGATTCCCGACCGCGTCGATGGCGCGCTGCTCGACTGGCTGGCGGCCACGCGGCTGCAGACCGTAATGGTGGTGCACATCAACCACCCCAACGAGATCGACACGCACGTCGCCGAGGCCATGGCGCGATTGCGCGGCGCGGGGGTCACGCTGCTCAATCAGAGCGTGCTGCTGCGCGGTGTCAACGATGACGTCGAGACGCTCGCCCGGTTATCCGAGCGACTTTTCGAGGTGGGGATCCTGCCTTATTACCTGCATGTGCTCGACCCCGTCGAAGGGGCTGCGCATTTCGACGTATCCGATGCCGAGGCGGTATCGCTGGTCGAGACGCTACGCACCCACCTCGCCGGCTTTCTGATGCCGCGCTTGGTGCGCGAGATTCCGGGGGAGGCCAGCAAGACGCCGCTGGCTTAGGTGTGGCACTCACAGTTGTCGCCAAGCAACCGATCTCACGCCGACAGGGCGCGCGCCACGATCTCGCGTTCCCGCTCGGGCAGCGTCAGCGCTGACGCCAGCTCGTGCCCACGCGGCGACATCTTGCGCCAGGTCTTGGCGACGATGCGCACCAGCTTGTCATCATCGTGCTCACGGGCGAAATCGCTGAAATAGTGCGCCATGAAGACCAGGCAAGCGGTGTCTTCCAGCGCCTGGGTGTCCGCGTCACGCTTGAGGTTCTCCTTGCGGATCAAGGCACCGACATGCGCCACCGCCGCCTCGTCGTAGCCTGCCTCGCGGACGATCGTCTCCGCCAGCGCCGCTTGTCGACGCCCGAGATCGCGCCGCCAGGCCAGATAGCCGGGACGATCGCGCGGGTAATCGTCACGCGGCACTTCCCAGCGTCTCAAATGCTGGGCGCGCACCGCGAGCTGCAACGGCTCCGAGGCTTCCGGGGCGATCCGCGCCAGCCAGTCGCTCATGCGCTGGGCATAGAGCAGCTCGGCGGGTTGTTCATCGCCCTCTTCTGTCATTGCGCGTTTGGGATCCTCGGCATGGGCCGCATCCAACGCCGCCTGAGCGCGCTGAAAGGGCGTGTTCCCGGGCATGCTGACCTCCTTACGATGCGTGTTTGAGCGTGTTTGCTGGCACAAGGCTACCAATAGCGCTGCCCATGATATTCCAGCCAACCGGCGGGATGATCGCCGCCGGGATCGCGATGCGTCCAGTGCACGACGCCCCCCTCGCTATTCCACTCGTACTCACCGAAGAAACTAACCGTGTCCCCGGCTTGCAATCCCTCGAGGCGCGGTGCCAGGTCGATGTTATGTGCGATGAGTAGGGTCTGGCCGCTCGACAGGCGCAGAATGAAGCGCTGATGGCGGCTGCCTTCGTTGTCATCCGGCAGCACGCGTACCACCTCACCGCGTGCCTCGACCTGAAGCCCGCTATGTTGCTGCTGGTAGGCTTCGCGCAGGGTCACGACGCCCGAACGCGCCCCTTCGCCGGCCGACGGTGCCGTCACCGATGGCGCCAGGACCGTCAGCGCTCCGGCGAGTATGAGTACCACCGCCGCGAACGTCAGGCCGAGGAGGATCGCGCGGCGACGCATGCTCATGCCGACCTCAGGCCTCGCCAAGCGTCTCGGCGGTGACGTTGGGCGCCGGCGCCTGCTGGGTACGCCAATGGCGGTTCAACGCACCGAGCACCGCCTTCATGGAAGCGCTGGTGATGCTCTCGTCGATGCCGACACCGAATACCGGCGTCTGCTCGACGCGCACTTCGACATAGGCCACCGCTTCAGCATCGGCGCCCTGACCACGCGAATGTTCGTGATAGTCGATGATCTCGACATCCAGCCCGTGAGCCGCCAACGCCTTGATGAAAGACGCCAGAGGGCCGTTACCCTCGCCGGTGACGTGGCGACGTTCGCCCTGTTCATCGATCTGGGCATCGAGACGCACGCGGGGGCTATCGTCATCCGAACTCAAGCGATGATTGATCAGCGCGTAGGGCTCGCGACTGGTGAGGTATTCATCCTCGAAGGTGCGATAGATCATTTCTGACGTGATCTCGCGCCCGGTGCGCTCGGCCACCGTCTGCACCACCTGACTGAATTCGATGGACAAGCGGCGCGGCAGCTCGATGCCGTGCTCCTGTTCCAGCAGATAGGAGACACCGCCCTTGCCTGACTGGCTGTTGACGCGGATCACCGCCTCGTAGGAACGCCCCACGTCGAGTGGGTCGATGGGTAGATACGGCACGCCCCAAGGGCCATCGGGATTGTCGCGCCGCTCGGCCATGCCCTTCTTGATGGCGTCCTGGTGCGAGCCGGCAAAGGCCGTGAATACCAAGTCACCGACATACGGGTGGCGCGGATGCACCGGCAATTGGTTGCAGTGTTCGACCTCACGCATCAGTGGCGTGATATTGGAAAAATCGAGCTGTGGATGCACGCCCTGAGTGTACATGTTCATCGCCAGAGTGACGATATCCACGTTGCCGGTGCGCTCGCCGTTGCCGAACAGCGTGCCTTCCACACGGTCGGCGCCGGCCATCATCGCCAGCTCCGCCGCCGCCACACCGGTGCCACGATCATTGTGCGGATGCACGCTCACTACCAGGCTATCGCGCCGCGCGACGTGACGGCAGAACCACTCGATCTGATCGGCATAATGATTGGGTGTGGCGATTTCCACGGTGGCCGGCAGGTTGACGATCATCGGTTTGGTCGGGGTCGGCTGATAGACCTCGCTGACCGCCTCGACGATCTCCACGGCGAAATCCAGCTCGGTGGAGGTAAAGAGCTCCGGCGAATACTGGAAGGTCCAGTCGGTCTGCGGGCGGGCCGCCATCATATCCTTGATCTGCGCAGTGGCGTCCTTGGCGATCTGGATGCATTGCGACTTGTCGACGCCGAATACCACCCGACGGAAGACCGGATCGGTGGCATTGTAGACGTGCACGATAGCACGCTTGACGCCTTCCAGCGCCTCGAAGGTGCGCTCGATGAGATGCGGCCGCGCCTGGGTCAGTACCTGGATGGTGACGTCATCGGGGATCGCATCATCCTCGATCAGCTCACGCACATAGTCGAAATCGATCTGCGAGGCCGAGGGAAAGCCGACCTCGATCTGCTTGAAGCCGGTCTTGACCAGCAAGTCGAAGAAGCGCCGCTTGCGCTCGAGATCCATGGGATCGATCAGCGCCTGATTGCCGTCGCGCATGTCCACGCTACACCACACGGGCGGGTGCGTGATCCGTTGCGCCGGCCACTGGCGATCAGGCAAATCGACGGCCTCGAAGGGACGGTACTTGGTGGAGGGATCCTTGAGCATCATGGCGTTATCTCCTTCTACGATGTTCGAATTACGGGAATCGAAATCCCCTTCCCCGACCTGAAACACGACGCCCCGCGGCGGATAAACATCGCGGGGCGTCGGCAATGACATGACACATCGGCTCGCGATCCTCATCGCGGACCGAAGAGCACTCGACAACGGCGCGAAAAGCATTAGGAGAGGTCAGGGAGAGAGTGGCGGTATTCGACATGGCTGACGTTTTCTTCGTTGGACTGGGCTTCGTTAGACCGAGAGGGTGACGATGCGCGAGGCATCCGTCGGCTCATAAGCCGATGGTAAGTCGTAGGTCCAAGCGTAGTAGTCGCATATCGAAGATCGTCATGAAGCTAACTAAACAGCTGCGCGCATGGCTGTCAACTGCCACTCACGACGAGCTCGATCAAGCGCAACGAGACGATGCCGCCGCCATATCTATACCGGCGTCATACGATAGCGCGCGGAATTCACGGCCTCTTTCAGCGTGCCCAGCTGGTCGATATCGTCGTCATCGAGACGCTGATCGAGACGCCGCTTGGGGTTGTGAGTGTTAAGAACGACATGCACCTGGCTGGGCGTGCCATGCGCATCTTGACGCTGAACCCAGGCCAGCGCGCCATTGGCATACAATGCCAGGGAGCCGATCGGCGCCATGCCGAAGCGGCGGATATAGCGCTGCACCCAGGTGTTATCGAAGCCTTCGTTCCGTGTCAGCAGATGTCGATAGACCTCGCGCTGCGTCCAGGCGGCACGCCCAGGCCGCGGGCGCGTCATCACATCGGCGACGTCCACCACTGCCATCATGCGCGCCAGCTCGGGCAATGCGTCCCCCTGCTTACCCGCTGGGTAGCCGCTGCCATCGAGGCGCTCGTTAGCCATGCCGATCACCTGCTCGATGACATCACCATCCAGCCAACGGCAGTCGTCCAGGCGCTCGCGTATCAAACCAACGTGGGCATGGAGCTGCGTTTGCTCTTCAGGGCTCAGCGTCTCGTCACGCAAAAGGGTACCGGGTAGCATACCCTTGCCCAGGTCGTGAAGCAGGGCACAGGCCACCACGGCCTTGAGGCGTTCCGGTGCCATACGCCACGACTGGGCAAGATCCAGCATGCGCACGGCCACCATCAAGCTATGCTGCACCAGATGCGACTCCTGGGTAAAACACGCACTTGCATACAACAGCGCCTGACGATCCTGCTGCCACAGCGCCAGCAGCGTATCGGTGCTGCGCGAGAGCTGTGTCGAGGCCACCGGCTCACCGCTCTTCAACTGCACCAATTGCGCGTTGAGATAATCGGCAACCTTCTGCAGCCGGGACGCCACCGCGCCTCCCGGCTGCGACTTCGTTCGTCGCTGGCGCCCCCTATCTCGCCGATTATCACTCGGCGATTGAAACAACGATGAGGGTTCCAGTGGGCGTCCAGCATGCATTGCGCTACGCGCGCTTTCGCGCTCGATTTCCTTGACGCAGTACCACACCAGACGCTCCATGGCCGGCGAGAGGCTAGTGAACTCGCAGCCCGCCTGCGCTTGCGTCCATGCCTCGTCGGTACGCACGTGGCGAACGTTGGCCGGTAATTCGAAGTGACGTTGATTGGGAAACATCAGGCGGATGCTATCAATGACCTTCTCGGGCTTGAGCGCTGCCGCCGCAGCCAGTGGTAGCGCGATCAAACACCCACCCAACGAGAGATTGCAAAGCCGCCCTTCATACGGCGTGTCCTCGCCCGCCACACGTAACATGACGCCAACCTCCATGTCCGCGCGCAATGCGGCCCGAAAGCTCTGGCGGCGATGCACCACTGACACCGTCTGCGGATAATCGCACATGGCCAGCAAGCGTTCCCCCTGCTCACGCCATTCATTTACCGCGAGCGCCGGTGTGGTCAACATCGCGCCCTCGACCTGCCCCATCAGCTGGAACGTCTCGCCGCGCCGCAGCCGAGGGACGATCTCGCGAACCGCCGAGACATCCAGGCACAGTGACTCCTCCTGGACGATATCCATGATCACCACGGGCCACGGCGTCCCGTCACCACTTTCGAAGCACAGACTCGCGCCCCCAGGGAGGGTGAGGGTCTCGAGAAAGCCGTAAAGTTCGCCGGGGTGCGTAACGTCTTGGGTTGGTGCGGAATCGGGTGGCGACATTGAGGTCTCGGCGCTGACGAAACGAAAACGAGCACCTCCGTCACGCGGCGTGCTCGTGTAAGGGTATGTAATCTATTATCGACTATATCATGTACGACTTGAATAGCGCCTGATGGCGACTACAGACGGGTCAGTTCATCCTCGTGATAGCCCAACAGGTAGAGCACGGCGTCCAGCCCCAGCGTGCTGATCGACTGCCGCGCCTGTTGGCGTACCAGCGGTTTAGCGCGGAAGGCAATGCCCAGCCCCGCGCTTTCCAGCATCTTGAGGTCGTTGGCGCCGTCGCCCACGGCAATGGTCTGCGTCATGTCCAGCCCTTCGCGCCGCGCGATTTCGCCCAGCCACCAGGCCTTGCGCTCGGCGTCGATGATCGGCTCGCGCACCTCGCCGGTGATCTTGCCCGCATGGATCACCAGCTCGTTGGCGTGAATCTCGTCGAAACCCAAGCGCTCCTGCAGGTAACGCGCAAAATAGGTGAAGCCCCCGGAAATGATCGCCGTGCGATAGCCCAGGCGCTTGAGATTCGCCATCAAGCGTTCGACGCCATCCATCAGCGGAAGGTTCTCGGCAATCTCACGCAATACCGACTCGTCGAGTCCTTGCAGCTTGGCCATGCGCTCGCGGAAGCTCTGCTTGAAATCCAGCTCGCCGCGCATGGAACGCTCGGTGACGGCAGCCACTTCCTCAAAGACACCGTGCCGGCGCGCCAGCTCATCGATCACCTCGGCCTGGATCAGGGTCGAATCCATGTCGAAGCAGATCAGCCTCGGGTGTCGGCGCCACAAGGAATCTTCCTGAATGGCGACATCCACGCCCTGGCGCGCACCCAGCGCCAGCGCCTGTTCGCGCAGGCGGGGCAGCTCGACCGCCGCCCCGCGCAGGATGAACTCCACGCAAGCGCCATGGGGGGACTGTTCATCCAGGGAATCGCCGCCCGACAAGCGCGCAATACGCTCGACGCTCAACCCATGCGCCGCCGCCAGCTCACCGACGTCGGCGAGAATCCCCGAAGGCAGCCGAGGAGCCAGCAGGGTCAGGATCAGGCGCGGCATCTCGGTCTGAGCCTCCAGGTCTTTCAGTGTGTCCGCCGCCGCCGCTTCGACCTCGACGGCAAGTCCCTGTTGGACAAGGCCTTGTGCGGCGAGATGCTCGTTCAGTTGCGATTTGAAGGCATTGGCGCCGACCTCGGCGTTCACCAGCATCTCGAAGGCGACGTGACCCAATGCGCTGTGCTGGTGGATGTCCACAAGCCGCGCCTGGCATTCCATCAAGGCCGCGCCTAGCGCTGCCAACTGGCTCGGGTGGCCGGGACCACCGGCGCGAATCAATAACCGCTGTGTCATATTGCCTCTAGATCCAAGAAGGAAGAGCGGCGCTGCGCGCCTGGAAGAGGGAAGAAAAACACTACATCCCACCTTCCGTCTTCTACCGTCATTCTGCCGCTTCCAAGCGGTCGACTTTCTGGAAGCCTCGCGACAACTTGCTTCCCCGGCGACCCCGCTCACCGACGTAATAGTCGATATCGCGACTCGAGAGCGTCTGCTTGCGTTTGCCGGCATGCACCACCAACGAGGCACCGGCCGGTAGCATGGCCAGGTCGCGCACGAATTCCTCCCGGTTGGCGGCTCTGGCGCCGGGGATGTCGATCATTTTATTGCCCTTGCCCTTGGCCATGACCGGCAGTTGCTCGAGCGGAAAGACCAGCAAACGCCCCTCGTTGGAAACCACGGCGATGCGCGTGCCCTCACCTTCCGGCACCGCGACCGGCGGCATGACATTGCAGCCCTTGGGCACGCTGAGCGCGGCCTTGCCCGCCTTGCTCTTGCCGATCAGATCCTCGAGCCGAGCGATGAAGCCGTAACCTCCGTCCGAGGCCAGCAGGTAGCGCGCCTCGGGCACATCGAGCATGACGCCGACCATGCGTGCGCCGGCGCCGGGATTGATGCGACCGGTGATAGGCTCGCCCTGACTGCGCGCCGACGGCAAGTTATGCGCGGGCAACGTATAGCTGCGTCCGGCGTCATCGAGCAGTACCAGCGGCTGGTTGGACTTGCCACGTGCAGCCAGATGAAAGCTGTCGCCCGCCTTGTAGGAAAGCCCTGCAGGATCGATCTCGTGGCCCTTGGCACTACGGATCCAGCCTTTTTCAGAGAGCACCACGGTAATCGGATCGGCCCCCACCAGCTCGACCTCGGAGAGCGCCTTGGCCTCGCCACGTTCGACCAGCGGCGCGCGGCGTGCATCGCCATAGTCGTCGGCGTCCTGGCGCAACTCACGCTCTATCAGGTCAGTCAGCGCCTCGTCGTTGCCCAGCAGTTCCTTGAGGCGTTCACGTTCAGCGCTCAGTTCGTCCTGCTCGCCGCGAATCTTGAACTCCTCGAGCTTGGCCAAATGCCGCAGACGCAGCTCGAGAATCGCCTCCGCCTGACGCTCGCTGAGCCCGAAGGCATTGATCAATCCCGGTTTGGGCTCGTCTTCCTCGCGGATGATGCGGATCACCTCATCGATATCGAGATACGCCGCCAGCAAGCCTTCGAGGATATGCAGGCGATCCTCGACCTTGTTGAGACGATGCTCGAGTCGCCGACGCACCGTCGCTCGGCGAAAACGCAGCCATTCACCCAGGATAGCGTGGAGCGCCATGACCCGCGGCCGACCGTCGAGCCCGATCACGTTCAGGTTGACGCGCACGTTCTTCTCGAGGTCAGTGGTGGCGAACAGATGCGCCATCAGGGCCTCGACATCGACCTTGCCGGAGCGCGGCACCAACACCAACCGCGTGGGCGTCTCGTGGGTCGATTCGTCACGCAGATCTGCCACCATAGGCAGCTTCTTGGCTTGCATCTGCGCGGCGATCTGCTCGAGGACCTTGGCGCCGCTGACCTGATATGGCAGCGCGGTGACCACCACGTTGCCGTCTTCCAGTGTATAGCGGCCACGCAGCTTCACCGAGCCGCGCCCACTCTCGTAGAGCTTGCCGAGATCGGCCGGCGAACTGATGATTTCCGCCTCGGTGGGAAAATCCGGCGCCGGTACGTATCGCATCAGGTCGCTGACGCTGGCCTCGGGATGGCGCAGCAGGTGGCAAGTAGCGTCCACGACTTCGCGCACGTTATGTGGCGGAATGTCGGTGGCCATGCCCACCGCGATACCGGTCGCGCCATTGAGCAACACATGCGGCAACCGCGACGGCAGTACGGCCGGCTCGTCGAGGGTGCCGTCGAAGTTGGGCGTCCAGTCGACGGTGCCCTGACCGAGTTCGGAGAGCAATACCTCCGAGAACTTCGATAACCGCGCCTCGGTATAGCGCATCGCCGCGAACGACTTGGGATCGTCGGGACTCCCCCAGTTGCCTTGGCCATCGACCAGCGGATAGCGATAGCTGAACGACTGCGCCATCAGCACCATCGCCTCGTAACAGGCACTGTCGCCGTGCGGGTGGAATTTACCCAGCACGTCGCCGACGGTGCGTGCCGACTTCTTGTACTTGGCGTTGGCATTCAGCGATAGCTCGCGCATGGCATAAACAATGCGACGTTGCACCGGCTTCATGCCGTCGCCGATATGCGGCAGCGCCCGGTCGAGAATCACGTACATCGAGTAATCGAGATACGCCTTCTCGGTATATTCCTTGAGGGACAGACGTTCAACGTCGCCCTCCTCCACATGGATGTCCATGGTCATAGCTCGGTGGCCTTATTCACTCTTATGGGTCATCGAGGGCTGAGGCCTCATCAACCTCGGCGGTGAGCTAGAAGCTTGAAGCTGAAAGTTTACCGCTCAAGCAAATCGGGGTTTCTTCCAGCTTTCGGCTTCAAGCTTAAAACTCCGGCGAAGCCGGGTCATACTTCTATATCGGCGAGGTTGCCGTAGTCCTCGAGCCAGTTCTTGCGGTCGCTGGCGCGCTTCTTGGCCAGCAGCATGTCCATCATCTCGCGGGTGCCGTCATCCGTGGCGAGCGTCAGTTGCACGAGGCGGCGCGTGTCGGCGGCCATGGTGGTTTCACGCAACTGTAGCGGGCTCATTTCGCCGAGGCCCTTGAAGCGCTGAACGTTCGGCGTGCCACGCTTGCCTTCCAGGCGTTTCAAGATAGCGGTTTTCTCGCTTTCGTCGAGGGCATAGTGCACTTCCTTGCCCAGGTCGATGCGATACAGCGGCGGCATGGCCACGAAGACATGGCCGGCGTCGACCAGCGCCGGGAAGTGACGCACGAACAGCGCGCACAGTAGGGTGGCGATATGCAGGCCGTCGGAGTCGGCATCGGCGAGAATGCATATCTTGTGGTAACGCAGTTTGGAAAGATTATCGCTGCCAGGATCCATACCGATGGCGACGGCAATGTCGTGGACCTCCTGGGAGCCGTAGATATCGTGTGCCTCGACTTCCCAGGTGTTGAGGATCTTGCCACGCAGCGGGAGGATCGCCTGCGTTTCGCGATCGCGGGCCTGCTTGGCACTGCCGCCGGCGCTATCGCCCTCGACCAGAAACAGCTCGGAGGCCGCCGGGTCCTGCCCTGCGCAGTCGGCGAGCTTGCCCGGCAAGGCGGGGCCAGAGGTCACCTTTTTGCGGGCCACCTTCTTGGCGCTCTTTTGGCGCCGCTGGGCGGCATTGATCACCAGTTCGGCCAAGGCCTCGGCCTGATCGACGTGATGGTTGAGCCACAGCGAGAAGGCGTCCTTGACGACACCGGAGACGAAGCCCGCCACCACGCGTGAGGAGAGTCGCTCCTTGGTCTGGCCGGCGAACTGGGGATCGAGCAGCTTCACGGAGAGCACGAAGGCGACGCGCTCCCACAGGTCATCACCGGTCAACTTGACCCCGCGCGGTAACAGGCTGCGGTATTCGCAGAATTCACGCAGCGCCTCGAGCAACCCCGAGCGCAAGCCGTTGACGTGCGTCCCGCCGAGCGGGGTGGGAATCAAGTTGACGTAGGATTCCTGCAGTAACTCACCGCCTTCCGGCAGCCACTGGATCGCCCAATCGACGCCCTGATCATCGTCCTCGAAATGACCGAGAAACGGCGAGGAAGGCAGCGTTTCGACGTCGTCGGTGGCCTGGGCCAGATAATCGCGCAAGCCGTCGGCGTATTGCCAGACGTTCTGGCTGCCGTCGGTATCCACCAGTGTCACCTCGAGCCCCGGGCAGAGGACCGCCTTGGCGCGCAGCAGGTGCTGAAGACGTGGCAACGACAGCTTAGGGCTATCGAAATAGCTGTCATCCGGCCAGAAGCGCACTACCGTACCCGTGGCCTTCTTGGCACACGACCCAACGACGGCGAGTTCCTCTACCTTATCGCCGTGGGCGAAGGCCATGCCGTGGCGGTCGCCGTCGCGGCAGACCTCGATTTCCAGGCGCCGCGACAGCGCATTGACAACCGACACCCCGACACCATGCAGGCCACCCGAGAAACGGTAGCTCGATTGCGAGAACTTACCGCCCGCATGCAATCGCGTCAGGATGAGTTCGACGCCAGACACCCCATGCTCGGGATGTACATCGATGGGCATGCCGCGTCCGTCATCAGAGACCTCGATGCCGCCATCGTCATGCAGCTGCACACGAATATGCTGCGCATGACCGGCCAGCGCCTCGTCGACGCTGTTATCGATGACCTCCTGCACGAGATGGTTGGGGCGACTGGTATCGGTGTACATTCCGGGGCGCTTGCGCACCGGGTCGAGTCCCGACAGGACCTCGATGGAACTGGCACTGTATTGCGTCATGCGGTGTCCATTAAGTGAGTTCGTCAGAGCGCGCGTACGATCGTGCGGGCAGCGTCCAACCACCATGCGCGAAGATGGCCGGCAAATAATCGGCCAGGGCACTGAAGCCGTGATCGCCGCCGGGATGCACGAGCATCGAAGCACCGGCATAAAAAGCCAGCGCATCGCGGCAATCCAGTGTTTCATCGGCGCTGCCCAGCAGCACTTGATAGCGGCTCGGGTCGATGACGGCGGCGGGCGTCATGGCCTCGAGCGCTTCGCCATGGCGTGCGTCGATGGTGAAACGCTCATGGGTATAAGGATTTTCCAACGGCGCGCCCATCCATTGCGTCACCAAGCGTGCCGGCCGTACCGCGGGGTTGATCAACACCGCGCGCACTCCGAAGCGTTCGGCCAGGCAGGTAGCCAAAAAGCCCCCCATCGAACTGCCGATCAGCAAGGTGTCATTGCCCAGGGCATGCAACTCGCGCTCAGCGCATGCCAAGGCTTCATCGGGGCGATGCGGCAATTGCGGCGTAACGCACCTGGGGGGCGCCACACCTTCGCTCGCCAGACACTCGCAGGTGGCCGCGATCAAGCGCGCCTTGGGCGACGCCGCACCACTGTTGAAACCGTGCAGGTACAAAACATTGGCCACGGGCGTCATATTGGCAACAGGCGTCATATTCGCTACGGGCCTCGTCAGCATACCGCACAACCTGTACAAACAGCCAGTATCATGTTCCGTCCTGTGCTTGCCATACAGCATCGAGTAGGCCCCGGCTGGAATCGTCCAGCGTCTCAGCACCGCGCCGCGAGGCCAGAATCTGCTCGGTTTCGGAGGCGATCTGCTTGCCCAGTTCCACGCCCCATTGATCGAAGGGGTTGATGTCCCAGAGGGTGGCCTGCACGAACACCTTGTGCTCGTAGAGTGCGATCAACGCGCCCAATGTGCGGGGCGTCAAGCGGTCGAGCAGCAGCGTGGTCGAGGGCTGATTGCCACGGTAGCGCTTGTGACTGGGGCGCGGAGCATCGCTGGGCAGGGCCTCGTCGCCGAGCATCAAGACCCGCGATTGGGCGATGCAGTTGGCCAGCGTCAAGCGGTGCTGGGCCTTGAGGTGCGCCCGCGTGGCCGGGTCCTCGACCCGATCGTAGCGTCGCACCGGGGCAATGAAATCGCACTCCACCGCCTGAGTGCCCTGATGCAGCAACTGATAGAAGGCGTGTTGCGCGTTGGGGCCAAGCTGTCCCCACAGTACCGGGCAGGTGGAGTACGGCGTGATCTCGCCACTATTGGTGACCGACTTGCCGTTGGATTCCATCTCGAGCTGTTCGAGATAACTGGCGAAGTATTCGAGCCGGCCATCATAAGGCAGAATCGAGTGCGCGCGCACATCCAGGAAGTTGACATTCCAGATGCCCGCCAAGGCCAGCAGCACCGGCAGGTTGTCCTCGAGCGGTGTCTCGCGGAAGTGGCGATCCATCTCGTGGGCGCCCGCCAGCAGCTCGCGGAAGTTGTCCATGCCCACCGCCAGCGCAATGGGCAAGCCAATCGCACCCCATAGCGAATAACGCCCGCCGACCCACTCCCAGAAGCGCAACTGATGACGCGGATCGATGCCCCACTCGCTCATTTTCTCGGGCTTGGCCGAGACACCGATGAAATGCTGACGCATCACCAGCTCGCTCATCTGGGTGTCTTGACCGCCGTCGGCCAAGCGCGTCATCAACCAGTCGCGCGCGGTCGAGGCGTTGGATAGCGTATCGATGGTGGTAAACGACTTCGATGACAGCACGAACAACGTGGTGGCCGGGTTGAAGCGGGTCAGATAGTCGGCGAGTTGCGAGCCATCCATGGTCGAGGCGAAATGAATATCGACCTGATGCACGTCGCGCGGGCGATAATCGGCCAGGGCGTGGGTCACCATCAAAGGACCCAGGTCGGAGCCGCCGACGCCCAGGTTCACCACGTCGGTGATCGGCCGTCCCGTGGCACCGCGCCATTGCCCGGCGTGACATTTTTCGACCATCGCCTGCATGCGGGCCAGCGTCTCGTGGACATCGGGAACGACATCCTCGCCCTCGACCACCAGGCTCGCCTCGGGTGGCAGGCGCAAGGCGGTATGCAAGGCCGGGCGGTCCTCGGAGAGATTGACCCGCTCGCCGTCTTGCAGACGCATGATGGCTCCCTCGAGATCGGCCTCGCGGGCCAACTCGAGCAGCATCGACAGCGTCTCGTCACGCCAGCGATGTTTGGAAAGATCCAGCGTCAGCCCTATCCCGCGTCGCGTAAAGCGCGCAGAACGACCGGGATGCTCGGCAAACAAGCTCTTGAGATGCACATCACGCATCTCAGTGGCATGCGCGGCGAGCCTTTGCCAGGCCGGCGAATGGTGGATCATGGTTGACTGGGTCATGACTCGTACTCTCCTTGACAAGCTCGCTAATGGCCCTGCGGGTGCACAGCCACGGCGCGGCGCGTACAATGCGCCATTCCCTGTGGCCCGGCCACGCCTCGACTCGATGAGTGCCTCATGAGTGACGCATCTTACCGTGACGCGATCTTTTCGACACCCCTCGACCGGGTGGCCAACTTTTCCTTCGACGAACAGGTCGTCGCCTGCTTTCCCGACATGATCCGTCGCTCGGTACCCGGCTATGGCCAGATACTGGGCATGCTGGGCTTGATCGCCGAACGTCACCTGCGTTTCGGCGCACATGTCTACGACCTGGGCTGCTCATTAGGCGCAGTGACCCTGGCCCTCGCCGGGCGTTTGCCGCCCGAGGCCTTTACCCTGACCGGGGTCGACCTGTCACCCACGATGGTCGCCCGAGCGCGCGAAACGCTCGGCGAGGAATGTCCTGATCATCGCATCGATATCATCGAAGGCGATATCCGTCGCGTCGATTACCGACCCGCCGGCATGATCGTGCTCAACTTCACGTTACAATTCTTGCCTCCCGAGGACCGCCGTGCGGTCATCGAGCGCCTGTACGGCGCTCTGGAACCCGGCGGTGTGCTGGTGCTTTCGGAGAAGATCGTGCTGCCCGACGAGCAGGAAAACGCCTGGCTGGTGGAACGCTACCACGATTTCAAGCGTGCCAACGGCTACAGCGACATGGAAATCAGCCAGAAGCGCACGGCGCTGGAAAACGTGCTGGTGCCAGACACCCTCGAGGCGCATCACGCCCGTCTGCGTAGCGCTGGCTTTACGCGCGTCAGCACCTGGTTTCAGTATCTCAATTTCGCCTCGATGGTGGCCTTCAAGGATGCCTGATCGCTTCCCCCTCGACCGTAGCCAACGTGCGCTGTTCGATGCTTTCCTGGACCACGGTCTGACCGAATGGATTGCGCAGCTCCCGACGCAACTCGCCAACGGCCTGGACCGTCGACGCTTCGGCGATCTACCCGCCTGGGAGAAGGCCGTCGCCAAACTCCCGGCATTGCCCGAGGCGCGTCATATCGCCCTTGACCAGGACAGCGTGCATGTCGATGTCACGCTCACCGAGAGCCAACAACGCCAGTGCGAGAACCTGCTGCGCAAGTTGATGCCCTGGCGCAAGGGACCCTACACCCTGGGCGGCATCCACATCGATACCGAATGGCGTTCGGACTGGAAATGGCAGCGCGTCGCACCGCACCTGTCACCGCTCGAGGGACGCCGCGTGCTGGATGTCGGCGGCGGCAACGGCTATCACGCCTGGCGCATGGCCGGTGCGGGTGCGGCGTTCGTGCTGGTCATCGACCCGTCGCCGCGCTTCTATTTCCAGTTTCAGGCCCTACGCCATTTCGTCGGCGATGCCGACGCATGGCGCACGCATTTCCTGCCGGTCGGCATCGAGGACGTTCCTCCACAACTCGAAGCATTCGACACCACCTTTTCGATGGGCGTGCTCTACCACCGTCCCTCCCCGCTCGAGCATCTGGCACAACTGCGCGACACACTGCGCCCCGGCGGTGAGCTGGTCCTCGAGACCCTGGTCGTGGAGGGCGATGTCACCACCGTGTTCATGCCCGGCGAGCGTTACGCCGCCATGCCCAACGTCTACTTCTTGCCCTCATCGAAGGCGCTGTCGCACTGGCTCGAACGCTGCGGTTTCGAGGACGTGAGGATCGTCGACGAGGCTCCGACATCGCTGAAAGAACAGCGCAGCACACCGTGGATGACGTTCCAGTCGCTGGCCGACTTTCTCGATCCCGAGGATCCCACGTTGACCCTTGAAGGCTATCCGGCGCCACGCCGTGCCGTGCTGGTGGCGCGCAAGCCGGAGTGACTTAGGCACTTTTCAGACGAGGCCTAACACTTATTTGACTTGCTCTACCTCCGCATGCGAACGATAATGCTTATCATTATCGATGTAGAAGGAGGCCTGTCATGCTGTCGCTCTTTAATACGGCCCTGGAGGGAGTTCCGCGCCTGATGCCCTTCAACGATCGTCTGGTGCCGGGCGAACTACTCGGCATCTGCGGACCACACGGCGCCGGCAAGAGTACCCTGATCGGCATGCTCGCCGGTCTCTACCGACCCACGCGCGGCAGCATCTGCCTCGACGGACAACCCCTGCACTGCTGGCCCAGCACCTATCGTGCCCAGCGCATCGCGCATGTCGTCGCACCACCGCAAAGCCTGGCCGATTGGCGCGTGCGCGACCTCGTCGGGCTGGGCCTGCTGGAGAGTTGCTCACGCGTCACGCAACACGGCGCCAGCTCGCCGCCCTGCCTTCCGCTTGCGGTTGAGACGGCGCTCGAAGCGCTCGACCTGCAGGCCATGGGCGACCAACGCTTGGGAGAACTCGATCCGGCGAATGCCCAACGCGCGATGATCGCGCGCTCGCTGTGCCAAGTCACAGCGGCACCCCACTGCCCATTCCGGCAGCGGCGCGACAACGGCATCCTGCTGCTCGACCTCGAGCCTCTGGCGCCCGAGGAAGAACAGCGCCTACTCGCCGATCTAGGTGCCGCCTCACGGCGCCACCGCTTGTGTATCGTGCCGGTCGTCAGCCAGTGCGACGCGAGTCTCGCGTGCTGTGATCGCGTATGGTGGATGGGCCCCGGCGCACGCTGCACCAACCTCACGCCTTCGGTGCGCCATGTACTGAAGGTACAGGTGACGCCGCCGAAGGCGGAAAGGTCGCACCCCACGGCCCCGAGCGCCACGTCCTGACATCAATCGGTCTCCGGCGTGTCGACCTGCAAGGCCTCACGACGAATGCGCCAGTCTTCCAGCGCCATACGCGCCCGTGCTCGCTGCGTCTGCTCCTTAAGGGCTCGCGAGGGGGATTCAACCGCCTGCAGCGCGTCGTCCGACCAACGATAATAGGTAGGGTTGGCGAAACTCGTGGCTGCGCCCGCGTCACTGATCATAACGCCTTGCCCGCCATCCTGCTGATTGAACGTCAACGCCATCGGCGACGGCTCTGGCGTGTACAGATCACGCCCCATCCACGGCACCTTCGCGTTGGAAAGCGAATGCGCCCACAGCGTCGGGAAAATATCCCGATGACTGGTCCAGTCATCGACCTGCGCCTCGCCACCATTTCGGTAGGCCGGTGGAATCCACATCAGAATCGGCACCCCGAACTGATCGAACAAATCATGCGCGTCGGGATACTGAATGAGGGAGCGTGTATTGTGATCGCCAGCCGCAGCGAACAGTGTGTGGTCCATCAAGCCATCGGCTTCAAGGCGGTCGAGAAAACGCCCCAGGTTGTCATTGGCGTATTGATAAGTCTCTAGGATCGAGGTGCCGAACTCGGGGGAGACGGCCAGCTCATCCCCCAGCCGCGATACATCCAGGGGCGCGGGATCGTAGTCTTCGGGGATCTTGTACGGCGGATGATTGGTGACAGATAGCATCACCAGCATCAGCTTCTCGTCGTTGGCCTCGGCCTCCTTCAATAGCTCCTCGGCGTAACGGAACATCCACTCATCAAAGGGCCCCCAGGTACCCCCCGTGGCCTCAGGAAAACGCTCCCGAATCGCGCTCTCGCCCAGCACTTCGTCGAAGCCTTGACGCTTGAATGCATCGTCGAGATTGCGCCACTGCGCAGAGCCTGACTTCAGTAACACGGTGTGGTATCCCGCCCGTTCATAAGGCAACACAGCCGATGTCGAATACTGACGATAGCCATAACGACTCTGCGTCAACGGACTGATCGGCGTGTCGAGTAGCAGCCCCTCTAGGGACGGGTGTGTACCGTTTTCAGCCGATAGCGCATGCGGAAAGTAATCTGCCTTTTCCTTCACCCAAGGACGCAAGCGACCCAGTAGATCGTTATTCTCGGGGTCATCGAAATCCAACGGATGACGTCCCCAGCTTTCCATCAAACTCAGCACGACATGCGGTGGTTTTTCTTTTGCTACGGGAAGCGTGGGGGTCGTCTCGACCATGTGGTCGAGAACCGCCTGTGGGCTATCAGCCTGCACCCAGCCAAGTACCTCTGCCGCCGCCATGGGAGAATTGAAGCCATAACGTGCCAGGCCCGACTGTGGATCATCCCCGATCCGGTTGACTTGTCGCTCTTTCCAAGCCAGGTAAAGCGCCTCCGGTCCACTCGGGACCAGGTCGTTGACAAAGGAGTTCGACGACACCCCCATATGCATCTCGCGAAGCGGGAAAGTCCCTAGCGTGCCGCGCCCCAACCCAATCAATGCCACCCAGGAAGCCACCACCAACAGAGTAGCCCTGCGCCATCCCAGTTGACGCCGTTCATGTCGACGGCCGCGCCGCATCAGGGCAACCTGGGTTCCCGTCATGCCGATCAAGACGATCAGCAAGGGTATAAAGGGATAATCGCTCCATATCGTCTGCAGCACCGCCTGGGTATCGTCTTCGAACAGCCCGAAGATCAGCGAATTGATCGGCCCTTGATAAAAGGTAAAAAAGAAATGGTTGATCAGCGCCAAGAGATTGACCAAGGCCATGATCGCGATGGCCCAGACCAGCCACAAGCGGCGCCAGCCAGCCAGAAAGACGCGCGGCAAGGGAAGCAACGCCGTGGCCACTATCAGCCATGGCCCCAGAAGGACCGCCATGATCTTGGCATCGAAACGCAACCCCATACAGAAGGCTTGCCACATCTCGCCGACGGGCACTTCCAGGGTTGGGGGCGCATTCAACTGCCACAATAGAACACGCATCAAAGTCAGGGTCGCTACCCCGATGAGCCCCAACCGCCACAACTGGCGGTTCAGTTCACGCCAGTGCTGCCAACGCGAAACGGTCACAGAATCGTTATACATATGTCATCTCAGCCTGATAAGCGCGGACACTATACCGACCTTGAACGACTCTGGCGATACGTTAGCTTGCTAATGGGGATAAATGAAAACCTTCAGAAACGACGACGCGCGGCCGAAGCCGCGCGTCGCGATGCCGCCTAGCGCCCATTGCCTTACGGGCAGGGACCGCTCTGTAGATTGGCCTGCGTCACGTTACTGCCTGGCTCCACGTCGCGTGTCAGCCAGACATTGCCACCGATGATTGAGCCCTTGCCGATGGTAATACGTCCCAGAATCGTCGCTCCGGCGTAGATGACCACATCGTCCTCGACGATGGGATGGCGCGGCAGGCCTTTTTCCAGGTGGCCACGCTCATCCGCCGGAAAACGCTTGGCCCCCAATGTCACGGCCTGATAAAGGCGCACGTTATTGCCTATGATCGCGGTTTCGCCGATAACCACGCCAGTGCCATGGTCGATGAAGAATCCCTCGCCGATGGTCGCGCCAGGGTGGATATCGATCCCCGTGTCGGAATGCGCGCTTTCCGCGATCATGCGCGCCAGCAACGAAAGGTCCTCCTGGTAGAAATAATTGGCGATACGGTGGTGGACCACCGCATGCACCCCCGGATAGCACAGCAACACCTCATCGACGCTCCGCGCCGCCGGATCGCCATGATAGGCAGCCATCACATCGGCATCGAGCCGACGCCGCAGCTCAGGCAGATGGGCCGCAAACCCTTTCACTATTTCTACCGCCCGTGCCTGAACGTCGCCAGTATCGTGTCCGAGTTGGCGAGCAATGTACTTGAGTTCCAAGCGCACCTCGTGGCACAGCGCATTGAGAGTGGCATCCAGCGTATGGCCGACGTAGAAGTCCTCGCTCTCGCGACGCAGGTCACTGGGGCCGAGACGCATCGGAAACAACGCCCCGATCAAGTCGTCGGTGATGACACGAATGGCACTCCGCGACGGCAGTTCACGACAGCCACGCTCGCGCGAACGACCATGACGCTCGCGCCAGGTTTCCCGGGTGGCTCTCAACTGCGTCACGATTTTTTCAAGCTGCCAATCGACGTTATGCATACCTCACCGTGTCCTCAATGAATGCGAGTGCCTCATGATAAGCCGCCTCATGGTCGAGTGCGACCTCGGTGTCGCATACAAGTAGACCATGTCCCATCACACGCCGCTCCTTGAGGACACCATGCAAAATACCCTTTCTCGCAAGCGAGAAAGGGTATGCAATGCACCGAGATCAGTCTCTTAGCGCCCCAATAGCGAGCGAACGTCTTTCGCCTCCCAATGCGGGAAATGCTTACGGACCAAGGCATTGAGTTCTATCTCGAAAGCCTGCCAATCCACCTCACCGGTGCCCGTACCAGCACCTTCGGCCGCACCTCGCACCATCCCCGCGCCCACGGTGACGTTGGTCAGCCGGTCGATGACGATGAAGCTGCCGGTGCCCGGACTCACGCGGTAATCGTCCACCGGGAGCGTGCCGGCCACTTCGACGCGGCAGCGGCCGATGGCGTTGAGCCCCAGGGTCTCGGCGCGGTGATGCTCGAGCGTGTTGACGTCGATCTGGTAGTCGATCTGGCTTACCTTGCCGGCCAGATCCCGGGTGGCGAGCTTGAGGTCGTAAAACCGGCCAGTCTCGAGCGCGGTGTCGTGCATCCACACGATATCGGCCTCGAAGGCGTCGGCCAACGGCACCTCGGCGTCGGCGGCGACCAGCCAGTCGCCCCGCGAGATATCGATCTCATCACTCAGGGTGACGGTGATCGCCTGCCCCGGATACGCCACCTCGAGATCACCGTCGAAGGTGACGATGCGCTCGACCGTGGAACGCTTGCCCGAGGGCAGCACCTTGACCGCCTGACCGGGGCGCAGAATGCCGGCCTCGAGCGTGCCGCAGTAGCCGCGGAAGTCGAGATGCGGGCGGTTGACGTACTGCACCGGCAGGCGCAGATCCGTCAGGTTCTGATCGTGGGTGATCTCGACGGTCTCGAGTAGCTCGAGCAACGGCGTCCCGGGCTGGCCATCGACGCGGTACCAGGGCATGTTCTCGCTGCGATTGACGACGTTGTCGCCTTCCAGCGCAGACAGCGGCACGAAATGGATGTCCGGTGCGTTGAGCTTGGCGGCGAAGTCGCGATACTCGGCGACGATCTCATCGAAGCGCGCCTGGGAATAGTCGACCAGGTCCATCTTGTTGACCGCGATCACCAGGTGCTGGATGCCCAACAGATCGGCGATGAAGCTGTGCCGCCGGGTCTGGGTCTGCACGCCGTGACGCGCGTCGATGAGAATCACCGCGAGACTGGCGGTAGACGCCCCGGTCGCCATGTTACGGGTGTACTGCTCATGGCCCGGGGTGTCGGCGATGATGAACTTGCGCTTATCGGTGGAGAAGTACCGGTACGCGACATCGATGGTGATGCCCTGCTCACGCTCGGACTGCAGACCGTCGACCAGCAGCGCCAGATCGACCTTGTCGCCGGTGGTACCGCTGGTCTTGGAGGCCTGGGTGATCGCCGCCAGTTGATCCTCGTAGATCATCTTGGAATCGTGCAGCAGCCGCCCGATCAGGGTCGACTTGCCGTCGTCGACGCTCCCGCAGGTGATGAAACGCAAGAGATCCTTGTTTTCATGCTCGTGCAGGTAGGACTCGATATCGTCGGCAATCATCGGCGATGCATGAGACATAATTCTCTCCTGGTGGCACTGACGCTGCGAGCCACGCGCTTCGGGCTACGAGCAGGTCGTGCTCTCTTCATGTTCAGTTATGACAGCCGGGGGCTGTTGGATAGGGATTTGAGCAAGGAACCAAGCATTCGCGACAGAGCCATCGCTTCACTACGCCACTGCTGACCTATCTCGTCAGGAATGTAGCCAACTTCGATGCCTATCAAAGCTTGCGTCGCGAACTCCCCACAAGAGCCTTTGGCGATTGAAACGAAACGGAACTTCTCGCGTTCGGTAAAGCGCTCGAAACCTTCGGCAATATTGCTAGGAATGGACAGTGCGGAGCGCGTAATTTGGTCTTTAAAGCCAAAATCTCGGAGGCTACGAAGCTCCCGATAAACATCGACACTCAGGCGTTTGCTACGCTGCCAAACTTCCATTTGTTCATGTCGCATGTACGTTCCTTGTTAGCTTTTTAGCTCGTGGCCCGTAGCTCGTAGCCCGAAGCTCGCGGCCCGCAGCCCGCCGCTCGTGGCCCGTAGCTCGCCGCCCGGCGCGTTAGAAGTACCCTTCCCGCTTCTTGCGTTCCATGGATCCCGCCTGGTCGCGGTCGATGGTGCGGCCGGAGCGTTCGCTGGTCTTGGTCAGCAGCATTTCCTGGATGATCTCGGGCAGCGTGTCGGCTTTCGATTCCACCGCGCCGGTGAGCGGGTAGCAGCCCAGCGTGCGGAAGCGCACCCACTTCTCTTCGGGAACTTCGCCTTCTTCCAGCGGCATACGGTCGTCGTCGACCATGATCCACGTGCCGTCGCGCTCGACCACCGGGCGCGGGGCGGCGTAGTACAGCGGGACGATGGGGATCGATTCGAGGTAGATGTACTGCCAGATATCCAGCTCGGTCCAGTTGGAGAGCGGGAAGACGCGGATCGACTCGCCCTTGTTGATCTTGCCGTTATAGATGCTCCATAGCTCCGGGCGCTGGTTCTTGGGGTCCCAGCGGTGGTGCTTGTCGCGGAAGGAGTAGACACGCTCCTTGGCGCGCGAGGCTTCTTCGTCGCGGCGCGCGCCGCCGAAGGCCGCATCGAAGCCGTGCTTGTCCAGGGCCTGCTTGAGCGCCTGGGTCTTCATGATGTCGGTATGCTTGGCACTGCCGTGATCGAACGGGTTGATACCCGCCTCGACGCCTTCCTGATTGATATGCTCGATCAACTCCATGCCCACCTCGTCCGCCATGCGGTCGCGAAACTCGATCATCTCGCGGAACTTCCAGGTGGTGTTGACATGCATCAACGGGAACGGCGGCGTGCCGGGATAAAACGCCTTGCGCGCCAGATGCAGCATCACCGACGAATCCTTGCCGATGGAATACAGCATCACCGGATTGGCGAATTCGGCGGCCACCTCGCGGATGATACGGATCGACTCCGCCTCGAGCTGCTTCAAGTGGGTCTGGCGTTCGGGTGAGATTTCGGTCATAGAGTATCCGGAAATTCAGGTTCAATGGCGGTGAGAGAATTCGTGGGCCGCCACTCTACGCGTCATGGCGCTCACGGTACCCAGAGACACATGATAACGTCAAAGAATTAAGAAATATCTTTTAAGCACGATTAAGAATAAAAGGGCTCTAACGCAACGCGATCAGACGCCGTCAAGGGTCGACGCGCTCCACCCAAGTCGACAACCGTTGCCCTTCCAGATCAACGATCCGAAAGCCGGGGCGGGAGGCTTCGTCGAGCGTGAAATCGTCTTGTCGAGGAAGAAACTGATCGGCAGTCGCGGGGCAGCCGTAAACGGCAATGTCGCCGTGCCGTGCCGCAAAAGCCTGGTGAATATGCCCACACAGCACCGCCCGCACCTGAGCATAGGCGGCCAACGTCTGCCAGAATGCCTCACGATCCGCCAGCCCCAGGGCATCCATCCACGCCGAGCCGACCGACAATGGCGGATGGTGCATGGCCAGCAACGTGGGACGGTCGTCTTCCTCGAGGCGCACGGCAAGCTCCTGCAAGGCGTCTTGGCCGAGCTCCCCGCCGGCCTGACCGGGTACTCGGGAATCCAGCAACAACAGTCGCCAGTCCCCGAGGTCGAGTTCATCGTGGAAAGGATGCAGCTCTTCCATGAACTCGGGATGGTCGTGATTGCCGGTCATCCAGAACCATGGACATTCGAATTCAGCGAAGACCTCGAAGGCATGGCGGTACGCGGCCGGGGATTCGTCATGCCCGATATCGCCGCTGACCAGCACGATGTCCGGACGCAAGCGCCGCGCCCGAGCGACGACAGCGCGCAACTGGCGCAGCGGGTAGCCAATGCGCGAACGCGCCTCGGGATTGGCACAGAGATGACAATCGCTGATCTGGATCAGGCGCATCAAGGCAGCTCCGGCACGTCCACGGTCAAGCCGTGGGCCAACCCATGTTCCAGCCATTCCCCCAGGAACCGATTGAGCTGGAGTTTTTCGTCGGGCTGATGCATGCGCGCGTTGGGATAGCGATAGCGGCCATGGAAATGCCGCTGGCGCTGGAAGTCGGTGACCTCCGCCATGCGCGCATCGTGATACAGATGCACGCGCATGCGCGGCGATTCGATGATGCCGTCGTCCAGCACACCACTCTGCGAAACGCGGCAAATGGTGGTGTAAGGCGCGCATTCGAGCACTTCCAGCCATAACGAGCCGAAGCGGCGATGCTCGCCGGCCAGGGCGACCTCACGCGTCTCGCCGGCATCCATATCGCCGAGCAGGCGACTCAGGCGCAGGTAGTTGGCCGTGCACTCGCCCTGCAGGGACTTGAGGTCGTTGACATAGGCTGCTTTCGTCATCCCCTACCTCCTTGCCCGTAGTGAGGCACGCTCACGCACCAACCAATTCAATGCGATCAGGGACATCGCGTTATCGATGATGCCTTGCTCGAGAAGCGCCCAAGTCTCGGCAAAGGACAACACGTGGACCTGAATGTCTTCGTTTTCGCTCTCGAGACCGTGCACACCGCCCACACCGTCGCTATCCACCAACCCACAGAATAAGGTAACCCGCTCGGTACATGCACCGGGGCTCGGATAGTACGTATACAGCTCGATCAACTCGCCGATCTCGCAGCCGGCTTCTTCTTGCGCTTCACGGCGAGCGACCTCGGCGGTAGTTTCACCCGCGTCGACCAACCCCGCCACGGGTTCCAGCTTCCAGGGGCTTAGCGGATCATCCAGCGCACCGGCACGTATCTGCTCGACGTGCACCACGCAATCGCGCTGCGAATCGTAAAGCAGCACGCCGACCGCGTCGTGGCGCACATGGACTTCACGGATGACCCGCTCGCTCCACCGGCCGTCGAAACGACGATGCCGATAATGACGCCGCTCAAGACTGAAAAACCCCGCCTGAAGCGTTTCATCGAAGCGCTCCTCGACCGACTCATGCGCATAACGCGGCGTGTAAGGGTGGGACTGTTCAGCCATGACGCCTCCTGACAGTAAAACCGCAAACGAGGCGACACGACAAAAGGCGCGTCGTCCCGATACACGGCACAATGCGCCTCATTATCCCGACGCGGCATGGCAATGCCAACCACGCCGACCATCATCTATGACAATTCGTCCAATAGCCGCCGCGCTTTCTCGCGCAACGCCTCATCCGAGACGCGCCCCTTGCGGGCCTGACCGTTCACGGCCTGCTGCGCGTGGCGACGAGCCTCGTCAAGGCGCCCCTCGTCGCGGAGGTACGTCGCATAGAAGTAATGCGTGTCGATGCCATCGCCGCGAATTTCCAGCGCGCGACGCAACAGTTCACCGGCTTTGTCGTCATCGCCGAACGACACGGGCCAACCCGGAGCACGATCGTATAGCGCCCCCAGCGTCACATAGGCGGAACCGTCATCGCCGCGCGGATCGAGCTCGATGGCACGTTCCAGCGCATTGCGTGCACGCTTCGCCAAATCCAGCGCCCCGAGACCGCCCTTGGCCTTGGCATACGAGGCAAGAATCACGCCTTTGGCCGTCAACACATGCGCGTTGTCGGGATGCGCCTCGGCGAGCGCATCGGCTTCTTGCGCCAGGCTTGCCAGCGCCTTTTCCTGTGCCGCGCCCTGCATGCCATACTCCACGTTTCCCCAACGCGACATCAACGGATACACACCGTCCGGCGAGGCGTCGGCCCAGACCGGAGCGCTACTGAGCGCGCCGATCAAGGCTGCGCACAAGACAGCATGAAGGCGTGCCGGTATGAAACGGCGTCGGCGGCGTGCTCCCACGAAATGACGACCCTGCATGACGACCTCCTGGCGTGCTGCACCTTTGCGATGGTAGGTATGCTTACCCGTCTAAAATGTAACGAACGTTTGAATTAATCGCTAAGTCGATTCGTCGTAGTCCGAGTCTTTGTCGTAGCCCGAAGTAGAGTCTCGACGACACCGCACCGGGTAGCGGGCTTGGCGTACCGGCAAGGCTTGCGTAGGGTAAGCATTCCACGCTCTGGAGGTAGGCATGAAAGGCCGCAACATGACCCGTTGGCGCGATCCCGCCAAGGATCCGCGCCAGGAAAAGAAGAGCCCGCTGATCACGGCACAGGGCTATGCCCGGCTCAAGGGCATCCATGAGCATCTGTCCCGTGTCAAACGCCCCGCGCTGTCCACCAAGGTCGGCGAAGCCGCCGCTCAGGGGGATCGCAGCGAGAACGCCGACTACACCTATAACAAGAAAGAGCTCAATCGTGTCATCGCGCGTATTCGCTATCTCGGCAAACGCCTGGATGAAGTCCAGGTCGTCGACCGCCTGCCCGCCGACACCTCACGGGTATACTTCGGCGCCTATGTCACGCTCGAGGATGAACACGGCGAGGAACTGGCGATCCGCATCGTGGGCCACGACGAAACCGACACCGACAAGCACTGGGTCAGCGTCGACGCCCCACTCGCCCGGGCCTTGCTGGGCAAAGGGCTCGACGATGACGTCACCGTCCAGGCACCGGGGGGCGACACCACCTATGTGATCACGGATATCGCCTACGCCGACCCCGAAGCCTAAACCTCATCTGAAAAGTGCCTAGCGCTTGATGGCGCGATACACCCGAAACCGCCGATCATCGGCGAGGATATTGAAGTCACCGAAGGTCTCTTCCAGCAGGCGGGGATACGGCAGGAAGGCGTTGGCCACCAGAATCAGGCTGCCGCCCCGTACCAATTTGTCAGGCGCCTCGCGTATCAAGCGCGCCGCCGGGCCGTAATCGATGGCACGTTCCTGATGAAAAGGCGGGTTACTGACGATGGCGTCGAATTTTCCCGTCACTTCGCTGTAGACATCGCTCTGCCAGGCCTCCCCCGCCACGCGATTGGCCTCTAGCGTGCGACGCGTCGCAGCCACCGCGAAAGCGTTGAGATCCACCGCCGAGACGCTTGCGCCCCGTGTTCCGAGCCAGGCGGCGAGAATACCGTCGCCACATCCCATATCGAGTAGGTGACGCCCGGCAGGATCACCCAGAGCATCGGGCAATGTCTCGAGCAACAAGCGCGTGCCGTCGTCGAGCTTGCCATGGCCGAACACGCCGGGATGGCTCGCCACGCTGAGTCCCGCAGCCTCGAACGTGATCCAGGCTGCCTCCGGTGACAACGACAGCGGCGCGGTGCGCGTGGCATAAAGCGTGCAACGCCGCGCGCTATCCACCTTGCGGCATCCAAGGCCCAGGGCGGCCAGCGATTTGAGCACACGCTTGACGCCCCCTTGATGTTCGCCGACGACCTGCAGCGACGTGCCTTCGGGCAACACCGCGCACAGCGCCAGCAGCCACCATTCGCCCAGCGCATGCGTCTTGGGCCAAAACAGCACAGCGCCCGCGACCGGTGCTTCCAGCACCGGCGCGAGCCCGTCATAAACCCGCTGCCCACGCGTTCGCCAGGCCTGGCAAATCGCCGCATCCGCACTCCATACGCTACCGCCGATCGTTTCCAGCCAGGCATCGCGAGGCGGCGCGACCCACAGCCAATCGCGATAATCGTGGGACTGACGGGCAAGCAACTGGCAAGGGGGCGTCTCGGCGCTCATGACGCGGTCTCCGGTTTGTACAGGGTGTAGTGAAGATAACGTCCCAGACGCCAGTGCGGCTCCTGCTGGCAGTAACGACGCTCGAGCTCGATCACCTTCTCGAGCTGCGCCGACGCAAGGTGGCGCTCCAGAAGGTAGTCGTGAAAGATACGCACGCCCGTCACCGCCTCGATCGACAGGCCTTCCGCCTTACTCCATGCGCGTATCTGGGCATCGGTGAGCGGCGAGATCGGCGTCAGGCGCTGACGCTTGCCGAGCCCTTCCAGCCGATCATCGAGCGCCTTGTCCAAATTGCCCTTGATCACGTTGGAAAACCGCAATGCATCGCGGTTGAAGACCATCAGCGACAGATACCCGCCCGGCACCAATAACTTGGCGAGTTGCTCGAAAGCAGCCTGTGGCGCCGCCAACCACTCCAGAACCGCATGGCAGACGATCAGCCCCCACGGCCCCGGCGTGCGTTCGTGAAGCGTCTGCCAAGTGGCATCGACGGGCGTGACGACCAGATCACGCATCCCCGCGATGGCACGTTCGCGCATGTCCCGCGAGGGCTCGACCATCGTCACCGCATGGCCGCGTTGCGCCAACCACATGCTCATTTGGCCCAGGCCGGCGCCCACATCCAATGCGGGACGACCATCGGCGGGGAGTTCATGGGGTAACACATGCTCCAGCACCGCCAGACGAATCGCACCTCGCGGCGTCCCGTAGAGGCCCCGTTCAAACTTGTCGGCCAAGCCGTCGAAAATGCGGTCGTGGGTGACCAATGACATCCCCTAACTATCCAGCGTTTTCTAAAATGTCGGCGATTGAAGACACTTTTCCACTCAAAGCCTGGCACTGGAATGTAAAAAAGGAGTAGTCTAGCGCTGCTGGCCGTATGCCTCCAGCCCAGACCAGACGGGGCTTTCACGCACGGCGCACGGCGTCTATTAACACCATGACGCCACTTGATCGCGCTCCGGCCGGTGGCCGGCGAAATAGCGCCATTCCCACGTCTTCGCGTGGATGTCGTAGAGGACACGAGACCTTGGCCCCATATACCTTGCCTTTGTTGCCCAGCGTGCTATTTCAGTACCGACAAACGCCGGAGGGAGAAGGCAGTTTCTCCTATATTAGCAATCAGCTGGCCGATTATTGCGGCATCGACCCCGAAACCCTGCAGCGGGATGCCGACACGCTGTTCTCGCGGATCGCTCCAGAGGATCGACAGCAGCTACGCGACGCACTCGCATGCTCCGCCACATCGCTCAGGCTATGGCAAAGGGCCTTTCGTTATCATCATCCCACTCGGGGGCTGCGCTGGCTGGAGTGCGCCGCCATGCCCACACGGCTGGCCAACGGGGGCACACTGTGGCATGGCTATTTGACCGATATCACCGCGCGCAAGCTCGCCACGGAACGCATGGCGCTGGCCGAGACGGTTTTCGACAGTACCCATGACGGCATCCTCGTGACCGATGCCGACAAACGCATCATCGATGTGAATCCCGCCTTCACGCAGTTGACCGGTTACAGCGCCGAGGAAGCCTTGGGGCACACGCCTCACTTACTGTCCTCGGGCAAACACGATGCGCAGTTCTATACCCGCCTGTTCGACACCGTGCACCAACAAGGGTACTGGACGGGCGATATCTGGAACGTTCGCAAGGACGGTAGTCAGCTCATCGAGAACGTCACCATCTCGGCGATTCAAGATGTCCACGGCACCATCACCCATTACATCGCCGTGTTCCGCGATATCACCCAGAAACATCTGAAACAGGCGCGCCTCGAACGGCGCGCCATCTATGATCCGCTCACCAGCTTGTTCAATCGCGATCATTTCGGCGGGGCGCTGGAAAACCTGCTCTCCGGACTGTCCTACACCGGCATCGGGATCGCCGTGCTATTCATCGATCTCGACGACTTCAAGCCAATCAACGATACATACGGCCACGCAGCAGGCGATGAAGCGCTGGTGATCATCGCCCAGCGGCTCAAGCAACAAACACGCAGCACCGACCTGGTCGCACGGCTGGGAGGCGACGAATTCGTCATTGCCCTGGCGGGCATGCGCAGCGCAGAAAAAGCCGAGAAGGTCGCCTTCAAGATCCTCGATGACCTGATCAGCCCCATCAACCTGCGCATCGGACACAGCATCACGCTCTCCGCCTCGGTGGGGGTCGCCTATACCGAGGACAGCCAGTACGCCGCGAACGCGTTGATCGCGGCCGCCGATAGCGCCATGTACGAAGCCAAGAGCCAAGGCAAGAATCGCGTCTCAATGAGCCAGCGCCACCCAAGCGATGGCGATACTCTCTACACGCGCCTGCAGAACGCCCTGGAGCAAGAAGAATTGGCGCTGTTCTATCAGCCCATCCTATCGCTGGCCGACGAACGCATCGTCAGTTTCGAAGCACTGGTGCGCTGGCATCACCCCGAGCAAGGCCTGCTCGCGCCGCATCATTTTATCGATATCGTCAATCATTCCTCGCTGGAGCGCGCCTACAGCTCCTGGCTCGTCCATCAGGCCGCGCATACCGCACAACGCTTTCAAGCCTGTCACATGGCAGTCACCGTGAGCATCAACGTCACGCGTGATCAGGTCGAATCCGGCCAGCTCGCCGGAGACATGGAACAGGCACGCAAGCGTCATGCGCTTGTCTCGCCGTTCCTCAATGTGGAAGTCGTGGAAACCGCCCAATTCCATGACATCGACCTGGCCTACAACCAACTCCAGTACGCAAGACGGCTGGGGGCCCAGATCGCCCTCGACGATTTCGGCTCCGGCGTCTCATCGTTGACGTACGCCAGCCAGCTTCCCATCGACATCGTCAAGATCGATCAGGCGGTCATTCGACACCTCGTCGAGCGGCCGCAACAACGACGCTTCGTCAGCAGCATCATCGACATGGCGCATGCCATGCAACGCATCGTACTCGCCGAGGGCGTCGAAACGCCCGAGCAACTCGATATCCTGCGCCATATGGGCTGCGACATGGCACAAGGCTTTCTTATCGGCCATCCCATGCCAAGCGATGAGCTCGAAGCGCGCTATCTAACCGGCACGCCCCAGCTCTCCTATCCACTGGCGCCACAGGCCCAATAAACCCACGCCGGCGCGTGACACGGGTTTATCCCAAGCGCCCGGACGCTTATAATACCCACCCCGCCAAGCCCCTATAGCTCAGCTGGATAGAGCGTCCCCCTCCTAAGGGGAAGGTCTCAGGTTCGAATCCTGATGGGGGCGCCAGCACGACTCAAGTACCGACACACATTCCTTGCCTAAAGACGCTCCGGTTCTAGCCTCGCGACAGCCCCCGCCCCAAAGCATCATTCATTCGAATTTTTATTATAACGTTTGTTAATATTGCGGTAATTGCGTAATATCTCGGCGCCTTCTAGGGCTAATTAAAATTCGATTTACGCAAGGGAATCTCATGAATCTAAAAATGACTGCGATCGCAATGTGCGCAGCAAGTATGGTATCGCTGTCCGGTTGCGCCAGTATCGTCGGTGACAGAGACCAGCAAATCACGATCAACAGCACGCCATCTCAGGCAGACCTCGTGATCACGGACGAAACCAATCAGGAAGTCTTTCAGGGGGAAACGCCGACCACCGTCACGCTCAAGAAAGCGGACGGCTCCTATTTCGGAGGCAAGGACTATAGCGTCACTCTCAGCAAAGATGGCTATGAATCACGGACTATTGCTATTTCCAGTTCACCCAATGGCTGGTATATCGGTGGCAACCTTGTCTTCGGTGGCCTCATTGGCTGGTTGATCGTGGATCCACTGACAGGCGCCATGTATACGCTTAGCCCCGATGAAATCAACGGCAACTTGGGAGAGAGTGTCGCCCAGCATGAGGGCTCTCAAGAACTGAACCTGGTACTCCTCAAGGACGTTCCCGACAACTTGCGCAACGATATGCAGCTTCTGGGGCAGATTTAAAGCGCTACCGTTGGGGCCGTCTCTGGCGGCCCCAATCGCCGCCCTCCTTTCCCAGACAAATCTATTTCCTCGATACCGAATTCTGCGACACCCATTGTCGCTGCCTACCTCGATACTCTTTGCATACTTCAACGTGCGAGGAGTTCGGTATGAGCAAGGAAGTGGTGACGCAGTTGGCGTCGTACGTCGCACGCCAAAAAGGAAATACCCAGAGCCCGGCGGCACGAGCGCTGAAGGATGAACAACTAGCGTTGTGGGTGTCGGATCGTGATCACTGGCACGATAGCTGCCCCTTGAATGCCGATCTCGCCGATAGCCTCACGCTCGTCCCCGTCATCGACGACCGCGTGGCGACGGCCACCACCGATGGGCGCAACCTCTATTTCGATGCACGCTTCAGCGCAACGCTCGAAGCGGAGCATCGCCGTTATCTACAGGCTCACCTAGTCTGGCACTGTGCCTTGGGCTATCTGCTTCCGCCGTCGTTCTCCCCTGATATGTGGCATCTGGCATGGGACCATGAGATCAACAGTCTGCTATTGCAACAGGGCTATATGCTGCCGACCTCGGCGGTACTGTTCTTCTCGAAAATTCCACATCCCGCTCACGAAGTGCATGATTGGCTACTCACCCACCCAGCGCTGGAACAGGAGGCCACGACCGATCGGCTGTACGAAGAATGCATCGTGCCTCTCCCTTCATCACAGACAAGTCTCGATCCGGATTTTATGTCGACGCCACCCGACAGCAGGCTCGTCGAGACATGGCGTTCCCACACCCGGACGCTCGCCAACGACTACCGGTGGACGCATCATCTCCCGCTGCCCATCGCGAACCGCCTGAGGCACTTGTCATAGTTCCAACCGACTGAATACTCGAATCTGCTAAAGCAGCTTCCATCCAGGCCGATAACCACTATGTAAGGGAAAGTAACCACTCTTCGAGGATGCCATGCCCCACGTTCGCGATACGCTGTTTCGCTATCTGACCCTATTGCAGTTAATTCCCCGCAGCCCGGGCCGCATCGCGACCCCCGTGCTGCTGGAGAAGCTTCGCGAACGCGGCTTCAGGGTTGATGCTCGCTCGCTGCAACGCGACCTTCGCGACAAATTGGCGCTGCACTTCCCTTTGGTCTGCGACGATACACAAAAGCCCTTTCGCTGGTATTTCGACCGCCAGTTTCAAAGCAACCTTCCGGCCCTGGATTTGCCCAGTGCCCTCACGCTCGTCCTCGCCGAAGAATATCTCAAGGGCATTCTGCCCCCCGTCGTGCTGGGGCAGCTATCTCCCCAATTCGCCGATGCTCACCGCCTGCTCGACGATCTGGAAGGCAACAGCTTGAGCCAATGGAAGAAACGTGTCCGGGCCATTCCCAACGGCAAAGCCCTTCTCCCCGCCGCCGTGGAAGCTTCCATATGGCAATGCGTGACGCAAGCCTTGCTGGAAAACAAAGCCATTGAAGTACGCTATCTCTCGCGTAGTCGTGAGGATTACAAGACACTGATTCTTCACCCACAGGGGCTGGTCAGCCGTCACAGCGTTACTTATGTCGTGGCGACCGTGGGTGAATACAGCGACCTGCGTCAGTTCGCACTACATCGGATACACCAAGCGACCCTCAGTCAGATGCCGTGGCGCGAAACCCAGGGGTTCGATCTCGATGCGTATATCGCCGATGGCGCGTTCGGTTATCGACAATCGCGCGATGATATCCATATCCACTGCTTGCCAATGTCGCCCCGCAAGTCGCCTGGCTACTCACCGAGACACCGCTGGCGAGCAAGCAAACACTGACGCCGTTACCGCATAGCCAGTGGCAGCGACTCAGCGTCGAATTACCCGATGACCAGCAGACACTCTGGTGGCTGAAAGGAATGGGCGCCAATGTGGAGGTCCTGGAACCCAGCGCCTGGCGGGAAGAGATACGCGACGATGCCCGCCGCATTCTGGCGCAATCATCTTCGGACACTGCCATCGACACCGCGACGTAGCGACCGCTACCTCCATACATATTCTTGCTATTTCTTGCTATACCTCTAAAACTTTATCCCTACTAATCAAAAAAGCCGGCTCGTAATGAGCCGGCTTCGTTTTGTTCGCAACCTTCAAGATCGCTGGGGCATCGACAGCTTAGAAGCTGTAGACCGCACCCACGGCAACGCCATCATCGACGTCTTCAGTGCGATCATACCAACCACCCTCGATGAAGGTGTACATGGCCGGCGAGATGTTATAAGTCATGCCTACAACCATTTCGTTAAAGGTAGTGTCACCTTGATAGGTAGAACCGATCCCGCTAGTCAAGCCAGAAGGATTGGCGACAGCCGCGACTTGTTCATCGGCATCGACACGCTGATAGGAGCCGTAGACATCACCCATGCCGTAGCCATAACGCGCACCCAAGGCATAACGCATGATGTCACCGTCTTCATCACCGTATTCGACCTTGGTATTTTCAACCTTGGCGGACACGCGCAGTGCCTCCATGGTGTACTGGGCATTTACGCCATAAGCGTCTACCGAAATCTCGTCACCAGAGCTGATGTTACGCAGAGTGTAGTTATCGAGGTTATCGTAGACACCCGCGATGGAGAAGGCACCCGCAGTATATTTCAGGCCACCGAAGAAGGCAGCATTGGAATCTTCATTCTCAAAACCGGAGTTTTGGAACTCTGTCTCTGCATCACCCTTGTACCGCGTACCCACAGCAAACTGCAGGCCACCGAAGGACGGCGACATATACTGGAGCTTGTCCCCTTCACGATCTTCACTAGCATCATCGTTGATGACGTAGTTGCCACCCTCGTAGATGGCACCCAGATCATCGTTTGAATCAGAAACATCGAAGTATTCGTTGTTGGAGATCGGATCCTGAACCCAGTCATCGATCAGATCATCCCAGGAGCCCAGGCGAGCATCACCGAAGTCACCCTTGAGCCCCATATAAGCTTGGTCGCCGCTATTGATACCACTGGCTTCGTCAGCTGTGTATTCGAACTCGGCTTCGAAGTATCCCTTCAAAGACGGGTTGATCATGTGCTGACCCTTGAACCCGATCGTGGAGCCGTTGTCGAACAGCTCGTCTTCGGAGTCGGCTCCCTGATCGATTGACTTGTAGGCAATCTGGACGTTGCCGTAGATGTCGAGTTGAGTGCCGTCTTGATTATAGACAGTGGCAGCCTGGGCAGCACCTGCGGAGGCACCGATGGCGCCGGCAACGGCAGTCGCTAAAAGTGTCTTTTTCATCGCGATAGGTTCCTTAACTAGCTTACTGTTCGATCGTGTCTGCAAATGCAGTCGGTTTTCGACTCGATTTTTTCTCGGCATGCCTTAGGCAAGGTCGAGACGAGTTCGTAAAACCTTGTTGTTATCCAATGCTCGCAGGGAAACCATATACCGGTCTTTTGGATAACGCAACAAGAAAAAAACACTGTTTTCCTTCCGCGCTTCCTGTCGATTCGGTCAAGGCCCCTCTTCCGCAAGCCGGCCCCAAGAGGCCTGGAGCCATCCTACACCGCCAACATGACATTGACGTGACGTTAGCGGCACCTTCATCTTTACGACTCAGGCTCGTACTGGCAAGAGGCAACGTGCCAGTACGGCAAGTTTTACTACAAAAGTCGTATGTGGCTACTCAGCATATTGCGAAATACGCTACGCCACGACAAGAAAACAGGGCTCGTGCCCCTCTTTTTCAAGACTTTCATCTCATTGTCATCGGCCGTGCTTGGCAAGCAATTGGCTCAACTTGCGCTCTAGCTGCTCGGATTCCTTGCGCTCGTTGTGCTGCTTCTGCTGTTTTTTCTGCTTCTTGGTGAGCTCATCGAGTTGTTTGCGGGCGTGGCGCGCCTCGCCCTCGGTCACGGTGCCTGCCGCCTGGCCGTCGAGATCGAGGCGCATCACGTCAACCCGCACCGCCTTGAGATAGCGCGGCAAGTGCACGTAGCACGCCAGGGCGCGACGCACGAGTTTCTCCGGCCAGGGCTCGCGCGCCACCAGGTCGAGATGGATGCCGGTCTTGAGGGGCTGAGTGTGACCCTTGAAGAAGGTTTCCGGATAGCGCCGGTACCACTGCGCCAGCAACGCCTGGGGAGAAGGCGGCTCATGTTCCGCGCCCAGCGCCAGGCGTGCCTGAGGGGGCTCGCCCTCTGCGTCGCCAGCGGGCTGGTTTTGATCGTCTGGCGAGGAGGGAGAGGCGGAAAACGCAGGATCTTCGGTGGCTTCCGCCGGCCGACGCGGGCCACGAAACGCGATGGGCCCTAGCCCTCTGGCTTTCGCGCCGGCATCGGGCAGCTCCGCCTGGGCGGCGGGTGTCTCGGTATCGTCGGGCTCCAGCTCGGCAAGCGCCAGGAGGCGCTCACGCAGGGCGCGGTTTTCCGACTCGAGCGCCGAGACCTGTCCACGAGCCGCCTCGAGGTTGGCCCGACAGGCCTCGGCTTGATGTTCCAATGCCCTGAACAGGGCGTCTGCGTGGTCAGTCAGCAAGGCTCGCACTCCCTGATTGCCTTGAACGAACGCTAGGCACTGTCTGAAAAGTGCCTGCACTCAATCATACGGCGTTAAAAATGGGCTCAAAGTACTCATTTACGGCCTGTAAACTCGCGTGCGAGCCCAGTCCGTCTTTTCGCCAATTTTTGCCTTGTCTGATCATCGCTCGTCGACTTTTCAGACGAGGCCTAGGCCTCGAATCGTCTACGTATCGATAGAACATCGGCACGGCAGACAGGCCCGGCCCATGCGGGCTACCGAGTAAGTCTGTGCCAGCTTCGCCGCGCTGGCAACCTCATCGACGCTCGTAATGCACGAACGCGTAGTCGGGCTTGCCGTCGCCGCCCTGCCCCGGCACACGCTGGGTTTCCTGCCAATGCGTGGCATCGAAGGCCGGAAACCAGGCATCGCCATGTACCGCTACATCGACCTCGGTCAGATAAAGCCGCGTGGCGCAGGGCAAGGCCGCGGCGAAAATTTCGCCACCGCCGATCACGCAGATGTCCTCGACGCCCTCGATGATGGCTTGGCTATCGGCCATTTCCAGGGCACTGGCCAGGTCATGACAAACGCGAACACCGTCGGGGGGCCCGTCATGGAAATAGCCACGATCACGTGTGATGACGATATTCAGGCGCCCCGGCAACGGCCTGCCGATGGACTCGAACGTCTTGCGCCCCATGACCAGTGGCTTGCTCATGGTCACGCGCTTGAAGAACTTGAGATCCTCCGGCAAGTACCAGGGCAGCTTGTTATCGACGCCGATGACACGCTCGCGCGACATCGCCGCCACCAGGGCGATGGGCACCACTGTATCGACACAGGTGCTCATGGGCTCGCTCATACGGCAACCTCCGCCTTGATATGCGGGTGCGGGTCATAATCCTCGATGGCGATATCCTCGAAGGTGAAGTCGAACACATCCGTGATCTCGGGATTGAGCACCAGCAGCGGCCGCGGGCGCGGCGCACGGCTCAACTGGAGGCGCGCCTGATCGAGGTGATTGAGATAGAGGTGCGCATCGCCCAGGGTATGAATGAACTCGCCCGGCGCCAGGTCGCACGCTTGCGCGATCATGTGGGTGAGCAGCGCATAGCTGGCGATGTTGAACGGCACGCCCAGGAAGATATCGGCGCTGCGCTGGTACAACTGACACGACAGCCGCCCATCGGCGACATAGAACTGGAACAGGGCATGGCACGGCGGTAGCGCCATGTCATCGACCAACGCGGGATTCCAGGCCGAGACGATCAGCCGACGCGAATCGGGGTTACGTTTGATCTGTTCGACGACATTGGCGATCTGATCGACATGCCCGCCGTCCGGTCGCGGCCAACTGCGCCACTGATAGCCGTAAACAGGTCCCAAGTCGCCGTTCTCGTCGGCCCATGCGTCCCAGATGCGGACTCGATTTTCCTTGAGGTAGGCGATATTGGTGTCACCGCGCAGGAACCACAGCAGCTCATGGATGATCGAGCGCAAGTGAAGCTTCTTGGTGGTCACCAGCGGGAAGCCGTCGGCCAGATCGAAGCGCATTTGATGACCGAAGACGCTGCGCGTCCCGGTGCCGGTGCGGTCGCTTTTTTCCACGCCATTATCGAGCACATGGCGCATCAGATCGAGATAAGGCTGCATGTCATCCAAACATTGAACGATGAAGACGCGGCAACAATGCCGCGCCGAAATTGGACACCTGAACTCACGCTGTAGGCGATGCTTCACGCGCGTCGTCGACCGGCTGTCGACGCGACCAGACGATCAAGGCGATGCCGGCCAGCGCCATGGGGATAGTCAGCAACTGTCCCATAGTCAGCCAGCCATAGGCGATGAACCCGAGCTGCGGATCGGGCCGGCGCACGAACTCGACCGAGAAGCGAAACACCGCGTAAAGCAACAGAAACAGACCGGATATCATACCACGCCGACGCGGCCGGCTAGAGACCCACCACAACACCACGAACATCACCACGCCTTCCAGCGCGAACTCATAAAGCGGCGAGGGATGGCGTCCCTCCGGCCCCAGGCCGGGATACACCAGCGCCCAGGGCACGTCGGTCACGCGCCCGGGCAACTCGTGATTGATGAAGTTACCGATGCGTCCAGCCCCCAGACCGATCGGTACCATCGGCGCCACGAAATCGGTCAATTGGAAAAACGCCAACTGATGCTTGCGCGCGAACAAGCCTGCCGCAATCAGGACACCGATCAGGCCGCCATGAAAGCTCATGCCGCCATCCCAGACCTGAAAGATCCATAACGGATCGGCCACCAAGCGCTCGAAACCATAGAAGATCGCATACCCTACGCGTCCGCCGAGGACGACCCCCAGCGCCCCATAGAACAGCAAGTCGCCTATGTCATCGGCCTTGAGGCCGATGCGTGCGGCGCGCTTGCGCCCCAGCCACCACACCGCCACGAAACCAATCACATACATCAGCCCGTACCAATGTACCTTGAGGGGTCCCAAGGCGATGGCGATGGGGTCGATATCGGGATAACTGAGCATGCGTTCTCCTTGCATACGAGCTGGGCGGCGTGGGCTCGACACCTTACGACAGCCGCCGCCGGGCGGCAACGACACCCGACGGCGGCTACTACTTGGGCCTTGCGCCTTCGCCCACCCAACGGCGCACCATGGCGACCAGATCGCCGGGGCGGTAAGGCTTGGCCAGGTAGTCATCCATGCCTGCCTGCAGAAAGGCATCTCGACCGGCTTCGGTGACATTGGCAGTCAATGCCACCAGCACGCTGGTATGCCGCCTCGCCAGTCGACGCTCCAATCGCCGCCAGCGACGGCTGGTTTCCATACCATCGAGGGTCGGCATGTAGATGTCCATGAACACCAGATCGAACGCCTGACGCTCGGCCAGCGCCAGCGCCTCCTCGCCATTCGTGACAGTCTCGACATGACACCCCTGGCGCTCGAGCACGCCACATGCCAACAGCGTATTAACCGGGCCGTCGTCGACGACCAGCACCCGCGGGCTCGTTTCGCTTTGGCGCGCATCGGACGCCGGTTTTTCCCTCGTCAGCGTGTCGAGCAACAGCATGGCGTCTTCCAGGCGTCGACGCAGCGCCTCCCACCGTGGCGGTTGATGAGGCGCATCGGACTCGGAGGGCGTGCTCAACGTTTGCAAGCAAGCCTCGAGCTCCTGACGCAAATGCGACAGATAGTCCGTCTTGAGACGTGCATCCTCACGCGCTTGATCACGCGCAAGGCGCACATGGTGCAAGGTTTCACCGGCCTCGGTCTGATCGATCAACGCCCAGACGGAGTGCTCGCCCCGCACGGCCAGGCATTCGAGACGATATTCACGCGTTCCGCCACTCGCATCGGTGACCCGCACCCGGCGCCGTTGTTCGTCGACGAGCCGAGGCTTCAACCACTCGGCCAGCACAATGTCGCGTAGCGCCTCAGGGCGCTCGCCGAGCAACCGCGCCAAGACGGGATTCAGAGTGACGATGGCATCGCCCTTGGTCAGCAAGGCCGGTAGTTGCAGGGTGTTGAGCCACGCCGGCATGTCCCACGCCTCGTTCGATGCGCGGGTGCCCAAGTGCGGCTCGAGACGCGTGAGCAATGCATTCAAGGTCGCCGGCGCGACATCGCTGACATCCGGCACATCATCTTGATCCTGCGTTCGGGGAAGCCAACCGACGAGCCTTCCCAGCGCGGCTTGCCAGGCGTCCTCCTCGCGCTGCAATCGCCAATAGAGCACGGTCACGAAGCCCGCAAAAATCAGCACATTGCCCAGAATCAAGCCGATACTCAGCCAGGGCAGCGCTTTCTGCCAGGCACTGTCGTCGGGCAAGCTCAGGCGACTCACCAGCCGCCAACCGGTGCCGGGAAGCGTGTCCCAGATCAACGCTCGGCGCCCTTCCTCCAGCCATTGCATGCCATAGCGTCCCGCCAAGTCAGGCAGCACGCGGGGCGCATCGCCACGCATCAAGGCATGCCCGTTACCATCGACCAGCCAATGCTCCCCGGTGTTGCCCGTTTCATCACGCAGCAACCGCTGCAACCGTGGCAGGGAGATTTCCATCCCCACCCGTGCAAGGTAACGCTCATTCCACATCACATCGTAAGTGGCGACCAGCCGCCCCGGCGGCGCTTGCGCCCCGGTCCACCAGGTCACGTTCTGCGTATCGCCGGGAGTGCGTTCTCGCTGGTAAGGGGGGAGGTCGCTACCGATATCGCCCTGCGGCTCAGGCACGCTGAAATCACGCATGCCCACCGGCAAGACGAAAACGCGGGTGACCAGAGCATCCATGCCGTAGTAGTCATCGAGCAGCCGCATCAGGAGGCGCTGGGTATCGTCGTGCGACAGCACGTCCGGCAGCACCGGGGAAGCCTCCGGCGAGGTCGAGGCATTCTCGACCCTCGATTGAAGAATGCGCCGCGAACCACGCGCGAGCATCAAGAGGTGTTGTTCCTGGGAGGTTAGACGAGCATCCAACTGACGCGCATAGACACTATGCGACGCCTGCAGGCGATCCAGCGCATTTTCCGATTCCCGACGGTCGCTGGCCTGCCAGATCAATGCCCCGGCACCCAGACACACCAACGTGAAGCCTATCTCGGCCAGCAATAACGGCCACAGCAATGCTTTCCAGCGCGAACGATGGGGGCTCGAAGAAGTCGCGGCTTTGTGCATTCCCTACCCTGCTCGTGACAATGCAGCGAGTGTACGCGCTCGCTTACCGGCTGTCATGGCAGGTGCGGACGTGGCACATTAGCCTAACGCCACCACCTGCACTGTTGCAGGTCAACGATGACTATTTAGGCGAGGGAAATATGGCATGTGCTTGATCGTCTTCGACTGGCGCCCGGGAAGCGACACGCCCCTGCGCCTGGCCGCCAACCGTGATGAGATTCACGCCCGCCCGACACAAGCGCTGGCCCCATGGCCGGATGCTCCGACCCTCGTCGGCGGCCGTGACCTGCGTGCCGGCGGCACGTGGTTGGCGGCGTCGCAAACGGGTCGCCTCGCGGCCGTGACCAATGTCCGCGATGCACACGCCGCCGCACCGACCTCACCTCCCAGCCGTGGGGCTCTGCCCTATCAAGCGCTGACGCACGCCGCTCCACTCGACTGGCTCGATGCCCTCGCAACACATGAGGCACGTGCCTATGCTTGGTTCAATCTACTCTATTGCGACGGCGTCACGCTGATCCATGTTCACCACGGCCCAACGGAGACGACGCTCACCCGGGTTCCGCCCGGTGTGCATGGCCTTTCCAACGCCACCCTGGATACATCCTGGCCGAAAGTGATTCGCGCCCGAGACGGCCTCGAGCAAGCATTAACGCAAATACCATGGCAGGACCCCGCACAGGCGTTGATGCGCGATACCCAGACGGCGCCGACACCGGACCTGCCGAATACCGGCGTGGGCCCGGAAATGGAGCGCTTTCTGGCACCGATCTTCATTCGCGGGCAACGTTACGGCACGCGAGCCACGACACTCGTGGAATGGCGGTCCACCCACATCGAGCTACAGGAGTCGCGTTTCGGCCCGAACGGCGTCGCGCAGGGCAGCCACCGACACTCACTCGTTCTGACGGGCGCGACCACTCCGTCTTGACGCGCCGTATTCACCAAGCGCCGCGCACTCCGACAGAGTTCAATCGTCGGGGGGCAGCAAATGGGCCAGTTTCCACTCGCCCATGCGCTGGCGCAGATGCGTCCGCACCGCCGCAGTGGTAGGTAGCGCCAAGGTTTCGTCGAGCAATGTCCGCGCGTCTGCGAGGGAGACACGTCGGATCGCCGCACGCACGCGGGACAAGCTAGGCGCATTCATGGAGAGTGCCTCGAAGCCCATGCCCATCAGCAGCAGGGCGCCAGCGGGATCGCCGGCTAATTCGCCGCATACCGAGGCCGGCACCTGCAAGCGTCGCGACTCGATGGCGAGATGCGATAAGGCGCCCAGTACGGCCGGGTGGCAAGCATCGTAGAGACTCGCCACGCGCGGATTGTTGCGATCCACCGCCAGCAGATATTGGGTGAGATCGTTACTGCCCACCGAAAAGAAATCGACACGGGCGGCCAATGCCTCGAGCTGATAGAGCGTTCCCGGCACCTCGATCATCACCCCGACCGGAGGGCGCGCCAGCTTGACGCCCTCCTCGGCCAATTCCCGCTGAGCTCGGTCGATGAGCTTGAACGCGGTATCGACCTCTTCGATGCTCGAGATCATCGGCAACAGGATGCACAGATTGTCGAGCCCTACCGAGGCACGCAGCATGGCGCGCAACTGGACCATCAACACCTCCGGATGATCGAGCGTCACACGGATCCCGCGCCATCCCAGAAACGGGTTGGCCTCGTCGATGGGGAAGTACGGCAGGTCCTTGTCGCCACCGATATCCAGCGTGCGCATCACCACCGGCAACGGCGCGAAACTCTCGAGCTGATCGTGGTACAGCCGCGTCTGTTCCTGCTCGCTGGGGAAGCGCTCGTTCATCATGAACGGCACTTCGGTGCGATAAAGTCCCACGCCACTGACCCGCGACTTGAGTGACGCTACCGCCTCTACTGCCAGGCCGGTATTGACCATCAAGGGCATGTGGTAACCGTCGGAGGTTTCGCTGGGGCGATCCTGCTCATGCTCGAGCACCTCGCTGAGGGCCTTCTCCTCGGCGATCAAGGTCTCGTAATGATGCTCACGCTCGGCATCGGGGCGCACGAATAACCGACCGCGATGCCCATCGAGAATCGCCCGAGCGCCGTTGAGTCTTGGCAAGGGTAGATCGACCATCCCCAGCACGGTGGGAATGCCCATCGCACGCGCCAGAATAGCGACATGCGAGGTGCTTGAGCCGCGAATCGACACCAGCCCCACCAACTTGTCGCGAGGCACCTCACCCAACGAGGCGGCACTCAACTCATCGCCGATCAGGATGGTCTGCTCGGGGAACGTATCCGGCGTGCGCGGGCTGTCTTCCTGTAAATGGGAGAGTACGCGGCGCCCCAGATCGCGAATATCCGCGGCTCGCTCGCGCAAGTAATTATCATCGACGCGCTCGAGATACTGCACATGACGCTTGACCACATCGGCCAGCGCTCCCGGCGCCCATTGCCCTTCACGAATGCGTTTTTCAACCTCCTGGCCCAGCGCTTCGTCGCCCAGCATCTGCTGGTAGACGTCGAACAGCGCTACTTCCTGCGCCGAGATACGCTTGACCAAGCGTGCCGCCGCAACGCCGATTTCCTTGCGCACATTGGCGATCGCTTCGTGCAGCCGTGCGATCTCGGCCTCGATATCGGTGGGAATCAAATCGGGCACGCTATTGAGATCCGCCGGCGGTGTCAGCACCACCAACTCCCCCATGGCCATGCCGGGTGACGCCGCAATGCCCGAGAACACCGCCTGACCATCGGCCTTCGTCGGTCGGGTCAGCGTACCCGTGGCCATGGCATGCGCCAGGACACCCGCCAACTGCGCCGCCATGGTAATCAGAAACGCCTCATCGCCTTCATCGAAACGCCGCATGGCTTGCTGCTGAACGACCAGCACGCCGAGCATGCGACGCTGATGTATGATCGGCACGCCGAGGAAACTCGAGAAACGCTCCTCGCCTGTCTCGGCGAAGTAGCGAAAATACGGGTGCGAGGGCGCATCCTCGAGGTTGAGCGGCTCCTCCCGCTGCCCCACGAGCCCTACCAGCCCCTCGCCCAGCGGCATGCTCACTTGCCCCACCGCCGCGGTGCGCAGGCCCAGCGTATCCATGAGCACCAGGCGTTCGCGCTCGACATCGAACAAATAGATGGAGCACACGTCAGTGCGCATGGCCTTACGGATTCGACGCACCATGGTCGCCAGCGCGGCCTCAAGGCTACGTGCGCCGTTGACTTCTTGGATGATGCGTCGGAGAACGTCAAGCATGGGCGTTTCTTCTTGTTGTCGTCACGATGCGCGTGCGACGGTTGGTCTCAAAGCGAACGCAGGGTATAGGCGCATACCCTGCGGTATCGGCCCTCAGGCCACGATACCTCAGAGCAGCGCCTAGCAAGGCCCTTCTTCGTTCGCCAAACGGTGAACGCGTGGCGCCAATTCGCGCAGGGCGCGACGATAGACTTCGCGTTTGAAGGGCACGACCTGCCCCAGTGGATACCAGTAACTTACCCAGCGCCAGCCATCGAATTCAGGCTTGGGCGTGGAATCCACGCAAACTCGGCTATCCCGACACCGAATCTTGAGCAGGAACCACTTCTGTTTCTGGCCGATGCACACCGGCCTTGAATGCGTTCTCACCATGCGTCGTGGGAGACGGTAGCGCAGCCATCCGCGCGTACAGGCCAGGATCTCGACATCCTCCGGCGTCAGGCCGATCTCTTCCTCGAGCTCCCGATACAATGCCTGTTCCGGTGTCTCATGCGCCTTGATCCCTCCTTGCGGAAATTGCCACGCATTCTGTCCCACACGACGCGCCCAGAGCAGCTGCCCGCTGCGGTTGGCAATGATGATGCCAACGTTGGGCCTGAAGCCGTCAGCGTCGATCACGGACATCACCTTAATGAATCTTCGTTACAGCCATTCTTCCACAAAGCCAGAAAGCGCATCAATACGCCTTGTGGTGGGCAACATTCGGTAACTCTGCGATAATCCCCATCCCTTTACGCGGTAATTCCTCTGTTCACCCTGCATGATGCAAGGAGTCCTCCTTGAGCCTGGCGATCTTCGATCTCGACAATACCCTACTGGACCTCGACAGCGACCACGCCTGGGGCGAATTCCTCATCGAGCAAGGCGCCGTCGACGCGACGACCTATCGCGACGCCAACGAGCGCTTCTACCGGGACTATCAGAGCGGCGATCTCGACATCATGGCGTATCTGGCCCTGGCGCTTAAGCCACTGGCCGAGAACACCCCGGAGCAACTGGCCGCCTGGCATCAACAGTTCATGGCCAGCAAGATCGAGCCGCACATCCTGACGCGCGGCGAAGAACTGCTGGCACGCCATCGCGCCAAAGGCGACCGGCTATTGATCATCACCGCCACCAATCGTTTCATCACCGGCCCTATCGCCGAGCGCCTGGGTGTGGACGACCTGATCGCCGTCGAGCCCGAAGTCGAGGCCGGCCACTATACAGGGCGCGTGGTGGGAACCCCCAGCTTCCGCGAAGGCAAAGTGACGCGCCTGGACACCTGGCTCGCCGAGGAAGACGCCACTCTCGACGGCGCGTGGTTCTACAGCGACTCGCACAACGACCTGCCGCTTCTCGAACGTGTCGACCACCCGGTCGCCGTCGACCCCGATGCCGCCCTGCGCGAGGCCGCCGATCAACGCGGTTGGCGTATCATCAGCCTGCGTGATTGAGAGTGCACCCGCAGTCGCGCATTTATAAGACGCCAAAGGTATCCCTTATGGCTATGTCATTAGTCATAATGTCGGGCTTGGGAAGGCAGTATTTTCGCGTCAAAAGCGTTATAATGCAGCGCATAAATTCCATCGCGCCGGTCGCAGATCGAGACGCCGTTCACCGGCTGACCGACGCACCTTCTCAAGGGCTATGTGAATGGTTGGCACGCATATGGATGAGTCAGTAGACATTGTACTCGTGGGTGCAGGCGTGATGAGCGCCACGCTCGCGACACTGCTTCACGAGTTGGAGCCGGAAGCGCGCATCGAGATCATCGAGCGCCTAGATACCACTGCCAGCGAAAGTTCCTTTGCCTGGAACAACGCCGGCACCGGTCACGCCGGCTTGTGCGAGCTCAACTATACGCCCCGCGCCGAAGACGGCTCGATCGTGCTCGACAAGGCCATCCACACCAATACCCTGTTCGAAGAGTCCAAGCAGCTATGGAGCTACTTGGTCGAAAAGGGCAACCTCGGCGACCCAGCGCGCTTCGTGCATCCGGTACCGCACATGAGCTTCGTGCGCGGCGCAGACGACGTCCGCTTTCTGCGCGATCGCTACCATGCCATGCGCGAGCATCCGTGTTTCGAGGGAATGGAGTACACGGAGGAGCGTAGCGTCATCGCCCAATGGGCGCCGCTGTTGCTGGACGGACGCGAAAGTGACGAACCGCTGGCCGCGACGCGCGTTGCCGGCGGTACCGATGTCGACTTCGGCGCCTTGACGCGCCAGCTCCTCGCTCGGCTCGAGGAAGAGCCCGACGAGCAGGTACGCATTACCACGGGCCAGACGGTCGAGGATCTTGACCGCAACGACGATGGCAGTTGGACCCTCAAGGTCGAAGGTAACGACAACGCCAAGCGCACCCTGCGTGCACGCTTCGTGTTCCTGGGTGCCGGCGGTGCCTCACTGCATCTGCTGCAGAAAAGCGGTATCCCCGAAGGCAAGGGCTACGCGGGCTTCCCGGTCAGCGGCCAGTGGTTGCGTTGTGACAAGCCCGAGATCGTTTCTCGGCATCACGCCAAGGTGTACAGCAAGGCCCCCATCGGCGCCCCTCCGATGTCCGTGCCCCATCTGGACACACGCAACGTCGACGGTACCCCCTCGCTGCTGTTCGGGCCTTTTGCCGGTTTTACCACCAAATTCTTGAAAACCGGCTCGGTAATGGATCTAGCCAGATCCGTGCGCTCCTCCAACCTGAGCCCCATGCTCTCCGTGGCACGCGACAACTTCAGCCTGGTCAAATACTTGATCGATCAGGTACGGCTCTCTCACGAACAACGTGTCGACGAGCTACGCACCTTCTACCCCACGGCCAAAACCGAGGACTGGCGCCTAGAGGTAGCCGGCCAGCGCGTTCAGGTCATCAAGAAAGATCCGGAAAAAGGCGGCATACTGCAATTCGGGACCGAAGTCGTGGCTGCCAGCGATGGTTCGCTCGCAGCCCTGCTCGGCGCCTCGCCGGGCGCCTCCACCGCCGCCTCGATCATGATCGATCTCGTCGAGCAATGCTTCCCCGAAAAGTTTGCCAGCGACACTTGGCAACAACGCCTGCAGGAACTCGTGCCCGCACGCGCCGAAACACTGGCCGATCACGGCGAACTGCTGCGTGACGTGCGCCGCCGCACGCACACCACGCTCAAGCTCGCCGATGCCCAGCTGGAACCGGCGCCGGTCACGTAAAAATACGCACTCCCCCATGACAATGAAAAGCGCCTCGATCCGTTAGATCGAGGCGCTTTTCATGTACGACCAAAAAACGTGTAGAAGCGCTAGGCACTGTCTGAAAAGTCGACGAGCGAAGGTCAGACAAGGCAAAAATCAGCGAAAAGGCGGAGTTTACGGGGTGTAAATGAGCATTTTGATCGGACTCGCGCCCGAGCTGATTTTTAACACAGTATGGCCGAGCGCAGACAGTTTTCAGACAATGCCTAATGCAGCCAGAACCATAGATGCATGGTGCTCCAAGCATACACGCCTGCGAGCACGTCATCGAACATGATCCCGAAGCCGCCCGCCACACGACGGTCCACCCAGCGAATCGGCCATGGCTTGATGATGTCGAACACACGAAATACTACGAAGCCCCATAACGCCGCCTCCCACGAAAAAGGCACCGCCGACATGGTCAACCAGTAGCCCACGAACTCATCCCAGACGATGCCGGAATGATCGTGAACGCCAAGGTCACGCGAGGTCTTTTCGCACAGCCAGATACCCAGAATCGAGGCGATGCCCACCAATCCCAGATACCAGTCGAGAGAAAGCCCCGACAACAACCAATAGAATGGGATCGCGGCCAGTGTGCCGAAAGTGCCCGGCGCAAAGGGAATCGCACCACTGCCCAGGCCGAATGCCAGGAAGTGGGTCGGACGGCGCCATACGCTGCGCGGTGAGCGGTTCATGGTCCGTCCCCCGTGAAATGCTGCCACCCGACGCCCGACAATGTCTCCGGAACCCCCAGGATACCCGGCTCAGCGACGACATGCCCGATCTCTGTCAACGTGACATCGCACTCGGCACACCGCCGACGAGCCTCTTCCCAGGCCACATCAGGCACGCTGACCAGAAGCTGATAATCGTCGCCGCCGTTGAGTGCGGCATGCAAGGCGCCTTCGCTGCCCAGCGTCATCTCAAGCGTAGGCGCCAGAGGAATACACGCCGGGTCGAGGCTGGCGCCCACACCCGAGGCGTGACATAGATGCCCGAGATCGGCCAGCAACCCATCGGAGACATCCAGCGCCGCCGAGGCCAGCCCCCGCAACGCTTGGCCCGCTTCAAGTTGGGGCACCGGCATCAAGTAGGCGGCTAGCAACGGATCCTCGAGGTCATGGCCTCCGGCCTGCCACATGCGCAGGCCGCCGTGGCCGCCACCCAGCGCACCGGTCACCGCCAGACGCTCGCCCGGCGCTGCACCACTCCGCCGCAGCGCCTGGCCAACAGGCACATCGCCGATCACCGTGACCGCGATGGACAGGGTGCCACGCGTGACATCGCCGCCGACCAAGGGCGTCGAGGTACGCCAAGCGAGATCGCGAAACCCGTGAGCGAACCGTTCCAGCCAGACGGGCTCGGCATGCGACAGCGTCAGGGCCATCAGGCAGCCACGTGGACGTGCCCCCATTGCTGCCAGATCGGAAAGCGCTACCGCCAGCGCGCGATGCCCGATGGCCTCGGGCGGTGCATCGCCGGGGAAATGCACGTCGACCACCGAAGTATCCACACTCATGGCCAGCTCGGTTCCTGCAGCGGGACTCAGCAGCGCACAGTCATCGCCCGGACCCAATGTGATGCCAGCCATCGAAGAGGTATTATCGGGCGTCGCAAAATAACGCGCGATGATGTCGAATTCACCCAGCATGTCAACGACGACGCGCAGCGACCTCGGCTCCCCGCAAGCGACTTGCCAGCTTGTCGAGAATACCGTTGACGTACTTGTGGCCATCGGTGGCGCCGAAGCCCTTGGCCAGTTCGATGCCCTCGTTGATCACCACGCGATACGGCACCTCGAGACGATACTTGAGTTCATAGGCCCCCAGCCGCAGGATCGCCAGTTCGATGCGATCGAGATCCTCGAGGCGACGGTCAAGCAATGGGGCGATGGTCTTATCGATGGCCTCGCGGTCGCCCGCCACGTTGTGCAGCAATTCATGAAACAGCGCCAGGTCGGCGATGCCCATGACCTTGTGCCAGTTTTCGTGATCCTCGAGGTCTTCATCGGCGATCTGCGCGCGAAACTCCGACTCCACCGCCGTGATCGACTTGCCGGTCATCTGCCATTGGTAGAGTCCCTGCACCGCCAACTCACGCGCAGCGCGACGCGCCTGCTGAGCCGGGGTCTCATCACGGGGCGATTGGCTCATGCCTCACCCCCCATACGTTTGAACAACGAGACCATTTCCATCGCCGCCATGGCCGCCTCGGCACCCTTATTACCCGCCTTGGTGCCGGCGCGCTCGATGGCTTGATCGATAGAGTCGACGGTCAGCACGCCATTGGCGATGGGGGTCTCCAGTTCCAGCTGTAGACTGCTCATGGCGCTGTTGCAATTACCCGCCACGTAGTCGAAATGTGGCGTCCCCCCGCGAATCACCGCCCCCAGAGCGATGACGGCATGAGGCTGGAGCACTCGCACGGCACGCTTGACGGCCAATGGCAACTCCCAGGCGCCGGGGACATGGATGATATCGACGTTTTCTTCGTCCACGCCATGGCGCACGAGGCTATCCACCGCCCCTTCCACTAGGCTATCGACCACGTGATGATTGAAGCGGCCCACGACGATGACATAACGGCCATCGACATCGGTGTAGCCACCCTCGACTTGAGAGATCGGTTGCATTGTCAAATCCCGGGTCTGAATGCGCGACATTTCGCGCACGATATATCAGCTGTGTCAGTGCATGCCAGTGAAGCGATCACTTACTTCAACATGGCGCATGGTATCACCACCGCCGAGCAGTGCTTTTCTTCACCGGCACGCGCGGCCGCCGGCGCCCCTGTGGCCCGACGGTCGGATGAATGAAAGGCTTATTCTACCGGCTGGTCGCTCTCGGGGGTATCGCCCCCCACGCGTTCGACGACTTCGAGATCGAAGCCGGACAACGCGGAAAACTTCCATGGGGAGCTCAAAAGGCGCATTTGCCCGACGCCCAGTTGGCGCAAAATCTGCGATCCGGTGCCAATGGTCAGATAATTGCCGGCGCCATCGGAGGCGCTTGAGCGCGGTGCCGGCTTGCGCGCCAGTAGCACATCGAGCTGCTCCTTGAGGTCGAGGCGCGGCCGGCCATCGTCGAGCAGCACGAACACGCCCGCTTCAGCGTCGGCGATCTGCGCCAGGGCGCTGGACGCCGTCCAACTGTGGCTCTCCGGCTTGCTCAACATCAGCAGATCTCGCAACGTATCGGCGATATGCACACGCACGGTGGTCGGCGTCTCGCTGTGTGGCACGCCCTTCACCAGCGCCAGATGATGGGCGTTCTGAATCCGATCGCGGAAGACATGCAGCGTCAACTCACCGAATGCCGTGTCGACGACCGTGCGCTCGACTTCCTCGACGGTACGCTCGTGATGAATGCGGTAATGGATCAGATCGGCGATCGTCCCCACCTTGATACCGTGTTCCGCGGCGAAACACTCCAGCTCGTCGCGCCGCGCCATGCTGCCATCGTCGTTCATCACCTCGCAGATCACGCCGCTGGCCTCGAACCCGGCCATGGCCGCCAGATCGCAAGCGGCTTCGGTATGCCCGGCACGGCGCAGCACACCGCCCGGCTCGGCCATCAGCGGAAAGATATGCCCAGGCTGGACGATGTCCTCCGCGACGGCATCGCGTGCCGCCGCGGCGCGTACGGTACGTGCGCGATCGGAAGCAGAAATGCCCGTGGAAACACCGCGTGCGGCCTCGATGGAGACGGTGAACTTGGTGCCGAAGCCGGAACCGTTGTCGCGCACCATCAACGGCAACTCGAGACGCTCGCAGCGCTCACGGGTCATCGGCAGGCAAATCAAGCCCCGCGCGTGGCGGGCCATGAAATTGATATGCTCGGCCTCGACGCACTCGGCGGCCATGATGATGTCACCTTCGTTCTCGCGATCCTCATCGTCCATGAGTATGACCATCTTGCCCTGACGAATGTCTTCGACAATGGCTTCGATGGAGGCCAAGCCCTGTTTGGGTGAAAGCGCCATGATGTCTCCGATGCTCGTCTCGCACGCCGATGCGGTCTTGTCGCCGGCGCCGTCATAAGATGTGTCGTGGTGTCACGACGCGGGCGTCGTCGCTCTTCGACACCCAGTCAGGTCGGCGCCCAGAGTACCTGCAAGCGCGCTTGCGCGCCAGTGGCAACCCCCAGGCAAACGACGATTCAGGCGTCGTCAGACGCCACGCACTCGCGAGGAAGCGGCCGCGCGATGATGCGCCAATCACGCCCCACGGCGCGGATGTCGTCGATTCGCAACGGACGCTGCTGCGCCATGCGCTCGAGTCCTGGCAACGCGAACAGCGGACGTGCCTCGCCGCCCAACAGCGTCGGCGCCACGAACAAGTGCATCTCGTCGATGGCACCGGTATCGAGCATGGCACCGGCCAGCGTCGCGCCGGTTTCGAGCAGCACCTCATTGCATTGCTCCCGCTCGGCAAGATGCCTCAGCAACGCGCGTAGGTCGACGCGCCCTTCAACCACTTCAGGCAGCACGAGCACCTCCGCCCCGGCCTCTTCCAGCGTCGCGCGGCGCGCCTCATCCCACGAGACGGTTGCCACCAGGGTGCGCCCCGGCTCGCGCAAGCACGCCGCCGCCACCGGCAAGCGCAGCCGCGAGTCGACCACGACACGAAGGGGCTGGCGCTCGGCGATCGCTTCAGCATCGTCCAACCCGAGCTGTTCGGGGCGTACCGTAAGGCGCGAGTTATCGAAAATGACCGAATCGACCCCGGTCATCACCGCGCTCGAACGCGCCCGCAAGCGTTGCACCTCGGTTCGCGCACGCCCCCCGGTGATCCATTGCGACTCACCGCTGGCCATGGCGGTGCGACCATCCAGGCTCATCGCCATCTTCAAGCGCACGTACGGCAACCCCTCGCGCATGCGCTTGACGAAACCGACATTGAGCGCTTCGGCATCGGCCTCCAGGCAGCCCACCTCAACCTCGATGCCGGCCTCACGCAGCATTGCCACACCACGCCCAGCCACCTGCGGATTGGGATCGACCATGGCGACCACGACACGGCGCACCCCGGCCTCGATCAGCGCCTGGGCACACGGCGGCGTGCGACCGTGGTGCGAACAGGGTTCCAGCGTGACATAGACCGTGGCGTTTCGCGCCGCCTCGCCAGCGGCTCGCAAGGCGTGCACCTCAGCGTGAGGTTCCCCTGCACGTGCATGATAGCCCTCCCCGACGATACGCCCATGACGTCCCACCACGCAGCCGACACGCGGGTTGGGGTGGGTGGTATAGCACCCTCGCCCGGCGAGCTTCAGCGCGTGGGCCATGCACGCCTCGTGAGATAGCGCCGACGCGGCATTCTGTGTCATGGGGTCACTCCGTGAGCACTTCGAATCGGTATGTGCCAAGGTCAGCGCTGATCGTTATCGTCGGGCACGAAGCTGGGCTCTTGCGCCAGACGGTCGATTTCGGCGCGAAACTCGTCGAGATCCTGGAAGCGCCGGTAGACGGAGGCGAAGCGGATGTAAGCGACCTGGTCGAGTCGTTTCAGCGAGCGCATGACCTCCTCGCCGATTTCGCGCGCCTCCAATTCACGCTCGCCACGGGCACGCAGGCGCTGACGAATACGCTCGACCGCTGCCTCGATGGATTCAGCGCTGACCGGGCGTTTCTCCAAAGCCCGCAGCATGCCGGCACGCAGCTTGCGTTCGTCGAAGGTTTCGCGCGAGCCATCGCCCTTGATCACGCGGGGCATGACCAGTTCCGCCGTCTCGTAGGTGGTGAAGCGTTCGCCGCAGTCATTGCACTGGCGACGACGACGCACCTGGTCCCCCTCGGCCACGAGGCGCGAATCGGTCACCTTGGTGTCGTACTTTCCACAAAAGGGGCAGTGCATCGTGGCGCGTCCGCAGTTGAATATCGAGAATGAGTCGGGGTCATTGAGATTGCCTGACATTGTAGCCTTTCCCCACGTCGCGCGGAAACTCGCTTGCGCGCTGCCGTCAGGCCGACCAAGCTCATGATGCGGCTTGCGTTTCCGCGTTCGCCAAGCATGCTTTCAAGGAATCGCCTAGGAGATAAGCCAATGGGCATCATCGCATGGATCGTCTTCGGCCTGCTGGCCGGCATCGTCGCCAAACTGATCATGCCGGGGCGCGACCCCGGTGGCATGATCATCACCATGATCATCGGGATACTCGGGGCCATCGTCGGAGGATGGGTCGGCACCGCGCTGGGATTCGGCTCGGTGGATGGCTTCAACCTCGGCAGTTTCGTCATTGCGGTGCTCGGCGCCATCATCCTGCTGGGGCTATACCGCATCGTGAAGAAATGACCTTTGTCGCCGTCCGTACACGCCGGCCATCGCCGGCGTGGCGGGCATGGCACGACTCCTGCAACAGCAATAACAATGTCGACGTGCGAGCCACTGATTCTCACGAGGACTCTCGATGCCCCACCCCATCTCCCCAGCCCCACAGACCGAACTCGATGAAGCCGCTTTCACCGCACGCGCCAAGGCGCGTCTGGACGACATCTACGGGCCACGTGCCGATGAAGTGCTGCGCCGTCTGCTGCGCCTGATATCGCACCAACGTGGCGCCATCCCCGAACGCTCGCGTCCATTATGGAGCGAGCGAGACCAGTTACTCATCACCTACGGCGATCTCCTGCTCGATGGCGAGCGGCCGCCACTGCAAGTGCTCGACGAGTTTCTCGAGACACGCCTTGCAGATACCTTCAGTGGCGTTCACGTGCTGCCTTTTTTTCCCTGGAGCAGCGACGATGGCTTCTCGGTGATTCATTATCGCGAAGTCAACCCGGCGCTGGGCGACTGGGAAGACATTCGTCGTCTGACACGCCACGGCGATTTGATGGTCGACCTGGTTATCAATCACGTCTCGCGCGAATCCCTATGGTTCGTCGACTACCTGGCCGGCACCCAGCCCGGGCGAGACTACTTCATCGAAATGGATCCGAGCACCGACCTGTCGCAGGTCACCCGGCCACGCAGCTCGCCACTGCTGGTGCCGGTTTCCACCCGCCGCGGGACACGCTACCTGTGGGCGACCTTCTCCGAAGACCAGATCGATCTCAACTTCGCCAATCCCGATGTACTCATCGAGTTCATTGGCATCATGCTCTACTACGTGGAGCAAGGCGCACGCATCATCCGCCTCGACGCCATCGCCTATTTATGGAAGGAAGTCGGCACCTCGTGCATCCACCTGCCGGAAACTCACGCCGTGGTAAGGCTTCTGCGCGCCGTACTCGACCATCTCGCCCCCGGCACGCTGCTGATCACCGAAACCAACGTGCCACACCGCGAGAACATGAGCTACTTCGGCCTCGAACGCCTCGATGACACCACCGCGTCGGACGCCCCCGCGCAGCCCGACGAAGCGCACATGATCTATCAGTTCACGCTGCCGCCGCTGCTGGTGCACACGCTCACCAGCGGCGATGCCACGGCGCTGGAAGCCTGGGCACGCAGCCTGCCCGTCTTGCCGCCCGGCTGCACCTATTTCAACTTCACCGCCAGCCACGACGGGATCGGCGTCCGCGCACTGGAAGGACTGCTTCCGCCCCATGAGATCGACGCCATGCTCGAGCTCATGCACCGCTTCGGCGGGTATGTGAGCATGAAGGCCAACGCCGATGGCAAGGACACGCCTTACGAGGTCAACATCACCTACTTCGATGCACTACGCGGCACACGGCGCGGCGCCGATCCCTGGCAGGTGGAGCGCTTTTTGTGCAGCCAACATTTGATGCTCGCGCTGCAAGGCGTGCCGGGCATCTATTTCCACTGCCTGACCGCCACACTCAATGATCACGAAGGCGTCGAGCGCAGCGGACAATTACGCACTATCAACCGGCGGCGCTGGGAGAAGGAAGCCTTGGACGAACTCCTCGACAGCCGCAACACGCCCACGCGCGAGGTGTTCATGGCCTTGCGGAAGCGTCTCAAGTTGCGCGCCCAGGAGCCCTGCTTTCACCCCGAGGTCGAACAGCACATTCTCGATACTCCCCCCACACTCTTCGCCGTGCAGCGAGGCCCGCTTGCCGACGGGCGCCGCCTTCTCGCGGTCTACAACGTCACCGACAAACGCCAACCATTACCCTTACCCGACCTCGACGAAGACGACTGGTACGACCTGCTCGCCGACGCGCCTTGGGACGCGCAGGCCCCGCGTGAACTACGCCCGTATCGAAGCTTGTGGCTGGTGCAACGACCCGGCGCACCGACCTCCTGAGGCTTGCCGACGCGCCCCGCGCTGGTTACAGTAAACATGGAGATGGCATTCCTCCCGTCGCCATCGGCGCCCGACACTCAGCGCCTATCGCGATAAACCGCCTGGCCTCGGCACTACACCGCCGCCGCATTCCCGCCAGCGCTAATGATGCCTGCCAACGCACCCGAGGTGCGTCGTGCGCAGGTATCCGCGATTATCTCTTTCAGCCTCGCCACCGCGTACGTCCACCCCAATGATTGTTCTCAATTGCGAGGAATGTAACGCATGTGGTTTTCCATCGTGGCGATCGGTGCCGGTGCCGCGCTCGGCGCCAATCTGCGCTGGCTGCTAGGAATATGGCTCAACGCCCTCTTTCCCTCGATTCCCCCCGGCACACTGGCCACCAACTGGCTGGGCGCCTGGCTGATCGGCCTTTCCATCGCCTTTTTCGCCCAACTACCGCACCTCTCGCCGGAGTGGCGTCTGTTCGTGGTGACCGGCTTTCTGGGAGCGTTGACGACCTTCTCGACCTTTTCCGCCGAGATGTTCACCAATCTGCAGGCCGGGCGTTATCTCATGGCATTGTCGGGCATCGCCGTGCACGTCCTCGGCTCGTTGGCCATGACCGGCGTGGGCATCGCCACCTTCGGTGCCATCAAACACCTGACGGGAGTCTTGAAATGAGCGAATGGCAACACGGGTAACGTTAAACTGCCACCAGCGCGAAACCGGCATTCTGCAGCGCAATGCCCACCGTCATGCTGGACTGCGCCAACTCGATATCGGCCAGTAGAGCATCGCGGACGAAGCCCTGCCCGTGCCAGGCCTGTAGACACACCATGATGCCGACGCCTTCGCGCTGGAGCGCCTCGATCAACACGCGGTTGGGATTGTTCGAGTCAGCCGGCAGTCCGTAATGGCGCGCATAGGCGGTATCCTCGAGCAGGCACGGCGTCGCCGCGCCGGAGACGAGGACGATCATATGGCGGCGCTCGACGGGCACGTCGGCCGCCGCGAACAGGTTCACCGCGCGCACGGCGCGCAGTAGCCCGGCGTTGGCCATGCCACCCTGTGCACTGGGCGTTGTCCACTGGAAAAGCGCCCGGTAGGTGCCATGCGCCAGCGGCAACCACTGGGCTTCTTCTTGCCCGGCGAGCGGCGCGTCGTCGATGGGCGCTGGCGTGGCGCTCGGCGACTGCCTTGATATCCAATTGTTCCAGCTTGTCGTCATGTCGTCCCCTCGCACAGGTTGCCATCACACCACTTCAGCGCGTTGCCGCTCGCTTGGCAAGCACCGTGACATGCCAACATGCATCGACTCTTAATGCTCGGCTAATCGCGTGCCGGTATGCTAGGCGCCATGTCGTTACCTGCATGGAATATCATGATTCACGCCTCATACCGGCCAATAGGCCATTTTCGCTCCCTCAGCCATGCGCTCGCGGCCTGCCTGGCCGCGCTCATGGGCGTCTTCGCCACGCCAGCCCTCGCCGAGTCGCCATTTGCCAGCCAGGACGATTTCCTCTCCGCCGATCAAGCCTTCTCGTTGTCAGTCTCGCGCGATGACGACACGCTCATCGCCGAATGGGACATCGCCCCCGAGTACTATCTATACCGGCATCGCTTCAGCGTCGAGACCGACGACGGCCCCGTGGATATCGACCTGCCCCAGGGCGAGACCATCGAGGACGACTATTTCGGCCGCTCGGAGGTCTACCATTATCAAGTGACATTGCGTGCCGCATTGGGCGATGCCGAGCAGGTGACGCTGACCTGGCAAGGCTGTGCCGAAGCCGGGCTGTGTTATCCGCCGCAGCACCGAACCTTCGATATCGATACGCTTACCGACAGCGCCGAGGCGAAGAAGAGTGCGAACGCCAAGAACAGCGCAAGCGACACCGCCATCAAGGCCGATGACACGGCAGGCTCGGACGACACCTCGCCTTCAGACGATGGCGCCCAAGCCGACGATCAGCGCCTCGCGACCCAGCTCGCCGACGCCCGATTCGGCTGGGTGCTGCTGGCCTTCTTCGGCATGGGGCTGCTGCTGACCTTCACACCCTGCGTGCTGCCCATGGTGCCGATCCTCTCCAGCCTCATCGTCGGCGCCACGCGCGACGGTCGGCCCCGAATGCGTGACGGCGCTGTGCTCTCGCTCGCCTACATATTGCCCATGGCCACGACCTATGCGGTACTCGGCGTCGTGGCGGCGCTCGCCGGGGCCAACCTGCAGATGCTGTTCCAAGCGCCTATATTCATCGCCAGCTTCGCCGTGCTTTTCGTGCTGCTGGCCCTGGCGATGTTCGGCGTGTTCGAGCTAACGTTACCCCAAGGATTACGTACCCGGCTCGATGCGCGCATGGCGCACCAACGCGGCGGACGCCTCAAGGGCGCCGCCATCATGGGCGTGCTCTCGGCACTACTGGTCGGCCCCTGCATGACAGCACCACTTGCCGGAGCCCTGCTTTACATCGCTGAAAGCGGTAATGCCTGGCAAGGCGGCCTGGCCCTGTGGTCATTGGGGCTAGGGATGGGCGCTCCCTTGTTCGCAGTAGGACTGCTCGGGCCGCGAATTCTACCGCGCCCCGGGGCGTGGATGACTCGCGTACGCGCTATCTTCGGCTTCGTATTGCTGGGCATGGCGATATGGTTCGCGGCGCGCATTCTGCCCCCCGCACTGGAGATGGCCGCCTGGGGTGCCCTGCTCATCGGCTTGGCTCAAGCCAGTTGGACGGCGGCACGTGCACTGCGCGACGCGCTGCGGGTGCTGGGGCGTAGCTTAGGCATGCTCTTCGGCGTATGGGGAATTCTCATGCTCGTCGGCGCAGCGGGGGGGCAACATGATCCGTTGCGGCCCTTGGCGGGCTTCACCGGCGGCGGCGATCTCCAGGCCACCGGAACACCCTCGGTACTCAGTTTCGAGACCGTCGACGACCTCGATGCCTTGAACGCGCGTCTCGAGGAAGCGGCGGCACAGCAACGCCGGACACTCGTGGAATTCACCGCCGACTGGTGCATCAGCTGCGAGGTCATCGAGGAAGAAGTGTTCGGCGATACACGCGTGCAGGCGGCGCTGCAGGGCGTGCAGCTTCTGCGAGTCGACGTGACCGACAACGACGCCGCCGACCGGGCCATCATGCAGGCCCTCGACGTGGTCGGCCCACCGACCCTGCTGCTTTACGGCCCCAACGGTCACGAACGTCGGGATGCCCGCATCGTGGGTGAAGTGAGCGCGGAAGAGTTCCTTGAACGCCTCGACTCCACACGTACAGCAATCGCGACGCAGGAAGGGGCATGACGGCCCTCGACCGCAGCGTGGCCATCGGACCGCTGGCGCTCAGCCTCGGCCAATTGGTGCTTGTCTTCGCGCTTGCCGTTGCTATCGTCACCGGCGCCTTGATCGGGCGTCGACAACGCATCGGTGTCAGCGACACCCTCTTTACAGTAGTCTTCGTCGCCCTGGTCGGCGCGCGCCTGGTGTTCATCGTGCGCTACTGGGATTCCTACGATTCCCTGTGGGCCATGCTCGACATCCGTGACCGTGGCTTCGACCCATGGGGCGGGCTTGCCGCCGCCTTGGTCTACTGTGGTTGGCGACTATGGCGCACACCTTGCCAGCGTCGCGCTTTGAGTGCCGCACTACTGGCCGGCGCTCTCACCTGGGCGGGGGCAGTCTATGCTCTGGTCAAGCTTGACGAGGATGGGCATAGCGCTTTGCCCAAGACGTCGCTGATGACAATCGACGGCGCTGCCACCGACCTCCCTGCCCTACAAGACGATCAACCCTTGGTAGTAAATCTCTGGGCTAGCTGGTGCCCGCCCTGCAGGCGCGAGATGCCGCTGCTCGCCGATACGCAGCAGCGCCGTGACGATGTCACCTTCGTGTTCGTCAATCAGGGCGAGGCTCGCCAGGTCATCCGTCACTACCTGGACGACGAATCCCTCGATCTCGATAACGTGCTACGTGACGAGACGCTGGCGCTCGGAGAGCACGTCGGTGTCAAAGCGATGCCTACTACCTTGTTCTATGACGCCGATGGCCGCTTGGTCGACACGCATTTCGGCGAACTCTCGCAAGCCACCTTGAAACACGCCTTGTCACGCCTGACTCCACCTTAATAGGAGAATCCGCATGTCTTTGATCGCATGTACCATACGCTTAGGTCTCATCAGTGCTCTCGCCTTGGCTGCCACGCCCGCCTGGAGCCAGCCCGAGAACCTGCCCGCGCCCGTCGAGGCGCTCGTCGATCAAGGATTGACGGTGCACGAACGCTTCGAGGCCCCCGATGGCCTGACAGGTTACGCCGCTAGCGCGCAAGGCCAGCCGGTGGCGATCTATGTCACCGAAAGCGGCCAGCACGCCATCGTCGGCAACCTTGTCGATGCCGAAGGCAACAACCTGTCGAGCGAGCCGCTCGAGGAATTCGTCAAGGGACCGCAGGACGCCGCCGTGTGGCAACGCCTCGAGGACAGTCATTGGATCCTCGACGGCAGCAGCGACGCCCCGCGCACGGTGTACGTCTTCACCGACCCCAACTGCCCATACTGCAAACGCTTCTGGGACGCCGCACGCCCCTGGGTCGAGGCCGGTGATGTCCAGCTGCATCACATCATGGTGGGTGTTCTCAAGTCGGATAGCCCGGCCAAGGCAGCCACACTGCTGGGCGCCGACGATCCCAACGCCGCCTTCACGGCACACAATCGCGGCGACGAGGTGGCCCCGTCCGCACAACCGGCCGATATCGAGCAGCAAGTTCAGGACAACAACACCCTCATGCGCGAGCTGGGCCTGCGCGGTACACCGGCGATCGTCTATCATCAGGACGGCAAGCTAGAGGTTGCTCAGGGAATGCCAAACGAGGAAAAAATGCGCGCCGTCATGGGCTCGCCACGCCCCTGATCACCCACATTAGGTGACTCGAAAATCAGGCCTGTGGCAGCTTCATGCACACCTCGAAGCCACCGCTTGCGGGGTGCTGAAATTGCAGTTCGCCACTGGCACATTCTGCAATCGTGGCCGTGATCGCAAGCCCTAGACCACTACCCGACGTAGCCGAATGCCGCCAAAAGCGCTCGGTGACATGAGCAAGCGCCTCATCGGGCACTCCCGGCCCTTGGTCGTGCACGCGTAGCTCAACCCATGCGGTGGCATTCGTCTCATGCATCGCCAAGTCTACGTCCAACGTCACAGGCAAACCGGCCGGGCCATGCTTGAGCGCGTTGTCGAGTACGTTACGCAGCGCCGTGGCAGCCAGTTCCAGCGACACTCCCACGCGCGCATCCGGGAGTTTAGCCGGGACGACGATACGAGCATGCTCTTGCGTATCGCGCACGGCGCTACGGACGATATCGGCCACTGTCGCACCGCCTGTCTCATGCTGCACCCCGGCGCTCTCGATACGCGCCAGGGCCAGCAATTGATCGAGCGTGGCGACCAAGCGCTGGGTCCCCTGCTCGGCATGCACGACGGCCTGGCGAATCGCATCGCCCTCTACGCGTCGCGCGACCTGAAGGTGCGTCTTGACGGCGGTCAGCGGTGTCCGCAGCTCATGCGCGGCAGCATCGGTGAAGCGCTGTTCACGATGAATGGCAGCACGCATGCGCTCCAACAGGGCGTTGAGCGTGGCGATCAACGGATGCAGTTCACGGGGCAGGCCGGTAGCCGTCACCGGCGAGAGATCATCACGGTGCCGACGGCTCAGCGCCTCGCGCCACCCGTCGAGCGGCCGCAAGGCACGCCGGGTCCCCCACCACAGCACGCCCCCGCTGATTACCAGCGCCACCGCGAAGGGCACGACCACCAGCGCTAGAATATCGCGCATCAGACTACGCCGTTCCGTCACGCGGTCGGCGGTGGTGATCGTCACGCCATCGCGTATCAGCGTATAGACACGCCAGTCCTCACCCTCGCGCTGCCGATAGGAATAACCCGGCTGGCCCACATCGAGGATCGCGGCCATGTTCGCATGCGTACGTGCCAGCACTTGGCCCTGCGCGGACGTCACCTGACAAGCGACGCCTTCTAACGGGGCCACGATGGACGCCCGCTGCGCATCGTTAGCCACCCAGGCGTCCTCGGGCAATCGCGCCATCAGGCCCGCGACCATGTTCGCCGACTGTGCGAGGCGGCGGTCGAGCGTACGCTCCACCTCATCGTTGAGGCCCCACCACAGCCAGGCCGCCGCCAGGCTCCAAGTGACCGTCAAGGTCACGCCGAGTATCACCAGCAAGCGCGTCTTGAGGCTCATCGCGACGCCACCGACGAGGCATCAGCCTCCGCCAGAGCCTCGAGCGTGCCGAGACGATAACCGAGGCCACGGACCGTCTCGATCACGGCCGGCGCCACTTTGCGGCGGAGATGATGGATGTGAACGTTGAGCGCGTTGCTCTCCACCTCGTCGTCGAGGCCGTAGAGACTATCGCGCAGTTGATTCGCGCTCAGCACGCTGCCCGGCGACTGCAGGAAGGTCTCCAGCAGCACCAATTCCCGCCGCGAAAGCATGACGGGCTGCCCCCGCCAGGTGACCTGGCGCGTCTGAGGGTCGAACCGCAACGCGCCATGGACGATACACGGATGGGCCCGGCCACCCGCGCGACGCAGTAACGCATGCAATCGCGCCACCAGCTCGTCGAGATCGAAGGGCTTGACCAGATAGTCGTCGGCACCGGCATCGAGCCCCGCCACCCGATCATGCACAGCATCCCGCGCGGTCAGCACCAGCACCGGCAGGACGCACCCCGCCTCGCGCCATTCGCCGACCAACGCCAGGCCATCACCGTCCTGGAGGCCACGGTCGAGCACCACAATATCGCTGGCCAAGGTGCGCAGCGCATGACGCGCCGCCGCCATCGTCGCCACGTGATCTACCGCCCAACCGTAGCTTTCCAGACCCGCGCGGATACCCGCAGCGACCAGCTCGTCGTCTTCGATAAGCAATACGTGCATGCTCGCTCCTGCGTTCAGGTCCCCGGTGTAAGACGTCGCGCCAGCCACCAGCCCAGCACCAACGCCACAAGAAACGCCGCCAGCGGCCAGCTCAGTCCCGGCAGCGAGGCGACCGCCGGCCCCGGGCAATAGCCGGAGAGCCCCCAACCGATACCGAAAAGTGCCGCACCACCCAGTAGCCGGGTATCGAGATCACGGCGGGTGGGCAGCTGAAACCGGGATTCGAACAGCGGCATCTGGCGTCGCCAGACGAGCCGGTAACCGATGAAGGTAGTAATGACTGCTCCGCCCAGCACGAAGATCAGGGTCGGATCCCAGGCACCGGCAACATCGAGAAAGCCGATGACTCGCGCCGGATCGGTCATGCCGCTGATCGCCAGACCGAGCCCGAAAAGCAAACCTGCCAGATAGCCTGCCAACGCTTTCATGGCGCGCCTCCCAGCATGTGCCGCGCGACGAATACCGTCAGCATGGCAACCAGTACGAAGACGAGCGTCGCGGCCATTGACCGGGGCGAAAGCCGCGCCAGCCCGCAGACCCCGTGTCCGCTGGTGCAGCCGCTACCCAGACCGGTGCCCAACCCGACCAGCAGGCCGGCGATCAACATCGTCGTTAGCCCGCTCGCCGGAGCACCGGTCATCGCCCCGCTGTCACCCGCCACATTGCCCCAACCCAGACCGGACAGCATCAAAAGTCCCGGTCCAGAGACGAGGCCCAGTAGGAACGCGACACGCCAGGGCCTGTCCCCGCCGCGCTCGAAAACCAGCCCGGAAAGAATCCCGCTGATACCGGCGACCCGTCCCAGCAGCCCCATGAGCAGAGTGGCGGAAAGTCCGATCAGGACCCCGCCCAGCAACCCCTGCAACGCACTCATCGTTTGCATGTCATTTCCTCTTCATGACACGAAAGCTTCGTTACCCACCTGAGGCATGACCCGGTGTGGATGTCACTCCCACGCCGCGCCTTCCAGTGCATCGAGTGGAATTTTCAGATAGCGCTTGCCGTTGCTCTCCGGCTCGGGGAGGCGGCCGCCGAGAATATTGACCTGCAGCGCGTGCAGGATCAGCTTGGGCATCGGCAATTCGCTGTCGCGGCGGTGGCGCAGCTCGACGTACTCGGCCTCGCTGCTGTCGCCCAGACGATGCTTGTTGGACTCGCGCTGCTCGCGCACGGTACTTTCCCACTGCGGTTCGCGACCGTCGGGCATGTAATCGTGGCCGGTGAACAGGCGCGTCTCGTCGGGCAGCGCCAGGATCGCCTGGATCGAATGCCACAACTGATGGGCGCTTCCCCCGGGGAAGTCGGCGCGGGCGGTGCCGAAATCGGGCTGGAACAGGGTGTCGTGAACGAAGGCGGCATCGCCGATCACGTAGGTGATCGAGGCCAGCGTATGGCCCGGGGAATGCATCACGTGGCACTCGATCTCGCCCAGCGTGAAAGTGTCCCCGTCGTCGAACAGACGATCCCACTGGCTGCCGTCATCCTTGAGATCCGGCCAGTGGTAGATGTCCTTCCACAGCGCCTGCACCTGGGTCACCGCCTTGCCGATAGCGGTAGGGGCACCGGTTTTTTCATGTAGATAGCGGGCGGCGGAAAAGTGATCCGCGTGCGGGTGGGTATCCAGAATCCAATCGATCTCGAGCCCTTCGCGTTTTACATAGGCAAGAATCTCATCTGCCTGGAGCGTCGCTGTCGCACCGGATTTCTCATCGAAATCGAGTACCGGGTCGATGATCGCGCAGCGGTGCGTGGCGGGGTCGCTGACGACGTACTGGATGCTGAAGGTGCGAGGATCGAAGAAGCCGGCAACGTCCGGCTGGCCAGCCTCTTGGCCGCGTGACAAGGCAAAGGTTTTCATCGGCTCTGCTATCGCCTCCATGACTGTATGAACTTTGCTCTCAGTCTAATGTATTTTTAGTTCTAACATTATACTTTTTATTCATATATAGAGACGCATCATGATGGCGCGTCATAAGACGTCCATGCAGTGAAGAGCAGTGACACAGGGACGTTGTCGGGGATGCAGAAAAACTAAAAGGAATATAAAATTGGTTCATTATTCTCAAATGCACTAGTTGAGCTACACTAGCGCTACACATCGGGGCCGCGTCATTATGACAATCCCCAAACGATCGTTTTCGAAACCATGCAGGAGCCCATCATGTCGTTGCGCCACTTCATGCAGTATGCCCTGGCGGGACTCGCCTTGAGCGCGACCGCCCTCACCGCGCATGCCGATACCCTGCGCGTGGGGATGTCCGGCGGTTACTACCCCTTCACCTTTGTCGAACAGGACGAGCTCAAGGGCTTCGAAGTCGACGTCATGAATGCCGTAGGCGAGCAAATCGGCGACGATATCGAGTTCGTCACCGCCAGCTTCTCGGGACTCGCCGGCATGCTCGACGCCAAGCGGATCGACACCATCGCCAATCAGATCACCATCACCCCCGAACGTCAGGAAAAGTACGCTTTCACCGAGCCGTACGTCTACGACGGCGCCCAGGTGGTGGTACGCAAGGGCAACGACGCCATCCAGAGTGTCGAGGATCTCAAGGGCAAGACCGTCGCCGTCAACCTCGGCTCCAACTACGAGCAACTCTTGCGTGAGCTGCCCTATGCCGATGACATCGATATCAAGACCTACGAATCGAACATCGAGCAAGACGTCGCCTTGGGGCGTGCCGATGCCTTCGTCATGGACCGCATCAGCGCCACCCAGGTCATCAAGGACAAGCCTCTGCCGCTCGAACTCGCCGGTCAGCCGTTCTCGCGCATCGAGAATGCCCTGCCCTTCCGCGACGATAAAGCCGGACGTGCCTTGCGCGACCGCGTCAATGCAGCCCTGGAAGCGCTTCGCGACGACGGCACGCTCAAGCAAATCTCCGAAAAGTGGTTCGGCACCGATATCACTACGCCGTGACACCACGCTCCATTTGAACGGCCGGGGCAAGCCCCGGCCGTATGCTTTCAGGCGACTCGATCATGCACGTTCTCGATCTCGACTACATGCTGGGGTTGTTGCCGATCCTGCTCGGCTATCTACCGCTGACATTGGAAATGGCCGGCGCTGGCATGCTCGCGGCACTGGTGCTGGCCTGCCTGCTGGCCGTCGTGAGGGTGCAGCGAACGCCGGGGCTCAATGCGCTGGCCATGCTGTTCATCTCCTTCTTTCGCGGCACGCCGCTGCTGGTGCAGCTGTTCCTGTTCTATTACGGCTTGCCGCAAATCCTGACCTTCCTGGTCGCCATCAACGGCATCACCGCCACCATCCTGGGGCTGACCCTGCACTTCTCCGCCTACATGGCGGAATCGATCCGCGCCGCCATCGTCGGGGTAGACCGTAGCCAAACCGAAGCGGCACTGTCCATCGGTATGACCCAGAGCCAGTTGATGCGCCGTATCATCTTGCCGCAGGCCACGCGCGTGGCCACGCCGACGCTGATGAACTACTTCATCGACATGATCAAGGCTACCTCGCTGGCCTTCACGCTGGGCGTGACCGAACTCATGGGCGCCACTCAGAAGGAAGCCGCCAGCAGCTTTCTCTACTTCGAGGCGTTCTTGTTGGTGGCACTCATCTACTGGGTGGTGGTGGAAATTCTTTCGTGGCTGCAACGGCGGCTGGAAAAGCGACTCAACCGGGCCTATCAACGATGATTGCACTCCACGGCATCACCAAACGCTTCGGCGCACATAGCGTCTTCGAAGATATCGACCTGACGCTGGAGCAGGGCGAGATCATCGTCATTATCGGTCCCTCGGGCACCGGCAAGTCGACTCTTCTGCGCTGCATCAATTATCTCGAAACGCCCGACGCCGGACGGCTCACAGTGGGCGATCTCAGCCTCGACGTGACCCGCGCCAGCCGTCAGGAAGTCCTGGCCCTGCGTCGGCGCACGGCGTTCGTGTTCCAGAACTACGCCTTGTTCGCCAACAAGACCGCGCTGGACAATATCTGCGAAGGCATGATCGTCGTCGATGGTCTCTCCAAGTCAGAAGCCCATGCCCGAGGGCGCGAGATTCTCGAACGCATCGGTCTCGCCGACAAGGCGAATGCATACCCGGCGTCGCTCTCCGGTGGCCAGCAGCAACGCGTAGGCATTGGCAGGGCGATGGCCGCCAAGGCCGAGGTCATTCTCTTCGACGAACCTACCTCGGCGCTCGATCCCGAATGGGTCGACGAGGTACTGGCCCTGATGAAACAGCTCGCCCTGGAGCGCCAGACCATGATCGTGGTCAGCCATGAGATGCAATTCGCCCGAGAGGTCGCCGACCGCGTGGTGTTCATGGACGAAGGCCGGATCATCGAACAAGGTCCGCCCAGCGAGCTTTTCACCAATCCCCGGGACGAACGCACCCAACGCTTCCTGCGCAAGGTGCTGGCCAACAATCCCGTCGTCTGAGTTGTGACACACAGCCAGGTGCCTGGACGGCTACACCTCACCTTGGTTGTCGAGCTCCACGGCCTCGTACATGCGTTCCTTGAGGTCGGGGATCGCCGCCCCCACCCGGTTCCAACTGGGGATGAACGGCTTGTCGCGAGGCGATTCGAGGAAGGATGCCCCTGCCTCGAGAATATTCGCGGTAAAAAGCTCCACCGCCTGCTCCTCGCTGTGGCGGTCGAGCGACAGGCCGTTCATGCGCGCATCATTATCGTAGGCCTCGATCAGATCCAGCGCGGTGCGGTAATAGGTCGCCTTGATGGTGCGGAAGGTCTCGGAGTGGATGGGCACGCCCAGCGTCGCCAGCTTGCGGAACATGGCCTTGGCGATATCCAGGCTCATGCGGTTGAGCCCGCCGCCAGGGTCGTCCGGGGAGACGGGCTGATGCTTGTGGTCGTAGAAATCGGCGATATCCACCTGACACAGCCGCTTGGTCGAGTGGTTACGGTGAACCTCAGAGAGTACACCGATCTCCAGGCCCCAATCACTGGGGATGCGAATGCCGTCGAGCACATCGGAACGCATCGAGAACTCCCCGGAAAGTGGGTAGCGATAGCTGTCCAGATACTCCAGATACGGCAACGGCCCGAAGACCATCTTCAGCGCACGGATCAGAGGGGTCACCATCAGGCGCGCCACGCGGCCATTGAGCTTGTTGTCGGCCACACGCGAGTAATACCCCTTGCAGAATTCGTAATTGAACTGCGGGTTGGCAACCGGATATAGCAAGCGCGCCAGCATGCCACGGTCATAGGTGAGGATGTCGCAGTCGTGCAGCGCCACCGCGGAGGTGCGCGCGGAGGCCAACACATAACCGCTGCAGTACCACACATTGCGTCCCTTGCCCGGCTCCTGTGGCGCCAGGTCTAGGGCGCTCAACTCGGCATCCAGCGCCGATAGACGTGGCCCGTCGTTCCACAGGATGCGGTGATGCTGCGGCAGGCGCGAGAAGAATTCGCGGGCGCGCAAGAATTGGTCACGATCGGCGCGATCCAGCCCGATCACGACCTCCGAGAGATACGGCACCTGTGCCAATTCGTCGACGATATTCGAAAGCGCCGGCCCTTCGAGTTCTGAGAACAACGAGGGCAGTATCAAGCCCATCGGCCGGCGCTTGGAGAACCGCACCAGATCGGACTCCAGTGCCTCCACCGGGCGCTGGGTCAGGTTATGGAAAGTGGTAACGATACCGTTCTGGTAGAAGTCGCTCATCGTGACGTGCCCTCCTGGGGTGTCTTGTCTCCGGACGTCGCATCCATGCAGGTCTGCCACCAATCGGCGATCCCCTCAGCCCAACCTTCGGGGCCAGGCTGCCGGGTGCGATAGAGCGTCATTCCTCCGGCGATGTCCACCACCGCCTCGTGCTTGCCGCGCACTAGAATCGGATGATCGACGGCCTCGAGCAGACTGACATCGTTGGGACCGTCGCCAAGCCCCACGCTGGAAGGGCGGACACCGCGCAGCGCCGTATAGCGATCGAGCAGCCAGCGCACCGCCTGCCCCTTGTCGACCGCGCCCATGACATGCCAGAAGCGCCCGCCCCGGGTCAGCCGCAAGCCATCGCTTTCCAAGGCGTGACGAAAGCGCGCCAGGGCCCCCTCGTCGTCGTCCCACAATAGTGGCTCACTACCTTCACGCGCCTGCGCCTGACGCGCCTTGTCGGCGCTCAGCGAGGTCAACTCGCAAAGTGTGTCGAGAGACAACTCGCCCATGCCACGAAAGCGCACGCCCAACCGCTCGCGTAGCACCTCGAGACGCCGCCGAATGAAACCGATATCCAGTGACGGCGTCTTGACGATAAGCCCATCCGGCGCGGCGGGGTCGCGATCCAGTCGGGCATGTTGCCAGCGTGCCGGCAGTCCGATCACCGCGCCGTTCTCGGCGATGAACGGGGTCGCCTCGAGCCCTAGATCGTCACGCAGGGAAAGCAGTTCCTGGCGGGTCTTGCTGGTCGTGGGAATGACCGCGATACCAGCCTCGGCAAGCCGAGCCAGCCAGGCGGCGGCAGGCTGCCACGTATAGCTGTCATGATCGAGCAGCGTGCCATCCAGATCGGTGAACACCAGCCACGGCGACCGCGAAACCGTTTGCGTCATGAGCCTCTCCCCTTGGCGCCACGCCACCTGTCGCGGTGACATACTGGTGACGTTAGCACGGATCATGCCATCTGCACGTCAGCCCCTGCAGATAAAGGGCCGAGCGCAGACGGCTGGGGTCCGAATGCGGGGCATGAACGCCCCGGCGACACGCCCATGCCCCACCGCGGCACAGGGCGCGCACCACGATGGGGCATGGGAAGCTCGTCAGGGGGAGACGGCGATCAGGCGTGATGACGCGCGGCGATCATGGCCAGCCCCGCCAGGGTCGCTGCATCGCTATCCAGGGGTGTGACCTCGAGGCCGGCCATGTTCAGCGCAAGCGTGTAAGGCGTGCGCAATGCCTCGGCACCGATCAGCAGCAAGCGCTCGAGATCGGGCCGGGTGGCGCGCATGGCGCGGACTTCCTCGCCGATCAGGACCCCGGACAGGAAGCTGCCCACCTGGCCGGCGGCAAGCCCTTGGTACAGATGCCGGCTACGCGCCTCGAACAAGGCATGCAGGATTCCGTCCTCGCTCTGGGCCCGCGCCACGCCCTGGCGGAAGGCCGCTTCATCGAACGGCGCCTCGTCTCGCGCGGGCTCGCCCGGCAGGGTATGGAATCGCACCGCGTGATACAGCTCGCCGGTCATCAGGGTGGTGAAGGCGGTCAGGCGACCGTCGCGCAATCGCGCCCATTTGCTGTGCGTTCCCGGCAGGCAGCAATCGGCATCCAACGTGTCGGCCAGCGCCAGGGCGCCGAATGCCTGGACTTCCTCGCCGCGCATGACATCGCAGTGCGTGTCGTCGACCTGCTTGACGCCCGGCACGATCCAGGTGTTTTCCAGCCCCGGGGCGGCCACGACATGGGCGGCCAGATCCGCGCCCGTGACGGGCAAGTCGAGCTGCGGCGCTTCGCTCCAGCCCCGCTTGGAGCCCACCATGCCGGCGAGATACACCGGCACGCGCCCTCCTTCCCGCCAGTCGCCGACCTGCGCCTGGCAGTAATGCGGGAACTCGTCGGTCGCCAATGCCTTGAGCCCTGCCTCGCTGCGCCGCGTCTCGAGGCAGGCGCCGCTTTGCCGATCCACCAGGAACGCCCGGAAGTTGCTGGTCCCCCAGTCGATGACGATCAGCCGTTCATTGGCGCTCATTGATCGCCCTCGTGCTCGAACAGCTCGGTCATGGTATGGAGCTCTTCGAGGCGCCGCCACTCGGCGACGAGCTCGCGTGCGATCTCGCCCACCTCGGCGGCACTGCGACCGGGCCGATAGAGATTGCTCCCGAAGCCGAACCCGCGAATGCCCATGCCATGCCAGTCGGACATGTTGCTCTTGTCGATGCCACCCACGGCGAACACCGGCAGCTCGGGTGGCAAAATGGCACTGATATCCTTGAAGTACCCGGTGCCCAGGCGGCCGGCCGGGAACAGCTTGAGCGCCTTGGCACCGGCGCGCGCGGCACTCAGCGCTTCACTCGGCGTCATGCAGCCGACCAGCGGCGCCAGGCCCTGCTCGATCCCGGCACGGATCACCTCGGGGTCGCTGTTGGGGGTGACCATCAACGGCGCTTCAAGCCGCGCCAGTTGGGCCGTGTCCTCGGCGGTCAATACCGTACCGGCGCCCACCAGCACGTGCTCGGGACAACGCGCCGCCACTTTCTCGATGCTCTTCCACGGCATGGGCGAATTGAGCGGAATCTCGATCATGCGAAACCCCGCCGCCACCAGGGCATCGAAGACTTCCTCGACCTCCTCGGGACGCACGCCGCGCAGAATCGCCACCAGGGGCAGTGCATCGAGCGCCGCGTCAAACGCGGCCTGCTGAGTCTCGTTCATAAAGCCTCCGTTACCACTCCGCTATCGAGCCATCCTCATGCGTCCACACCGGATTGCGCCAGCGATGGCCGACCTTGGCGCGTTCCTCGACGAACGTCTCATCGATTTCCACCCCAAGCCCGGGGCCATCAGGAATCGCGCAAAAGCCATCGATGATGGTCAACGCGGACTTGTCGACCAGGTAATCCAGTACATCGTTATCACGATTGTAGTGGATGCCCATGCTCTGTTCCTGGATGAACGCGTTGTGGTTCACCGCATCCACATGTAGCGAAGCAGCCAGCGTCAACGGCCCCAGCGGGCAATGCGGCGCCAGCGCGACATCGTGACACGACGCCAAGGTGGCGATCTTCATACCCTCGCTGATACCGCCGCAGTGCGAAAGATCGGGCTGGATGATATCCACCATACCCTCGGCCAGCAGATCGCGGAACTGATAGCGGGTATGCAAGCGCTCGCCGGTGGCGATAGGATAACCGAGCCCGGTGGCGATGTGCTTCAAACTCGGCAAGTGCTCGGGCAACACCGGCTCTTCGACGAACATCGGGTGATAGGGCTCAAGTTCACGCAGCAAGGCCTTGGCCATAGGCCGATGCACGCGACCGTGAAAATCGATGGCGATGCCCACATCCGGTCCCACCACCTCGCGTGCCTCAGCGACGCGAGCTACCGCCTCGTCGACCTTGCGGTGCGAATCGACGATCTGCATTTCCGGCGTACCGTTCATCTTGAACGCCGTGAACCCCTTGTCGACCAAGGCCTTGGCGCCAGCGCCCACGTCGCTGGGACGATCGCCACCGGTCCAGGCATACATGCGCATCTTGTCGCGCACCTTGCCCCCCAGCAATTGATAGACGGGCACGCCGAGATCACGGCCCTTGAGGTCCCACAACGCCTGATCGATCCCCGCGATGGCGCTCATCAGAATCGGCCCGCCGCGATAGAAACCGGCGCGATACATCATGTCCCACAGGTATTCGATGCGGTGCGGGTCCTGGCCGACCAGGTAGTCGGCGAGTTCATGCACTGCCGCCTCGACGGTGGCTGCGCGGCCTTCGACTACCGGCTCGCCCCAGCCATAGCATCCCTCGTCGGTCTCGATCTTGAGGAACAGCCAGCGTGGCGGAACTTGCCAGGTTTTCAACTTGGTAATTTTCAAGATTTCACCCGTCTGAAATTTTTCTATTGCGGCCGCGAGAGCGAACTCGTTGACGATGCCAGCTCGCAGCCTATCGAGAACGAGTCCTCTCCCACAAAAGCGTTACACCGGCCACATGGCGACACTCGGCCAAATCAACAGCACAGCCAGCATGCAGATCTGAATCGCGATGAACGGGAGCAGTGCCACGAAGATATCCTTGAGGCTGACACTGGGCGGCGCCACCCCTTTCAGATAGAACGCGGCCGGCCCGAATGGCGGCGACAGGAAAGAGACCTGCATATTCACCGCGAACAGGATACCGAACCAGATTGGGCTATAGCCGAGCTGCTCGATGATGGGCACGAAGATCGGCAAGGTCAGCATCGCCACCCCGATCCAATCGAGGAACATCCCCAGCACCATCAGGATC
>Ga0209300_1000022_pt1 | contig 125953 bp, 115 predicted proteins | sample Shrwel_input2_RT_FD_187535 | JGI IMG/M metagenome (GOLD analysis project Ga0209300, IMG submission 187535) | Subsurface microbial communities from deep shales in Ohio, USA - Utica-3 well 1 S input2 RT (SPAdes) (version 2) ... | reverse complement strand
AGCAGCCGGGGTAACCGGCTGCCAGGGAAAACAGACCACCTCAGGTGGTCAGAAATTGATCGCTGACGCGGTGATTATGCCCCTCTGAGCCCTTCGGCCGCTCAGAGACGAATTGATCAGTGGTTCCCTAGTCGGCTCTCAAGGCCTGGGTCCTGTACTGCACAGGGCTCAGGCCTTTTAGTGTCAGTTTGATGCGTTCGTGATTGTAGTAGTGGATATAGTGATCGATCCCTCGCTGCAGCTGCTCGAGCGTCTCGAACCGATTCAGGTGGAAGTACTCGGCCTTGAGGGTGCCGAAGAAACTCTCCATCGCCGCGTTGTCCAGACAGTTGCCTTTCCGCGACATGCTCTGGACCAGGGATCTCTCCGCCAGCAAACGCCGGTAAGCGGGATGTTGATAATGCCATCCTTGATCGGAGTGCAGCTGCGGCTTGTCCGCTGGATTCAGTCGAGCCAACGCCTTATGCAGCATGCCACTCACCAGTGATAGGGCCGGCCGCTTGCCTGTCTGGTAGGCCACGATCTCACCATTGTAGAGGTCCATGACCGGCGACAGATACAGTTTCTGGCCGTTGACGCTGAACTCCGTGATATCGGTGACCCACTTCTGATTAGGCCATTGTGCCTGGAACTGGCGGTCGAGCAGATTGGGCGCGATTCGCCCTACGGTTCCTCGATAGGAGCGGTATCGCTTTCGACGTACCAGGGACATCAGGCCCAGTCTGTTCATCAGTCGCTGCACGGTCTTGTGATTGACCATTTCCCCCGCCTGCTTCAAGACGGCCGTGATGCGACGGTAACCGTAACGTCCCCGGTGGTGGTCGTAGATTTGGCGTATCCGCGTTTTCAGGGCCGCGTATTTGTCACCTGTGCTCTGGGCCTTACGCTGATAGTAGAACGTGCTGCGCGAAAGACCAGCCGCCCGCAGCAGCAAGGCGAGGGGTTGCTCATGCCTTAATCCCTGGACGGTTTGCGCTTTTTGCCTCGCGCCGCCGCCTGCTCTTCCCGGATCAAGGCATCGAGCTTTTTTAGGTAGGCGTTCTCGGCACGCAGGTAAGCGAGCTCTTCGAGCAACTCTTTCTGGGAGCGCTCTTCATCGGGAGAGGGTGGTGAAGGCGGCTTCTTCGGCATCGGGCGGCGTCCCTTACGCTTGGGTTCCAGGGCAGTCAGACCTCCACTATGGTATTGACGTTCCCATCTGCCAATAGCGCTGCGTTCGCGGATATCGAACAGGGCCGCAGTCTGGCGCTGGGACAGGCCATCCCGCCACATCAGCTCAAGCACCTCCCGCTTGAAAGCCGCACTACGGTGTCTGTGCGCCTTGCGCAGGCCCAATATGCCATGCTGTCGATAGGTTGCCAGCCATTGGCGTACGGTGGACTCATCCAGGCCATGCTGGCGAGCTACCTCCCTCTGACTGACGTCACGTAAACACTGCTGCACCACCCGCAGCTTGAAGCTCTCGTCGTATCTCGCCATCAAAAACACCCCGAAGGTTGGATGGATGTCCAACTTTAGGGGTGCAGTTCACACCGGGTTGGCGTTTCTGACCCTGAAGCCGTTCGATCAGCGCACCCGCACCGCGGCGGAGATCAACGCCGAGATCGCCGGCAAGATCGGCGGTCTCAAGGATGGCATCGCGTTCTCGTTCATGCCGCCGCCGATTCTCGGGCTGGGCAACGGATCCGGCTATCAGCTGTTCATCGAGGACCGCGGCGGCCTCGGCTACGGCCCGCTGCAGGAGGCAGTGACCGCCTTCCAAGGCGCGGTGGTGCAGACGCCGGGCATGAGCTATCCGATCACCAGCTATCAGGCCAACGTGCCCCAGCTCGACGCCGAGGTGGATCGACTCAAGGCCAAGACCCAGGGCGTGGCGGTGAGCGATCTTTTCGATACCCTGCAGACCTATCTGGGCTCCACTTACGTCAACGATTTCAACAGCTTCGGCCGCACCTGGCAGGTGATCGCCCAGGCCGATGCCCCCTATCGCGACAGCGTCGGCGACATCGCCCGGCTGCGTACCCGCAACGCCCAGGGCGAGATGGTGCCGATCGGTTCGATGATCGATATCCACCAGAGCTTCGGCCCCGATCCGGTGCTGCGCTTCAACGGTTACCCGGCGGCGGATCTGGCCGGCGAAGCCGATCCGCGGGTGCTCTCCTCGCCCCAGGCGATGAGCGTTCTGTCCGATATCGGCGCACGGGTACTGCCGGATGGCATCGACTTCGAATGGACCGATCTGAGTTACCAGCAGTTCACCCAGGGCAATGCCGCGCTGGTGGTGTTCCCGCTGGCGGTGCTGCTGGTGTTCCTGGTGCTGGCCGCGCTCTACGAGAGCTGGACGTTGCCGCTGGCGGTGATCCTGATCGTGCCGATGTGTCTGCTGTCGGCACTGGTCGGCGTCAAGATCTCCGGCGGCGATACCAACGTCTTCGTCCAGGTGGGCCTGGTGGTGCTGATCGGACTGGCCTGCAAGAACGCCATCCTGATCGTCGAGTTCGCCCGCGAACTCGAGTTCCAGGGTCGCAGCGTGGTGGAGGCGGCGCTGGAGGCCTGCCGCCTGCGACTGCGCCCGATCATCATGACCTCGATCACCTTCACCGCCGCGGTCATCCCGCTGGCGCTGGGCCACGGGGCCGGGGCCGAGGTTCGCCAGGCCCTGGGTATCGCGGTGTTCGCCGGCATGCTTGGTGTGACCCTGTTCGGGCTCTTCCTGACGCCGGTCTTCTACGTCGCGCTGCGCAAGCTGGCCGGCCCGCTCAGCCAGGATCACGGCTCGACGATGGAAGGCGAAGATCATCGGCCGAAAAACGACCCTGCGTGATCGAGGGGCACGGTCATACCCGCCAACCGTTGGCAGGATGGGGAACGATGCGCCACCCTGCCAACAACGCCACCGGGAGCCGATATAGTGAACGTTCCGCGCCGACTTTTCTTCGCCGTCTGGCCCGACGACGCCCTGCGCGCGCGCCTGGCAACGCTGGCGACACGTCTCCAACGCCATTGCGGGGGGCGCACACCGGTCGTCGATAACCTGCATCTCACGCTGGGATTTCTGGGTAATGTACCCACAACGGAGATCGCGTCCCTACAGGCATTGACCGAGCGCCTGACGCTGCCTGCCGGCGAGTGGACACTCGACCGCTACGGCTATTTTCACAAACCGCGCCTGGCATGGCTCGGCGGTCCGCCGACAGCCAAACTGAACCTGTGGCACGCGCGTCTTGGCGAGGCCCTGGCAGCGAGCGGTCGGCCGCTGCCGTCCTCGCATGACTACCGGCCGCACGTCACGCTACTGCGCCACGCCGAGAAGGCGCCGCCGTCAACGCTCGAGGCACCCGAATGGACCTGGCCGTTGACGCGGCTGACGCTGGTGGAATCGATTCTCGACGGCACTCGACCCGTCTATCGGGTGCTGGCCGAGTGCCCAGCGACAGCGACGGCAAGTCGCCGGGACTAGGATCAGGCGGACTCGGATGCCTGGCGATGCGCCTTTATCACCTCGGTATAGCCTTCGCGAAAGGTGGGATATCGAAATTGGTAGCCAGTACCCAGCAAGCGTGAGTTGTCACAGCGTTTGCTGGCACGTCGCCGCAGCGGCGATTGAATGGTCTCGGTGAGTTCGACCTTGAGTTTGCCGGCCATCCATGTCATCACTTCGTGCAAGGGCGTCGGCTCGCAGTCACTGGCTAGATAGAGTGCCTCCACCGGCTTGTCATCGAGGGTCAAGGCGATCAAGTGCGCCAGCACGCCGGCACAGTCGTCACGGTGGATACGGTTGGAATACATCGGCGGGTTCGCCGCCGCAACGCGTCCTTCCTTGACCTGGCGGATCAACCCATCGCGCCCCGGGCCATAGATCCCCGAAAAGCGCACCACGGTGCCAGGCATGGGATGATCGAGCAGCGCCTGTTCGGCCTCGCGCATCAAGAGTCCCGAGAACCCGGTGGGCGCGGTCTCGGAGGTTTCATCAACCACTTCGCCCGCCTGCTGGGCATAGACGCCGGTCGATGAGACGAAAAACACGCGCTTGGGTTGCGTGGCACGCGCCTCGAGTTCGCCGAGCACGGCCTTGAGCCCCTTGGGATACGCTTCGGTATAGGCGTTTTCGTCGAAGCGCGCAGCGCTTAAGATATAGACGACGGTATCCGCGTCGGGCAAGCGAGCCAGCGCGGCGGGATCCGTGACGTCCGCTGCGAGGCCCTCGATACCGGTTTCCTCGAGCGGCGCGATATGGCGGCGCACGCCGATCACCCGCTGACCGGCGTCGATCAGACGCTTGCCTAGCTGGATACCAATGTCGCCACAGCCAATAATCAGAGTCGTTTTCTTCACCTTTCCCTAGCCTCTTGGTAAAAAGTCCTTAGCAAAAAGTCCCTTGCATCGATACCTTAGTGAATCCATCGCGTCGCCCAGGAGGCCCGAAAAGGCCCAGATCATGACCCTAACAGAACTTCGTTATATCGTAACCTTGGCTCAAGAGCACCATTTCGGGCGCGCTGCCGAGCGCTGCTACGTCTCCCAACCCACGCTCTCGGTGGCCGTCAAGAAGTTGGAAGACGAGCTGGGCATCGCCTTGTTCGAGCGTTCCAAATCCACCGTACAGGTCACGCCGCTGGGCGAGAAGATCGTCGCTCAGGCACATCGCGTGCTGGAACAGGCCGGCCTCATCAAGGAAATGGCCACCGAAGGCAAGGACCAACTGGCGAGCCCTCTGCGCATCGGTGCGATCTACACCATCGGCCCGTATCTGTTTCCACATTTGATCCCCGAATTGTCGCGCCACGCACCGCAGATGCCACTGTACATCGAAGAAGGCCTGACGGGAGACCTGCGTCGCAAGTTACGCAGCGGTGAATTGGATGCCGTGATCGTCGCACTACCGTTCAACGAGCCGGATGTGCTGACCAAGACGGTCTACGAAGAACCGTTCGAAGTGCTGTTACCCAGCGGGCACCCATGGACGCGCAAAGCCGCTATCGACAAAGAGGAACTGCTTGATGAAAAGTTGCTGCTGCTGGGCGAGGGACATTGCTTTCGCGATCAGATTCTCGAGGCTTGTCCCGCCATCAACAACCAGCTCAACAATCCAGGCAACACCCTGACCGCCGAGGGCGGCTCGCTGGAAACCATTCGCCACATGGTGGCTTCAGGGCTTGGCATCACGGTGCTGCCCAAATCGGCCATCGGGACCGGCCATTACGAAGCGGGACTGCTCGAAAGCCGCCCCTTCGCCAATAGCGTGCCCAGCCGTACGGTGGCCATCGCCTGGCGCGCCAGCTTCCCCAGGCCCAAGGCCATCGATGCCCTGACCGAGGCCATCGATACGTGCCAGCAACAGCGTATCCAGGCGGCATGAGCACCGCAATAAAGACTCTAGATGCACCGGTCAGCGAACTCACCGGCGTGGGCGAGGCGCTGGCCGCCAAACTTGCCCGGCTGGGCATCACCAGCATCGCCGACATGCTCTTCCACCTGCCGCTGCGGTATCAGGATCGCACGCGCATCACGCCCATCGGCACCCTGCGCGCTGGCACCGAAGCCGTGGTCGAAGGCGACATCGCCGCCGCCGATGTCGTCAAGGGACGGCGACGCAGCCTGCTGGTGCGCCTCAAGGACGGCTCGGGCATCCTCAGCCTGCGCTTTTTCCATTTCTCGCCCGCGCAGCAGCAGCAATTCACGCGCGGACTGCGTGTGCGTGCCTTCGGCGAGGCCCGTGCCGGTGCCACGGGCCTCGAGATCTACCATCCCGAGTACCGCTTGCTGCAGCAGGAAGACGCCCCGGTAGAGGAACACCTGACGCCGATCTACCCCACCACCGAGGGCTTGACCCAACCACGCCTGCGCGGGCTGATCCAGCAGGCGCTCAAGCGGCTCGACGCCGCGCCCGACGTCTTGCCAGACTGGATTCCCGACGCCCTGCGCCAGCGCTTTCGCCTGCCCGGGCTGCTCGAGTCGCTGTGCTACCTCCACGAGCCACCCCCCGAGGCGCCGGTGGAACGCCTCGCCGAAGGACGTCATCCGGCCCAGCGCCGCCTGGCATTGGAAGAGCTGCTCGCCCATCAACTCAGCCTGCGGCAGGTGCGTCTGCGCATCCAGACCGACAGTGCACCCGCACTGGCCGGCGGACGTAGCCTGCAGGCGCGTTTCCTGACCCAATTGCCGTTCTCGCTGACCGGTGCACAGCGCCGGGTTCTCGACGAGATCGGCCACGATCTGGAATGCGCCACTCCCATGCTGCGCCTGGTCCAGGGCGACGTCGGCTCGGGCAAGACCGTCGTCGCTGCCATGGCGGCACTGGCAGCCATCGCCGGTGACTGCCAGGCGGCCATCATGGCGCCTACCGAGATCCTCGCCGAGCAGCATTATCGCAACTTCCGCGATTGGTTTGCGCCGCTGGGGATCGAGGTCGGCTGGCTGGCGGGTAAACTCAAGGGCAAGGCGCGTCTGGATACCAAGGCGGCGATCGCCGATGGCCGCATTCAGGTCGCAGTGGGCACGCACGCGCTATTTCAGGACGACGTGCATTTTCACCGCCTGGGTCTGGCGATCATCGACGAACAGCATCGTTTCGGCGTTCACCAGCGCCTGGCGCTGCGCCAGAAGGGCGAAGCCGGCGGCCTCACGCCGCACCAGTTGATCATGACCGCCACGCCGATTCCGCGCACACTGGCAATGAGCGCCTACGCCGATCTCGACCTGTCGATGATCGACGAGCTACCGCCTGGACGCACGCCGGTCAAGACGGTGGCGGTGCCCGACGAGCGTCGTCCCGAGGTGGTCGAGCGCATTCGCCGCGCCTGCGCCGAGGGCCATCAGGCTTACTGGGTGTGCACGCTCATCGAGGAGTCCGAAGCCTTGACCTGCCAGGCCGCCGAGGCAACCCATGAGCACCTCGGCGAGGCACTGCCCGACCTGGCCATCGGCCTGGTGCACGGGCGCATGAAAGCGGCGGAAAAAGCCGAGGTCATGGAGGCCTTCAAGGCGGGCGAGCTGGATCTTCTCATCGCCACCACGGTGATCGAGGTCGGCGTCGACGTGCCCAACGCCAGCTTGATGATCATCGAAAACCCCGAGCGCCTGGGGCTCTCGCAGTTGCATCAGCTACGCGGCCGCGTGGGGCGCGGCGCCACCGAGAGCTTCTGCGTGCTGCTGTATCATCCGCCGCTTTCACAGCACTCGCGGGAACGGTTGGGGGTGATGCGCGATACCACCGATGGCTTTCGTATCGCCGAGAAGGACCTTGAGCTGCGCGGCCCCGGCGAGGTCCTCGGCACTCGCCAGACGGGCCTGGCGCAGATGAAGATCGCCGACCTGGAGCGCGATCGTGACCTGCTCGACACCATCAGTCCCCTGGCGCGCGCGCTGCTCGACGAGGCACCGGAGGCCGCCACGCCCTTGATTCGGCGTTGGCTGGGCGAAGACGCCGGACATTACGGGCATGTCTGACTCCAGGCGGGCAAGGTGAGCGCTCCGGTCGTCATGACGACGCGGGATCATCCTCGGCCTGGCCTACCTGGCGCTCCCACTTGCCCGCCTTGGCCAGTGCCATGATGACCTCGCGGGCGATGGCGCGCTGACTCGGCGGCAAACCGGCGAAGGCTTCCAACGTTTCGCGTTCGCGATAACTCAGCGCTTCCCACAGATGGTCGCTCTCGTGGACGCGGTGCTGTGTCGGCGCGCCGAAACGCAAGGCTGCCGGCGGCACTTTCAGCCACTCGGCGAGGACCACGAGCTTGTCCTGAGTGGGCAGCGTCTCGCCGCGCAGCCAGCGGCGCACGCCGTGCAGCGTCACGGGACGCCCCGGATTGCGCAGATTGAACTCACGCTCCAGAACGGCGGGCTTGGGCGCATAGCCGGCCTGTTGCATGGCCTCGCGCAGGCGTTGGGCGAATTGGGTCTTGGCATCTTCCATGCCTGCACAGTAAGGCGTCTCGACCCCAAGCGACGTAACCATTGCGTTGCTTTTTTGAAGATCGAACAACACTAATGGTTACGTTACATGGCGTCGATTATCCCCCGATAGCAGTGACTTACTCGTGATGCCGTCACTCACGCGAGGCCTGCGTCGACAAACGTCCCGCCGCCTCGCTCAGTGCGACGAGCTGGCGACTGATCAACGCCAGCTGGCTCTGCAGCAAACGGCGTTCATCACAGGTTTCCTCGGCGGCGGATGCCTCCAGCAGGCCAGCATGCCGCGACAGGGAGTCCTGGCACGGTTCGACCGTTTCGCCCGCAGCGAGCTGGCGTGCCACGCGCGCCAGCGTCTCAGCCACGTCATCGGCCGCCTCTGTCACCACCGCATTATCATCGCCCGCAGCGCCAGCCGTTCCACGGTGAGCGCCCAGCGCCGAGAGATAACTCAGCAAGGTGTGTGAATGCACCAGAAAACGCAGCCCGACATCGGCGTCCTTGCGAAAGTGGCCCGGCTCCAACAGCACATTACCCAGCGTCGTGGAAAGCGCCGCGTCGGCGTTATGGGCATTGCGCCGCGCCAGCCGATAATCGAGATCGTCGCGTTTGCCACGCGCGTACTGGCCGAGGATTGCGCGCAGGTAGGCCGCACTGGCCTCGAGCGTCGCCGCCGCCTGGCGATGCAGCCCGCGCCCTTGCCAGTCGGGCAGGATCACCAGCACTGCCAGGCCCGCGATGGCGGCGCCCAGCAGGGTATCGAACAGACGCGGCCAGATCAGCCCAAAGCCGTCGCCGACTTGATTGAAGCAACACAGCACCATCAGCGTGATGGCGGCCGTCGCCAGCGTGTAATGATGTGCCCGCATGGCGAAGAAGGCGACGCCGGCAGCCACCGCAATCAACGCCTGGATAGGCTCGCCGGGAAACAGCGTGATCAGCGCCCAGCCGGCGACCAGGCCCAGCACTGTGCCCTGGATGCGTTGGCGCAGGAAACGCCGCGTGGCCCCGAAATTGGGCCGGCACACGAACACGCTGGTGAGCAGGATCCAGTACCCTTGAGTGGGATGGATCCAGTGCAGCAAGCCATAGCCCACTACCAGTGTCACGCTCAAGCGTAGCGCATGGCGAAACACCGGTGACGCCAGACTGACATGCGCATGGAGACGTTCGACGACATCGCGCAGCCCGCGTGGCGAGCGGTCGAACAGACTGCTGTCCTCATGATCGGCCCGCGCATCGGGATTGTCGGCACCGGCCAACTTGTCTTCCAGCGTGGCGAGGTTATCGGCCAGCGCCGACAGCGAGCGCAGCAGGTCGCGCCATTCGTCGCGTCGCTGGGCATGCAGGTTGTTCAGAGATGCGTTGAAATCCTCCAATGCCTGGGCGCTGGGACCGTGATCGAAGGGACGGTCGAGCAGCAACGCACGACTCAAGGCCTTGCAGGCACGCCCTTGCTGATCGAGTAGGCGCTGGGCGCGAAAGAGGATGTCGTGATGGAAGAATGCTTCGGCCAGCGCACCATACGGATAATGCGAGGAACTCGCCCGCTCGTGGATATCCTGCGCGATGAAGTAGAGCCGCAGGTAGCGATTGAGTTTGCGTCCGCCTCGCTGTCCTTCGAGGCGGCGGAAAATCATCTCCTTGCTCTGGTTGAGTGCCGCCACCACGCGGCCATTCTGCTGGGCCAGCGCCAGACGCTGCTGCTCGATATCCATCCCTCTCAGCGGCTCGAAAAGCGCCGACTTGAGGCGCAAGTAAACGCCCAACTCGCGAAAGACGTGCGCCAGGCTCAACTTGAGCGGATGACGCGAAAACAAGGCGCACCACACCACCGAGATCGCCCCGTACCAAGCCGCGCCCGAGACCAGCAGCAACGGCTCGCGCCATAGCTCGCCCAATGCCACACCGCCGTGCTGCTCGAGGCTGATCATGGTGTAGATGGCGAGAATCAAGGTCGCGGTGGCGATAGTCGCATAGCGCTGTCCTACCGCACCGAGCATGGTCATCCCAAAACTCGACACACCAAGGCCCACCGCGAAGATCACGGGATGCGCAAATGTCAGCTCCACCGACACTGCGGCGACGGCGAAACACACCAAGGTCACCAGCAGCGCCTGCAGGCGTCCCTGCCAGGTATCGTCGGTCTCTGCCAGGGCACTGGCGATGATGCCCAGGAACAGCGGGATCAGCTTGCCCATGTCGTCGAGATACCAGCACAGCGCCATGACCCCGGTCAGGGCGATGAATACACGCAGGCTGTAGGCGAAGGACTCCAGGGTCCAGAGGCGTCTAAGCGGTTGGGTCAACGACGTCGGCAGCATATCTCTCGGTCGAGCGGTCACAAGCCAGGAAGTCGCGCCATGCACGACACTACGACGTTAGTATAACGAAACCGACCGAGCCAGGGCGACTTGCATCGGGTGGCGGGTGCTAGCGCAGGTGCTTGAGCAACCCTTGTAGCCGCTCCAGGTCGCGCGAATCGCCGACCAGACGCAAACGACCGCTTTGCAACCCGTCGAAGAACGCACGCGCCGTAGGGCGCTTGAGAAACGCCACGCCGGCATGGGCATCGCGAAAGCGCAATTCCAGATCAAGATCGATGGGTAAGCCCGGCGCGTCCTCGATGGCCTCGGGGCGCATGCGGTAATGGCGCGCGAGGCTGAGATCCTCGGTGGCGACGCCCCAATCGAAGCGTTGCATGTCCGAGAGCTTCTGCTGAAAACGCGGATTGCGACGTCGAGCACGCTTGAGCATGACACCCAACAGCCACAGCATCAGACGCAGTTTCATGCGCGCCTCGCCACATAGAAAAAGAAGGGAAAGGAGAAGAAATTGCACGGAGCGCCGGTGGATAGATGGCCCGAACACTCCGTGCCATCACTCACTTCACGGCGTCCTTGAGCGCCTTGCCGGGCTTGAACGCCACGGTCTTGCTCGCCGGAATGGTCAGCGGCTTGCCCGTCTGCGGATTCTTGCCGGTGCGCGCGGCACGCTCGCGTACGGTGAAGGCACCGAACCCGATCAGCGAGACATCCTGGCCCTTGGAGACGGTACCTGTGATCTCATCGAGAATGACATTAAGGACCTGACTGGCCTTGTCCTTGGAAAGGTCGGCACGATCGGCGATCGCCGCGGCGAGTTCTGGCTTGCGCATAAAGCCCTCCTGGTTTGGCAACGAATGCGACATCTCTTTGATATCGCTTGTTGTTTTTCAATGAGCGAAACAAACGCCACGCCATCGGCGCAGCGCTGACACTACCCACCTAATGCGCCAGACCGGTACCTACCGGCATGACGACCTAAGCTAGGGTAGCAACGGCGGGGCGGCCCGCGCCAGCTCGACTTTCCGACGTACGCAAGCGCCTGTCAATGCAAACCCCAGCAAATAGCCGTTTTCATCCTCGGCGAGCGCACTGAGATCGTCGCCCTCGCCCTCGATCCGCCAGCGTGCCGGTGCCTGCCGCGGCGGCAGCGCCACCACCGGGCATGACGGGGTCTTGACCAGTACTGGCCAGGCACCGTAAGCGACCGGCGTCGGCGTCCCGGTCAGGGTCGCTGCCAGCGCCTTGGCACTGGCTTGAAGCGGTTGCACGTACATGGCATTGAGCCCCGCCACGCAGGCGCAATCGCCCAATGCATGAATGCCGGGCTGCACGGTCGCCAGGTAGCGGTCAGTCTGGATACCCGCCTCGGAAACCGCGAGCCCGGCGGTATCGGCCAGTGCGGTACGCGGCGAGAGGCCGGTGGCGATCAACACCAGGTCGGCGGACAATGCCTCACCATCGTCCAACACCAGCGAGACTGCCTCGTCATCACGCTGGAGCTGCGCGAGGCTACGTCCCAGGCGCAGGTCGGCGCCCGCCTTGCCCAGCGCGGCCCCCAGCACCTGACCCAGCGGCAGCGGCAGCAGACGCGTCAGCGGCGTTTGCTCAGGCGCGACGAGCGCCACGCGATGCCCCCCGGCAAGCAGATCGTCGGCGAACTCGCAGCCCACCAGTCCGGCGCCGACGATCGCAACGCGCGCGGCGCCGCCATGGTGCGACAAGACGGCATGAAAACGCCGATAGTCGTCGAGGTCGTTGATAGTGAAGACGCGATCGCGCACGTCGTCAGACACCGTGAAGGGCGCGCTGGGCGCGGCCCCGGTGGCCAATACCAGCTCGCCGTAAGGAAGGCGTTCCGCGCCGATGGCCAGTGTCTGCGTTCGCGGATCGATGGCATCGACCCGCGTGTGCGTGCGCACCGTCATCTGGAGCGCATCGGCCACATCGATGGGGGAACGCATCGCCAAACGCTCAGGCGGCATGCCCTTGGCGAAACCCGTCGACAACAGCGGTTTCGAATAGTCGGTGCCGCTATCGGCGGTGATCAGGGTGATGGCACGCCGCGCATCGCGAGCACGTACCTGCCGGGCCAGGCCCAGGCCAGCCATGCCGCTGCCGACGATGATCAAGGGGTCGCTCATTGGCGCCTCGTGCTACGCATGACAAAAGGGGGACGACGCAACGATACGACAGCGCGGACGCCGCAATAGCGCATCGTACACGCATGATACACTAATGTACTTTAAGCCTGATCTTACGCATGACACACGACCGTTTCAGCGCTGGCCCACACTGGCTGCCGGCCGCCGCCCAGCGCCCCCGCATGAGTCCCGCTTGGTGGCGCTGGGTCGCCTCGCGCGACTCGCTGACCGCGCATCTGCGCGCTGCCAGCACACAGCCCTTCGGAGTACGGCTGCTCGCTCAGGGAATCAGCCATCCTCGAGGCGACGAGGCCCGGGCGCTGGGGCTCGACCCCCGAGCCCGTATCTGGCGGCGCGAGGTCCTGTTGATGCTGGGCGACACAGCGTGGGTCGCGGCACGCTCGGTGGCCCCACTGGCGTCGCTTCAAGGCACGCGACTGCAGTCGCTGGGGACACGTTCGCTGGGTAGCTGGCTGTTTCGCCAACCCGGCCTCGAACGCGGCCCTATCGACATCATTCGGTCGCCGGCTCCCTCGCTCGTCACGGCACACGACCGCGCCGCGCCCTGGGGGCGACGCTCGATCCTGCGCCTGGGGCGTACATCGATTCTCGTCCAGGAATTCTTTCTCGACGCCATGGACGCTGACCTCGCGTTATCATCGCGCTAAGCTGGTCGCTCACGTTTTCACAGGCACGTTGTTCAAGTTGTTAGAGGAGAGCCCGATGTCCGCCGATTCATCCGACGCCGCGCGCCCTACCGGCCTGGCCCGCGTGCCGGACTTCCTGCGCCTGACGCGCCTGGACCGGCCCATCGGCACTTGGCTCCTGATGTGGCCGACGCTATGGGCGCTATGGCTGGCGGCCGAGGGCATTCCCGAACGCGGCACACTGCTGATCTTCGTCGTCGGCGTGTATGTGATGCGCGCCGCCGGGTGCGTGGTCAACGACTACGCCGACCGGCATTTCGATGGCCACGTCAAGCGTACGCGTGACCGGCCGTTGGCCACCGGGCGCATTTCCGAGAGGGAAGCCAAGGCCACCTTCGCGGTGCTAGTGGTGATTGCCTTCGGCCTGGTCTGCCTGACCAACCTGCCCACAGTGCTGCTGTCGTTCGCGGCACTGGCGCTGGCGGCCACCTATCCGTTCATGAAGCGCTATACGCATTTCCCGCAGGTGGTGCTGGGCGCGGCTTTCTCGTGGGGGATTCCCATGGCGTTCATGGCCATTCAGCGCCAGGTACCGCTCGAGGCGTGGTTGCTACTCGCTGCCAATGTGGCCTGGACGGTGGCCTACGACACCGAATACGCCATCGTCGATCGCGACGACGACCTCAAGGTGGGCATCAAATCCACGGCAGTGCTGTTCGGCCGCGCCGACCGGCTGATCATCGGGTTGTTGCAGGCCCTGACCGTCGCGCTACTCGCCTGGGTCGGCCTGCGTCTGGCGCTCGGCGGCTTCTTCTGGCTGGGTCTGGCCGCCATGGTGGCGATCTTCGTCTACCAGCACTCTCTGATTCGTTATCGCGAGCGCGATCCTTGCTTCCGCGCCTTCCTCAACAATCATTGGGCCGGGCTGGTGACCTTCGCAGGCATCGCCCTGGCGTTATGGCCTATGTGACGCTATGAGCTATAGGTAAAGAGCACGATTGTCACGAAGCTGTCACATTAGCGCGTTGTAATCGTCATGCTGATGTCATTCATGAGTGATTCGCTGCATCGCGATCCGCAAGAGGCCCACGCCCATGACCGCCAAGACCGTGCTCATCGTCGATGACGAGGCGTCCATCCGCGAAATGATCGCGGTGGCGCTGGAAATGGCCGACTACCGCGTGCTGGAAGCCGACAATGCCCAAACGGCACACGCCATGGTGGTCGATGACCAGCCCGATCTATTGCTGCTGGACTGGATGATGCCCGGCACCAGCGGCATCGAACTGGCGCGGCGTCTCAAGCGCGATACCGCCACCGCCGAGTTGCCGATCATCCTGCTCACCGCCAAGAGCGAGGAAGACAACAAGATTCAGGGGCTGGAAGCCGGCGCCGATGACTACATCACCAAGCCGTTCTCGCCGCGGGAGCTGGTGGCACGCCTCAAGGCCGTGCTGCGACGCGCCACGCCCACCGGGGTCGAGGACACGGTGGAAATCGACGGCTTGCGTCTCGACCCCGTCAGTCACCGGGTCAGCGCCAACGGCGAAGCGCTGGACGTGGGCCCCACCGAGTATCGGCTCCTGCAGTTCTTCATGACGCATCAGGAGCGCGCCTACACCCGTAGCCAGTTGCTCGACCAAGTCTGGGGTGGCAATGTCTACGTCGAGGAGCGCACCGTCGACGTGCATATTCGCCGCCTGCGCAAGGCGCTCGGCGATGACCACCAACACCTCATCCAGACGGTACGCGGCACCGGTTATCGCTTCTCCACCAAGGAGTAGCGCACGTGTACTATTGGACCAATGAACTGTGGCGTCTGGCGTATATCGTCATCGGTTTCGGTGTCCTCGGGTGGCTCTTCGGCGAACCCGGCTGGGGGCTGGCCGCCGGTCTCGGACTCTATGTCTATCTACATCTGCGCCATTTGCGCGCCCTGTATGTCTGGCTGACCCAGCATCCGCATGACACCCCACCGGTCGGCGCCGGGGTCTGGGGCGACCTGTTCGACCGCCTCTACAAGTATCAGAAGACCCAGCGTCAATCGCAGGCCCGCCTGCGCGATATCATCCGCCGCGTACAGGACTCCTGCGAGGCGATGCGCGATGCCGTGGTCATGCTCGACCGACATGGCGACCTGGAATGGTGGAACAGCGCCGCGGCCCAGATGCTCGGCTTTCAAACGCCCCATGATCGCGGCCAGCACATCACCAATTTCTTGCGCGACCCGCGCTTCGTGGCCTATTTCAATGCCCGCGATTACCGCGAACCGCTGACCCTGGCCTCACCGATACGCGATGACGTGACGCTGCAATACCAGGTCACGCTGTTTGGCGACAACGAGCGCCTGGTCATGGCGCGCGACATCTCGCGACTGCATCGTCTTGAGCAGATGCGGCGCGACTTCGTGGCCAATGTGTCGCATGAGCTGCGCACCCCGCTCACCGTGTTGACCGGTTATCTCGAGACCTATCTCGATCAGGCCGATCAACTACCGTCGCGCTGGCAGCGCGGCCTCGGCCAGATGCAGGAACAGACCCAGCGCATGCAGAACCTGGTCGAGGATCTGCTGCTGTTGTCGAAGCTGGAAACCGATCAGACCCGCGACGATCCGGCTCCGCTGGACATGGTCACGCTGCTGGAAAACATTCGCGACGACGCCGCCAACCTTTGCGCAGGCAGCCACGAGATAGCCCTGGACATCCACACCGACCATTGCCTGCTGGGTGACGAAGGCGAGATGCGCAGCGCCGTTTCCAACCTGGTCTTCAACGCCGTGCGTTACACACCGCCGGGGAGCACCGTCACGCTACGCTGGAAGCCCTGGAAGGAGGGCGCCGCAGTCGAGGTCGAAGATGACGGCGACGGTATCGACCCCGTGCACCTGCCACGCCTCACCGAACGCTTCTATCGTGTCGACAAGGGCCGCAGCGCCGCCAATGGTGGCACCGGGCTGGGGCTGGCCATCGTCAAGCATGTGTTGCTGCGTCACGACGCGCATCTCGACATCGACAGCCACCCCGGCCAGGGCGCGCTTTTCCGCTGTGTTTTCCCCGCCACGCGCGTGCGCACCGCCCCTGAAGAACGGCGTGCCGTGGGCGGCGACTAAACGTTTCAGAAAAATGCCCGCTCGACATATCAGCCGTTGGCGACACGTCGTGGCGGTTGGTCTTCCAACTTCTCGCGACATGCCAACGGGCAGTTGCCGCAGTAGCCGAGTCCAGGGAGAAGGTAGCGAATGCAGCAGACACGCCGCGTGCGTTCGATGTCGCCTGCGCTGCTTTCACGATAGCGAATGGGACGAAACAGCGGGTTGCGCTGGCCATCGGCCAATTCCCGAAGGGTCATCAGACGACCGCCCGTCTCAGCCCGCGCCTGGGCGCCCGGCAATGTGTAGAGCTGGGAGATGAGGTAGTCATAGTAGTGCCCGAGATTGCCCCATAGTGCGCGGGGCGCGATGCCGGTGTGCTCGGCCATGCAGGCAATCGCCGGTTCCCAAGTGTCGCGTATCATGGGAAGAAAGCGTGTCTCGGCTTGGGTCGTGGCGAGTGGTGTGGTGGTGTCTTCGACGACCAGTGCCTCGATGAGCATATCCTCACCGAGTACCAACCCCAGCCGCGACAGCTCGAGCGGTAATTGTCGCTCCGCCAGCAAGTTATGTGCCGCCCCCAGATAGGTCGTGAGCGCCAGAAAATACTTCGACCACAGCGAGATCACGGCCCGAGCATCACCATGCTGATGCTCGGCACCATAACGTTTGAGGATCTGCACCATCCCGGGCTCGGAGAATACATCTCGCGCCGCCCAGGTCGCGGTGGGCGCCTGATCCCAGGTAACCAGCTTGCGATCCATCCCTTTCAAGGGACCGGTATAAAACCGATCAAGCAACACTGACATCGAAAGCTTTCCTGTGGCGAGGCCAAGTGGAAGGCGTGGGTCATCGACCCACGCTTTGAAGCGTAAATGAAAACCACTCGCGTCTCAATCGCGCTAGAAATTGTAGGTCAGACTCGCGCGAACATTACGCTCCGCTCCGAAGTAGCAATATTGAAGCGAATTGCAGGAGGCGACGTATTCCTTGTCGAGCAAGTTACCCACGTTGAGACGCACTTGCATGCCTGGCATACCCATCTGGCTCATGTCATAGCCCAACATGGCATCGACCAGCGTGTAGTCAGGAACTTTCTCGGTGTTGGCACGATCTGCGTAGATATCGGCGTAATAACGCACCCCGAGACCGGCATCCAGACCTGCGAGCGTCTCGCCCTGGAAGGCATAGTGGCCCCACAGGCTAGCTTGATGGCGCGGCGCGTAGATAGCGTGACTGCCTTCTTCGCTTTCGACATCGCTCTTGGTGTAGGTGATATCGGTGAAACTATAGGCCGCCTGCAACCGCAAGCCCTCGGTCAATTGCGTGCGGGCTTCCAGTTCCAGGCCTTGCGACTCGATCTCGCCGATGGAGCGATAAGGGTCAGTGGGTTGCTCCTTGGTGGCGACGTTTTCCTGGGTGATGCGGAACAGCGAGAGGCTGTAGCGATTCTGGGTACCCGGCGGCTGGTACTTGAGGCCGGTTTCCCACTGCTCGCCCTCCATCGGCTTCAGGACATCGCCGTCGATATCGACGAAGCTGGTCGGCGTGAAGGCCGTGTTATAGCTGACGTAGGGCGCGACACCATTGTCGAACAGATACAGGAGCCCCGCACGACTACTGAAATAGGTCTCGTCGAGCGTATCTTCGTGATTAGCCAGTTTCTGCTTGTTGGTGATCGAGACCCAATCGAAGCGGCCCCCGAGAGTCAGACGCCAGCGATCGAACGCCATCTGGTCCTGCAGATAGGCACCGGTCTGGGTCAATTCGTGGCGTTCATCATTGGTCACCGAGATATCACCCACAGGATTAGCACCATACTGCGGATCGAAGGCGTTGAGAGAGGGGAAAGCTCCCGATGTCCAGACTACATCGTTCTGGCGCTCCTGATAGTCGACACCGACCAATAGGGTATGGTCAATAAAGCCGCTGGAGAATTCTCCCTCCAGCTGATTATCGACCGTCCAGGCCTCGAGCGACTCCCGACCCCCGGAGTAATAGCGCACCAACTCGTTGGAATTGGGCGATGTCCAGCCGTAGCCATAGACCTGATTCAAGGTGGTGTCCGAATTCAGGTAACGCAGCTTCTGACGCGCGGTCCAGTCGTCATTGAAGCGATGTTCGAGGCTGTAACCGAACATGCGTTGGGTACGCTCGAACTTGTCGTAAGCGTCTTCGCCATCGAAGAAGTTATTGCTGATCTTCTGTCCATTGTGACTTTCCACCGCTCCCTCGTAAGGCACGCCGGAGTGGTAGCCACCTTCCGGGTCTTTTTGTAGATAGGCCATGAACGAAAGGGTCGTGTCGTCGGTGACATCCCAAGTCACCGAGGGCGAGATGGCATAGCGTTCCTCCTCGACCGGCCCGAACTGCGTATCCTTGCCACTCGCCAGGCCCACCACGCGATAGGCGGCACGCCGCTTTTCGTCCAACGGGCCCGTCAAATCGAACGCCACGCTGCGCTGGCTATTGTTGCCCACGCTAACGCGCAGTTGACGCTGCGTCTCGAACTGCGGCTGCTTGCTGGTCAGCGCCACCAAACCCCCGGGAGACGAGCGGCCATAGAGCACCGAGGCCGGCCCCTTGACGATTTCAATTTTCTCGAGGAAGTAAGGGTCGATGACCATTGAGCTATAAGAATTGGCATCCCCCATCACCTTAAGACCATCGAGGTACACATTACTCAAGCTACCGTCGGAGAATCCCCGCATGACCAGATAATCGTAACGGTTCGATGCGCCCACTTGATTGGTGTATACCCCCGGCGTGTATTTCACGGCATCGCCAAGCGTGCGTGTGTCGCGTGTATTCATTTCCTCGCGGTCAACGTAGGAGACGGACTGCGGTGTTTCGATGAATGGCGTATCCGTCTTGGTGGCGGCTTTGCCGGAAACCGTCAGTGTGGACAGGTCGACGGCATCGCCGTTATCGCTGCCGGATTGTGCCCACGCTGTCGTGGGCATGAACAATACGCCCGCCAGGCACGCGCAGGAAAACCAGTAGGGATGCAATGTGCGACTCATGGAAACAAATCCTCGCTCTCGTCATCGGGTCGGCATCGACCCAGTTCTTATGGATAGTGAGAATTATTAACTTTTAAGAGTCGTTCTGCTTATGGTCAATGCCGCAATATCTATGCGTGACGCTGCAAGCGATCTCGTGGAGGAACTTATTTCATCATTAAGGGGTATTCACGACCCCAACCGGGGGTAGGCACTGGTGTAACGCACGCGGGGATAGGCCGTAGCGCTGCTTGAAAGCGGTAGCGAAGTTACTGGCATGCCGGTATCCCACCCGTGTCGCCACGTACTGCACGCTATAACCTTCCCGGAGCAGCTCGTGGGCCATCTCGAGGCGGTGTTGACGCAAACATTCAAAGACCGACTGGCCATACGCCTGACGAAACTTGTCACGCAATGCGCTGGGGCTCATGCACGCCAGTTGCGCCAAGGATTCGATGCTATGCGACGCCTCGGGATGTTCGTGCAGGCACTCACGCACGCGAGCTAGATGGTAGCGGTCGCGCACCCCCAAGCGGCGCTCCTGCCGGGGAGAGGTGTCCCGGGCCGCCAGGCCGTGAGCCATCAATTGCAGCGCCAGCCCCTCGCCGAGCAAGGCATGCTGGGCTTCATCCGGTGGCGCATTAAGCCACTCCTCGAGCGACAGCCAGACGCCTTCGGGCAAGGGCAAGCGCCACGCCTCACTGGTGGTGGTGTCGAGCAATTCAGCCAGCGGCGCAGCCAAGCGTGTGTGCGACGTACGTGCGGCTTCCAGCAAGGTGAGGTTGATCGCGCGCAGCCGCTGCCCACCGGCATGACGCGCACTCAACTCTTGATGACCGGCGTGCGTGAGCATCAGCGCTTCACGCGGTCCCAAGGCGAAATGCTGCCCACCGTGCGATAGTTCCGCGCTGCCCTCGAGCATGACGATGATCGATACATGCGCTGGCGCATCGGCCAAGGCGTGCGTTTCGTAGGTATGATGGATCGTGAGGCGCGAACCAACCAGGCTGACACCCATGGCGGGACGGCATTCGTCGACCCAACCCTCGGCCACCGGGGTGGACGCGGCGTCGTTGCGGGTCAAGGAGGGGAAGCGGTGATACAAACGATAACGGCGCTCGAAAGCGCCGAAATCTGCCATGGTCAGGCATTGGGCCGGCACTGAGACATCGTTCATCATGCCTGTCACCGGGCCCATGACATACTCCCGATAGGCTTACGCAGTGGCTTCGGCGTAACGACGCGCCACTTCGTCCCAATCGACGACCTCGAAGAAGGCCTTGATGTACTCGGGACGCTTGTTCTGATACTTGAGGTAATAGGCGTGTTCCCACACGTCCAGCCCCAGAATCGGCGTATTGCCGTGCATCAGCGGACTGTCCTGGTTGAGTGTGTTTTCCACGACCAGCCGCTTGGCAGGCGTGACAGACAGCCAAGCCCAGCCACTGCCAAAGCGCTTGACGGCAGCTTGCGTGAAGGCTTCACGGAACGCCTCATCACCGCCCAGTTCACTTTCGATGGCCGAGGCCAGATCACCCTTGGCCTTGCCTCCGCCCTGCGGCGACATGACTGTCCAGAACAGCGAGTGGTTGGCATGCCCACCGCCATTGTTGATCACTGCCTGACGCTTGGCTTCCGGAACGCGCTCGATTTCACCCATTAGGGTTTCGACCGGCAGCGATTCGAGATCCGTGCCTTCCAGAGCGGCGTTCAAATTATTGACGTAGGTCTGATGGTGACGGCTGTGATGGATCTCCATGGTGAGCGCATCGATATGCGGTTCCAGGGCATCATAAGCATAGGGTAACGTCGGTAGTTGATGCGCCACGACATACCTCCTTGTCAATCTATCGTCGAATGTCGAGCCTTGGTGCAACATGGCACCAATGACACGTTGTACCTAACAATAATAGTTTTCATTGCAGGTTTGTCAATTACTTAGCGGCTTAGGTGAGGGGTCAGAAGACCTTGTCGAGCACGAACATCAGCATGAACCCTCCCAGCACGCCGAAGGTCGCATCGCGTTCGTGTCCCTTGCGATGCGACTCGGGAATGATCTCGTGGCTGATCACGAACAACATCGCACCGGCGGCAAACGCCAGGCCAAAAGGTAGCAAGGCATCGACGATATGCACCGCGAAGGCCCCGATGACCCCGCCGATGGGCTCCACCAGACCGCTCAATAACGCCGCACCCAATGCCGTAAGGCGCGAATAGCCAATGGCCAGCAGCCCCAGGGAGACAATCAGGCCCTCGGGTAGATTCTGGAGGCCGATGCCCAGCGTCAGCGCCACCCCGGCGGCCATGTCGCCACGCGCATAGCCCACGCCCACTGCCAGCCCTTCGGGGAAGTTGTGAATGGTGATGGCGAAGATGAACAGCCAGATACGCCGGATCTGCAAGGCATCCGCACCGCCTTGCTTGCCCAACGTGAAGTGCTCGTGGGGCACGAAGCGGTCCATGCCCCAGACCAGGAGGCCGCCACACACGATGCCCCCGCACACGATCGTCAACGCCCAGCCGATGGTGCCGGTAAGCGCCAGCGAGTCCTCGTAGGCCGGCATCGCCAGAGAATAGGCCGTGGCGGCCAGCATCACCCCGGCACCAAAGCCCATCAGGGCGTCTTCGAGACGCTGGCTGATATGGCGCAGCACCATCACCGGTAACGCCCCTACCGGCGTAAAAAGACCGGCCACCAGGCTCGCCAGTATCCCTGCCTGAAGCGTGGACAGCGTGCCTAGCCAATCGCGCATCTGGGCACCCAGCCACCACACCAGCAAGGCCCCCACGGCCGCCGCGAGCAGGATGCCCAACGCCCAGCGACGGCTAATGAAACCACCGGGTACTACGGAAGGCGCTTGCGTATCTTGCATGCGGACTCTCCTTGCATCATCGAAACATTCAGCGCGTCAAAGCCGGTAGATGACGATAGTACTGCTGCCAGAGTACCACCGCTCCGGCCACACCACCCGGCAGCAACACGAGGTTAAGCACCGGCACCCATGTCGCCAGCGACATCCCAAAGCCAAAGGTCAGCGTCGGCCACAATCGTGCTCGCAATCGATGTCGCATGTCGCGAAAACTCACTTGATTATTATCCATCGGATAGTCCAGGTATTGAATCGCCAACATCCATGCCGAAAAGGCGGCCCACAAGAACGGCATGAATATGTTCACGCCGGGCACGAAGCCGAGCACGAACAACAGCGCCATGCGCGGCAACATGTATCCCAGCTTGACGAATTCTCGGCCCAGCGCATCGACCCCGGCGCGGAAAAGCCCCCGCGTGTCGCTGGGCGGCTCTCCGCTCAGCCGCCATTCCACCTTCTCGGCGAGAAACCCGTAAAACGGCGCAGCGATCAGATTGGTCACCAACGTGAAGGTAAAGAACACCACCAACAGCAGGCTCACCACCAGCAGCGGCCAAATCAGCCATTCCAGCCACTCGAGCCAGGCCGGCACCTGGAGCATCCAGTAGTCGAGCCAGCCACCAAAACGGGTGAACAAATAGCCTAGCGTAGCGGCGTAGACCAGCAGGTTGATCATTACCGGCACAACGACGAAGCGGCGCATTCCCGGCGACAGCACCAGCCGCGTACCCCGCCCAATGGCCGTAAACGCGTTCAACATCGAGGTTATTCCTTGATCGACGGCGCGGGCCCTTTGCGACAGCATGCCATCCGTCGGCATTGGCGCCCACCTCCCGCAATGGATGATAAATTTAATACTAGTATGAGGCGCTCTCAGACTTAGCGCTCAGTAAAACGCATGATCCGCTCGGCCTTTCGGCGCAACCCGGCGAATAGCGGTCAGACGCGGCGCGGCGGTGTGCTAACGTTCTACCACCGGGATGCCTGCGCAGCGTTAACGCGCCTCCCCGGCCTGTACATGACGCGGCCCGGCATCGCGACAAGAGAACACCTCATGGCAAACGCCTCTGGGGCCGGCGCCCCCGATCATGGTGATGAAGCGCGCCGCCTCGACGAACTCCAACGTCTTGGCCTGATGGATACACCGCCCGAGAAGCGTTTCGACGACATTACCCGGCTGACAGCACGGGTATTCGACGTGCCCATTGTGCTGATCACGCTGATCGACCGCCACCGCCAGTGGTTCAAATCGCGCTTCGGCCTCGACGCCTGCGAGACCTCCCGCGACAATGCCTTTTGCGCGCATGCTCTGCTCGAGCGCCAGATGCTGGTGATCGAGGACACCGCCAATGATCCCCGCTTTCACGATCATCCCCTGGTTACCGACACGCCCTGCATCCGCTTTTACGCCGGCGCTGTCATTCGTATGGCCTCGGGCCTGCCGCTGGGTACGCTGTGCGTGATCGACCGCCACCCGAGACACTTTGACGCCCAGCAGCGCCAGATCCTGCTCGACCTGGCGCGCCTGGTGGAAAACGAAATCGGCGACGATGTCATCACACGCCTCGAGCGCGCCCGCGCCGAGATCGGCACCCAGTTCGACCCGCAAACCCGGCTGGCCACGCAACAGCGCTTTCAGCAGCTCATTCAGGCGCGCCTGGCGGCATTGCCGGACGCCGCGACGTTCTGTGGCGTCGCGGCCATCGATCTGTATGGCATGCGCGCAGTGCGTACGCGATTCTCGCTACAAGCCAGCAACGAAGTGCTCATGCGCGGCATCGCGCGGGTCGAGAAAGCCCTCGACGGCTTCGTCTTCGACTTGGCACGCATCGACGATCAACGCCTAGGAGTGCTGCTCTACCAGGGGGATCCCGCGCGCATGGCCGACACCATGGCAACAGTGGCCGAGACCTTGCGGGCGCCCTATATCGCCGCCGGCAAGACCGTCACCGCCGCCGCACGCGTGGTCTGGGCGCAGGACGCCACCCGGCTCGGCCATGCCGATGACATCCTCTCCGCCCTGCAGCATACCTGCCGCCGCCTTCAGAACGAACGCGGCGACACCCTGCTCAGACTCGATACGCCAGCACTACTGCCACGCCTGACGCGACGCAACTCGCTGCGCCGCCGCACAGCCTCGGCACTGGCCGAAGACCGCTTCCGGCTCCACTACCAGCCGCAGGTCACCATACGCGGTTACCGAATGAAAGGTTTCGAGGCCTTGCTGCGTTGGCATGACAGCGAACTGGGTCAAGTCAGCCCCCAGGATATCGTCGATATCAGCGAGGAAATCGATCTCGGCGATCAACTGGATACCTGGGTCCTGCAAACCGTCACCCGTCAACTGGCTACCTGGCGCGACCGAGGCCACGCCCTGCTACCGGTATCCGTCAACGTTTCCCAGGAGCAGCTCGCACGGCCCGCCTTCGCCGACTTGATCGACTCATTGCTGACACGCCACCGCCTACCCGGACGCTTTCTCAATCTGGAAGTGCTGGAACGTTCGTTGATCGACGATCCGGAGGCCATCATCGACAGCATGCGGCGCCTCAAGCGTCGTGGCGTAGGATTCGCCATAGACGATTTCGGGACCGGTTATTCGTCGCTTTCCTATCTCACGCGGATCCCATTCGACACACTCAAGATCGACAAGAGCTTCATCGACCGCATCTGCGAGGACCCCCGGGTGGCCTCGCTGGTACGGTCGATCGTCTCGCTGGGGCGCGATGCCGGCATGCAGGTCGTCGCCGAAGGCGTGGAAAACATCACCCAGGTCACGCTACTGCGCGACTTCCACTGCCACACCATTCAGGGTCATGTCTTCTCCATCGCCCTGACCCCAGCGCATGCCGAAGCGCTGTTGGCGGCCACCGCCAGAAAGCGGCATCACTCCCCGAGCGACTCGTCCAGATCGCCGGGGTCGGTGTGACGCACGTCGAGTCCCTTGACCAGATAAATGACGTGCTCGGCCAGGTTATCGGCATGATCGCCCACCCTCTCGAGGGCGCGCAGGATCGTCATAACGCTGAGGATGGTAGTGATGGCACGCGGGTCTTCCATCATGAAAGTCACCAGCGAGCGCGTGGCCGTGGTGTATTCGTTGTCGACCGACTCGTCCTCGTGGAGCACCTCCAGCGCCAGGCGCGTATCGAAACGCGCGAAAGAGGTCAACGCGTCGCGCAGCATCTTGCGCACATGCTCGCTCAGATGGCGAATTTCGACCATGCCCCGCGCATGACGATCCGACTCGATGAGCGTCAAGGCATTACGCGCGATCTTGTTGGCCTCGTCACCGACACGCTCGAGATCGGAGGTAGCGCGGATGACCGCCAGCACCAAGCGTAGATCGGAAGCTGCCGGCTGCCGGCGTGCCAGCACCCGGGTGCACTCCTCATCGATCTGGATTTGCATGTCGTTGACGGTGGTATCGCTATCGCGCACGCGCTCGGCGGTTCGGCTATCGCCCTCGAGCAACGCCTCGACGGCGTCTTGCACCTGCTTCTCGACCAACCCTCCCATGGCCATCAGTTGGGTCTTGAGCTGTTCCAGTTCCTGATTGAACTGACGGGAAATGTGCTGACTATGCGTCTCGTTGGTAATGTCCATGACACTGCTCCGCTATCAAAGTCGCCGCGACTCAACCCACGCGGCCGGTAATATAGTCTTCGGTGCGCCGTAAGCGCGGATTGGTGAACAACGTATCGGTCGGGGCGTACTCGACCAGCTCGCCAGCGTGCAGAAACGCGGTGTAGTCGGACACGCGCGCCGCCTGCTGCATGTTGTGGGTGACCAGAATCAGCGTCAGTTGCGACTTCAAACCACGGATCAACTCCTCGATCTTGAGTGTCGAGATCGGATCCAGCGCCGAGGCCGGCTCGTCGAGCAGCAACACGTCAGGGCGCACCGCCAGGGTGCGGGCGATGACCAGGCGCTGCTGCTGTCCACCCGATAACGTCCACGCCGAGGCATGCAGGTCCGCCTTGACCTCTTCCCAGAGCGCCGCCGACTGCAACGCCCACTCAACGATATCATCCAGCTCGCGCTTGCGTTTGACGCCCTGCAGACGCACCCCGTAGGCGACGTTTTCATAGATCGACATGGGGAACGGGTTAGGCGTCTGAAACACCATCCCTACTCGGCGGCGCAGCTCCGCCACATCCACGTCGCGGGCATGAACGTCCTGGCCCTCGAGGCGAATGCATCCTTTCCGCGTGACTTGATCGTTGAGGTCATGCAATCGATTGAGGCTGCGCAGTAGCGTCGACTTGCCGCATCCCGAGGGCCCGATGAAAGCCGTCACGCAATGACGCGGCACGCGCAGCGTCAAGTCGCACAGCGCCGGCGTCCCCTCATAGGCGAGCGACAAGGCCTCGATGTCGAAACAGCTCGACGTCGAGGGAAAATCGACCACCGCCGCCGAGACGCGCTGGGTCCCGGCGGCGGAAAAAGACGCGGCAGACAAGAGTGACGAACCTCCTACGAATGCTCCAGTGCACGGTGACGTGCCCTGAGATGATGGCGCAAGATTATTGCAGTTAGGTTAAGCACCACGATGACGATGACCAACAGCGTCGCCGTGGCATATACCAGCGGCATCGCCGCCTCGGTATCGCGGCTGGCGAAGCCAAGATCGAACACGTGATACCCCAGGTGCATGAATTTGCTGTCGAGATGCAGGTACGGAAATTCCCCATTCAAGGGAATTTCCGGCGCCAGCTTAGCCACACCCACCAGCATCAGCGGCGCTACCTCACCAGCGGCACGGGCCACGGCCAGGATCACCCCGGTGAGCATCGACGGTAGTGCCATAGGCACCACCACCCGGCGCAAGGTCTCGAAACGCGTGGCGCCCAGCGCCAGCGAGCCTTCGCGAAGCGACCCGGGCACTCGCGCCAGGCCTTCCTCGGTGGCCACGATCACCACCGGTAGCGTCAGCAGCGCCAACGTCAGCGAGGCCCACAGCAGCCCGCCAGTGCCGAAGGTCGGCGATGGCAAGCGCTCGGCGAAGAACCAGCTATCGAGACGACCGCCCAGTCCGTAGACGAACACACCCAGCCCGAACACGCCGTAGACGATCGACGGCACCCCGGCCAGATTACGCACCGCGATGCGCACCAGGCGTGTCAACGGTCCCTGGCGTGCCACCTCATTGAGATACAACGCCGCCAGCACGCCGAACGGCGTGACCACCAGCGACATCAGCATCACCATCAATAGGGTGCCAAAGATCGCCGGCCATACGCCGCCTCCGGTATTGCCATCGCTCGGTGCTTCGCTGAGAAAGCGCCACACGCCGTACCCCCAGGCCGCGAGCTTGTCGCCGATATCCATGCGGTTGGGCCAGGAAAGCGACTCTACCTGCGCGAACGCCACCCTAAGCTCACGTCCCTCGACATTGCGCAGATGCAGCGTCGTGACCTCGGCGTCCCCCACCAGGGCCCGACGCAGGCGGCGTTCGGCCTCATCGCCTTGCAGGCGTTCACCGGTGGGCGTCGTTACCGCCGTCAGGCGTCCGATGAAGGGCCCCCAGCCGCGACGCTCAGCGTAGAGTAGATCCGGCGGCGTCTCGCGCGTCTCGATGGCCTGGGTCTCGACCCATCGCCATACCTGACCATCGAGGTCGCGATTGGCGGTGAAATAGCGCCGTTCGCCGGCCTCGCTGCCACGGGCGATGCCGGCGACCCGCTGGCCATCGTCGAGGGTCAGTTGCTCGATATCATTGGGCCAGAAGTGCGCCAATCCACGCGTCACGACCAGCGTCAGCAGCGCCACCACGGCCAACAGAGACAACGCCACGCAGGCCCCGCTCAGCCAGCGCCAGACACCATCGCCGCCCACCCGAGGTATCTTCATGCGTGCCCCCAATAGCGTCGATATCGACGTTTGAGCCGCCAGCGCACCATTTCCGCCAGCGTGTTGACGACGAAGGTGAACACGAACAGCAAGAGCGCCCCAAGCAGCAGCACACGATAATGCGTGCCGCCCACCGCCGCCTCGGGTAATTCGATGGCCAGGTTGGCCGCCAGCGAGCGCAGGCCCTCAAAGAGGCTCGGCGACATCAGCGGCGTATTGCCGGTGACCATCAGCACGATCATGGTTTCCCCCACCGCGCGTCCCGCGCCGATCATGACCGCGGAGAGAATGCCTGGCGCGGCGACGGGCAACTGGACCCGCCACAGCGTCTGCGCCCGTGTTCCCCCCAGCGCCAGGGAGCCTTCCGCCAGGGGGCGGGGTACGCCGGAAAGTGCTTCCTCGGCCAGTGAATAGAGCGTGGGGATGATCGCCAACCCCATGGCCATGCCGACGATCAGCGCATTGCGTTGCGCGTAATCCCAACCCCACTGTTGGTACATCCAGGCACGCAGGTCGCCACCGAACCACCACGCCTCGAGCCACGGCGAGAGACTCAGTGCCGCCCAGCACAACAGTGCCAATGGCACCATCAACCCGACTCCGGCACTGATAGGGGGTAGACGCAGTTCCCAGCGTCGTGACAGGCCCTGCCACAGCCAACCGCACGCCATGCTGCCCAGCGGCACGCACACGAAAAGCGCCAGCGTCCCGGCGAGGTGCCGCTCGATGAAGGGTGCCACGACCAGTCCCGCGACGAAGCCGATGACCACGCCGGGCAACGCCTCCATCAACTCGATGGCGGGCTTGAGACGCGCACGCTGTCGCCGTGACATGTAACAAGCGCTATGCACCGCCGCCCCCAGCGCCAGCGGCACGGCGAACACCATGGCCCAAGCCGCCGCCTTGAGTGTGCCCCAGGCCAGTGGCACCAGGCTGTATTGCGGCTCTTCATCGCCAGTGACGGCTGCTGACCAGCGCCACTGTGCAGCGCTGTAGCCTTCATAGGTCAGCGGCATCCACAGCGTCGCCGGACTTACTGCGGCATGCGGCGCCTCGATCGCCAGCCGTTGGAGCGTCCCCGACTCGCCCAGCCACATTACCTGCGTGCCTTGTGCATTAATCGACACGGCCGTCGGTGGCGTCGCCTCGGGTGCTTGACCCTGCCAGCGCTGGCCGCTCAGGGATTGATAGAGGCCCAAGCGGCCGCTGTCGTCCAGCGCCAGCCACAGGCGCTGGCGAGGCAGAGCGATCAAGCGTCGAATGGCGGCGTCACCCAGAGCCGTGTAAGTCGTCTCGGCCGCTTGCCAGCCCGTGCCATCGGGAGACAACCGCCAACGCCGCAGCCCACCGTGGGCATCGCCGACGATCAGCGTGCGCCCGCCTTGCAGAAAGCTCAACGCCGTCACCGGCGCCTGGGTCTTGGTGCGCGCCAACGCCTTGCCACCTCCGTCGGAAGACAGTTGCCAAAGCGTCAATTGCGTGCCTTGGGTCATGGCCAGGCGGCCCGCGTGACCCAGCGCGATATGCTCGGCCGTTTCCGGCACCGCGATACGCCGCGTGGCTTCATCGGTATGCCACAGGGCCGCCACTTCGCCTTGAGTATCGCGCCCTGCCAAAACCCAGCCCTGGGCCGTATGTTCCAGTGTCAACGCCGCTACACCATGGGTCTCGAACAGGCGCATGGTCGAGGCCTGGGCCCATCGCAACCGTCCCCGGTCATCGTGGGGCACCAGACGCACCTCGCCGTTGCTAAGCCCCAGAGCCAGCGGCTGCGTCTTGCCCGCCTCGGCCACTGCCGCGATCGTAGTGTCTGTGGTCAGCGTCGCGATTTCACCCTCGGCGGTGCGTAGATGCCCGTCCCGGGTCAACCAGCGCGTGCCGTCATCGGCCAACCAGACGGTGTGAATCGCGTCCTCGTCGGCGGCCGAAAGGACGGCGTCGGTATCCACTTCGGCGCCGTCGAAAAGCGGCAGCACGGCCAGCGTTAGATACACGCCGATGGCCAGCACCGCACCGACCACGCCGATACCGCTGGCGGCGATCACCCCGGTCGCCAGACGGTCGAGACGCTGACGCAGGCGGCGATTCGCGCGATGGGAGGAAACAAAAGGGTCGGTCATCGGCGAGCCCGGCGGCAATGCGTGCCATGCAAATGAGGATGAAACATCAGATTACGTCAGTTTGATGACGATTGCGTGACATCAGCAAGGGGTGGCAACCGCAATGCCCGCCTGGCGGCGGCCAAGCGAGGTTCAGGCAACGGCACGAACCCCTGGCGAGCTACCACCGCCTGCCCTTCGGGCGATAGCACTAGATCGAAGAAGGCGCGTTCCAGGGCCGGCAAGCGCTCATCCGGGGCCAGGTTGACGTATACATACAAGGGGCGGGTGAGCGGATAACGGCCGCTAACGACGTTGTCATGCGTGGGCAGACGCGGCGTTCCCTGGTCATCGCGCAGCGCCAGTACCTTGACCATCGCGGTGGGATAGCCCAGACCGGCATAGCCGATCGCCTCGCGGGAACGACCGACCGCAGCCACCACCGCCGAGGAGCCCGGCAGTTCGTTGACGTCGCGTCGAAAATTGCCGCCACATAAGGCCTTCCGCTTGAACAGCGCACGTGATCCAGAAGCGGTATTGCGGCCGAAGCGTGCAATCGGCCGCTTGGCCCAGTCGCCGTCGAGTCCCAGCGCCCCCCAGCGCCGCAGGGGAGACGCCTGGCTACAGTAACGAGTATCGGCGAACAACGCCTCGACTTCGGGGAGTGACAACGAGTTCAACGGATTGTCGCGATGCACGAACAGCGTCAGCGCATCTAGTGCCACCGGTACCGCCAAGGGTGGATGGCCCTGGCGGGCGATGAAGTCAGCGCGCTCGGCCTCGGACATGGGCCGCGACATGGCCCCGAAGCGTGTTACCCCCTCGGCCAGCGCCGGCGGTGCAGTGCCTGACCCTGAGGCCTGTATCTGCAATCGCACCTCGGGATAGCGAGCGCTGAGCCGTTCGCCCCACTGCGTCATCAAGCCACCCAGCGTATCCGAACCGATCGAGCCCAGTGTACCGCTCAATGGCGCCGCCATTGCCATGAAAGGCAGCCACCACAACGCCAGCACCACTGCCACTTGCCTTTGCCAACCCCACCCGCCGCGACGCCCTGCCTGCCTTTCGCTCATCTCACCTCTCGTCACGTCCTCTGCCACTCTCATCAGTGCCTCGTCGGAAGACTGGTCGCCGAGGCCCGGCGGCGTTTAACATGCGCCTATCAGCTTCGCTGAGCGATCCAGCTCGGCATGAGCTCCGACAACAATAACGCGCCAGGACACTCCACATGCATGACCTCGACGATATTCCCGCCCCCCGAGGGGAACTCACGCTCAAGCTCGTCACCCGGCGCCAGGACACCAACCTTTATGGCGATATCCCCGGCGGCTGGCTCATCGCGCAGATGGACCAGGCCGCCGAACTCGCCGCGGGACGCCTGGCACATGGTCGGACCGCCACGGTCGCCACCGAGGGCATGGATTTCCTGTGCCCGGTGCGGGTCGGCGCGATGGTCAATATTTTCACCCAAATCAACGAGGTCGGGCGCAGCTCGATCAAGGTCGATGTCGAGGTGTGGATCCGTCCACCGCACGAACGCAGTCCCGAGGAACGCTACAAAGTCACCGAGGCACGCTTCGTGATGGTGGCGCTGGACGACAACGGCCGCATACGCCCCGTCCCCGAGACGTAAGATCCACCCTGCACTAGTCAGATTGATTGCCGCGCCGCACCAGCCAATAGCTTAGGCCCAGAGCCAGCACGGCGGCGGCCAGGGCCATTATTTTCAACGGCTCGATGGTTTCCATATCCATGACCATGAACTTGCGGACCAGGGCCATGATCGCGATCAGCACCACGATTTCGACCTGTATGAAGCCGCCACGGCCTTCCATGGTGCGCACGATGGAGTTGTTGAACTCCATGGCGATCAGCACCGTCAGGATCATGTCGAAGACCACCTGAAAGACACGGTAATCGAAAGGGTCGCGGGTCCGTATGAACAACAGTTCGGCGACATGAATCACTAGATAATAGAGCGCTACCAATACCACACAACCGATTGCCGCCGTGAGAACCAGCGAGACCAGACGCTCGAAACGCTGATAACCGGAGAGCTGTGACCACTGATCCATCACCTCGGGAAACCACTTCTTCATCATCGCTCCTCGCTTTTCTTGTCCCTGGCGATTGCTCCGAGCGTATCGTTCGACACGCGCCAGCTCATAACGGCGTCAAATTGGCGAATCCCAGTACCAGCCACTTGTCACCCTCGTCCTCGAAACTGATATGCACGCGAGCCCTGGCGCCCTCACCCTCGGCATTGATGATCACACCCTCGCCGAAGACCGGATGGCTGACGCGCTGGCCCAGGCTCAACGACGGCTGATCGTCGTCGCTCGATACGCTCTGCTGCTGGGAAAGACCGCGATTGGGGCGCGTGGAAACCGGCCTTGAGACCTGGCCACGCAGGCGCACCTCCTCGAGCAACGCCTCGGGCAGCTCATGCAGAAAGCGCGATGGCCGCGAGAAGGTTTCCTTGCCGTGCAGGCGACGTATTTCGGCATGCGTCAAATACAGCTTACGCATGGCGCGGGTCACCCCGACATAGCACAGTCGCCGTTCTTCCTCGAGGCGTCCCGGCTCTTCCAGCGACATCTTATGCGGAAACAGACCTTCCTCGACCCCAGCGATGAAAACCACCGGAAACTCCAACCCCTTGGCCGAGTGCAACGTCATCAGTTGCACGCTGTCCTCGAAGTCGTCGGCCTCGTGATCGCCGGCATTGAGCGCCGCCTCGGCTAGAAACGGTTCCAGCGCCGCGGCGCCCTCGCCGACTTCCTGCAACGAGAAGGGATCGCCCTGGGCGAAATTGCGCGCCGCATTGATCAATTCCTCGAGGTTCTCGACACGCGCCTGGCCTTTCTCGCCCTTTTCGTTGCGGTGATGCTCAAGCAACCCGGTGGTATGCAGGACATGCTCGATCAGTTCATGCAGCGTCATGCCGGCGGTATCGTTGTCGAGACGTTCGATCAACTCCGAAAATGCCGAGAGCGCACTTGCCGCGCGCCCCTTGAGTGCCCCCTCGCTGAGACTATCGTGCAGCGCTTGCCACAGCGATATCCCTTGGGTACGCGCCCGCTCGCGCAGCACTTCCACGGTGCGCGTACCGATGCCGCGTGCCGGCACGTTGATCACGCGCTCCAGCGAGGCATCGTCGTCGCGCGTCAGCGTCAATCTGAGATAGGCCAGGGCGTTCTTGATCTCGAGACGCTCGTAGAAGCGTTGTCCGCCGTAGATGCGATAGGGCACGCCACTACGAATCAACGCCTCCTCGAGCACCCGTGACTGGGCGTTGGAGCGATAGAGAATGGCGATGTCATGCCGCGCGCTGCCCTTATTCACTTCCTCGTTGAGGGTATCGACGATGAAGCGGGCCTCGTCGAGGTCGTTGAAGCCGGCGTAGACCGAGATCGGCTCGCCGTGCACGCCGTCGGTCCACAGCTCCTTGCCCATACGCCCGGCGTTATGGCTGATCAGCGTGTTCGCGGCTTCGAGAATCGCACTCGTCGAGCGGTAGTTCTGCTCCAGGCGCACCGTCGTGGTCCCCGAGAATTCCTCGACAAAACGCCGAATGTTCTCGACCTTGGCCCCGCGCCAGCCGTAGATCGACTGATCGTCGTCGCCGACCACGGTCATGCCCGCGCGGTCGCCGGCGAGCAGCTTGAGCCAGGCATACTGCAGGGTATTGGTATCCTGGAACTCGTCGACCAGCAGATGACCGAAACGCTCACGGTAATGCGCCAGCAACGCCGGATTGTCGCGCAAAAGCTCCAGGCCACGCAGCAGTAGTTCCCCGAAATCGACCAGCCCGGCACGCTCACAGGTCAGCTGATAGCGTTCGTAGAGTTCGACCATTTGCCCCATGTAAGCGTCGCCATGGGTCTGGACCTGATGGGCGCGTAACCCCTCTTCCTTGCAGCCGCCGATGAAGTATTGCACCTGCTTGGGCGGGAAGCGCTCAGCGTCGATGCGATGATCCTTGAGCAAGCGCTTGACCAGGCGCAGTTGATCGTCGCTGTCGATGATCTGGAAATGCTGGGGCAGGCGCGCGTCATGCCAGTGGGTGCGCAGCAAGCGGTGCGCGATGGAGTGGAACGTGCCCACCCACATATTGCGCAGCGACAACCCCAGCAACGCCTCGAGACGCGTGCGCATCTCGCGCGCTGCCTTGTTGGTGAAGGTGACGGCGAGAATCGCGTAGGGCGACAGCCCCTCGACCTGCAACAACCAGGCAATACGATGCACCAGGACACGCGTCTTGCCCGAGCCAGCGCCGGCCAGCACCAGCAAATTGCCCTGCGGATGGCTCACGGCCTCGCGCTGGGCCGTATTCAGCGAGTCGAGTAGCGGCGAAACGTCGCCCGGCGAAACGTCGTCCATGGATCACGTATCTTGGCATTGCGAAATGAGCGCCCAGCTTAGCACAAGCGTTCTCGGCTTCGGTCGTTCGCGATCCGCCAGGCGGCTAGGCGTCTTCGTCGGCGTCGGGATAACGCAGCGGCACCAGGCTTTTCTTCACCGATTGGAGTTGTTCCGCGAGCTTGGGGCCTCGCGTCTTGGCCACGCCCACGGCGAGCACGTCGATGATCACCAGATGCGCCACACGCGAGCTCATCGGCGTGTAGATTTCGGTGTCCTCGTGCACGTCGATATAAAGCGGCAGGGTGACCTCGCTGGCCAGCGGCGAGTCGCTGGGACATAAACCGATCACCGTAGCGCCGGTCTCGCGGGCCAGGCGAACGCTGGCCACCAGCGCCCGGGTGCGCCCGGTCTGGGAGATGGCCACCACCACGTCACGCGGCGTCAGCGTCACCGCCGACATGTTCTGCATGTGCGGATCGGAATAAGCCGCTGTGGATATCTGCAGACGGAAGAACTTGTGCTGGGCATCGAACGCCACCGCCCCCGAAGCACCGAAACCGTAGAATTCCACACGATCGGCCATGGCCAGGGCGTTGACCGCCTTGCCCAGCGCGGCATGATCGAGCCGGTCACGCACCGAGAGCAAGGTGCCCACGGTGGAATCGAAAATGTTGTGAGCAAATTCGGCGACGCTGTCGCTATCGTTCATCGAGAACTGCGCGAACTGGCTCCCTGTGGCCAGCATCTGTGCCAGTTTGAGCTTGAAGTCCTGGAAACCGTTGCACCCCAACGCGCGACAGAAACGCACCACGGTCGGCTCGCTGACCTTGGCCTCGGTGGCCAGATCGACGATGCGCATGTGGATAACATCTTCGGGATGACGCAACACGAAACGCGCCACCTTCTGTTCGGAGCGCCGAAAGTGCTCCATGCGGCGTCTCATCTCGTCGAACAGGGCACTGCTCATGATGGCGCGACTCCTTGGCTGACCAGCAACGACGTGAAAACAGCTTCGATTCTAGTATGCCGCAGGCGTTGAAGGGGAGAAAAAACGCTCGTTTCAGTCCCCGCGTCACAATTCTGTCAAGTGCGTTATAGTAATGATGTCAAGCGGAGCGCGGCTAGAGGGTAATAAGCCGGTTGTGAGGACGATTGGGAGATTCGATATGCGCGATGCCGAACATCTTCAATCCTTGAAAAGCGAGCTTCTCGACATCCACATGAGTCTGGAAATGATCGAGCACGAACAACGCAAGAAAAACGCCGCGACACGCTATCTGCGCGCGCGGCGCGGCATTGAATTGCACCGGGAATTCAAGCGCCTGGAGCGCGACATCGTCGATTACGACGACTGGCAGTGAACACAGAGACGCCATGAGCGGAAAGCCTGCTCATGGCGTCTCTGAGCGTTCCAGATCCGGCGCGGGCAATATGCGCCCGCGCCGAGTCGTCAGGCCATGTTCAAAGGCTGCTGACGAACACGATCACCACAGCGATGGGTGCGATGAAGCGTACTGCCACACGCCACAGCGTGAAGGCGCCATCACCCATGTTGAGCTGCGAGCGCAGTTCATCGCGTCCCATGAACCAGCCCACGAACAGCACGGTAGCCAAGCCGGTCAGCGGCAGCAGCAACTTGCTGGTGGCATAGTCGAGCAGATCGAAGATGGTCATGCCGGCGAACTTGTCGAACATGCCCAGCGGCGTGACATCGCCCCAGATATTGAACGACAGCACCGTCACCAGACCCAGTGCCCAGGTTGCCAGCCCCGCGACGATGGTCGCGCCCACGCGCGACAGCGGCGAGCGTTCCTCGAGCCATTCCACCACCGGTTCGAGCAGCGAGATCGCCGAGGTCCACGCCGCGAATACCAGCAGCACGAAGAACAGCATCCCGAAAAGCCAACCACCGGCCATATTGCCGAACGCCAGCGGCAGAGTCTGGAAGATCAGGCCCGGGCCCGCAGCCGCATCCAGCCCATTGGCGAATACGATGGGGAAAATGGCCATCCCGGCGAGCAGGGCGATGACCGTGTCCATGATCACCACGATGAGCGCCGAGCGCCCGATGTTGACGTCATCGGAGAGATACGAGCCATACGCCATCATGATGCCCATGCCCAGACTCAGGGTGAAGAAGGCGTGCCCTAGCGCGGCGAGAATGCCGTCTTGGGTGATCTTGGAGAAATCCGGCGTGAACAGGTAAGCCGCCCCTTCGGCGAAGGCACCGGTGGTCGCAGCATAACCCACGAGCACCATCAGCAGCACGGCCAGTGCCGGCATCAGGGTCTTCGCTGCACGCTCCAGCCCACCGGCAACGCCACCCACCACGACCCCGATCGTCATGATCATGAACAGGCTATGCCAGAGCAGCAATTCCACGGGACTCGCCAGCAGGTTGCCGAAGAGAGTGCCGACACTATCGTTGTCCAGCCCGCTGAAGGTATCGACGACGGCCATTTGAATGTACGCCAGCGCCCAGCCGCCGATCACGCTATAGAACGAGAGGATCAAGTAAGCGCCGAGAATACCGGCCACACCGATCAAGACCCAAGCACGGCTACGCTTGAGGCGCCGTGTGATGTCACCCATCGTCGAGATGGGGTTCTTCTGGCCCAGGCGGCCAAGCAACCATTCGGACATCAGCATCGGCAAGCCGACCAGGAAGATGCAGATCAGATAGACCAGAACGAAAGCGCCACCACCGCTTTCGCCGGTCATGTAGGGAAATTTCCATATATTGCCCAGGCCGACCGACGAGCCGACGGCGGCCAGCACGAAGGCCATCCGGGAGGACCACTGCGCGTGCGAATGAGACTTGTAAGACATTGCTTCACCTGAGTTGCGTGGCGCCATCGCGCGATTAAAAGATGACGTTGTATTGTTGTTGCCACGTCCCTCGGGTATGGATCGCACACCGCGACATGGAGCATGACAGGCCCTTGCAATCGTTGGGATCTAACCACCGATCAACAAGGAGACCGCACCGCTCGCGGCGATGTCAGCCGCCGTAAGGGTGTCGATAAACACCGATTGAGGAGACGACTGTCCTCGACGTCGTCCACAAAGAAGCGCCATTTTAGCGACAAGTTTTAGCCAAAACCATTCGCGTATAGCGTCAAGCCATCAACGGCGATTCATAGGGCGCCCTGGCGTTATCACCGCCACTAGAAAAGCGCGCTCTGGCGCTCGCCGGGAAAGGCTTCGAGAGGCGGCAATTCGACGCGTTCGGCCAAGCGTGCATAGAAGCGTCGCGCCAATTGTGGCGCTTGCCGGTTGTCCGGCGTATGCACAAACAAAAAAGGGGGTTTTCCCCTGTTTTATCCACAGCACCAGACGCTCACACCAAGGCGTAAAAAGTCGCTCGTTGATGGCCATATCACAATGCCCGATGAAACGCACGATAGGCATATTTGCCGTGGAAATCACGTGTAACGGGCGTTTCGGCTTTTCGCCCTGAGCCTTGATCAAGCGCGTATCGGTGCCGGCGGGCGTGTCGAAAAGCGGCCTGACATCGAGCATGACCCGGTCCACTCCCAAAGTTATCAACAAGCGGTTCAATTGCTGTTCTGCCGCCCCTTTGTGGAAAAAATCACTATGACGCACTTCCACGGCACAGGGTATTGCCGACGGCCAGTCTCTCAACAATGCCTCCAGTGCTGGCAGTTCCGGGGCCCCGAAATCACGCGGCAATTGCACCATCATCGGCCCTAGCCGGTCATGTAACGGCGCTAGCGCTGCAAAGAACGTCTCGAGCTCATCCGCGATACCCACCAGGCGTTTTTCATGCGTGAGATGCGCCGGCAACTTGAAGCAAAAACGAAAATTCGCCGGCGCCTGGCGCGCCCACTGGGCGATGGTCGCCGCCTTGGGCGGCCCACTATAAAAGGTCGTGTTGCCCTCCACGCTACTGAACACGGCACCGTAATCGTGCAGCATGCCCTCTTGCGGCGCATGTTGCGCGTAGAGACTACCGCGCCATTCGACATTGGCCCACATCGGCAACCCTAGGAACAAGCCTGGCTGCCCCCCCGTCATGACGTGCCTCGCGATTGTATCGCGGGTATCCCGCGGCTATGATGCGCTCCACGAAGCCGCCTCACCGGGTACGCTTCTTGCTTCGTACTATTGACCCGCCACTCGGCCACAAGCCCGCGGCGGTTCGCCGACCATCCTCGGCATCGATTCATCTTCCACACCCACGGGAGAGACAACATGAAGGTTTCCTGGCGTTCCTGGTTGACGCTGCTCGAAGGCTGCCTGTTGGTGGCGCTCGGCGTACGACTTCTGCAATCCGCCGATCTGCTGGTCAGCGGTACCGCAGGGTTGAGCTTGCTGATCAGCGATCTGCTGCCGGTGAGTTTCGGCATCACTTTCTTCGTCATCAACCTGCCCTTTTACGGGCTCGCATTCAAGCAATTGGGGCGCGATTTCACGCTCCGCACGCTCTCGAGCGTGACCTTGCTTTCAGTACTCAGCGACACTCTCACCGCCACGCTTCCCTTGGGCAGCACCCATCCTGTGGTGTGCGCCATCGCGGCGGGGTTGTTGATTGGCCTCGGGCTTGCGCTGCTGTTTCGCGCCAACGCCTCGCTGGGCGGCCTCAACATTCTCGCCCTTTATCTGGAACGCCGCGTGGGATGGCATGCAGGTCGCACCACGTTGTGCTGCGACCTGCTGCTGCTGTTGCTGGCCGTCATCGTCTACCCGTGGACACAAGTAGCCGGCTCAGCCTTGGCATTTCTCACCTTGAGCGCGGTACTCGGCCGTTACCATCGCAAGACCAGTGGCCAGCGTCACCAACCCGGTGACGACGATGACGAGATGACGCGCATTCCGCGTCGCAAGGGGGCGCTATCCCCTCATCGCGCTTCGATCGCGCGCTTGCGGCCCCTCAACGAGGAAGGTTAAGACCAAAACGCCACTGGCACGATCCAGTTCGGCAAGGCATCATCGCTGGCGATACCCATTCCAGGAGTCGGCCGCCGAGGTGCCTTGCTTGTTCATGCCATTGCCGCGATCGATCATCGATGCCGCCCACACCCTGCGCCAAATCGCTCGTGCGGCGTGGTTGTTGCCGCTGCTGGCGCTCGCGGCCTGCAGCACTCGACCTCCCGCGCCGAGCACGCCACCACCGGCGACATCCGAACACATGCAGCCCATGGCCTGGCAGGCACTGCCCGGCTGGCGTGACGATAACGTCATCGCCGCCTGGAGTGCGTTTCTCGCCAGTTGTTCACGGCTTGACCAGAAGCCGCGGTGGGCATCGATCTGCGCTGACGCCCAGCATGTCGACCCACTCAATGACGACGCCATCACGCGCTTCTTCGAGGCCCGCTTTCAACCTTACCGCTTGCTCAACGACAATGGCTCCGCCACGGGCACGATCACCGGCTATTATGAGCCCATTCTACATGGCTCGCGTGACCGCCACGGGCCCTACCAGACGCCGCTTTACCGTTTTCCCGACGCCTGGCAAGCAGCACCTCATCGTGTCCGCGCCGAGCAGCGCAGCCTGTTGAATAGCGGTGCCCTGCGCGGTCAGGAACTGGTTTGGGTCGACAGTCCCGTCGGGGCTGCTTTCCTGCAGATCCAGGGCTCGGGGCGTGTCCGGCTGGACGACGGCGGCACCATGCGGGTGGCTTTCGCAGGCTCCAACAATCAGCCCTTCCGCTCGTTCAATCGTGCCCTGATCGAGCGCGGGGAAATCGACGCCTCCCAAGCGACCCTGCCCGGTGTAAAGGCCTGGGCCAAGCGGCACCCCGAACGCGTGGAAGACATGCTTACCGTCAATCCGCGCATGGTGTTCTTCCGTGAGCTGGATAGCGATCACAGCGCTACCCAAGGGCCGATCGGCGCCCTCGGCGTACCCCTGACCGCACAACGCAGCCTCGCCGTGGATCCCTCGCGCATTCCGCTAGGTGCGCCGATCTTCCTGTCGACCACACAGCCGCTCTCGAAGAAACCCTTGCAACGCCTGATGGTTGCCCAGGACACCGGCAGCGCCATCCAGGGTACGGTACGCGCGGATTTCTACTGGGGACACGGCGAAGCGGCCGGTGAACGCGCCGCACGCATGAAGCAGGATGGTCGCCTGTGGGTGCTGATGCCGAAATGAGCCGATCATCGGGCGAGAGGAGAGACCCATGAGTGAAGTTCGTCACGCCACGGCCCCGTTGGCAGTGGTCACCGGCGCCACCGCTGGACTCGGACTCGAGACCGCCAAGGGCCTGGCCGAGCAGGGTTATCGCGTGATCGTCACCGCACGCAACGTGGAAAGAGGCGAGCTGGCCTGTCATGCCATTCGCACCCATGCGCCCCATGCCGAGGTGCGCGCCGAACCACTCGATCTCGACAGTCTGGATTCGGTACGCGACTTCGCCCGGCGCCTGGTACACCGCGAGTCCTCGCTGGAGCGGCTGATCAACAACGCCGGGATCATGGCCCTGCCGCACCTTGAGCGCACACGGGACGGCTTCGAACGCCAATGGGGTGTCAACTACCTGGGCCATTTCCTGCTCACCAGCGAGTTGCTGCCACTGCTCATCGCCGCGACGGCGCCCCGCGTGGTGCAACTCTCGAGCCTCGCCCATCGTAGCGGACGCATCGCCTTCGATGATTTGAACGGCGAGACGCACTACGACTCCTGGCAAGCCTACCGGCAATCCAAACTCGCCATGCTGTTGTTCGCCCAGGCGCTGCAGAAACACAGCGATGCCCAGGGCTGGGGGCTTTTGAGCCTGGCCGCCCATCCTGGATTGTCGCGTACCGCGCTGTTCGACGCCGGGGTCAAAAGCCGGCCCTTTATCGGCAGTGTCTTCAAGCTGACCCTGCCACTGATCAGCCAGTCCGCCGCCGAGGGCGCCCGACCCACGCTGCATGCCGCACTCAGTGCAAGCATCGGTCCCGGCGATTACATCGGGCCCGACGGTCTCGGCGAGACACGTGGCGCACCCAAACTAGCCCGACGCGCCCGCAACGCACGCGATTCGGCGGTCGAGGCGCGTCTATGGGATGTCTCGTGCGAGCTCACCGGGGCACGCTGGGAAACGACATACCCTGCATAGGCACTGCCAGACTCTACAGACCTTCCAGCCTCTACAGCCCTTCTTCCAGCAACTGGGGGGCGAAGTAGGTCATGATCAGATCGGCACCGGCGCGGCGCATCGAGCCCAGCGTCTCGCGAATCACCGCCGCTTCATCAATCACGCCCTGCTGTGCCGCCAGACGAATCATCGCGTACTCACCGCTGACCTGATACGCCACCAGCGGCAACAGGCTGTTGCGGCGAATATCCGCCATGATGTCGAGATACGCCAACGCTGGCTTGACCATCAGGAAATCGGCGCCTTCGGCCTCGTCGGCCAGCGACTCACGCAGCGCCTCGCGACGGTTCATGGGATCCATCTGATAGGTCTTGCGATCCCCCTGGAGTTCGGTGCCCGCCGCTTCGCGGAAGGGCCCGTACAGCGCCGACGCCAGCTTGGTGGAATACGCCATGATGGGAATGTCCTCGAAACCGGCCTCGTCCAGAGCCGCGCGAATCGTCGCCACCTGACCGTCCTGAGCCGCCGAGGGCGCAATGATGTCGGCCCCCGCCCGAGCAGCCGCGACCGCCTGGACACCGAGATTGCGAATCGTCAGGTCGTTGTCGACCGTGTCGCCCTTGAGGATGCCGCAGTGGCCGTGCGTGGTGTACTCGCAGAAGCAGATATCCGGAATCACCACCATCTCGGGGTCGGCCGCCTTGATGATGCGTACCATGCGCGACACCAAACCATTGTCGTCCATCGCATCACTGCCACTGGCGTCCTTGTGATGCGAAATCCCGAACGGCATGATGCCCTTGAGGCCCAGCGCGCTAAGGCGCTTCACCTCGTCCGCCAGTTGGCTTTCCGGCACACGATACTGCCCCGGCATGCCCTCGATGGGGACAAAATCCTCCGCACCTTCCTCGACGAAGATCGGGTACACCAGATGCTCTGGACGCAGCGAGGTTTCGCGCACGATGTCACGCAGCGATGATGTGCGCCGCAGACGCCGCAGACGGGCCTGGGGAAACTGAGCAGGCATGTAAGACTCCTTGATCGCCGCCGGGCGCGGCGGCGCCCGGCGTTAAGAACCGCGATGTATTTTATAGCACGCTAACAAATTAACCCAGCCGACAAAATGTCGCATCATTCCACCGTCACCGACTTGGCCAGGTTGCGCGGCTGGTCGACATCGGTGCCCTTGAGCACGGCGACATGATAGGCCAGCAATTGCAGCGGAATGGTATAGACGATGGGCGCCAATGCCTCGCTGATGGACGGCACGCGCAGCACGTGCAGATGCTCGGAGGGTTCGAGGCAAATGCCTTCATCGGCGAACACGAACAACTCGCCGCCGCGCGCGCGAACCTCCTGCAAGTTGGATTTCAGCTTCTCGAGCAATTCATCGTTGGGGGCCACGGCGATCACCGGCATCTCGCTGTCGACCAGCGCCAAAGGCCCGTGTTTCAGCTCGCCCGCCGGATAGGCTTCGGCATGAATATAGGAGATTTCCTTGAGCTTGAGTGCCCCTTCCAGGGCGATCGGGAAATGCGCGCCGCGTCCCAGGAAGAGTGCATGATGCTTCTCGGCGAACGCCATCGACAGTTGCTCGATCTCGCCATCCAGGGCCAGCACCTGGTTGATCACCCCGGGCAACTCCCTGAGCCCCTGAACCAGCGGCGCATGCTCGCCATTGGCACCCCGCACCCGGCCCAGCGCCAGGGCCAGTAGCATCAACGCCACCAGTTGGGTGGTGAAGGCCTTGGTCGAGGCGACGCCGATCTCGGGGCCGGCCTGCGTCATCAAGGTCAGATCCGACTCCCGCACCAGCGAGCTGCCCGGCACATTGCAGATCGCCAGGCTACCGAGATAGTCGCGCTGCTTGGCAAAGCGCAGCGCCGCCAGCGTATCGGCGGTCTCGCCGGACTGCGATAGCGTCACGAACAGTGTACCCTCAGGCACTACGACCTCGCGGTAGCGATATTCCGAGGCCACTTCGACCTGGGTCGGTACGCCGGCCAGTTTCTCGATCCAGTAGCGCGCCACCATGCCCGCATGATAGCTGGTCCCGCAGGCGATGATATGCACCTGGCGCACGCCCTCGAACAGCGATGCGGCATCCGCCCCAAAACTGTTGACCAGCACCTGATGATCGCTGAGACGCCCTTCCAGCGTGGCCGCGATCACCTGGGACTGCTCATGGATTTCCTTGAGCATGAAGTGCCGATAGCCGCCCTTGCTGGTCACGCCGTCGCCATGCTCGAAGATGGTCACCGGACGCTCGGCCCGCTCGCCGCTCGCCTCGAAGAGCTCGATCTCGCCGCCCCGGGCCAGGCGCACCACATCGCCTTCCAGCATATAGATGAAACGGTCGGTGACCTGCAACAGCGCCAGCGGGTCGGACGCCAGAAACGCCTCGCCGATGCCCACGCCTACTACCAGCGGGCTTCCCTTGCGTGCCCCGATGATCACATCGGGCTCGGCGCGGTGTACCACTGCCAGGGCATAGGCGCCTTCCAGCAATGCCACGCTGCGTTGCACGGCCTGGAGCAAGTTCTGGGAAAGGGTGAACTCGCGCGACAACAAGTGCGCGATCACTTCGGTGTCGGTCTCGGAGGTGAAGACATACCCCTGGGACTCAAGCTCGGCCTTGAGCGCCTCATGGTTCTCGATGATGCCGTTATGCACCACCGCCAGGCTATCGCCGGATTGATGCGGATGTGCGTTCTGCTCGCTGGGGCGGCCGTGCGTGGCCCAGCGCGTGTGGGCGATACCTAGGGTCCCCTTGAGCGCCGTGTCAGCGAGCTTGTCTTCCAGAGCCGCTACCTTGCCCACCGCACGCTGACGATTGAGGCGCGCATCGTCGGAAAGCACGGACATGCCCGCCGAGTCGTAGCCGCGATACTCGAGACGACGCAAGCCTTCGAGAAGGATTTCCTGCACGTGACGCTCGGCGACGGCCCCTACGATTCCACACATATTGAACTCCTCGTCTTCATTCGTTGACCGTGGCGCGGATGACGGCGATGCCCTGAGCCTCGATCCGTCGACAGGCATCAGCATCGAGCCCCTCGTCGGTGATCAGGGTATGGATCCGTTCCCACGGCAGTTCCAGATTGGGGATGCGCCGACCGATCTTGTCGGATTCGGCGAGCACCACGACTTCGCGCGCGACCTCGGCCATCACCCGCGATAGCCCCAGCAATTCGTTGTAGGTGGTGGTCCCACGCCCCAGGTCGATGCCATCGGCACCGATGAACAATTGATCGAAATCGTAGAAACGCAACACCTGCTCGGCGACCTGGCCCTGGAAGGATTCGGAATGCGGGTCCCAGGTACCACCGGTCATCAGAATCGCCGGTTCGGGCTCGACCTCGCGCAAGGCGTTGGCCACCGACAGCGCATTGGTCATTACCACCAGCCCTTCACGCCCGCCCAGTTCGGGAATCATCGCCGAAGTGGTGGTACCGCTGTCGATGATGATGCGGTTGTGGGCGCGGATACGCTCGCTGGCGGCACGTGCAATCGCCCGCTTTCGTGGCGAAAGCGGCGCATTGGCTTCCGCCAGTATCTCACTGGGTAACGGAACGGCACCGCCGAAGCGACGCAACAGCAGACCGCTTTTCTCCAGGGTGGCGAGATCCTTGCGTACGGTGACTTCGGAGGTTGCGAAGTGGCGGGCAAGCGTATCGACGCTGGTTTCACCTTGCTCGTTCACGTAGGCCAGCATGGCATGGCGGCGCTGGGCAGTATCGCGTTTGGGCATGGCATCCTTTTTCACGAAAGATATTTCTTACGAAGCGAAACGATGTGCTTATCAAACGCGATTCGACATCTTCGGTCAAGCGCAGCCCAGCGACGTGTAGAAAAATCCTCCGCCCGCGATCAACAACGTCATACCAAGGGCGACGCTCCCTGGGATGAGAGCGCCGGAGTTCGATACTCAGGAAGACTTGCGGGGGCGCTTCCAACCCGTACGCGTGGTCTGACGGGGTCGCGCCACCGCCAGGGCTCCGGCATCGACATTCTTGTTGATGGTCGAGCCAGCCCCGACCGTCGCGCCATCGCCCAGCGATACCGGTGCCACCAGAGCGGTGTTGGAGCCCACGAAGACATCGTCGCCGATGTCGGTGCGGTGCTTGTTGGCGCCGTCGTAGTTGCAGGTGATGGTGCCCGCGCCGACATTGACGCCACGCCCCAGCCGAGCATCGCCGACGTAGCTCAAATGATTGATCTTGCTGCCTTCGCCGACATCGGCATTCTTGGTCTCGACGAAGTTGCCAACCTTGCTGTCGCATGCCAGGCGCGTACCGGGACGCAAGCGCGCGAAGGGCCCGATGTGGGCGCGTGATGCCACCTCGGCGCCGTCGATGATGCTATGCGCCTCGATGACCGTCTCCGCCTCAATGTGGCTGTTGCGGATCAGCGTATAGGGGCCCACGCTGACGCCATCGCCGAGCGTCACCTCACCCTCGAACACGCAGCCCACGTCGATGAAGACATCATGTCCGCACTCGAGGCGGCCACGCACGTCGAAACGCGCGGGATCGGCCAACGCCACGCCCTCGACCAACAGCCGCTGGGCCCGGTCGCGCTGATAGGCACGCTCCAGAGCCGCCATCTGCACGCGGTTGTTGACGCCCTCGACTTCCAGCGCCGAGGCAGGCGCGGCCGTGGCGATTTCGATACCTTCAGCCGCCGCCATGGCGAAGATATCGGTCAGATAATACTCCCCCTGGACGTTCTCGGCGGAGAGCCGGGGTAACCAGCGCTTGAGCTGCGCCCCGGTGGCGGCGACGATCCCGGTATTGCATTCGGTGATAGCGCGCTGGGCCTCGCTGGCCTCCTTGTGTTCGACGATGCCCGTAACGCGGCCGTCGGCATCGCGCACGATTCGCCCGTATCCGCTGGGATCGGCCAATTCCACGGTCAGAAGGCCCAGGCGGGTCTCATCCACCTCGGCAAGCAACCCCGCCAAGGTCTCGGCGCGGATCAGCGGGACATCGCCGTAAAGGATCAGCACCTTGCCGTCGTCCATGTTCTCCAACGCCTGGGCCACCGCATGACCGGTCCCCTTCTGTTCGGCCTGCAGGGCGAAACGCACCTCGCGCCCACCAAGCTCGGTCTCGACCTGCTCGGCGCCGTGGCCGATCACCACGTGCGTGCGCGTCGCGCCCAATTGCTCGGCGGTATCCAGCACATGCGTCACCATCGGCTTACCCGCCAACGGATGCAGGACCTTGGGCTTGGCCGAACGCATCCGCGTTCCCTGGCCGGCGGCGAGTATCACCACGTCTAACGTCATCGCTGTCGTCCCTATGCATCTCTTGAAGAAGATGGGCGTATTCTACGGCGGGCGGAAGACGCTACCAAGCGACATGCGTCATGTCTCGGCACGATATGTAAACGTCCGTGACACGCGGTTAGCGGATCGCATCCACGAAAAAGGCGACCCGTGGGTCGCCTTCATGACAGCGGCATCGCGTGCGGCGCCTAGCGTCGACTACCTTTCTCACGTAGCTGCTGGATGGTGCGCAACTGAGCCACGGCTTCTGCCAGTTCGGCAGCCGCTCGGGTGTAGTCGAGATCGGACTGCTTGTCGCCCATGGACCGCAAGGCCTCCTGGCGTGCCTCTTCGGCGGCAGCCTCGTCGAGATCGTGTGCCCGCGTGGCCGTATCGGCCAGTACCGAAACTACGTCCGGCTGGACCTCCAGGAAGCCACCGGTGACGAAGTACACTTCTTCCTCGCCATCTTCGCGCGTCACGCGTACTGGCCCCGGCTTGAGCTCGGTGAGCAGCGGTGCGTGGCCACGCAGAATACCCAGATCGCCCGACACGCCGGCCGCCACTAGCTGCTCGGCGTTGCCGGAGAAGATGGCCTTCTCGGCACTGACGATGTCGCATTGGAAGCTAGCCATCGCTATCTCCTCGTTCATGGAAGCATCGGATCCGGCGCGCCTCACGCGGCAGCGCCGGTCCTGCACTCCCTAATGGGCATGGCCTTACTTCATGTTACTGGCTTTCTCGACGGCTTCGTCGATGGTGCCAACCATGTAGAAGGCTTGTTCGGGCAGTTCGTCGTACTCACCGTCGAGGATGCCCTGGAAACCACGGATGGTCTCCTTGAGGGAGACGTACTTGCCGGGCGCCCCGGTGAACACCTCGGCGACGAAGAACGGCTGCGACAGGAAGCGCTGGATCTTGCGCGCCCGTGCCACGGTCAGTTTGTCTTCGTCGGCCAGCTCGTCCATCCCCAGGATGGCGATGATGTCCTTGAGCTCCTTGTAGCGCTGCAGCACGCCCTGCACACCGCGTGCGGTGTTGTAGTGATCTTCGCCGACGGTCAGCGGATCGAGCTGGCGCGAGGTGGAGTCCAGCGGATCGATGGCCGGGTAAATGCCCAGTTCGGCGATGGAACGCGCCAGTACTACGGTGGCATCCAGGTGCGAGAAGGTTGTCGCCGGTGACGGGTCGGTCAAATCGTCCGCCGGGACGTAAACCGCCTGCACGGAGGTGATGGAGCCCGTCTTGGTCGAGGTGATGCGCTCCTGCAACACGCCCATTTCCTCGGCCAGGGTCGGCTGGTAGCCCACCGCGGAGGGCATACGGCCCAGCAGTGCCGAGACCTCGGTGCCCGCCAGAGTGTAACGGTAGATGTTGTCGACGAACAACAACACGTCGCGCCCGTCATCGCGGAACTTCTCGGCGATGGTGAGGCCGGTGAGGGCCACGCGCAGACGGTTCCCGGGCGGCTCGTTCATCTGGCCATAGACCAGCGAGACCTTGTCGAGGACGTTGGAGTCCTTCATCTCATGGTAGAAGTCGTTACCCTCACGGGTACGCTCCCCCACCCCGGCGAAGACGGAATACCCGCTGTGCTCGGTGGCGATGTTACGGATCAACTCCATCATGTTGACGGTCTTGCCGACACCGGCACCGCCGAACAGACCGACCTTGCCGCCCTTGGCGAACGGGCATACCAGGTCGATGACCTTGATGCCGGTTTCCAGGAGCTCGTTGGACGTTGCTTGATCCGCGTAGCCCGGCGCCTTGCGGTGGATCGGCATGCGTTCGTCTTCGCCGATCTCGCCGGCTTCGTCGATAGGCTCGCCGAGCACGTTCATGATGCGCCCCAGCGTGGCCTTGCCCACCGGCACCGAAATCGCCGCCCCGGTATTGGCGACATCGAGGCCGCGCTTTAGGCCTTCGGTGGTGCCCATGGCGATGGCACGCACGACGCCGTCACCCAGCTGTTGCTGCACTTCCATGATGGTCTCGGTTTCCGAGACCTTCAGCGCGTCGTAGACCTTGGGCACTTCGTCCCGCGGAAACTCTACGTCAATCACCGCGCCGATGATTTGTACGATACGTCCGCTCATGTTGGTTCCTCTAATACCTGCAAATGAAACCTGTTTCGCCTGGACCCCGAGGCAACCCACGCGTGTGGGGCCTCGGTGGGACCTGCGTCGTCATACGGCGGCGGCGCCGCCGACGATCTCCGAAATTTCCTGGGTGATCGCGGCCTGACGGGCCTTGTTATAGACCAACTCCAGATCATCGATCAGATTGCCGGCATTGTCGGTCGCGTTCTTCATCGCGATCATCCGCGCCGCCTGTTCGCAGGCCGCATTCTCGACCACAGCCTGGTACACCTGGGATTCCACATAGCGCACCAGCAAATGATCGAGCAGGGTCTTGGCGTCCGGCTCATACAGGTAGTCCCAGCTGCCGCTGGCACGTGTCTCTTCTTCGTCGTCATCCGCCTCGCCTACCAAGGGGAGCAACTGACGTACGATCGGCTTTTGCGTCATGGTGTTGACGAATTCGTTATGCACCACGTAAAGCCGATCCAGTTGTCCCTCATCGAAGGCCTTCAGCATGACGCTGACGCTCCCGATCAGGTCATCGACGGCCGGGGCCTCGCCCAGACCGCTCTTGCCTGCCACCAGATTGCCGCCATGGTTGCCAAAGAACACATTGGCCTTGGAGCCGATGGCCGCGTAATCGACCTCGACGTCCTGTTCATGCCAATACTTGGCTTCACGCGTCACGGCCTTGAACACGTTGACGTTCAGGCCGCCGGCCAGACCGCGGTCGCTGGAGACCACGATATACCCCACGCGCTTCACTTCACGCTCGACCATGTACTCATGACGATACTCGGGGTTGGCCTTGGCAATATGGCTCACCACGCGCCGAATCAGCTTGGCATATGGCTGGCTGGCCGTCATGCGCTCCTGAGCCTTGCGCATCTTCGACGCAGCGACCATCTCCATGGCGCTGGTGATCTTCTGCGTGTTCTTGATGCTCCCGATCTGGGTGCGAATCTCTTTTGCAGCTGCCATCTCGATCTCACCCTCTTGCGAGCCGCTCAGCCGGAATGCCGGCCCGGTATGCCACCGGGCCTTGCATCACCAGGTCTGAGTGGACTTGAACGTCTCGAGGCCGGACTTGAGGCCCTGCTTGATGTCGTCGTCGTAATTGCCGGTCTGATTGATCTTGTCCATCAGCTCGGCATGCTCGGATTTCATGTACGCATGCAGCGCCTTTTCGAAATCCAGCACCTTATTGACCTCAACATCTTCCAGGAAACCTTCGTTGGCGGCATACAGCGTTACCGCCATTTCAGCCACCGACAGCGGCGAATACTGATTCTGCTTCATCAGCTCGGTGACGCGCTGTCCATGCTCAAGCTGCTTGCGGGTCGCTTCGTCAAGATCCGAGGCGAACTGCGAGAAGGCCGCCAGTTCACGGTACTGGGCCAAGGCCAGACGCACGGTCCCGCCAAGCTTCTTGATGATTTTGGTCTGCGCCGAGCCACCCACACGCGATACCGACAGACCCGCGTTGATCGCCGGACGTACCCCAGAGTTGAAGAGGTTGGTCTCGAGGAAGATCTGACCGTCGGTGATCGAGATCACGTTGGTCGGAACGAACGCGGAGACGTCGCCACCCTGGGTCTCGATGATCGGCAGCGCGGTCAGCGAGCCGGTCTTGCCCTTGACCTCACCGTTGGTGAGCTTCTCGACATGATCGACGTTGATACGCGCGGCACGTTCGAGCAGGCGCGAGTGAAGATAAAAGACGTCACCCGGATAGGCTTCGCGGCCCGGCGGACGACGCAGCAGCAGCGAGACCTGACGATAGGCCACGGCCTGCTTGGAGAGATCGTCGTAGACGATGAGGGCGTCTTCGCCACGGTCGCGGAAATACTCGCCCATGGTGCAGCCAGAATACGCCGCCAGGAACTGCATCGGCGCCGGGTCAGCCGCGCCGGCGGCGACGACGATGGTGTGTTCCATGGCACCGTGCTCTTCGAGCTTGCGCACCACGTTGGCAATGGTCGACTGCTTCTGGCCGATGGCGACGTAGACGCACGTCACCCCTTTGCCTTTCTGGTTGATGATGGTGTCGATGGCGATCGCCGACTTACCGATCTGACGGTCACCAATGATCAGCTCACGCTGACCGCGACCGATCGGCACCATGGCATCGATGGACTTGAGACCTGTCTGGATCGGCTCGTCGACCGACTGACGAGTGATGACGCCCGGCGCGACCTTTTCCACCGCGTCGGTCATCTTGGTTTCGAGCTCGCCCTTGCCATCGATGGGGTTACCCAGCGCATCGACCACACGGCCGGTCAGTTCCGGGCCCACCGGCACCTCGAGAATGCGACCGGTACACTGCGCGGTCATACCTTCTTCGAGTTGTAGATAGTCACCCAGAACCACGGCACCCACGCTGTCGCGCTCGAGGTTGAGCACCATGCCGAAGATGCTGCCGGGAAATTCGATCATTTCGCCGAACATCGCGTCGGCGAGACCATGGATCTTCACGATACCGTCGGAAACGCTGACCACGGTACCTTCGTTGCGGGCTTCGGATGCGACATCCAGCTTTTCGATACGCTGTTTGATGATGTCGCTGATCTCGGAAGGATTCAGTTGCTGCATGCCATGTCCCTCGAACTCAAGCGGAAAGTGCGTCGCGTAGACGGTTCAATCGACCGCGTACCGAACCGTCGATGACGGTGTCGCCGGCACGCAGGACCACGCCGCCCATCAGCGCACGATCCACCTGAGTGGTAATGGAGATTTCGCGGTTGAGACGCTTCTTCAGCGCAGTCGCGAGCTTGTCCTGCTGTGCGGCATCCAGATCGAAGGCGGAGACGATGGTCACGTCCACCCGCTTTTCTTCTCGAGCGCGCAGTGCATCGAACTGCTCGGCGATCGCCGTGAGGGCGGCGAGCCGCCCTTGTGAGCCAACGCTACGGAGGAAGTTGCGAAGCGACTCGTCGAGTTCGCCGCAGACGTCGAGCAAGAACTCCGTCTTCTGCCCCTGGGACAGTTTCGGGTTGCCCACGACCTTAGCCTTGAACGCGGCGTCAGACACTACTTGTGCTGCCGACGCCAACTGTCCGGACCAAGCTTCAAGCGCCTTGTGGTCACGCGCATACTCGAACGCCGCCTTGGCGTACGGACGAGCTACGGTAGACGTTTCAGCCATGCCTCACCTCCTCAGAGCTCGGCCGCGAGCTTGTCGACCAGCTCACGATGCCTGGCTTCATCAATGGAGGAGTCGAGGATACGCTCGGCCCCCTGGATGGCGAGTGTCGCCACCTGGGCCCGCAACTCTTCCTTCGCGCGCTGGGTCTCCTGCTCGATCTCGCCGCGAGCGCTTTCGATCATGCGCTCTCCTTCGAGACGGGCATTGTCACGCGCTTCCTCGATCATCTGGTTAGCCCTTTTATGGGCTTGTTCGATGATCTGGGCCGCCTGCTCCTTGCTTTCCTTGAGCTGCTCGGCTGCTTGCTCCTCGGCCAGCTCAAGATCGCGAGTCGCACGGCTGGCCGCATCCAGGCCATCAGCGATCTTCTTCTGCCGTTCCTGCAACGCCTGCATGACCGGTGGCCATACATACTTCATGCAGAACCAGACGAAAACCGCGAAGGCTATGGCCTGACCGATCAGGGTTAGGTTCAGATTCACGCCAGCACCTCTCGCATCACATGTTGGGGGTTAAAGCCACCGTGGCCCTCGGGCCGCATGGTGGTGTTACCCGACAAACGGATTGGCGAAGGTGAAGAACAACGCGATGCCCACACCGATCATGGTCACGGCGTCGAGCAGACCGGCGACGATGAACATCTTCACCTGCAATTGCGGGATCATTTCCGGCTGGCGCGCGGCACCTTCGAGGAACTTGCCGCCGAGAATGCCGAAGCCGATGGCGGTGCCCAATGCACCCAGACCGATCAGCAGAGAGACGGCGATGGCGGTCATGCCCAGAACTTGTGCTTCCATGATTGACTCCAGTTTATTTCAAGGTTTAAGGGGTTGGGGTTGAGAAAACCGGTTAATGCTTTTCCGTCGCCATGCTCAGGTAGACGATCGTCAGCATCATGAAGATGAACGCCTGCAGCGTGATGATCAGAATATGGAAGGTCGCCCATGCGAAATGCAGAGGCAACTGCCACAAGCCGACCATGGCAATCAGGATGAAGATCAGTTCGCCCGCATAGAGGTTGCCGAACAGACGCAGCGCCAGCGACACAGGCTTGGCCAGCAGCGTCACCGCTTCCAGCAGGAAGTTGACGGGAATCAGCAAGGCTTGGACGAACGGATTGGAGGCGTTGAAAGGATGCAGGGTCAGCTCGGCCACGAAGCCGGAGAGGCCCTTGCTGCGGATGCTGTAGAAGATGATCAGGACGAAGACCGACAGTGACATACCCAACGTGGCGTTGATGTCGGTGGTCGGCACGACCTTGAAGTAGACATTATTGGGATCAGCACCGAACATGGCGCCAATCTTCTGTGCCAGCATCGGCAGGAAGTCCACGGGCACCAGATCCATGAGGTTCATCAAGAATATCCAGCAAAAGATCGTCAGCGACAGCGGCGCGATCAGCTTGCTCTTGCCGTGGAACGTCTCGCGCACCGAGTTATCGACGAACTCGACCATCATCTCGACGAAATTTTGCAAACCGCTCGGCACACCGGTGGTCGCGGTCTTGGCGGCCATTCGGAACACCCACAGGAACAGGATACCCAAGCCGATCGACCACGCCATGGTGTCGACATGAATCGCCCAGAAGCCCATCTCGGTGGCTTGTTCTGCACTAGTGGCGAACGACCAGCCATTTTCCGGATGCAGACCGAAGGTCAGGTTCTGCAGGTGGTGCTGGATGTACGCCGTGGTCGTTAGATTGTCGCCTGTTGCCATTGAGTAAGCCTCGAGTTCAAGTGCGCGACGGTCGATGCAACAGCCAGGGTCCCAGCCAGTGCACCAACTGCGTCACCACATAAGCGCCAAAGAAGAAAGCGGGGTTTGAGGGAGGCACGGCCACGAATACCACGATGAACAATGCCGCCGTCAAACCGAACTTACCGGCCTCGGCTCGATAGAAACTCTTGACGATGTTACGTGCCTGTAATGCTCCTCGATGGCGAAAGGTCAACCAGGCGAAAAGAACGCTGGGCAACCAAGCCACTCCCCCCCCGAGCAATGTCGAGAGTGCCGCACCGAGCGAATGCCCGATGAATGCGAGCACCGCCATCCCCAACGCAACCATCAACTGCAACATCAGAAGGGGAAATATTCGTGGGCCTTTGAGCCTGGCCGGTGCCGCTTTATGCATGGCGTCGGTCTCGCCGTCCTGTTCTTTACTGGCGTCATCGCCCAGACAAATCTCGGCGGATTATAGGGGAGGGCCCGATACCCTTCAACCGAGCATGCAGCGATTTAGCGCGATCTGGCTGACCTTTACCACTAAAGGGGCACGAAAAGACGACAAATAACGTTAACGCGCTAAACGTTGACTGCGGCATTTTGTCACACTAACCACGACTCGCGCGACGGCATCCCGTCATTGAATATGTCCCAGAATGCCGTCCAGTTCGTCGAGACTGGTGTAGCGAATGGTGACGCGCCCCTTGCCGGAGGCCCCATGCTGGATCTTGACCGGTGCCCCCAACAATTCGGCGAGACGCGTTTCGAGCCGTGCCACATCGGTATTGTCCGATGCGCGCGGTGTGGACTTGGCGGTCTCCTTGCCGCTGGCGTTTTGCTTGGCCAACGCCTCGGTCTGACGCACGGTCAGATCGCGTTCGACGACCTCGCGCGCGATACTACGCTGGCGCCCAGCAGGCAGGGTCAACAAGGCACGTGCATGCCCCATGTCCAGGTCGCCGCGTTCGAGCAACGTCTGCACTTCCTCGTCGAGGCTCAACAAGCGCAACAGGTTCGCCACTTGCGCGCGCGATTTGCCCACCGCATCCGCAACCTGCTGTTGGGTCAACTCGAAATCATCGAGCAGCCGCTTCAGCGCTGAAGCTTCCTCTACCGGGTTAAGATTTTCGCGCTGAATGTTCTCGATAAGCGCCAAAGCGAGGGCGGCCTCGTCGCTGACCTCACGCACCACGGCGGGGATGACATCGAGCTCTGCGAGCTGCGCCGCCCGCCAGCGCCGTTCGCCGGCGATAATCTCATAGCGAGACTCGCCCATGGGGCGCACCACGATGGGCTGCATGACGCCCTGAGCACGAATCGAATCGGCCAGTTCCTCGAGCGACTCGGGCTGAATATCACGCCGTGGCTGATACTTGCCCCGGCTCAGTTGTCCCAGCGGCAAGCGCATCAAGCGCTCCTGCTCCTCGCTGGCAGCCGGGGCCTGAGCGGGTTCCAGCACGACGTCACCGACGATGGCCTCATCGCCGAGCGTGTCGCGTTGACGCGCGCCTGCACCGATCAAGGCATCCAGGCCGCGTCCCAGTGCGCGTTTGCGCGTCATAAGTCTTCCCTCGATTCGTCTCCCACTCGCCAGGGGCGCATCATAGCGCCAGGCGACGGATCAGTTCCTTGGCCAACACCCGATGGGCCTGGCTCCCCCGCGACAGGCGCGCATACTTGGTTACCGGTACGCCGTGACTGGGTGCCTCGGCGACGCGCACGTTGCGCGGAATGGTTGTCTTGAGCAGGGTGTCACCGAAATATTGGCTCAACTGTTTGCTGACATCGCGCGTCAGGCTGTTGCGCGCGTCGTACATGGTGCGCACGATGCCGTAAACGTTCAGCTCGGGGTTCACGCTGGCCTGGATCTGCTCAACGGTATCCAGAAGCGCCGAGAGTCCTTCCAGCGCGTAGAATTCGCACTGCAGGGGAATCAACACTCCGTCCGCGGCGGTCAAGGCGTTAACGGTCAGCATGTTGAGCGAAGGCGGACAATCGATGATCACCACGTCGTAGCTCTCGGCCACGCTTTCCAGGGCATCGCCCAGACAGCGTTCACGTCCATCGCGATCAAGGAGATCGACTTCGGCGGCGGTCAAATCACCATTGCCAGGCAGTAGAGCATAGCCGGCGTCGGGGCAATCGAGAATCACCTCGCTGGCACGGCGCCCGTCGAGCAACACCTCGAGCACACTGCCCTCGAGTTCGTGCTTGTCGACGCCGCTGCCCATGGTGGCGTGGCCCTGGGGATCGAGGTCGACCAACAGAACCCGCCTGTCCAGCGCCGCAAGGCAGGCCGCGAGATTGACCGCAGTGGTGGTCTTGCCAACGCCACCCTTCTGGTTGGTCAAAGCGATTATCTTGGTCACGATCGACTCCCATTATCGACAACGCCCGAAAACGGCAGCGCTGGTGGCATTCAACTACGTCGCAGGCGCACGAGCATACGTTGCGCCTCATCGCCCGGCACCGCCAGCCGGCGGTTTTCGACGAGCGTCACCTCGCTCGGCAAGGCGGCAAGCTCCGTGTCCACATCACGGCCCTTCATCGCCAACCATTCGCCATCCTCGGCCAACAAAGGGCCCGTCAACGTGAGGAAGGTCGCCAGATCAGCAAAGGCCCGCGACACGATCTGGTCGAAACCACCATGCTCGAAGGTTTCGACTCGCGCTTGTACCGGCGTGACGTTATCCAGCCCCAACTCTAGAACGGCTTGGCGTTGAAAGCGTACTTTCTTGCCATTGCCATCGAGCAGGGTCACCGCCAGGCGAGGATCGAGTATCGCCAATACCAGGCCAGGCAATCCGGCGCCCGCGCCGACATCGAGCAACGTCGGGCCGCGCACGACGGCCGCGACACTGGCGCTATCGAGCAAATGGCGGGTGACCATCTGCTCAGGATCGCGTACCGCGGTGAGGTTATAGGCGCGGTTCCACTTGTGCAACAACGCGAGCAACGCCAACAGGCGCTCACGGGCAATAGCATCGACGTCGACCCCGAGCGCGGCAAGGCCGCTATCGAGACGTGTTTCACAAGCTGGTGTCATGCGTTGGCCGCCTGGAGGGACTGCTCATCGATCAGGCGACGCTTCTTGAGATGCACCAGCAGCAGCGACACGGCCGCCGGGGTGACCCCAGAGATACGTCCTGCCTGCGCTAGCGTCTCAGGCCGCGCGGCTTCGAGCTTCTGACGGATCTCGTGGGATAGGCCATCGATGCGTGCGTAGTCCAGATCCTCGGGCAGACGCAGTGTCTCATGGCGACGCAGACGATCGATCTCGTCTTGCTGGCGCGCAATGTATCCGTGGTACTTGGCCTGGATCTGAACCTGGTCGGCAACGCTGGGATCGAGCGCGGGGGCATCGTCGTCGAGGTCGGCATGCGTCAGTTCGGGGCGTTTGAGCAGATCCGCCAGGCGATATTCACGCGCCAGGGGCTTGTCGAGCTTGCCTGACAGGCGCTTGGCCAGCTCGCTGTTCGGCTGCACCCAGGTGTCCCGCAAGCGTTCGGATTCTCGGGCGATGGCCTCGCGCTTGGTGGAAAAACGCTGCCAGCGCTCGTCATCGACGAGTCCCAGTTTCCGCCCGATCTCGGTGAGGCGCAAGTCGGCATTGTCCTCGCGCAGCAACAGGCGATGCTCGGCTCGCGAGGTGAACATGCGATACGGCTCCTGGGTACCCATGGTGATCAGATCATCGACCAGCACCCCGAGATAGGCCTCGTCGCGGCGCGGTGACCAGGCATCCTGTCCCTGGGCGTGACGTGCGGCGTTGAGTCCGGCCAGCAAGCCTTGGGCGGCAGCTTCCTCGTAGCCGGTGGTGCCGTTGATCTGACCGGCGAAAAACAGGTTGTGGATAAATTTGGTTTCCAGCGAGTGACGCAGATCGCGCGGATCGAAGAAATCATACTCGATGGCATAACCGGGACGCGTGATGTGCGCGTTCTCGAAACCCTTGATCGAACGTACCACTTGGAACTGCACGTCGAAGGGCAGCGAGGTCGAAATCCCGTTGGGATAGAGCTCGTGGGTATCGAGGCCTTCGGGCTCGACGAAGATCTGGTGACTCGACTTGTCCGCGAAGCGGTTCACCTTATCTTCGATGGACGGGCAATAGCGCGGTCCGACCCCCCCGATGACGCCGGAATACATCGGCGAGCGATCGAGGTTGGCGTGAATGATCTCATGGGTACGGGCGTTGGTATGCGCGATATGGCAGTTCATCTGACGCGGATGCTGCTCCCGGTTACCGAGATATGACATCACCGGGGTCGGCGTATCCCCCGGTTGGGTCTCGAGTACCGAGAAATCCACGCTTTTGGCGTCCAGGCGCGGCGGTGTACCGGTCTTGAGACGGTCGACGTTGAACGGCAAAGCACGCAGGCGTTGTGCCAGGGCGTTGGAGGACGGATCCCCGGCACGCCCGCCGGAGTGATTGTCCAATCCGATGTGGATAACACCGCCGAGGAAGGTCCCGGTACACAGCACCACACTTTCGCCATAGACCCGGATACCCGTCTGCGTGACAACGCCGCGCACCGTGTCGCCGTCGACGATCAGGTCGTCGGCGGCCTGTTGGAAGAGCGTCAGATGCGATTGGTTTTCCAGTTGGCTGCGAATTGCAGCCTTGTAACGGACGCGATCGGCCTGGGCCCGTGTGGCACGCACAGCGGGACCTTTGCGGGCATTGAGTACACGGAACTGAATGCCACCGAGATCGGTGGCATGCGCCATGGCGCCGCCTAAGGCATCGATTTCCTTGACCAGATGGCTCTTGCCGATCCCGCCGATGGCGGGATTGCAGGACATCTGGCCGAGCGTCTCGATGTTATGCGTCAGCAATAGCGTCTGACAGCCCATGCGAGCGGCAGCCAATGCGGCTTCGGTCCCCGCATGGCCCCCGCCGATGACGATGACATCAAAGCGGTCTGGGTAATCCACGTTACACCTCGAATCGCAGCGTATGGCTGCGGTCGTGCATGTCGGCAAGTCTCATCGTCAGGCGATGAAGCTTGGTAAATAGCCGGACAGTATAAACCCCTTGTGAGTAACCGTCAGGGTTTTCCACACATGGATTGCCAGTGGGATGGATCGCCATCGGGGTCTCTTATTAATAACAATATAGAATTTAAAAGAAGTTCTGTTGTTGTTGTTATTACTGGTCTCGGCAAAATCTGGGGATAAGTGGAAAAAACCGAGTATTGATGGATTGTTACGCTGTTCATCCCTGATCGGAAAAAACGCAAATAGCCTGCGTGGGAGCGGGGGATGGCCTGTGGATGGAAGGGGGGCTTATCCACATGGCAGATCGTGCACCACTTGTCCCCAGCCCCATACCAGGGCCCCGCCCATAGTGGTCAACATTTGTCGGCGTTGCCTCTTAGCCCCTGCATGACGGGGCTGGTGGCGAGAATGAGGGGGTTGTGGCATCAATGTTATGCACAGGCAAAAAATCGCCCTGTGAAGACAGAAAGGAAGCGCGGCGACCCTGGGGGGTCGCCGCGTGATAGTGAGGTGGGAGTGCTACCTGGGCGCTGGGAACGTGAGTATTGAATACTCTGGTACGAGAGAACCTTAGTGCTTGAGAACGCGGGAGAGGAAGGACTGGGTACGTTCATTTTGAGGGTGGTCGAAGACTTCTTGTGGCGTACCTTGTTCGACGATACGGCCGCCGTGCACGAAGATGACGCGGTCGGCGACCTCGCGTGCGAAGCCCATCTCGTGGGTCACGATCATCATCGTCATGCCTTCGTTGGCCAGTTCGCGCATGGCGTCGAGCACTTCGCCGATCATTTCCGGGTCAAGGGCCGAGGTGGGCTCGTCGAACAGCATCAGGCGCGGTTCCATGGCCAGTGCGCGTGCCAGGGCGACACGCTGTTGCTGGCCGCCGGAGAGTTGGCTGGGATACTTGTCGGCTTGATCGCTGATACCCACGCGTTCGAGCAGTCGATCGGCGATTTCCCGAGCCTTGGCGCTGTCGAGTCCGCGTACCTTCTCGGGGGCCAGGGTCACGTTGGCATGCACCGACAAGTGGGGAAACAAATTGAATTGCTGGAAAACCATGCCAACTTCAGTGCGGATGGTCTGCAACGATTTCCCGCCCTTGCCGTACGGTGTGAGCTCGTTGCCATCGACCACGATGCGACCCGACTGGAACTCCTCGAGGCCATTGACGCAGCGGATGAGCGTCGATTTGCCGGAGCCGCTGGCACCGACGATGACGACCACCTCGCCGGTGGTTATCTCGAGATCGATATCCTGCATCACGTGCAGGCTACCGAAATATTTGTTGACCTTCTCCATATGGACGATGGACTGAGCCGTTGCCGGGGACGTCTCATGTTGGGTGTTGTCATTCATGGCATTGGCTCCTCATTGACCGACCAGACCACGGCGCTCGACCATGCGCAGGGCTAAAGAAAGACTCAGAGTGATCACCAGATAGAGCATGGCAACCATGAAATAGACCTCGAGCGCGGTGAAGGTGGTGGCGATATAGATTTGTCCTTGACGAACCAATTCACCCACGCCAATCACCGAGAACAACGAGGTATCCTTGATGCTGACGATGCCTTGATTGCCAAGTGCGGGAATCATGCGGCGCAAGGCTTGTGGCCAAATGATGTAGCGAAAGGTATCGACTCTCGATAATCCTAGGGACAGGCCCGCTTCGCGTTGTCCTCGGTCGATGGATTGCACACCACCGCGCACGATTTCCGAGATATAAGCCCCGGCGTTCAAGGCGATGGCTGCGATACCTGCGGTGACGGCGTCGATGGGACCGCCGATGATTTGTGGCAAGCCGTAGAATATGAACAGCACTTGGACGAGGACCGGCGTACCACGGAATATCTCGATATAAGTCACGGCGGGCCACCGCAGCAGCCTTAAAGGACTGATGCGCAACAAGCCAAAGAAAATGCCGATTAAAAAGCCGATGGCAAGCCCGCCGAACGAAATCAGCAGGGTCCAGGGGATGCCTTCGAGCAAGTAGGGTATGGAGGCGATTGCCGCCTGCCAATCGAACTGGAAAGTGACGTCCACGTCGGAATCTCCGGCGTGGCTCGCCAGCGCCCGGCGAGCCACGTGTCAATGTGAAGAACGCAATAGGGCCGGGCGCGCTATGGCTACCCGGCCCCGACATGTGGCAAAGAGCGATTACTGGCTATCGGGCATTTCACCGAACCACTTCTTGTAGATTTCGGCGTAAGTACCATCTTTCTTCATTGAGGCGAGCGCCTTGTTGGCGGGCTCGACCCACTGACTTCCATCAGTAAAGGCGATGCCGTATTGCTGCCCTTCATAGAGCGGCCCGACGACCTTGGCTTTGCCTTCCCCCTTGGTCTTGGCGAAGTAACCGACGTTGGGCGCGTCGTAGAACACCGCATCGACACTGCCTCCCATCAACGCCAAGTACATGTCAGCGCTGCCAGGATAGGGCTTGATCTCGGCACTGTCGCCGAGGTTTTTCTGGAGATAGTCGTAGCTGGTCGAACCGATCTTGGTACCGATGCGCTTGCCTTCGAGGTCGCTTAGCTCATCGATGCTTTCGTTACCGGCGGGTACCAAGATACGCAGGCCACTATCGTAGTAGGGGTTGCTGAAATCGACGACTTTCTCGCGCTCATCGGTGATGGTGATGCCGGCGATAGCCAGGTCGGCATTGCCGGTCTGCACGGCCGGGATGATGCCATTGAAATCCATCGTCCGCAGATTGAGGTCGAAGCCGGCGCGGTCGGAGATTTCGCGCAAGATATCCATATCGAAACCGACCATCTTACCGGTTTCCTTGTCCATCATCTCGAACGGGACGAAACTCGGATCGGTGACGGCGCTCAAGGTTTCGGCCTGGGTAACGGCAGATGCGCCAAGGCCTAATGTCAGTGCAGAAGCCAGCGAGAGAGATTTTAGAAGTGATTGGTTCATAGCGTTCCCCGGTTGGTGTTGTTGATGGGACCGACTCTACATTGACGAGTCCTGCGGGGGGCGTCAAGTGACGGCGAGGGAACGTGAACGGAGAGAGGGGCATCCGCGTAGCGGACGCCCGAGGCGCTGCATGACCGCTTAGACGGCGAACGAGGCACCGCAGCCGCAGGTGGACGTGGCGTTGGGATTCTTGATGATGAAGCGTGCCCCGGCGAGGCCTTCCTCGAAATCCACCGTGGAGCCGACCAGGTATTGATACGAGAGTGCGTCAATGATCATCGACGCGCCGCCATGTTCGATGACGGTATCCTCGTCGCCGACATTCTCGGCGAAATCGAAGCCGTATTGGAAGCCAGAGCAACCTCCGCCGGTGACGTAGACACGCAGTTTGAGCCCCGGTTTGCCTTCTTCCTCGACCAGGACGCCCAGACGCTGGGCGGCGGCATCGGTCAAGAACATGGGCGCCGGGACGAACGATTCAGCCCCGCTCATGGGTGGCCCTCCTTAATCCATCGTGTGGCATATAGCTTCCCATTATCGTTAAAACCAAGCAAAACGGTCAACTTTGTATTGGCCTGGGGCGCTGACTACCACCCTTCACTAAGGTGTATGATAAAGCAAGTGCCGCGTCAGATCGCCGTGGTGACGCCGGGGCGTGACCCTATACCGCCCGTCATGTCCCCGGTGGAGGCCATTCGTTCATGGGGAGATATGGTGTGCCTTTGCGTCGGTTTCGACCACCGCTCAAGTGGCTCAGTATGGAAGTTTTTCGTCGTCGCTTGGCGAGTGTCGATGCCTTGCCGCAGTTATGTGTGCTGGGCGTCCTCTCGGGGCTTCTGACAGGCGGTTTGATGGTGGTGTTTCGCGGTGCGCTGGAACTCGGGGCGTTGGCCTTCATGCCGGGTGGCGACCCCGAAGCCTTCGAGCAACTCGCAGTACCGCTCCGCGTGGTATTACCGTTGATCGCTGTGGCGCTGATCGGCTTGTGGCTGTGGCGCATGCCGATGGGTGCCGGCAAGATCGGCATCGGGCACGTCATCGAACGCTTGACCTATCATCAGGGCAAGATGCCGCTACGCAACTGGATCACCCAATGGTGGGTAGGGCTGGTGGCCCTGCTGGGTGGGCTTTCCGCAGGGCGCGAGGGGCCTGCCATTCACCTCGGCGCGGCGGCGTCGAGCTGGATCGGCCAGACCATGCGGTTGCCGCACAACAGCTTGCGCGTGTTGGTGGGGTGCGGCACCGCAGCGGGTATCGCCGCGTCGTTCAATACGCCGATCGCCGGCGTCATCTTCGCCATGGAAGTGGTGATGATGGAATACACCATCATCGGCTTCATGCCGGTCATCCTGGCCTCGACCACCGGTGCGGTGGTCTCGCAACTGGTCTACGGTTCCCAGCCCGCCTTCTCGGTGCCCAGCGTGCAGTTGGCTTCGTTGTTCGACCTGCCCTGGATCGTGGTCACGGCCGTGTTGATCGGACTGGTGGCCGGCGGCTTCGTGCGCCTGGCAAGGCCCGCGACATGGCAAACGCGTCTGCCCGTATGGGGTCGATTCCTGGCGGTGGGCGGCGCGGTGGCGGCACTGGCTTGGTGGTATCCCCAGGTCCAGGGCATGGGCTACGACTCGCTGGAAGACATGCTCGTCGGTCAGCCGGCGCTGGATGTGCTGATCGCCTTGGCGCTTGGCAAGCTGGCGCTGACGGCTCTGGCCATCGCCTTCGGGGTGCCGGTGAGTATCATCGGGCCGATCCTGGTGGCGGGGGCGGCCATGGGCTCGTTGTGCGGACTGTTGTGGGCCACGCTGCTACCGGGGCTGGCTTCTTCGCCGGTGGTGTTCTCGCTATTGGGCATGGCTGCCATGATGGGCGCCGTCCTGCAGGCACCCTTGGCGGCGTTGATGGCACTTCTGGAGTTGACGCACAATTCGAGCATTCTGCTACCTGGCATGCTGGCAGTAGTCATCGCGGTGCTGGTGGAGCGTCAGGGCTATCACTGCTCGGGCTTTTTCATCTCCACGCTCGATAGTCAGGGTCTGCATCCCTTGCAGCGCCCGTTGATGCAAGCCTTGTCACGGGTCGCGGTGCCCGCCGTCATGGAACGTAGCGTGGCGCGGGCGCCGCGCGTGTTATCGCGGGCCCAGGCTCAGGAGCTGCTGGCCGGCAAACCCACCTGGTTGGTGGTCTCGCGCGAGGACGACAAGCCTCCGGTGGGGCTCAAGGCGGCCGGGCTGGCACGGCTCATGCTCGACGAAAACTGGCAGGATGAGGCCCGCTTCGATTTGCTGGAAATTCCCGGGCAGCGTGTCGATCTGGCGCCCATCTCCTTGCAGGCAACGCTCTCGGAAGCCTTCGAGCAACTCAACAAGTATGGCGTCGATGCGCTCTACGTCGAACACACCACGGCGCCGCTGATCCGCAAGATTTCGGGTATCATCACCCGCGACGCCATCGAGAACTACTACCGTAATAAATGAACCCGGTAAGGCTCCGAGGCATTTTTCAGCAAGAACGCAGGCACTAGCATTAAGGAATCGCCATGCATCAATTAATCTTATCGCTGCATCTGGTTGCCGTCATGACCTGGTTCGCGGCGCTTTTCTTTCTCCCCCGATTGTTCGTCTATCATGCCCAGGCGCGCGATCATGGCGATGACCAGGCGATAGGCTACTTTCAGCTCATGGAACGGCGTCTCTACAAGGGCATCATGCTGCCGGCGATGATCGCGGTGATCGTTTTTGGCGGGCTGCTGATCTATCTGGTGCCGAGTGTCATGAGTAATGGCTCGTTTCATTTCAAGCTACTGCTGGTAGCGTTATTGATCGGTTACCATCATGTGTGTCTGGCCTATCTCAAGCGATTCGCGGCCTCGCAGTGTCATAAGAGCGCGGCATTCTTCAAGGCTTTCAATGGCATTCCCATTGTGCTGTTGCTGGCTATCGTCCTGCTCGTCATGTTCCAGCCGTTTTGATGGCGACGCCAAGATTACCGGCGGTGCTGGTGCTTGCTGGACACGACCCCACTGGCGGAGCAGGGTTGATCGCCGATGCTGAAGCCATTCGCGCCTGTGGTGGCTGGCCTTTGACCGTGGCCACGGCGCTGACGGTGCAGACCACGCGTGACGTGCAGCGCGTCATGCCGTGTTCGCGCGAGAGCATTGAAAGCGCCTGCGAGGCCTTGTTCACGGATATCGAGATCAGCGCCATCAAGGTGGGGCTGATCGCCGATCGTGAGTCTCTGGAGGCGGTCATCGCCGTGGTGCGTGCACATCCCCATTTGCCGCTGGTCGTTGACCCAGTGATGCGTGCCGGAGGCGGCAGCACGTTGGTGCCCGATGGCAACGTATCGCTGTTCCGCGAATGCCTGTTGCCGCTGGTGGATATCCTGACCCCCAATCGCCACGAACTAGCATGTCTGAGCGCGGTTTCCGGAAGCGAGGTGGACCGGGTGGTGGAGCTGATGTCGCTGGGTGCGCAAGCTATTCTGGTCACCGGAGCCGATGCCTGGGATGGCACAGCGTCGGCGTACGACGAAGTTGTCCACACCCTGCATACCCCCGATAATAGTCGCCAATGGCGCTGGCCGCGCTTGGCGGGCGATTATCATGGCTCGGGATGTACCTTGGCGGCCTCGCTTGCCGCGCGCCTGGCGTGCGATGAATCCTTGATCGAGGCCTGCAGCCAGGCCCAGCGAGTGGCGTGGGACAGCCTGGTGCATGCGCAACGTCCCGGGCGCGGCCAGGCATTACCCGACCGCCTGTGGCGATTGCCGCCCTTCGAGAGCGAGGTCACATGAGGCCAGACTGGACGCGCGGCATTTACGCCATTACCGATGCGACGCTGCTGCCGGATGATGAACGCCTGTTCGCGGCTTGCGAGCGCGCCTTGAGCGCTGCCCCGGCGTTGCTGCAGTACCGTGACAAGTCGGCGGATGCCGACAAGCGTTGGCGTCAGGCCGCGACCTTGGCCGGGTATTGCCACGACGCCGGGGTCCCGCTGATCGTCAACGACGATATCACCCTGGCGGTGCGGCTGGGCGCGCGTTTCGGCACCACTATCGGGGTGCATCTGGGGCAGGAGGATGGCGCGTTGGGTGCCGCGCGCGAGGCTCTGGGACCGGCGGCTATCATCGGCGCGACCTGCCATGCACGCTTGGATCTTGCCGAGCGCGCGGCGGCCGAGGGCGCCAGTTATCTGGCTTTCGGGCGTTTCTTCGCCTCGCGCACCAAACCCGAGGCACCACCGGCGCCCTTGACGCTGCTCGACGATGCAGCGCGTTTCGGCCTGCCGCGTGTGGCGATCGGAGGGCTCGACGTCCACACTATGCGTTTAGCCCGCGAGGCCGGTGCGGAGCTGCTGGCCACGGTGCATGCGGTCTTCGGCGCCGACGACCCCGCCATCGCTATCTGCAGATTAAAAGCGAGTCTCGGTGACACGCTACAAAACTGAATTATCCACAGGTTCGAGCGGAGAGTTGTTCGACCTGTCCAGAGAGTTATCCACATTTCTAGTCAGACACAGCCAGAGGAAGTCATGACCACGTCCGCACAACTCTTCGAGCAGGCTTGCCGTCACATCCCCGGCGGTGTGAACTCACCCGTGCGCGCCTTCAAGGGGATGGAGCGTGCACCGGTATTCGTGGAACGCGCCCAGGGTGCCTATCTCTACGATGTCGAAGGTCAGCGCTACATCGATTATGTCGGTTCCTGGGGGCCGTTGATCACCGGCCACGCCGACCCCGACGTGCTGGGCGCAGTGCGTGCGCGACTCGACGATGGGTTGTCCTTCGGCACCCCGACCGCCATCGAAACGCGCATGGCGGAGCTGATTTGCGAGATCATGCCGTCCATCGACATGGTGCGCATGGTCAACTCGGGCACCGAGGCCACCATGTCGGCGATTCGTCTGGCGCGTGGTTATACCGGGCGCGACAAGATCGTCAAGTTCGAAGGCAATTATCACGGCCATTCCGACTCGTTGTTGGTCAAGGCTGGTTCCGGGGCCCTGACGCATGGCGAACCCAGCTCGCCCGGCGTGCCGGCGTCCCTTGCCGAGCATACCGTGACGTTGCCCTATAACGATCTCGAGGCGGTGCGCGACTGCTTCGCGCGTCTGGGGGATGAGATCGCCGGCATCATCGTCGAACCGGTGGCGGGCAACATGAACTGCATCCCGCCGCAGCCCGATTTCCTCAAGGGCCTGCGCGAGGTGTGCGATGCCCATGGCAGCGTGCTGATATTCGATGAGGTGATGACGGGCTTTCGTGTCGCGCTGGGCGGTGCCCAGGCACACTTCGGCGTGACCCCGGACCTGACGTGCCTGGGCAAGATCGTCGGCGGAGGCATGCCGGTCGGCGCCTTCGGCGGAGCACGCGAACTCATGGAGCAGATTTCGCCTTTAGGGCCGATCTATCAGGCGGGCACGCTGGCCGGCAATCCGTTGGCCATGGCGGCAGGGATCGCGCTGCTCGAAAAAATCCGCGAACCGGGCTTCCATGACGCGCTCGGCGAACGCGTAGCGACGCTGTGCGATGGCCTGGAAGCCCGCGCGGAGGCGGCCGGCGTGGATTTGATCACCCAGCGTGCGGGCGGCATGTTCGGGGTCTTCTTCACCGCCCAGCAGCGTGTCGACAACTTCGCTCAGGCCACGGCCTGCGATGCCGATATCTTCCGGCGCTTCTTCCTGGGCATGCTCGAGGAGGGTGTGTATCTAGCGCCTTCGCCGTTCGAGGCAGGCTTCATGTCGAGCGCACACACGCCCGATGATATCCAGACCACCCTGGACGCTGCCGAACGGGTACTGACGACACTGGGGAAGGCCTGACGCGGCGGGTGAACGATGCAATGCAACGACAGGATGCGGGAGAACGCTCAGTGAGCCAGGTATTGATCGAGGCATTGCGCCAAGGCAAGGCATTCGGACACTCGGTCGGCGAGATCGAGGTGTTCGAGACCCATATCTCCTGGGTCATCCTCACTGGCGAATATGCCTACAAGATCAAGAAGCCGCTGGATTTTGGCAGCTTTCTGGACTTTTCCACCCTCGAAAAGCGGCGTCGGCTCTGCGAGCAGGAAGTGCGTCTCAATCGGCGGCTTGCCCCGGCGCTGTATCTCGAGGCCGTGCCCATCAGTGGTACACCCGAGGCGCCGCGGTTGGGCGGCAGCGGCACGCCGTTCGAATATGCCGTCAAGATGCGCCAGTTCAGCAACCGTCACCTGTTCAGCACCCTGCAAGTCAGCGGCGAGCTTTCGGTGGAGTTGCTGGATGACCTCGTCGATCAGTTGGTGGCGTTTCATGAAGACGCGCCGCGTATCAGCGGCGATAGTTCGTTGGGCTCGCCGGATACCGTGCGCCGCACGCTGGACCGTGAGTTTCGCTTGATCGAAGCGCGGCTCGACGATCCCCAGGCACGTGAGCGGCTCTCGCGGCTCGAGACCTGGAGTCTGGACAGCTTCGCGCGGCTCGAACATGAGTTCGAGCGACGCTGGCGCGAGGGCTATGTGCGTGAGATCCATGGCGACATCCATCTTGGCAACGCGGTGCATTTCGAAGGCCGCGCGCTGCTCTTCGATGGACTGGAGTTCAATGCCGAACTGCGCTGGAACGATGTCGGCTGCGAGCTGGCGTTCTTGTTGATGGATCTCGAGGCGCGCGGTGAACAGGCCTTCGCCAACCATGTGCTCAACCGCTACCTGGAGCTCTCCGGCGATTACGAACTGGTGCGTTTGCTCGCCTATTACAAGTTGTATCGGGCGCTGGTGCGGGCCAAGGTGGCGATGCTGCATTACCAGCAACCGCAATTGACGTCTGACGAACGCCAGGCGGTATACGCGGAGTACCAGCACTACATCGCCTTGGCTGAGCGTTACAGCGAGTTCCGCTTCCCGTATCTGATCGTGGGCGTGGGAGTCTCCGGCAGCGGCAAGAGCCGTTTCACCGGTGAGATGGTGCAGCGGCTGGGCGGTGTGCGGGTGCGTTCCGACATCGAACGCAAGCGGCTGTATGGTTTCGAGGCCCAAGCCAGCACCGCCGACGGTGCCGATATCTATACGTCCCAGGCGACTGCACGTACCTATGAGCGCCTCGCCGAACTGGCAGGGGTCTTGCTGGAGTCAGGGCTGCCGGCCTGTGTCGATGCCACCTGCCTGACGCGCGCCCATCGCACGTTACTGTGCTTCGAGGCCGAACGTCGTGGGCTGCCGGTGCTACTGGTGAGTTTCGAAGCGGATGAAGCGACCCTGCGCGCACGCATCGAGAGGCGTGCTCAGCGCGGTGGAGATCCCTCCGAAGCGGGGCTCGAGGTACTCGAGCGCCAGCTGGCACGCTTTGAACCCTTCGCTGACGATGAATTGAGCCACCTGGTCCATCTCGATACCACGGCACCGGATGCCAATCGTACCCTGGTGTCGATGATTCAGGAGCGTATTCAGCTCAATTGAGGTGCCGTCATCGTCCTGTCGTGGCGGCGTCATGGGCCTGTCATATGCCCCTTTTATGCTCAAGGGGTGGTTAGGGTCGTCACGTTGCCGCATGGCGTGTGGGTGATGTGAGTCTCATGAGTTTGCGCCGCTCCTTCGGGAGCGGCGTTTTTTGTCGGTATCGCCGGAATCATGACGTGCGCGCCTTGCGGGGACTGCGCAGCGAGACCATGGGCGGCGCACCGAGATTCTGGCGCGCCCAGTTCATGGCCTGAATGCGGTTGTGGACCTTGATCTTGCGGAAGATATTGTAAAGATGCGACTTGACGGTATGTTCGCTGACAAAGAGTTGATCGGCGATTTCGGTGTTGGAAGCGCCGGTGCCCAGCAGGCCGATGATTTCCAGTTCGCGGTGGGTCAACCCGCATACCGGACGATATGCGTTGAGCTGTTGGCGGCGATAGAAGTCGATCAGACGTGTCATCAGGTTGCGCGACATCCACAGGTCCCCTTCGAGAAGCTTGGCAATGCCCTTGCAGATCAGCAGCAGGTTGTCCTGGCGGTAAAAGACGCCCTGTAGATGCAGACTGATCAGTAACTCCGCCGCATGCTCATCGTCACGCAGGTTGAAGGCCGCGAGGATCATTTCCGGGCTTTCGCTGGCGCGGCTGTTCCATAGATGCATGCAGTTTTCGTCGACGTGGTCGGCATCCAGCAATACCACGACCTTGCAGTCCGTGGGGGGCTCGAAGCTTTCCTGGGTGCTCAGCGCTTCGACCTGGCAATCGAGTTGCTGGCGAATATAATCGATGAATAGCTGCGACTGCGGATTGCAGTCGGTGACCATCAGAACCCTTGTGTTATCCATGCTCATGCGTTCCATTCCCGGTGTTTTGTGACGTTGTCAGTGGCATTTCCCGACTTTCTCATGACCGGTTTCATGCCGAATTGTCTTCAAGCCTTATCCGAGATGCGTACTTTGTAAATAGACAGTAACCCTTCTTATTTAAAACTTAATAGAATATAGTGCTTTTGTTTTTATTACTTTTGTTGATTTTAGAGCAACATCAACCGCTTGGATCAGGGTGGCATGAGGCGCGATGAGAACGGCGCCGTTCGGCGAAGAGAAATTTCAGTAAGCCGCTTCATTTAGGTGAGATAGCCTTTACCTTGAAAGTACGAGAAAACTAATTTTTATTTTTAAGTTATTGTTTTAAAAAACATATTTATCTGTGGCCAGAGTGGTTCCACGGTCGGCGGACTGTCCGTAGAATGAGTGGTCGAGCGATGAGGAGAACGCATGATGACGGATCGCAAGACGCTGGTGCTGGCCAGTGGCAATGCTGGCAAGTTGCGTGAATTCCAGCACCTGCTGAGTCCCTTGGGCCTCGAGGTGCGCCCGCAGCACGATTTCGCTGTGACCGACGTCGAGGAAACCGGCCTGACGTTCGTCGAGAATGCCTTGCTCAAGGCGCGTGAAGCGTCGCGAGTGAGTGGTTGTCCAGCGCTTGCTGACGATTCGGGACTGGATGTGGATGCACTGCAAGGCGCTCCGGGGATTTACTCGGCGCGTTTCGCGGGCAAACCCAAGGATGATGCTGCCAACAATCGCAAGCTCCTGGAAGCGCTCGACGCGGTGCCGGAAGGACAGCGCACGGCGCGGTTCTGGTGCGTGCTGGTGTATTTGCGCCATGCCGAGGACCCGGTGCCGCATATTGTGCAGTGCGCCTGGGAAGGAGAAATCCTGGCCCACCCGCGGGGCGAGGGCGGTTTCGGCTACGATTCACTCTTCTGGGTGCCGGAACGCGGCATGAGCGCGGCGGAGCTGCCCGCTGAGGACAAGAATCGGCTCAGCCATCGAGGCCGTGCCATGGCCGCGTTGCTCGCTCAATTGTCCGCCGACTCATGACGACCCTGCCTCCCTTGTCGCTCTATGTGCACGTGCCCTGGTGCGTGCGCAAATGTCCGTATTGCGATTTCAACTCGCATGGCGTGGGGCATGACCGAACGCTTCCCGAACGCGCCTATGTCGATGCCCTGATCGCCGATCTGGACACGGAACTGGGATTGGCCAGTGGTCGCGAGCTGGTGAGCATCTTCATCGGCGGTGGTACGCCCAGTCTGTTGAGCGGCACGGCGTATCGGCGTCTGTTGCAGGCTATACAGGCTCGCTTGCCGTTCGCCTCGGATATCGAGATTACCCTGGAAGCCAACCCCGGCACCGTGGAACACGACCGCTTCGCAGCGTATCGCGAGGCCGGCATCAACCGCCTGTCGTTGGGGGTGCAGAGTTTTCAGTCGCTCCAGCTCGAGCGTCTGGGGCGCATTCATGGCGGCGATGAAGCCGCCCAGGCGTTACACAATGCACGCGCGGCGGGGTTCGACAACATCAACCTCGATCTGATGCACGGCCTTCCCGAGCAGGGCGTGGAAGACGCCCTGGCGGATATCGAGCAGGCACTGGCATTGGCGCCCGAGCATATCTCCTGGTATCAGCTCACGCTCGAGCCCAATACCCAGTTCTACTCGCAGCCCCCGCGCTTACCTGATGAAGACGTTTTGTGCGATATCCAGGAGGCCGGGCACGCACGGCTCGAGGCCGGCGGGTACCAGCGCTATGAGATTTCCGCCTACACGCGTCCCGATCGCCAGGCACGCCACAACCTCAATTACTGGACGTTCGGCGACTATCTCGGCATCGGGGCCGGGGCGCACGGTAAGGTGAGTGCTTGGCAGCCGGATGGTAGTCTGGCCATCGAACGCCGCTGGAAGGTGCGGCAACCTGAAGCCTATCTGCGGCGTGCGCAGGACCCGCGTGGCTTCGTCGCCGGGCGTCGTGCTCTCGAGACGCAGGAGCTGCCGCTGGAGTTCTTGATGAACGCCCTGCGCCTTACCCAGGGTGTACCGCGACATTTTTGGCGCGAACGGAGCGGCCTGCCTGATACACTGCTCGACGCCCGTCTGGAGGAGGCCCAAGCCAAGGGCTTGCTACGCGATCCGGCGCAGCGCCTACAGGCATCACCTCACGGGCTGTTATTCTTGAACGACCTGCTCGCGCTGTGCGATGAGCAGTGACGAACGATTCGATAGCAGGAACGCTAGAACGTTTTTCGAAAGGCATTCACAGTAAGGAGAAAGGACGCATGCAACGCTCGATATGGATGGCGGTTCCGTTGGCCCTGGCCATTGGCGTGACGGGCTGTGCGAGCAACACTACGCAGGCTCCCGGACAGCAGAGTGATCATGGCACGACCTTGAGTGGTGCGGGTATTGGTGCCGCCGTAGGGGCGATTGCCGGGGCGCTGACCGGGGATGGCGGCAGCAGCACCCGTGACCGTGCGTTGATCGGCGCGGCTGCCGGGGCGGCCATCGGCGGTGGTGTCGGCGCCTATATGGACGCCCAGGAAAAACAGCTGCGCAAGGATCTCGAGGGGACCGGCATCGGCGTCGATCGCCAGGGCGACAACATCGTCCTCAATATGCCCAGCAGCGTAACCTTCGCGGTCGATTCCAGCGAATTGAGAGCGCCCGCGCGGCAGGCTCTCAACGATGCCACCGCCGTCATGCGCAAGTATCCCAAGACGCGCATCACCGTGGCGGGCTATACCGACAGCACCGGCAGCGCTGCCTACAATCAGCGTCTCTCTGAGCGTCGTGCGCAATCCGTTGCCGATTACCTCAATCAGGGAGGTGTCGCCGCCAGCCGTATCGATACGGTCGGTTACGGGGAAAACCAGCCGGTGGCCAGCAATGAGACCGAAAGTGGCCGTGCCCAGAATCGGCGTGTCGAAATCACCCTGACACCCGTCACCCAGTAGAGCTAAGCGACTACGGCGTCGTGCCAGGCCGGTTAGTGCCGGCCTGGCCTGCCTAAGCTCATTAGCGCCCATGACGTGGGCTCCATTCGCGCTTCACGTCGTTTCGGAACCCTCATGCTCGCCTATCAGCACGCCTACCACGCCGGTAATTTCGCCGACGTTCACAAACATCTCGCCGTGTTCGCCGTTCTTCGCCATCTATTACGTAAAGCTTCTCCCGTTACGTATGTAGATACGCATGCCGGACGCGGGCTGTATCCTCTCGATGCCCAAGAAACGCAACGCCTCAAGGAGTATCGCCACGGTGTGGCGAGTCTTTGGGCGGCGCGTGAACGCCTTGCCGACGACCCGCTGCTAGGCCCATGGTGCGAGCGTCTCGGCGCGGTGCAGGGCGCGTCCCAACTGAGCCATTATCCGGGTTCGCCCTGGTGGTTGTCGCAGGCATGTCGAGAGCAGGATCGGCTCGACCTGTACGAGCTTCATCCGGGCGAGGCGAGCCATCTGGAGGACCAGGCGTTGCCCGCTCAGGCGCGACGTCTCCATGCGGATGGGCTGGCTGGTTTACGTGGTTCCTTGCCGCCCGCGACGCCGCGCCTGTGTGTGCTCATCGACCCCAGTTACGAGCTCAAGCAGGAATATGCCGACGTCGCGACGACGTTACAGGCGGTGGCCGCCAAGGTGCGTCACGCCATCGTCTTGATCTGGTATCCGCTATTGCCCAGTGGACGCCATCACGATCTGCTTGAGGCCGTCCGGCGCAGCGGATTGCGCAAGGTCTGGCGCAGCGAGCTGCAACTATATCCGCCCGGCGATGCTACGCATGGCATGTACGGTAGCGGCATGCTGATCTTCAATCCGCCCTGGGGCGTGGATACGCAGCTCGATGACAGCCTGGCCCGCGTCGTGGGGTGCCTGGGTGGCGAAGCGACGCATTCGTCACAGTGGTGGGTACCGGAGTGAGCCTGAAAACAACCACGGCGCCAGCTGGATGCCGGCGCCGATGGGTTATCACGTGGCGGCTATAGGCCCAGCTTGCCACGCAGGGTCGAGAGATCCTCGGCAAGCACGGTCACCGGCCCGACAAAGGCGCGTCGGTCCTCGTCGCTGACCTTCTCGTAGCTGACGAAACCGGCGTCGGGATTGTTGGCTTTCAGTCGGTAGTGGGCGAGCGTGGCCTCGACGGCGGCGAAGTTTTCCTCGACCCGCTTGACGAATGCCGGGTCTTCCTCGGCGACCAGCGGCTTGAATAGCTCGAAGATCTTCTGCGAACCGTCGACATTGCCCTGAAAGTCCCACAGATCGGTGTGGCTATAGCGGTCTTCCTCACCGCTGACCTTGGTCGCGGCGACTTCTTCCATCAGTGCGGCAGCGCCCCCGACGACCTTGGCCGGCGGAAAGGTCAGACCCTGTACACGTGATTCGAGGTCGTTGACGTCCATCATCAGCCGCTTGGCGTAGGGCACGAAGCCCTGGGTGGTCTGCTCTTTGAAGAGGCCGTATTCGAGGCGATGGAAGCCAGTGAAATCGGGATCCTCGACCCCGTGTTCGTAGTCATCCTCGCGGGCGTCGATGCTGGCATCGAGATCGGCGAACAGCTCGGCGATCGGTTCGATGCGTTCGTAGTAGACCCGCGTCGGGGCGTAGAGCGCTTGGGCGCGGTCCAGATCGCCGGCCTCGATGGCCTGGGTAAACTTCTCGGTGTGGCTGACGAACTGGTCGAGATTATCGAGCACGTAAAGCTTGTACTCTGCTACCGGTTCGACCATCGCTTCGGGAGCGACGTCTGCCTGGGCCGGTGTCTGCAGCGCTATGAGCCCGAAGGCGCTGGCGGCGAAAAACAGTGAGCGAAATGACATGCGATGACTCCTTGATGGGGGATCGGGTTGTTCGTGGGGCTAGTTCGGTCATGGCTATCGGCACCTTGGTGCGCCTATCGTTGTGATCAAACATCGGTCGCGGTCGCTTCCAGTAGAGAGCGGCCAAGGAAGTCGCGGTTATCGACGGCGCCCGGCAACGTGAAGAAGTATCCGCCACCCACCGGTTTTATGTACTCCTCCAATGGCTCACCGTTGAGGCGGTTCTGAACGGTGATGAAACCGGCTTCGAGATCGGCCTGGTAGACGATGAACAACAGCCCCATGTCGAGCTGGCCGTTGGCCTCGACGCCGTTGGAATAGTTGAACGGCCGACGCAGAATACGGTGCTTCTCGAAACCTGGGGTACGCGGGTTGGCCAGCCGAATATGTGCGTCCAGCGGGGTGATCTTGCCGTCCGCGTCGTTGGCGTAGTCGGGCTTGTCGTATTCGCTACCGCCAGACAGTGGCGCGCCGCTATCCTTGCGTCGGCCGAAGATCGTCTCCTGTTCGGCCAACGGCGCGCGATCCCAGCGTTCGACGAAGTTGCGGATGAGGCGTACCACCTGGTAACTACCGCCGTGGGCCCAGTCGGGCTCTTCGGGATCGGCGCCGGTCCATACCAAGGCGTTCATCAGGGCATCGTTGTCGGTATTGGGGTTGGCGGTGCCGTCGCGAAAGCCCAGATAATTGCGCGCGCTGGGCGCGGGGGTCTCATGGTCGGGAGGCACCACCGGCACCGTACCTTCCTGTTTCCAGCGCACCATGAGCAGGCCGGGGGTGTGCTTGATGATGTCGCGCATGGCGTGAATGGTCGTATCGTGCGTGTTGGCGCAGATCTGCAACGACAGGTCGCCGTGACAACGTGTCGGCTCCAGGGCATCGTTGGGGAACCCCGTCATGCGTTGCAGATGCCTGGGTTTGGCGCCAGCCAGGCCGAAGCGCTCGTCGAACAGCGAGGCACCCAGCGAGACGGTGACGGTCAACGCGTCCGGGGCGATGGTCGGTCCGAGGATGCCGGAATCCGCCGGTGGATAGCTTGGATCGCGCTTAGGATAGCTACCGCCATGGGTAAGAAAAGCAATACGCTCGGTGAGGGTGCGTAAAAGCCGCTCGAGTCCGGCGCGGTCACGGGCCAGCACGTCGCAGACAACCACCATGCCGGTCGCCGGACGCGGGGTGAGAATGCCCTGCTGGTGACGGCCGTGAAAGGGATGGGACTGCTGGGTAGTGGTACTGACCGGTGCGCCGGTGACGTCGTGAGCACTGTTGGCATCGGTGCGCGATTCAGCCCAGGCCGAACCGCTCAGCCCGGCGGCGGCACTGGCTGCTCCTAGCCCTTGTAGAAAGCGTCGGCGATTCAGCGTGAAGGGGCAGCGTGAGGTGTGGTCGTATTGATCACTCATGTCGATAAACCGTGATGATGCCAAGAAGGACGATGATCAGCCGTTCAAGGCCAACGTGCGATCGAGCCTGTCCAGGGTGTCGGCCAGGGCTTGGGTGTCGGCAAGCAGGGCATTGCGGTCGACATCGCTGCTGTCCTTGGCTCCCGACGCGGTGTTGCTCTGCTCCGGCAAGTCCTGCTGGAGTCTGGCGAGCTGTGCCTGCAAGCCTTCCAGGGCGTCCGGCGCCTGACGCTCGAGGAGTGGCGCGAGTAGCGTGACGATCTTCTCGGTGCCTGCGGTAAGGCCTTGCAGGTCGAGCAATTGGTGTGCGTTCAGCGTCGCACTGTCGATGGCATGAGCGTACCAGGCCTTGAGTACCCGGGCGCTGCCGTTGGCCAGTTGAGCCGGAGGAATCGCTTGGTGTCTGAAGCGTTCGCCGAGTGTCCGAGCATCCTCGAGCAGTTGTGCGGCGATCGGGGTCAGGCCGTCAGTGCTCCCGACGTCGAACAAGCCTTGGGCCAGGCGGTGAAAACCGACGAATTGCGGATCCTGCTCGCGCTCGGCGAAGTAGTCGGCGCGGGCGTTGAGGCGTTCGTCGAGATCTCTGTAGAGCCCGGTGGCCATCGCCAGGCGTTGATCGATGAGCCGTGCCTCGCGGTAGGCCGCGCGTGCCGCCTCCAGATCGCCGGCGGCAATGGCCTGGTGCATGGTCTCGGTGGCATCGATCAGGCGACGGGTCTGCAGGATCAGATAGACCTTGTATTCAGCCAGCGGGGCGATGAAGGCCTGCCGCGACAAGGCGACCACCGGTGCAGCGTCGTTGGCCGTGACGTGCAATGTTCCATGAGGATTGCTCAAGAGTCCGCAGGTCATGGCGTAGTCGCCCGCCGCCAGGGTGGCGGTCAGCGGCTGGTGCAGGCCGGGGGCGATGTTCTCGCGCTCCTCGAGGACCATCACACCATCGAGAATCTCCCATTCGATGGCGCGCTGGGAGTCGTTGACGATGCTGAAGCGCGTCTTACCGGCGGGCACGCTGAGTTCACGGGGTTCGCAGCCCTGAGCGGTGACCACGAGCCGGACGTCGCCGTCATCATGATCGCGACCGTTCAGCGATAGTGCGAACAGGCCCAAGGCGGCGAGCATCAGCAGGGCCGATGCCAATACGCCGAGCTTGAGCAGCCGTGCGGAGGGAGGGGGCGATACGGACATGAGTGTCTCTCCGATCAGCGAGCGTTGGCGTGTGGGGCGGCCGACCGCGCGGTGCGCGCGGGACGCAAGAACAGCAGCAGCGTCGCCAGCAGGTAGCCGATATACACCACCGCCTCGCTCACGGTCGGGGCGGGCTGGTAGCCGAGCACGCCGGCGAAAACGGCGCCGAGCGGCGAGTCCAGCGGCAGTAGGTCGCCGAGATTGAAAAGGACCTGCTGAGCATGGTTCCAGATGCCGGCTTCATGCAGGGCACGCACCGAGCCGGCCAGGAGGCCGGCGGCCACCAGCAGGATGAAGAGTCCGGTCAATCGGAAGAAATGTGCGAGATTGAGGCGCAGGCTGCCGCGATAGAGGGCAAGGCCCACCACGAGTGCGGCGAGGATGCCCAGCAATGCGCCCAAGGGTGCGGCTTGATCGGTACTCTGCTGGAATACCGCAAGCAGGAAGAATATCGATTCCAGGCCTTCGCGAGCCACCGCGAGAAACACCATGCCGATCAATGCCAGGGTCTGACGACGACCGCTTTCGAAGGCGTCGTCGAGGGCACCGGTCAGCGAGCGGCGAACGCCACGGGCGGCGCGACGCATCCAGAACACCATCCAGGTCAACACACCCACGGCGATCAACCCGACGAGTGCCTCGAACAGCTCCTGCTGACGCTGGGGGAACTCGGCGCTGGCGAACTGCAGGCCTGCGCCGACACCCAAGGCCAGGGCGATGGCAAGGAAGATGCCGATCCAGACGGCGGGCATCCAGGCACCACGCCCGGTCTGGCGAAGATAACTGGCGATGATACCGACGATCAGGGCGGCCTCGAGCCCCTCGCGTAGCATGATGAGAAAGGGGACAAGCATGTCGGAGTCCTGGTGAAGCGGGAGAAGAGGACACGATCTCGAAAGAGAATGAGATTCGTTGTTATCTATAGGTTACGCCTGCCCCTGGCGGGGGGCAAGTAAATTTCCAAATCAATTCGTCTTCACTGATGGAAGAGGTCCCTGGCGAGGGCCGCGCGATGACGATCGCCAGGAAAGGGGCGTGGGGTCTTACTTGCCGATGCAGAAGCTGCCGAATATCTCGCCGAGCAGATCGTCGGCGGTGAATTCGCCGGTGATTTCGGAGAGTGCGTGCTGCGCTTCACGGAGATCCTCGGCGAGGAGTTCGCCGGCGCCGTGTCCTTGTAGCTGGGCGATGCCGTTGTCGAGGGCCTGACCGGCGCGGTCGAGGGCATCGAGATGGCGTCTGCGAGCCGAGAAACGTCCTTCGGTGGTGGCATCGAAACCCATCACCGTCTTGAGATGATCCTTCAAGTTATCCACACCCACTCCGGTAATGGCGGACATCCGCACCAGCGGTGGGTTTGTGGATAAATCGCTTACGGCATCCTCGCCGCTTTCATCAATCTTGTTGCGCACCAGCGTCAGGCGCTCGGGATGGGGAAGGCGCGCGACGAATTCCGGCCAGAGTCGCATGGGGTCGGTCTGGGTCGTGGTTGCCGCGTCGACCAAGAGCAGCACGCGGTCGGCCTTCTCGATCTCTTCCCAGGCGCGGGCGACGCCGATTTTTTCGATGGCATCCGGCGTGTCGCGCAAGCCGGCGGTGTCGATGACGTGCAGCGGCATGCCATCCAGGTGGATATACTCGCGCAGTACGTCGCGCGTGGTGCCCTCGATGTCGGTAACGATGGCGCTGTCACGCTCGGTCAACGCGTTGAGCAGGCTCGATTTGCCGGCATTGGGACGCCCGGCGATGACCACGTTCATGCCTTCGCGCATCAGTGCCCCCTGACCGGCGGCGGCACGCACCTCGCCGAGCATGGTGTACACGTCGTCGAGCATTGCCGCCACCTTGCCGTCGGCGAGGAAGTCGATCTCCTCCTCAGGAAAGTCGATGGCGGCTTCGACGAACATGCGCAACTCGATCAGCTTGTCGACGAGCGCTGCGACGCGTGTCGAAAATTCACCCTGCAGCGAACGCAGGGCATTCTCGGCGGCGGCGCGGGAACTGGCATCGATCAAATCGGCGATGGCCTCGGCCTGTGCCAAGTCGAGCTTGTCATTGAGGAAGGCGCGTTCGGAAAACTCACCGGGGCGCGCTAGGCGGGCGCCCAGCGTGACACAGCGTTCGAGGAGCAGATCCATGATCACCGGCCCGCCATGCCCTTGCAGCTCGAGAACATCCTCGCCGGTGAAGGAATGAGGGCCGGGGAAGAAGAGCGCGATCCCTTCGTCGATGACATCGCCACTGGCGTTGCCGAAGGGGCCGTAATATGCGTGACGCGGGGCCGGGCAATGGCCGAGGATGCCCTCGGCCAGGGCGCGGCTTGAGGGGCCCGAGATACGTACGATGCCGACACCGCCACGTCCGGGAGGCGTGGCGATGGCGGCGATGGTGTCCTGGCGATAGAGAGGCGTGGCAGTCATGTCATTCTCCGACTCGTTGCCGGTATTGTCCGGGGGGTAGGCCCAAAACGCCAGACCCCCGCCGAGGCGGGGGTCTGATCCGGTGGAAATCGGAAAGCGCCGTCAGCCCTTGGCTTTACTGGCTTTTCCCGTTTCGCCATCACTTTCGATCTTGCGCGTGATGATCCACTGCTGAAGGATCGAAATGACGTTGTTGCAGATCCAGTAGATCACCAGGCCGGCCGGGAACCACAGGAAGAAGAACGTGAAGATCACGGGCAGCATCTTCATGATCTTGGCCTGCATGGGATCCGGCGGTGTCGGATTCAGCAACTGCTGAACGAACATCGAGGCGCCCATGATGATCGGCAGGATGAAGTAGGGATCCTGGGCCGAAAGGTCATTTATCCACAGCATGAAGGGCGCATGACGCAATTCCACCGATTCCAGCAACATCCAGTACAAGGCGATGAAGACCGGCATCTGCACGACGATGGGCAGACAGCCCCCCAGAGGATTGATCTTCTCCTTCTGGTAGAACTTCATCATCTCCTGCGACATCTTCTGTCGGTCGTCGCCGTACTGCTCCTTGATGCGCTTCATCTCCGGGCCCATCTTGCGCATCTTGGCCATCGACTTGTAGGCCTTGGCGGAGAGCGGGAAGAGCACGATCTTGACGACGACCGTGAGTAGCACGATCGACCAGCCCCAATTGCCGATCAGGCTGTGAATCTTGGCCAGCAACCAGAACAGCGGATTGGCGATGAACCACAGCCAGCCGAAGTCGACGGTCAGTTCCAGGTTCGGCGCAATGGCTTCAAGCCGATCCTGGATTTTCGGGCCGACATAGAGGGTGGCGGCAAGGGTGGCTTGATCACCGGGGGTGATACTCCGCGTCGGACCCGCGAAGGCAGCCACGTTGCGGTCACGCGAGTCGATACTCGTGTAATACAGGTTCTTTTGGTCGTTTCTCGGTACCCATGCCGAGGTGAAGTAATGCTGGATCATGGCGACCCAGCCACCTTCGGAGGTGACGTTCTTGAACCCGTCCTCGCGGATGTCCTCGAAGCTGATCTTCTCGTAGTTGCTTTCTTGCGTGGAGAAGGTCGCACCGAGGAATGACTTCATGCTCATCGGGCCGCCACCCTGACTGGGGTCGGGGCTGTTATCACGAGCCAGTTGCCCAATGAAGCGCGCAGAGACCGGCGTCTGACTCTGGTTGGCAACCAGGTACTGGACCTTGACGGCATATCGACCGCGATCGAAGGTAAAGCGCTTGATGATATCGACACCGTCGATATTGGTCTTTAGATCGACGGTCAATACATCCTGCCCTTTATCGAGCGAGTATTGCGTTTTCGAGGGCGTATAGGTGATGCGCCCGTCATGGCTCCCGAGTTGCAAGCCGGACTTGGCGACATAGCTGCGACGCTGATTGTCACTGAGAAGTACAAAGGGCTGTTCGCTGTTCAAGGCGGCCTTGTACTTGGGTAACGCCGCATAGATGACGTCGCCACCCTGAGCGTCGATATGCAGGTCAAGCACGTCGGTCCGTACCCGCACCATATGCTCGGAGCTGGTCTGTGCCTTCTTGCCCGGCATATTGGCAGCGCCTTGCGATACGCTACCGTTCCCGGCACTACTCGGTGCCGAGAGTCCTTCCTCGGCGGCATCATTGCTGGAGCCGTTCTGGGAGGCGCTAGTGGGGGCGCGTTGAGCGACGTTGTTTTGCCCATAATCCGCGTTCCACTGAATGACCAGTAGATAGGCGAGTACCGCGAGCGGGATGACGAGTAGGAGTCGTTTTACGTCCATAAAAATTCTGCCCGGTGATACATTCTGAGGTCACGTCCCGATCGGCATACGCCCACGGTGTAACGTGGCGGAAAAATGCCGATCAAAGGGATGGCGTGGACGGGACCGACTGCTTGCGTACGTCTTTTTCCAAGCGTCGCCACATGCCATGCAATTGGCGATGCAAGGTATCGTTTTCCAGCTCATGAGCTCCGCGCCGAGCGAGAACGACGATATCCACGGCGGGGAGACGCTGCTGCTGAAGACGAAAGGATTCACGGACGAGGCGTTTCAGACGGTTACGGTCGACGGCACGACGCACGTTCTTCTTGCTGAATACGAGTCCCACTCGCGGCGTGCCGAGAGTATTGGGGCGCGCAAGCATCAAGAGGCCCTTGCCGTGCACCTTGAAGGACGCATGAGCGAAGACGTGCTGATAGTCCCCGGCGGTCAGCAGTCTTGACCGCCGGGAAAAGCCCTGATTGGACATTCGTTGTCCAGTCAGGCGCTCAGACGCTTGCGACCTTTGGCACGACGACGCGCCAGCACCTGGCGGCCGTTCTGGGTGGCCATGCGAGCACGGAAGCCGTGCACGCGCTTGCGCTTTAGGACGCTCGGTTGAAAAGTGCGCTTCATAGCTGCGAATTCTCACGTGGTTGTTTGGAAACGATTTGAAACTGAAGAGCCCGGTGCGCTTGCACCAGGCGGTATTCGGCTCAAGACCGGCAATTCTAGTGAATCCCTAGGGCGGGTGCAATTTTTCCGGCGCTTTTATCCACACCTGTTTTGTTACGGCGGCGGGGGCTCGGCATGTGCCGGGGCTGTCGGCCCGAGCGGATGTCGTTTGGATGCTTGTCGTGTGTCGTGCCGACCTTGTATGAACGATAGCGCTATTATCATTATTGAAGTTGTACTGACTGATATTGTTATTAATGGCAAAGGCATTATTTGTGGATAACTCATTTTTAACCTGTACAAACAACGATGTGGCATGTTCTTGAATATGTGGGAAAAAGGCGAGAAAGCGGTGGGTAAACTGTCGGTAGCCTTGTGGGCAAGTCATTGTTTTTCCACAACCCGCAAGTGCTCCACGTTTCACGGACACGTTGTGCGTTGAGTTATGTAGAATGTTTTCCACAGGAAAAGAGAGCCGGCATCCATGTGGATAACCCGGGCGTCGAGCGCTACAATAGCCGGCCATTCATCAACGCTAGGTGAGGTCGTGTGTCGGTCGCTCTCTGGCAGCAATGCCTCAACTTTCTTCAGGATGAGCTGAGCTCGCAGCAGTTCAACACCTGGATTCGCCCCTTGCAGGCGGAGAACGGTGACGCCAACGAGCTGTGTCTGTTGGCGCCCAACCGCTTCGTGCGTGACTGGGTCAACGATAAATACCTGAAGCGTATCAATGAATTGCTGAGGGAGCTTGCGTCCGGAAAGCCGCCCAAGGTGCAGCTGACGGTTGGTAGTCGCCGCAATGTATCGGTTTCATCACCACGTGATCTGGGGGCGCCGGTGTCGGCGTCGTCGATGAACACCTCGCGGCCGCCCGAAACGCCGCCTGCGGTACATACGCCAAGGGCCCGAGGCGATTATGCGGACGAGCAGGAAATCGACCGCATGCGTGAACGAGAGCGAGAAGAGCCCCCGCGCCGGGGGAGTGGCGAGCGCCAGGTCCAGGTAGAAGGCAGTCTCAAGCACCAGAGCGGACTCAATCCCAACTTTACGTTTGAAACCTTCGTCGAGGGCAAGTCGAACCAGCTCGCGCGTGCCGCGTCACGCCAGGTGGCCGAAAATCCTGGTGGTGCCTATAACCCGCTGTTCCTGTACGGTGGTGTCGGCTTGGGTAAGACGCACCTCATGCATGCGGTAGGCAATCATCTTGCTACGCAGCGTGAGAATGCCACTGTGGTCTACTTGCATTCGGAGCGTTTCGTCGCCGATATGGTCAAGGCGCTGCAGCTCAACGCTATCAATGACTTCAAGCGTTTCTACCGAAGTGTGGATGCACTGCTGATCGATGACATCCAGTTCTTTGCCGGTAAGGAGCGTTCGCAGGAAGAATTTTTCCATACGTTCAATGCGTTGCTCGAGGGTGGCCAGCAGATGATCCTTACCTCGGATCGCTACCCCAAGGAAATCAGCGGGGTGGAGGAACGCCTCAAGTCGCGCTTCGGATGGGGACTGACGGTAGCCATCGAACCGCCCGAGCTGGAAACCCGCGTGGCGATCCTGATGAAGAAGGCCGACCAGGCCAAGGTCGATCTGCCGCACGATGCAGCGTTCTTCATCGCACAGAAGATCCGCTCCAACGTGCGCGAGCTGGAAGGGGCATTGAAAAAGGTCATCGCCGACTCGCACTTCATGGGCAAGCCGATCACCCAGGATTTCATTCGCGAGTCACTCAAGGACCTGCTGGCTTTGCAGGACAAGCAGGTCGGCGTCGACAACATCCAACGCACGGTGGCGGAGTACTACAAGATCAAGCTGGCGGATCTACTCTCCAAGCGCCGTTCGCGTTCAGTGGCGCGCCCACGTCAGGTTGCCATGGCCCTGGCCAAGGAACTGACCAACCACAGCTTGCCCGAGATCGGCGACGCCTTCGGGGGGCGCGATCACACCACGGTGCTGCATGCTTGCCGAAAGGTGCAGACACTCAAGGAAGAAAGCGCGGACATCCGCGAGGACTACAAGAATCTGTTGCGGCTGCTGACCAGTTGAGCATGGCGGCCAGAATATTCCCTTGGACCCCAGGACGAGAGTGGAGCCCATGAGATTTACCATCACCCGCGAAGACCTTTTGCGCCCGCTGTCGCTGGTCGCCGGCGTTGTCGAGCGTCGCCAGACTCTGCCAGTGCTGTCCAATGTGCTGCTCGAGGTACAGGATACGCAACTGGCGCTGACCGGTACGGACCTCGAAGTCGAGTTGGTCGGTCGTACGGTACCGCACCATGTCGACGAGCCGGGGTCGGCAACGGTACCGGCGCGCAAGCTAATGGACATCTGCAAGTCGTTGCCCGAGAAGACGGATATCACCTTCACGCTCGAAGAGGGACGGGCGGTGCTGCGTGCGGGGCGTTCACGCTTCACCTTGTCGACGCTGCCGGTGGCGGAGTTCCCGAATATTGAAGGAAGTCAAAGCGATACGACTTTGACCTTGTCTCGCAGCACGCTCAAGCACTTGATCGATGCGACCTCTTTCGCCATGGCGCAGCAGGATGTGCGTTATTACCTGAACGGTATGCTGCTCGAGTTCGGCCACCATCTGGTGCGTACGGTGGCGACTGATGGCCACCGCCTGGCAGTGTGCGCACGTAGCGCCGATGTCGACATCGAGCCGTCACAGAAGCTCATCGTGCCGCGTAAGGGCATTCTAGAGCTGGCGCGCCTGCTGGATGGCAGCGACGAGCCCGTCGAACTCACCATCGGGGGCACCCATCTGCGAGCACAGACTGGAGATTTCACCTTTACGTCCAAACTCGTCGATGGCAAGTTCCCGGATTACGACCGCGTCATCCCGCGGGGCGGCGACAAGGTCGTCATCGCCGAGCGTGGCGAATTGCGCCAAGTGTTGTCGCGTACCGCGATCCTTTCCAATGAGAAATATCGCGGGGTGCGGCTCAATCTCGAAGAGCACAACCTGCGTGTGACGGCCAACAACCCCGAACAGGAAGAAGCCGAGGAAAACGTGGCCGTCGAGTACGAGGGCGATACCTTGGAAGTGGGGTTCAATGTGGGCTATCTCGTGGATGTGCTCGGTGTGCTCGATACCGATCGCGTTCAGGTGACGCTTTCCGACCCCAACAGCAGTGCACTGCTTGAAGAGCCGGGCGGTGGCGATGCCATGTACGTGGTCATGCCGATGCGCCTCTGAGCGCCTGCACTGCTTTTTCACTCCTGCATGCCTCGGGTGTGGTGGCCGGTTTGCCGGTATCATCAATCGCGCCTGAGGCAGCGTGCTGCCTCCGATTCCCTCTATGCCCCTCGAACGACTCAATTTCCTAGGTCTGCGTAACCTGGCGGCACTCGATATGCGTCCCGCGCCGGGGATCAACCTGATCACCGGTGCCAACGGTAGCGGCAAGACGAGCCTGCTGGAGGGGATACATATGCTGGGCATGGCACGCTCGTTCCGCACTCAGAAGCTCAAGCATGCGATTGCCCACGACGCCGATGCCGTTACCTTATACGGTCGCCTGGCAGGTGACCCACCGGTATCATTGGGTGTTCGCCGGGCGCGGGATGCCGCCGAGTTGGAAATTCGCCTCGACGGCGAGCGGGGTATCCGTGTGGCGCGCCTGGCTGAAGCGCTTCCCGTACAGCTGATCAACCCCGATGCGTTCCGCCTGCTGGAAGGGGCGCCAGCAGCTCGACGCGAGTTCTTGGATTGGGGTGTGTTTCACGTGAAACATGAGTTTTTCGAAGCGTGGCGTCGGGTGCGCCGCGCCCTGAAACATCGGAATGCACTGCTCAGGCATGATAGAATCGACTTACGATCGATGCGTGTCTGGGAGCAAGAGTTGGCGCACTGGAGCGAGCAACTCGACTTCTTGCGCAGCGAGTACATGGCACAATTCGCCAAGGCATTCGAAGCTACATTGCATGAGTTGTTGCCGCTTTCCGGCTTGTCGCTTCGCTATTCTCGCGGATGGGACAAGCAGCGCGGGTTGCTGGATGTGCTCGAAAACGGTCGGGATACCGACCGCCAGATGGGCTTTACCCAGCAAGGGCCACAGCGGGCCGACTTGCGCTTGCGCATTGGCAAACGTGCTGCCGTGGAAGAGCTATCGCGCGGGCAGCAAAAGTTGGTGGTGAGTGCTCTGAAACTGGCCCAGGGGCATTTGCTGGAGAAACTGACGGGGCGTACCTGCGTTTACCTGATCGATGACCTGGCTGCCGAATTGGATGTATCGCATCGGCGGATCTTTTGTCATTGGCTGGCGCGCTTGCACTGCCAGGTCTTTATTACCGGAGTCGAGCGCGGTGCGCTCGAGAATGCATGGCAGTCGGAAACGGATGTCGCGATGTTTCACGTGGAACACGGGCGACTGCTCACGGAATGACTTCACGACGGAGTAGGCAATGAGCGAACAAGCTTACGACTCATCGAGCATCAAGGTCCTAAAGGGTCTGGATGCGGTACGCAAGCGCCCCGGCATGTATATCGGCGACACCGATGACGGCACGGGCCTGCATCATATGGTCTTCGAACTGGTGGATAACTCCATCGATGAAGCGCTCGCGGGACACTGTAGCGAGATTCGCGTGGTGATCCACCCCGATGAGTCCGTCACCGTCAGCGACAATGGGCGCGGCATTCCGACTGATCTCCATACAGGGGAAAACGTCTCGGCGGCAGAAGTCATCATGACGGTGCTGCATGCCGGCGGCAAGTTCGATGACAACTCCTACAAGGTGTCGGGCGGACTCCATGGCGTCGGTGTATCCGTCGTCAATGCGCTTTCCGAAGAGCTCAAGCTGACGGTGTGGAGGGCTGGCCAAGTCTACGAGCAAATTTATCATCACGGTGTGCCTGACTCACCTCTCAGCGTGGTGGGTAAAACCGAGCAGAGTGGCACCCAGGTCAATTTCAAGCCGTCGACCGAAACCTTCGCTAATATCGAGTTCCACTACGATATTCTGGCCAAGCGTCTGCGTGAGCTTTCGTTCCTCAACTCCGGTGTCGCGATCCGCTTGCTCGACGAGCGCTCGGGCGCGGAAGAACTGTTTCACTATGAAGGTGGGCTACGCGCCTTCGTCGATCATCTTAATACCAATAAGACGACGCTGAACCCGGTTTTCCACTTCGAAACGCAACGCGAAGACGGTATCGGCGTCGAAATGGCGATGCAGTGGAACGATACCTTCTCCGAAAATATCTTCTGCTACACCAACAACATTCCGCAGAGCGATGGTGGGACACACCTGGCCGGTTTTCGTGCGGCCTTGACGCGTACGCTCAATCATTACATCGAGACCGAAGGGCTGCTGAAAAAAGCCAAGGTAAATACGGCCGGTGACGATGCGCGGGAGGGGTTGACGGCCATCGTCTCGGTTAAGGTGCCCGATCCCAAGTTCTCGTCCCAGACCAAGGATAAGCTGGTGTCGTCCGAGGTCAAGACAGCGGTCGAGCAGGAGATGGGACGTCAGTTGGGGGATTATCTCGTAGAGCGGCCCAACGAAGCCAAGGCCATCGTCAACAAGATGCTTGAGGCAGCTCGTGCTCGCGAGGCAGCACGCAAGGCGCGGGATATGACACGCCGCAAGGGTGCGCTGGATATCGCCGGGCTACCAGGTAAGCTGGCCGACTGCCAGGAAAAGGATCCTAGCCTGTCGGAACTTTACCTGGTCGAGGGTGATTCGGCCGGTGGCAGCGCTAAGCAGGGCCGCGATCGTCGCACCCAGGCGATTCTGCCGCTCAAGGGCAAGATTCTGAACGTCGAGAAGGCGCGCTTTGACAAGATGCTGTCTTCGGTGGAGGTTGGTACGCTGATCACAGCGCTGGGGTGCGGCATCGGGCGCGAAGAGTTCAATCCTGATAAGTTGCGCTACCATTCGATCATCATCATGACCGATGCCGACGTCGACGGCTCGCACATCCGCACGTTGTTGTTGACGTTCTTCTTCCGGCAGATGCCGGAGTTGATCGAACGCGGCCATGTGTTCATCGCTCAGCCGCCGCTTTACAAGATCAAGCGCGGCAAGCAGGAAACCTATCTCAAGGATGAACAGGCGCTGACGGACTATTTGACCACAACGGCGCTGGATGGCGCTCGGCTATACGTCAATGCCGATGCACCGGGTATCGCCAACGAAAATCTCGAGGCCCTGGTCAACGAATATCGTGATGTCATGCGGCGTATCGATCGCCTGTCTCGGGTCTATCCCAATCTGGTGCTGCGCAAGATCGTGCATACCGCGAAACTCGAGAGCGAGAGCCTCAAGGATCGTGTCACCATGCAGAACTGGATCGACCATCTGCAAAAGGAAATGGACGATCTCATCGTCTATGAGGGGGGCCCGCGTTATACCTTCCACCTCCAGGAAGATACCGAGCGCGATGTTTTTCTACCCTGCGTAGCACTGACGGCGCATGGGGTGACGACCGACTACGTGTGGGGCGTCGATTTCTTCCGCAGTGCCGACTACCGCGCAATGACCGCATTGGGCGAGACGTTGGACGGCCTGCTCGAAGAAGGGTCCTATGTGGCTCGCGGTGAGCGTCAGCGTTCTGTGGACACCTTCTACGAGGCGCTCGAGTGGCTGATGAGCGAAGCTCAGCGTGGCTTGAGTGTGCAGCGCTACAAGGGCTTGGGCGAGATGAATCCCGAGCAGCTATGGGAAACCACCATGGACCCCTCTTCTCGCCGTATGTTGCGTGTTTCCATCGAGGATGCCGTGGCCTCCGACATGATGTTCAACACCCTGATGGGTGATGAGGTTGAGCCGCGCCGTGACTTTATCGAGCGCAACGCACTGGTCGCCAATCTGGATATATAGCAAAGGCATCGGGCAAGAGAATGTTTCACGTGGAACATTCACAATGAAGTGCCCCTAGCATTCGATGATCAGGTGCTTACGCACAAGAGGAGAGCTGGCAGCGTCACCAAGATGTTGCCAGCTTTTTTTGTGGGCAGAGGGAGCGGTGTGCGCGAGCGCGTCGTCAGGGTGAATGGCTAGGCGCCTTTTACTCACTAGAGAGAAGCCAATCGGTGAAGGTGGCAAGGTCGTCAAAGATGCGTGCATGATCGAGGCCTGCGCCCTTTAACTCGGTGCGCCTTCCCTTGCCTGTACGCACCAGCGCACTTTGGCAGCTCACAGCATTGCCGGCTTGTAGGTCACGCAGGCTGTCGCCCACCATCCAGCTGCCTTCAAGCGTTTCCAGCCCGGCTGCATCGCGTATGCGTTCCAGCAGCCCTGGCAAAGGCTTGCGGCAAGAGCAATCATCATCCGGCCCATGCGGGCAGTAGGTAATATAGGCGATGTTGCCGCCGGCAGCGCTCACCAGTTCTTGCATCCTGGCATGCATCGCCTCTAGGGTGGCCACATCGAAATAGCCGCGTGCGATGCCCGATTGATTGGTGGCCACTGCTACTGTCCAACCGGCTTGCGATAGGCGCGCAATGGCCTCGATGGCCTGAGGGTAGGGGATAAACTCATCGAGCGATTTCACATAGTCATCGGAATCCTGATTGATGACGCCGTCTCGGTCGAGGATGACGAGTTGAGTCATGGGGTCTCGGCTAGCAAAAAAACTGACGCCAATTATCGTGGCTAAAGGCACCGACTGCAAAAGCACGCCATGTTTCACGTGGAACAATCTTTGAGCTACGAGCTACGAGAGCCCTTGGCGCCAAATCTGGACGCTGTGTTCCACGTGAAACAAGTACCTGGGCCGAGTCTCCTGGAGGACACATTCAAGCATCGGGAAGCGACTCGGCTAGAAAGTCCACCAGTGCCTTGATGCGTGCAGGCACCTCTCGGGATGGCGTCACAGCATATACCCCTATTTCCGGCAGCGACCATTCGTTCAGTACTTCACACAACCTGCCGTTGGTCAGCGCCTCGCTGACGATGGAGCGCGATGTTTGCACAATTCCCAGGCCTTCTTCTGCCGCCATGGTCAGCGCCAAGCCATAGTCAGCGCGTAGATTGCCATCGACAGCAATCGACAGATTCTCCTCACCGCGTTGGAAGCGCCAGCGCTGAGGGCTGCGGAAGCGAGTATAGTGTAGGCAATTGTGGTGTAGAAGGTCGGTGGGGTGGGCCGGTAAGCCGTATCTATCTAGATAGCCGGTGGATGCTACCAATACGCGACTGTCGGTGGCTATGCGTCGGGCGACTAGTCGTGAATCTTCCAGCTGGCCGATGCGAATCGCCAGATCGAGACTTTCGCCAGAAATATCATTGAAGCTGTCATCGAAAATCGCTTCCAGTCGAACGTGCGGATGACGCCGGAGGAACTCGGCAAGATGGGGCGCGATATACAGGCGACCGTAGTTGACCGGGAAAACGGCGCGGATATCGCCACGTATCAGTTGTCTACCCTCCACCAGTCGATCTCCCGCCATCGCTAGGGAATCGAGCGCCGGCAGTATCTCGCTTAGATACTGACTGCCTTCCGCCGTCAGCGCGACAAGGCGAGTGGAGCGGTGTAGCAGACGTACGTCAAGACGCTGTTCCAGACTGTCGATACGTCGGCTGATGGCGCTGGTCGAGAGGTGCAAATGACGAGCGGCCTGGCTGAGTGAACGTAGCCGTGCGACTTCAGCGAGCGTGATCATGTCGTCGAGAGTAATGCCACGGGCTGGATAGTGCATAAGAGTTCCGACAAGCAGGGATGTTTATATTGTTGCGTGTGACGCAACTCTATGTCGAGAGACTATCGATAGTAGTGGGCCCGCTGTGGCGAGATCATGCTTCCAGAAACGTTCTTGACAGTAACGTGCATCTGGAGGAGCTATCAAAGTGAATGAGAGCCAGAGCTGGGTTTATGAATCTGCCGCACCGGGCCTTGATGGGATCCGCAGGGTCTTGAGACCGCGTCGTGCCTTGGCGGCCGACGAAGTGCGTATCAAGGTCGCGGCGGCAGCCATCAACTATCGAGACTATGCGCTGGCGACGGGGAGCTATCTGCCGCAGATGCCTCGCCCCTATGTGCCGTTATCGGAGGGTGCTGGTGTGGTCCTTGAGGTTGGCGAGAATGTGCCTCGGCTGACCTCAGGAGATCGCGTGCTGGGCCATTACACCAGCGCCTGGCTGGATGGCGCCTTCCAGTCCTTCTTCCATGACAGCAAGATTGGCGGGCCTGTGGATGGCTGGCTGGCGGAGGAGATCATCATGCCGGCCAGTGCATTACTTCCGGTGCCGCATGGGTGGAGCATGAAGGAGGCAGCTAGTCTGGCGATTTCCGGAGTGACGGCTTGGCATGCACTGGGCGATATTTTAGCACTCGAGGGTCAATTCGTACTGATCGAAGGTACTGGCAATGTCTCATTGATGGCGCTGGAGTTGGCTGCTCACGCGGGTGCGCGTCCTATTGTGCTGACGTCACGGCAGCATTTGGCGACAGAGTTGCAACAGCGCGGGGCTGACGTTGTGATCGGGCCCGGTGATAGCGCCACTCGTCTGGAAAGCATAATGCGGTTTACCGGGGGAAGGGGCGTCGACCTCGCGGTTGATGTTGCCGGGGGCGATACCCTGATGGCACTGGTGTTGCCGTCGATGGCCACTGGTGGTCGCGTGGCTGTTGTCGGCTTTCTTGATGATAACCATGTACAAGGCGATTTGGTGGGCCCATTGTTGAAGGGGCTGCTGCGTCTGGAAGGTGTCAGTGTGGGCAGTCGGCGCCAATTCGAGGAATTGTTGGCATTCATGCAAGCACACGAAATGAGGCCGAGCATTGCTGAGACCTTTTCTCCTGAAGACATCCAGCAGGCGCTGGTACATCGACCTAAGAATCTCGGTAAGGTCGTGGTGGCGATGGATGAGTGTTGTGATGATGGAGGAGGGTTTCACGTGAAACAATCTTTGAGCTATGAGCTATGAGCTATGAGCTATGAGCTATGAGGGAAGAGAATCCTTGGCGCCAAATCTGGACGCTGTGTTTCACGTGAAACATTTCTAGTCGGTGAATGCAGGGGAAGGGCTGATGTATAAGAACGAAACACCGGTGGTCATTTGTTCCACGTGAAACAAAAAAGGGTGGCTGGTAGGGCCACCCTTTTCGATTGCAACGCGTGCCGGTTGGTTATTGCTGCAACTGAGCGATATCCGCGACTTCCAGGAACAGGGCCTGGAGGCTGGCCAGCAAGGCAAGGCGGTTGCGGCGCACGGCATCGTCCTCGGCCATGACCATGACATCGTCGAAGAACGCGTCGACGGGGCCGCGCAGGCGCGCCAGAACATCCAGTGCTTCACTGTAGCGAGCAGCATCGAGCAACGGACGCACCGCTTGATGGCACTGTTCGAGTGCTTCGCTCAGCGTCTTCTCAGCTATGGCTTGCAGCAGAGAAGCATCCACGGAGGTAGTACCGTCGTGCTGTTGCTTGGCGAGTATATTCGAGACACGCTTGTTGGCCGCAGCCAGTGCTGCGGCCTCCTCCCTTTGGCTGAAGGCATGCACGGCTCGGACCCGGCGTGCGAAATCGAGCGGCCGCGTGACCGGGCGAGAGCGCACCGCCAGGTAAACCTCAACGGCGATGCCTTCGTCCTGGGTCCAGGCGCGGAAGCGATCGAGCATGTAGTCGAGCACATCGTCGATCAGGCCGTCAGGCTTGGGTAGCTCGATATGCTGAGCGGCAGCGAGTTCGAGTAACTCGCGCAAATCGAGGTCGAGCTCACCCTTGATCAGGATGTTGAGCACACCGATGGCGGCACGGCGCAGGGCGAAGGGGTCCTTGGTGCCCGTGGGCCGCTGGCCGATACCGAAGATGCCGGTCAACGTATCCAGGCGGTCGGCCAGTGCCAAGGCCAAGCCGGTCTGCGTCTTGGGCACGTCGTCGCTGGCGAAACGCGGCAGATACTGCTCGTGAAGTGCTTGTGCGACCTCTCCAGGCTCGCCGTCCTGACGAGCGTAGTAGGTGCCCATGATGCCCTGGAGTTCGGGGAATTCCAGCACCATCTCGGTGACCAGGTCGCACTTGGCGAGCTGTGCGGCACGCGTTGCATGGTCGACGTCGCCGCCTATCCGACCGGCAATGAATGCGGCGATAGTCTCCATGCGCCGCGCCTTGTCGCCCAGTGTGCCCAGCGCCTTCTGGAAAACCACGCTATTCAACGCGTCGCGCCGTGAGGCCAATGTCTGCTTGCGGTCGGTATCGTAGAAGAAAGCGGCATCGGCCAGGCGCGGGCGGATGACTTTCTCGTTGCCTTCGATGACCTGCTGCGGATCGCGGCTCTCGATATTGGAGACGGTGATGAAGGCCGGCTTGAGTTGGCCCTCGGCGTCGAGCAAGTGGAAGTACTTCTGGTTGGCCTTCATCGATGAGACCAGGCACTCGGCGGGCACTTCAAGGAAGCGTTCGTCGAAGCTACCAGTCAGCGCCACCGGCCATTCGACCAGGCCGTTGACCTCGTCGAGGAGGTCGTCGTCGATCACCGCCGTGGCATCGTTGACCTCGGCCTCGGCAAGCACTTGCTCGCGGATGCGCTCACGCCGGCGGTCGTTATCGGCCAGTACGAAGGCATTTTCGAGCACGTTGAGGTAGTCGTCGGCGTGCGCCAGCTCGATGGCCTGCGGGGCATGGAAGCGATGCCCTCGGGTGGTGCGGCCGGTCTCGAGGCCGAGTACCTCGGCGGGTACCACATCCTGGCCGTAGAGCATGACCAGCCAGTGCACGGGGCGAGAAAACTCGAGCCGAGAGGCGCCCCAGCGCATGTTCTTGGGCACCGGCAGGGCGTTGACGGCACGCTCGAGGATAGCTGGCAGCAATGCCGTGGTGGATTCCCCCGATTCCTGGTAGCGATAGCCGAGCCATGTGCCCTTGTCGGTTTCCAGATGGATCAGGTCCGTGACCTCGACGCCGCAGGAGCGCGCGAAGCCTTCCGCGGCCTTGGTGGGCTCGCCATCCTTGAAGGCGGCGGCCAGGGCGGGGCCTCGGCGTTCGATCTCGCGATCCGGCTGCTTATCGCCAAGCGCCTGGATGCTGACCGCCAGACGGCGTGGCGTGGCGTGGGCACGCGCCGCTTCGAAGGGCACCTCGGCCTCGGCGAGGCCATTTGCGATGCCGTCGCGCAGGGCATGGGCGAGGGATTCGATGGCGCCTGGCGGAAGCTCCTCGACGCCGAGTTCGACCAGTAGGGTGTTGGATGCCATTCTTACGCGTCTCCCTCGTTGCTTTCTCGGCTCAGCAGCTCCTGGCGGATGGTCTCGGGGGCCATGGGGAACCCGGCTGCCTTGCGCGATTCGAAGTAGGCGTGGGCGACGTCACGGGCCATGGTGCGCACACGCAGGATGTAGCGCTGACGCTCGGTGACCGAGATGGCGTGCCGGGCGTCGAGCAGGTTGAAAGTATGCGATGCCTTGAGCACGTGCTCGTAGGCGGGCAGGGGCAAACCCGCGTCGAGCAGCTTTTGGCATTCGCCTTCGCTGTGGTCGAAGGCGGAGAACTGATAGTCGACATCGGCGTGTTCGAAATTGTAAGCCGACTGTTCGCGTTCGTTCTGCAGATAGACATCGCCGTAGGTGACGGATGAACCATCGGGGGCGTAGGTCCATACTAGGTCGTAGACGCTATCGACATCCTGCAGGTACATGGCGATGCGTTCCAGGCCGTAGGTAAGCTCGCCGGTGACCGGATAGCATTCGATACCGCCGGCCTGCTGGAAGTAGGTGAACTGGGTCACTTCCATGCCGTTGAGCCAGACTTCCCAACCCAGGCCCCAGGCACCTAGGGTAGGCGATTCCCAGTTGTCTTCGACGAAGCGAATGTCGTGGACCTGCGGGTCGATGCCGAGACGCTCGAGCGAGCCCAGGTACAGTGCCTGCAGCTCCAGGGGGGAGGGTTTCATCACCACCTGGAACTGATAGTAGTGCTGCAAGCGATTGGGGTTTTCGCCGTAGCGCCCGTCGGTGGGACGGCGCGATGGCTGCACGTAGGCGGCATTCCAGGTCTCGGGGCCGATGGAGCGCAGGAAGGTCGCGGGATGAAAAGTGCCGGCTCCGACTTCCATGTCCAGGGGTTGCATGATTACGCAGCCCTGTTCGGCCCAGTACTGTTGCAGGGCAAGGATCAGGCCCTGGAAGGTTTTCACGTCTGGCGTCGACTGTGTCATTGGTGAAGTACCGTTGGCCCATGAATTCACGAACTGCCAAGTATACAATTAGCGGTTAATCGGTTATAGGCACCGTGACGAAAAGCACGCTTCCCGCGTGGGTGCACGACTTGAAGGAATCGACGACATGATCGTAGTGACGGGCGGTGCCGGGTTCATCGGCGCCAATCTAGTGAAGGCTCTCAATGCACGTGGCCACGAGGATGTGCTCGTGGTCGACGACCTCTCCGACGGCACCAAGTTCGTCAATCTCGCCGACTGCACGCTGGGTGATTATCTCGACAAGGATGACTTCCTGGCGCGGGTAAAGGCCGAACTGCGCGGCGAGCCGAGCGCCTTGCCGCCGATCGAGGCCATCTTCCACGAAGGGGCCTGTTCGGATACCACCGAGTGGGACGGCAAGTTCATGCTCGACAACAACTTCGAGTACTCCAAGGTGCTGCTGCACTTCTGCCAGCACAAGCGTATTCCCTTTCTGTATGCGTCATCGGCGGCGACCTACGGCGGTAGCGAGGTGTTCGTGGAGGCGCCGGAGCATGAGAAGCCGCTCAACGTGTACGGCTATTCCAAGCTGCTGTTCGATCAGTACGTGCGCGTCCACTGGGAGGAGTTCGAGGCTCAGGTGGTGGGTTTCCGCTACTTCAACGTCTATGGTCCGCGCGAGCAGCACAAGGGCAAGATGGCCAGCGTCGCCTATCACCATCACAACCAGGTGAAACGTGGCGAGAACCCCCGGCTGTTCGGTGCCTGGGAAGGCTATGAAGCCGGCATGCAAAGCCGCGACTTCATCTATGTCGGTGACGTGGTCGACGTCAATCTATGGTGCCTCGACAATCCCGAAGTGTCGGGTATCTTCAATCTGGGCACCGGCCGTGCCGAACCGTTCAAGGCCATCGCCGAGACGGTGATCGATTATTATCAGACTGGCAAGATCGACTACATCGCCTTTCCCGAGGAGCTCAAGGGGCGCTATCAGAGCTACACCCGTGCGGATATCTCGCGCCTGCGTGAGGCGGGTTATCCGGCGGAATTCAAGACCGTGCGTGAAGGCGTCAGCGCCTACCTGGATTGGTTGAATGGCTGACGACATCGTTACCGCTGCTCCACGGCTACTCGTCGTCGGTCCTTCCTGGGTCGGCGACATGGTCATGGCGCAGAGCCTGTTCATGACGCTCAAGGCGCGCTATCCGGATGCCTACCTCGGGGTGCTGGCCCCGGGCTGGTCGTTGCCGATCCTGGCGCGCATGCCCGAGGTCGACGAAACCGTCGCGTTAGACGTCAAGCACGGCGAATTCGGCTGGACCACGCGGCGCGACGTGGCGCGCACGCTGAAGGGCCGCTTCGACCGGGCGATCGTGTTGCCGCGTTCCTGGAAATCGGCACTGGTGCCGTTCCTGGCCCGCATCCCTGAGCGCCTGGGGTTCCATGGTGAGCAGCGCTACGTGGTGCTCAACGCGCGCCGTCAACTCGACAAGAGCGTGCTGAATCAAACCGTTAAGCGTTTCGTCTCGCTGGGCCTGCCCGAAGACGAGGCCCAGGGTGGGGGCTTTGCGATACCCGCACCGCGCCTCGAGGTGGATGCCGACAAGCAGCAGCATCTGCGCGAGACCTTGGGGCTCTCGGATAGGCCCGCCATTGGCATGATGCCCGGCGCCGAGTTTGGACCGTCCAAGCAGTGGCCGCTGGCGCATTTCCGCACCCTGGCGGAACGTCTGGTGGCCGAGGGCTTCGAAGTACGGGTGATGGGTGGCCCCAAAGACGCCGAGGCGGGCGAGACGATCAGCCAGGCGCTGGAGGGCGTGCATAATCTCTGCGGGCGTACCAAGCTCACCGAGGTGGTGGATTTGCTCGCCGATTGCAAGCAAGTGGTCACCAACGACTCGGGACTGATGCACGTGGCAGCGGCGGTGGGCACGCGGGTGCAAGCCATATACGGGTCATCCTCGCCAGCCTACACGCCGCCTCTGACCGAGAATGCCGAGATTCACGATCTCGAGCTGTCTTGCTCGCCATGCTTCGCGCGTGACTGTCCATTGGGACACACTAACTGTCTGCGTCATCTCGAGCCGGCACGGCTGCTGGCGGCGATCCGTCAATCGGCGCTCAATTGACGCCCTTCCACATGTAGGATTGCAGGGCGTCTTCCTCCGCCATGTGATCGTTGATGGTTTCGAGGCCGTATTTTTCGACCAGCGTAGGGGCCTCGGCGAAGAGCGAGCGCCCCAGACCGGCGGCGCGTGAATCCAGCTTGAATCCCATGGCTTCAAGCACCGTCGGGTAGACATCCACCATCGAGGCTCGACGTCGGATGCGCTTCCCGGCAGGAATGCCCTTGCCGAGCATCATGAAGGTGTTTTCGCGCTTGGCGTCGACCAGCTGCGGCCATTGCGAATTCTTCATGCTCAGGTGGTCGCTGGAGATGATCACCAGGGTATTGTCGAGCAGGCCCTCGCGGTCGAGCCGTTTCAGGAAGCGGCGTACCAGCCAGCCGGTGCATTTCACCGAATACAGGATGTCGACACCGTCGAATTCACCCTGATTCTTACGGCAGGCCCGGGCCGGGTTACCGAAGGGCGGGTGCGCGGCCAGGGTCAGGGCGAACATGGCATAGGGCTGATGATTGTCATCCTCGGCGAGCTTGCGGATGCGCTCGGTGACCATGTTGAGCAGGGTGTCGTCGTAGAGCCCCCAGTCATTGAGGTAGTCGGGCGGGGTGACGTCATCCTCCAGCTCGTCGCGGCCCAGAACGGTATCGAAGCCGTGCCCCTCGTAGAAGACTTTCTTGCCCGCGAAGCGGGTGCTGGCACCGCCCATGTAGGTGAGATGGTACCCTTGAGCGGAAAGCAAGTCGCCCATGCACTGAGTGTGTGGCAAGACCGCATCGAGCGGTTCGAACTGATTGTCATGCATCAAGCCAGCGGGGATGAGCGGCACGCCGCATTGCGTGGCGACCATGCCAGCAGTCGTCCAACCGGTATTGTCGAGTTGCTTGAGCCCCTCGAAGACGATGCCGCGCTTACCCAGCGCAGTGAGATCCTCGTAGGCGTCGCCGAACTTGTCGCGGTCGGCGTAGGTGCGCTCGGTGCTCTCCAGATAGAGATAGATGAGGTTGGGGCGTGTTTCCGGGGTGGCAACGATCTCCGGCGACCGATAGTGATCACGCAACCAGTGCCCCTCGGTGACGACCGAGGCCCCGCGTTGCGACAGGCCGAATAACAACGGATTGAAGGCCAACAGGAAGATTGTCGCGACCCGTTCCCAGAGCCGCCAGCGATGATCATGACGCACCAGATAGGTCACGGCGGCTAGCATGAGAAGTCCGCAGAAAGTGAAGACGAATGCCGCAAATACCCGGCGTTGACCGCCATGCTCGGCCATGCCGGCCTGCAGGTGGAAAATCACCGCGCCAAGGTCGAGCTTGCCGAAACTGTCATCGAGATACAGGTATACCCACCACAAGGCGAGTGGAATGAGTGACCACGGCCAGATGCGTCTCGTGCTCGAACGTTGATCGGGGTGCCCCCAGCGGAAACGCCAGGCGATGGTGACCCACAAGGCCGCCACGGGGAGCATGAACCAGTGGCTGACAACGGCCAGCGTGGAGAAGGTATAACCCAGGCACAAGCCTATGTAAGTGAGCGCTGACCATCTTGTGGAGACGCTAGGTATCTTCATCGTTGGTCGTCCCTGCTCGCGTTGGCATGAGCCATTATGACAAGTGTATGGCAATGCCGTGTCTAATGCGTGAGACCTTCCTGGTCCACGTATCGTGTTCGTTATGCGTTGCGTTCGAGTTCGTGGAGCTCGTTGAGTTTGGCGTACTTCATATAGGCATGAAACGCCGTGGTCACAGCGACCGTCATGCCATCCATTCCCTGGAACATGCCACCCTTGAAGACCAGCTTGCGCAGCATGGCGTTGGCGGCATGTAGCGTTGGCTGCAGTCGCGAAGGGCGCACCCCACGTTCCTTCATCGCCCAGGCATCGCGGCTGGAGAGCGCATCGATACGCTGAATCCAGTGCGACATGTTCGCATAGGTGAAATGCTGCAGGTGTGCGGTGGTGGCCTCGACGTTGGGCGCCTCGACCGAGGAATGCGCCTTCTTGGGCAGGTAGCCGGCGGTGGTGCGGTTGTATAGGCGTACCACCGAGTCTGGATAGAACCCCGCAGCGCGAATCCAGTGGCGGGCCACGTAGTTCTTGCGTCGGAAACTATAGGCAGTCTGTGGATCGTCGAGGGTGAGCGACTCGATCAGGGTCACGGCATCGTCGTCGAGGCGTTCGTCGGCGTCCAGGGCCAAGATCCAGTCATTCTTGGCGAACGGCACGCCGTGTGCCTTCTGAGGCCCATCGCCGAGATAGGCTTGCGAGATCACCCGCGCACCCTCGGCCTCGGCGATGGCCACGGTGTCATCGCTACTCAGCGAATCGACGACGATGACCTCGTCGCAGACGCGTGACAGAGAACGCACGCAGTCGGCGATGTTGGCTTGCTCATTGAGGGTAATGACGATTCCAGTCAGTGGTTGCATGGCGTTTCCTCGGTGGCCGTTGGTGTTGGCCAGGCGTCGGCGATTTGGCGTGCCACCATCGCGATGTCGATACGCGACATATCGCTGGCGGAGGCATCGTCGGCAGGGGGGCTGAAGGCCAGGCGGCGTGTCTCGGCATTGCAGGTTTGCCAGCGCAGCGGCGTGGCCGAACGCTTGGCGGGGTAGAAGCCGATCGTGGGTCGGTTGAGTGCCCCGGCGATGTGCAAGGGCCCCGTCGAACCGGCGACGAAGACATCGGCGGCGGCCAGGGTCTTGGCGAAATCGGTCAGGCTGGCGCGCGGTGGCATGAGTACCGCATCGACCTCGCGTGCATTGAGTGTGTCCACCAGGTGTTGGGCGACGGCCTCCTCGTTGGGGCCGTAAGTAAGCACCCACTTCGGTGGAGTGGAGAGGCGGGCACTCAGTGCCTGAGCCAAGTCCGCGTATTGTGCCACGCTGAGATTGACCGCCGATCCACCATTGCCAGGATGCAGGAACCACCACGGACGTGATGGAGAAAGGCTCAATTCATCGCTCAGACGTTGACGCTGCGCGTCGCGCGTTGCATCGGGCAGCGGCCAGTAAGGCGGCGTCAGCGTCGGCACGTCCTGACCAAGGGTCTGCAGTAGAGCGGCGGACAGGTCCTGATTGTAGATGTATTCGGGTTTTTGCGATCGTGACCTACGCTGTTTAATGCGGAAGTTGTAAAATATTTGAGCCCACTTGGTGGCGGGCGCCATGCGCAAGGAAATACCGGCACGCCACCCTAGCCAGCCGATGCGTGGCGTGGAGAATAGCGTCAGTAAGGCGTCGAACTTCCCGGCGCGAAGCTGTCTGAGCACGTCTTTCTGCTGGTGGCGCGGCGCGACGCCGCCCGGGTCGAGAATCACCTCATCGACCCACGGGCAGGCATGCGCCAAGGGCGCCGTATAGGTGGGCACCAGCACGGCAACATGGTTGCCGGGATGGGCACTCTTCAGGCAGGCCAGGGCCGGCCAGGCGAGCATGAAGTCGCCGAGCTTGTCGTTGCGTACCACGAGGATGCGCTTTGGGCGCGACTGGGTCATCGAGTCTCCTGTGCCCGGTGGCGTCGACGCGTGAGTCGAACATTGTCCGAGGAGCTTGCCTTGCAGCACAAGGTCTTGCATATCTGTTTATCCCGCGGCTGGGGCGGGCTGGAAATGTATCCTGCGCGCATTATACCCGAGCTGGCTCGTCAGGGGTGGCATGCCTACGCCCTGGCGCTCGAGGGAACGCGAGTGGCCCACACGCTGGCTGAGAGTGGCGCGCTCGAAGTGCGTAGTGTGCGCTCACCCACGCGCGCGCTGTGGCAACTTCCGATGCTGGTGCGCTGGCTGCGCCGCCGTGGCATCCGCGTCGTGCATTGCCACAAGTCGAGTGATCTACGTCTCGGGGCATTGCTCAAGTGTCTATGCCCTGAACTACGCTTGATCTTCACCGATCACATGGGGGCCACGCGGTCCAAGCATGATCCTTACCATCGCTGGGTCTATCGGCATGTCGATCGTGTGCTGTCGATCAGCAAGGCAACGCTTTTACGCAATCGCCAGGCCTTTCCGCTGCCCGCGTCGCGGATCACCCGACTGTATCTGGGCATCGACACAGCGGAGTTTGTTCCCCAGCTTGACGCTACTGAGCGCCAGGCGCTACGTGACGCCTTGGGCATTCCGCGCGAGGTGGTGGCGATGGCCCTGCCCGGCCGCCTGACCCCCGGCAAGGGTCAGCAAGTTCTGCTGGATGCCTTTACTCGCCTGTGCGACGCCGGCGATACGCAATCGCATCTGGTGCTGATCGGCGGTCTGGAGGCGGACGAGGGCGGCAACCCGACGTTCATTGCTTCCCTGCGTCAGCAGGTCAGTGAGAGGGGATTGGACACACGTGTCACGTTCACCGGGTTTCGGCGTGACCTGGCGCGGCTCTTCGAGGTGGTGGATATCGTCTGCGTGCCGTCGCGCAACGAGGCCTTCGGGTTGACGGTGATCGAGGCGATGGCGGCGAGCAAGGCCGTAGTAGGTGCTGACAGCGGCGCGATTCCGGAACTGGTTGGCACCGAGAACGGCCGGCTCGCCGATCCGCAGGATCCGTCGGACTGGGCGGTGAGGCTCGGCGAGCTACGTGATGCTCCCGTACTGCGTGAACGCCTCGGCGCCAACGCTTGTCGCTTCGTCAACGCGCGCTTCACGCTGACCCGGCATGTGACCGGACTGTGCGAGATTTACGCGGATGCCGCGTAGCCGAGGCGAACCGAGGCCATGGCGTCGGGAGCGCCGAACTTGATCAGCGAGCGCTCGAGCCGCGCCAGGTTCCCCTCTTGCCAGTGCCCCGGGGAGCGCAACCGGCAACGGTCGAAGTCGATCAACCAGACGCGATCGTCGGCGTCGACGAGCAGATTGCGGGCGTTGAGGTCGACATGGTCGAGCCCGGCGTCGTGAAAACGGCGCACGGTATGCCCGACTCGCTTCAGCAGGTCGGGCGTCGCCGTCGGTAGGCGCTCGGCCAGGGCAGTGACATCGGGGATCAGCCGTGTGATCAGCGTGGCCGTATAGCTCGGGCCGTGTCGCCAAACGCCGGCGGCCACCGGCGAGGGTACCGGCAGGCCACGCTGTTTGAGTTCGGCGGTCAGGCGCATCTCGCGAAAGGCGCGGGTGCGCTCGAGCCCAGTCCACACATAGCGTGCGTCGCTGAGCCGGGCGATCAGACCGCCGCGCCGATAGGGGCGCAGCGCCCAGCGCTCCTCGCCGCAAGCGACGAACAGGCTCGCCCCGCGCCCCGGCGCTTCGCCGAGCACCGCATCGCGCTCGCGCCAGAAGGCCGGAGTCAACCATTGCGGGTCGATTTGTGGCCTGTGGCCGGCGTCACATAGAATATCGGCATCATATAGAATGAATGCCTGTCCCGTTTGGAATGTTGCCAACCGCATGAAGCATCCTCTGCCCGTCCGCCCTGCGCATATTGGTGTGCTACGACTGTCCGCGCTGGGCGATGTCTGCAACCTTGTCCCGACCATTCGTGTGTTGCAGCGCCTATGGCCCGATGCCCGAATCACCTGGATCATCGGCAAGGGCGAGCACAGTCTACTGGCCGGCCTCTCGGGGGTCGAGTTCATCGTCTACGACAAGGACACCGGTTGGGCGGGCGTGCGCCAGATCTGGCGCCAACTGAGTGATACGCGCTTCGATGTATTGCTGCACATGCAGCAGGCACTGCGCGCTAGTGTTCTCTCCCTGGGGCTCAAGACGGACCTGCGCATTGGTTACGACAAGGCGCGCGTCAAAGACTGGCAGCACTGGTTCACGCATCATCAGTTGGCACCACACCCCCATGCGCACGTATTGGAGTCGTTTCTCGACTTCGCACGTTTGCTGGGCGGCGAGGAACGTGTCGATGCCGAGCCCTTGCGCTGGGATCTGGCGATTCCCGAATCCGCCTACCAAGAGGCGGCGCGCGTCACCGGCGAGGCGCCTTACGTGGTGATCAGCCCCTGTGCTAATCCGCGCTTGCGCAATTTCCGCAACTGGTCCGCCGAGGGCTATGCGGCGGTGATCGCATATGCCTGGCAAGAACACGGCCTGCGCACGGTGATGACCGGAGGCGGCAGCGTCCAGGAGCAGGAGATGGGCGCGCGCATTCGCGCCCTGTGCACGGAAGAGGCGGTCATCGATGCCATCGGCGGCACCTCGCTCAAGGGGCTGCTTGCCATGCTCGACCGCGCGCGCATGGTGATCGCGCCCGATTCCGGCCCCGTGCACATGGCCAACGCCTTACGCACACCGACGCTAGGGCTTTATGCCACTACTAACCCCGATCGCGCGGCGCCTTATTGTTGGCGGCGTTTCGTGGTCGACCGTTATCCCGATGCCGTGCGTCGTTATCTGCACAAGTCACCGGAGGCGATTCCGTGGGGGACGCGTGTGCGTCACCCCGACGCCATGAGCCTGATCCGTGCCGACGACGTCATCGTCCAATTCGATGCCTTGCTGGATGCCACGTCGTCCGCTTCGCCCCGCTCGGAGTCTGACCATGAAGCTTGATCTGACCGTTCTCGAACAGGCCCGCCTGCTGGTGGTGGGTGACGTCATGCTCGACCGCTACTGGCATGGCGGCACCTCGCGCATCTCGCCGGAAGCGCCGGTGCCGGTGGTCAAGGTCGGTGAATCGGAAGACCGTCCCGGCGGCGCCGCCAACGTGGCGCTCAATATCGCCGCACTAGGGGCACATGCCGCGCTGGCCGGCGTGGTCGGCGAGGATGACAACGCCGCATTGCTCAAGGCGAGTCTCGATGCCTCGAATGTAAGCACTCACTTCCATCATAGCCCCGATATTCCCACGATCACCAAACTGCGCGTGATGAGCCGCAATCAGCAATTGTTGCGCCTCGACTTCGAGGAATCGCTGTGGGAGATCGACACCCAAGGCCTGACCGAGCGCGTCGAGGCGGCATTGCCCGATGCCGACGTAATGATCCTCTCCGACTACGGCAAGGGCAGCCTCAACCGCGTCGAAACGCTGATCGCCATCGCGCGTCAGGCAGGTAAGCGTGTGCTGGTCGATCCCAAGGGGCATGCCTTCGACAAGTATCGCGGGGCGAGCATCATCACCCCCAATCTAGGCGAATTCGAAGCGGTCGTCGGGCCGTGCCCCGACGATGCCACGCTCGCCGAGAAGGGCGAGCAGCTTCGCGCCGAGTTGCAGCTCGAGGCGCTGCTGGTCACGCGCAGCGAGAAGGGCATGACATTGATCCGCGAGGGCCACGCGCCGCTGCACCTGCCGACGCATGCCCGCGAGGTGTATGACGTCACCGGCGCCGGGGATACCGTCATCGGCGTGCTGGGGCTGGCGTTGGCGGCGGGTCACGGCTATCCCGAGGCGATTATGCTCGCTAACTTGGCGGCGGGACTGGTGGTCGCCAAGCCGGGCACCGCGACGCTGTCCATCGCCGAGCTCTACACGGCGCTGCATGGCGACAAGCTCGCCGAATTCGGCCCCATTGAGGAAAGCGCATTGGTCGACGCGGTGCGCGCGGCCAAGCTGCGCGGCGAGCGGGTGGTGATGACCAACGGTTGCTTCGACATCCTGCATGCCGGGCACGTGGCCTATCTCGAGCAGGCCAAGCGGCTGGGCGATCGGCTGATCGTGGCCGTCAACGACGACGCCTCCGTGGCGCGCCTCAAGGGCCCCAAGCGCCCGATCAATGCCCTCGAACGCCGCATGCAGGTGCTGGCAGGATTGAGCGCGGTGGACTGGGTGGTACCCTTCGCCGAGGAAACCCCGGCACGCTTGATCACCGAGGTGTTGCCTGATGTGCTGGTCAAGGGGGGCGACTACCGCCCCGAAGATATCGCCGGCGGTGAGGCGGTCATCGCCGATGGCGGCGAGGTCCGGGTGCTCAACTTCGAGGATGGTGTCTCCACCACCGCGATGATTGGCACCATTCTCGACCGTGAAGGCTAAGGCGCAATGATGGCACCGGGTGTCGCACGCGGTCTCTACAGCGCGCTGTTGTATCTGCTCTCGCCGCTGATCTGGTGGCGGGTATGGCGTGAGCATGCGCTCACTAACAAGCGCGCGGAACGCTTGGGTTTGATCGCCGACGCGGCGGATGGCCCGCCGACGATCTGGCTGCATGCCGCCTCGGTCGGCGAGGTGCTGGCGGCACGGCCCTTGATCGAGGCCTTGGCCGAACGCCACGCCGATCATCACCTGGTGGTCACCACCATGACCGCTACCGGCGCCGAGCGTGTACGGGCGCTGTTTCCCGCCGAGCGGTACGCGCTCACGCATTATTTCCTGCCGCTGGACTTCCCGGGGGCGGCGCGGTGTTTCATCGCTCGCTTACGCCCGCGCCTGGCGATCATCGTCGAGACTGAGCTATGGCCCAACCTGCTGGCAGCGTGTGAACGCCAGCACGTGCCCGTGGTAGTCGCCAACGCCCGGCTCTCGGGCAAGGCCTTCCAGGGCTATCGTAAGGTGGCGCCATTGCTACGTGGCGCACTGGGTGCGGTCAGTTGGCTGGCGGCCAAGTCGTCGGCGGATCTCGAACGCTTCACGGCGCTGGGATTACCCGACGCGTGCGGCGAGGTGGTGGGCTCGATCAAGTTCGATCTGCCCATCAATGCCGAGCTGCGCGATGAAGGTGAGCGCTTACATACCCTGTGGGGCTCGCGGTTCGTGTGGGTGGCAGGCTCGACCCATGAGGGCGAAGACGAGCAAGTACTGGCCGCGCATGCCCGGCTGCGACGCACGCATCCTCAGGCGCTGCTGGTGCTGGTGCCGCGCCATCCGCAGCGCTTTTCGGCGGTGGCCGAGCTCTGCGAGGCACGCGGCGAGCGCCTCGCGCGGCGCTCGCAAGATGAGACGGTGGAAGCCGAGACGAGCGTCCTGCTGGGCGACACCATGGGCGAACTGATGCGCTTCTACGCCGCGGCGGACGCTGCCTTCGTGGGCGGCAGCCTGGTGCCCATCGGTGGACACAACCTGCTCGAGCCCGCCGCGCTCGGCGTACCGGTGCTCACTGGGCCGCATCTGGCGAACTTTCAGGATATCGCCGAGACCCTGCGCGAGGCCAAGGCACTGTGCGAGATCGACACAGCCGAGGCCCTGGGAGAGGCCTTGGCTACCCTTGCCAACGATCCCGACCAGCGCCGCCGGCTGGGCGCCGCGGGCGAAGCCGTGGTAGTCACCAATCGCGGCGCGCTGGAAAAGACGCTGGCAGGCATTGCGGCGCGCCTGCCGGCGGACGTACACGCTTAGGGCGTGTGACGCTCGACGCCCTCATCCGTTCCCAATAGCAATACATCCGCGCCGCGCTGGGCGAAGAGCCCGTTGGTGACTACGCCGACGATATTGTTGAGGCGTTCTTCCATGGCCTTGGGGTCCTCAAACAGGCAATCGTAACCGTCGAGGATCTGGTTGCCGTTGTCGGTGACCACGCCGTCGCGGTAGACCGGGGTGATGCCCAGCTTGATCAGCTCGCGCGCCACGTAGGAGCGCGCCATGGGGATCACCTCGATGGGCAGCGGAAAGCCGCCAAGTACATCGACGTGTTTGGAGGCGTCGGCGATGCACACGAAACGCTCGGCGCAGGCCGCGACGACCTTCTCGCGCGTCAGCGCCGCACCGCCGCCCTTGATCATATTGAAGTGCGCATCGATCTCGTCGGCGCCGTCGACATAAACCGGCACCGTGCCCACGTGGTTGAGCTCGAAAACATCGATACCGTGGCCGCGCAGGCGTGCGGCTGTGGCGTCCGAGCTTGCCACGGCGCCTTGAAAGTCGTGCTTGAGCGCGGCCAGCAGGTCCACGAAGAAATTGGCGGTGGAGCCGGTGCCCACGCCGATGATGGTGTCGCGGCCGAGCAAGGGCTTGATGTCCTCGATGGCGGCGGCAGCCACAGCGCGCTTGAGTTCGTCTTGGGTCATGGTGCGTCCGTATGGGCGTTCGTATAAACGTTCTTGTGAAGACGTATCGGCGAAATCCGTGCCTATTATAGAGCTTATCGGCGTCGCATAAGAGGCATGATGGCACGCGTGGGACTGGACGCTGTGCCGCGCCCTCTGCTAACAATGGACGTTTGCTACCGGTGGCCATCCCCTGGCGCGCCGGTTTCACAATGAGACGCGCGAATTCGCAGGACACACCAGAATGCTAGAAGAGACCGTCAAGAAAATCCTCCAGGCACGCGTATACGAAGCGGCCCGGGAAACACCGATATCCCCTGCTCCCTTCCTTTCCCGCCGTCTCAACAACACGATTCTGATCAAGCGTGAGGACCTGCAGCCGGTCTACTCCTTCAAGATTCGCGGCGCCTACAACAAGATGGCCCAGCTAAGCGACGAGCAGAAGGCCAAGGGCGTGATTGCCGCCTCCGCCGGCAACCATGCTCAGGGCCTGGCGATGGCCGCCAAACAGATGGGCGTCAAGGCGACCATCGTCATGCCGCGCATCACGCCGGACATCAAGGTCCAGGCGGTACGCGCCCGCGGCGCCAAGGTCGTGCTCAGGGGCGATGCCTTCGGCGAGGCACTGGCGCATGCACGCGAACTGATCGACGAACATGGCTATACGTACATTCCGCCCTTCGACGACAATGATGTGATCGCCGGCCAAGGCACGGTGGGCATGGAAATCCTGCGCCAGCATAGCGGGCCGCTGGATGCGATCTTCGTGCCCGTCGGCGGTGGTGGCCTGCTCGCCGGCGTGGTGGCTTACATCAAGTACCTGCGCCCCGAGATCAAGGTCTATGGCGTGGAGGCGGAAGACTCGGCCTGCCTCAAGGCGGCCATGGAAGCCGGCGAGCGCGTCACCCTCGACCAGGTCGGTGTGTTCGCCGAAGGCGTCGCCGTGGCACAAATCGGCGAGGCGCCGTTCGAGATCCTGCGGCACTGGATCGACGGGGTGGTCACCGTCACTACTGACGAGATATGCGCGGCGGTCAAGGATATCTTCGAGGACACGCGCGCCGTCGCCGAGACCTCCGGGGCGCTGTCGCTGGCCGGGCTCAAGAAGTATATCCAGCAGCAGAACGCCGAAGGCGAGACCCTGCTGTGCATCAACTCCGGCGCCAACACCAATTTCGATCGTCTGCAGCACATCGCCGAGCGTACTGAGCTGGGCGAACAGCGCGAGGCGATCCTGGCGGTGACGATTCCCGAACGTCCCGGTAGCTTCAAGAAGTTTTGCAAGACCATCGGCAAGCGCATGGTCACAGAGTTCAACTATCGCTACGCCGATCCCGAGCAGGCGCATATCTTCGTCGGGGTGCAGGTCAAGCCGGGTGGTGATGACCGCCAGGCGGTGATCGACAAGCTGCGCGAGGCCGACTATCCGGTGGAGGATCTCACCGATAACGAGCTGGCCAAGCTGCATATTCGCCATCTCGGCGGCGGGCGCCCCAAGGAACACTTCAGCGAGGAAGTCTATCGCTTCGAGTTTCCCGAACGCCCCGGCGCGCTGATGAACTTCCTGACGCATCTGCCCGCCGACTGGAATATCTCGCTGTTCCACTACCGCAATCACGGGGCGGCGTATGGCCGGGTTCTGGTGGGCATGCAGATTCCCAATGGCGCCCGCGCGCATGTCGAGGAGCACTTCGAGCGCATCGGTTATCGTTACTGGAAAGAATCCGACAATCCCGCTTATCGCCTGTTCATGGCGTGAAACGGCCGGCGTCATACCATAGCGCTTTCATAGTCTTTCGTTATGAGAATCTATGATTCCATAGATTCTCATGTCGATAGCATGACGAATATAAATAAGAACATCGTTCGTTAACCAAACGTTTCATTCTTGTGCCCGAGGCCAGTTGTCAACCCATACGCCTGGCCCTATAGTCGTAAGCGTTATTTGGGGTGCTATAAAAAACAGTCCTTTACGGAGCAGGAAATGAAACGCAAGCCTGATTTGGTCATGGCTTTAGTAATGTTGTTTGGCTTGGGTGTCGTGGCGACGGGTTACGCACAGACATTGATGGGCACTTGATGAGCGCCCCGATATCTGGGCGTATTCGCCGGTCGTCTTGAACGCCTGAGTGCTTGCATTGCCCGCCGAGCGGCCGACGATGGATCCCCATCGTCGGCCGCTTGCGTTACGGACGTATGGTGCGGGCATCGCTGACGATGGCATCGAGGGGCACGTCCCAGTCCGCGATCGGCAGGTGCTCGACGTACTGACAGTCGTGGGCAAGTCCGATCAGGCGCGGATGCGGGCGGCGCAGGCGTCGAAAGGCAAAAGTACGGTCGTAGAAGCCGCCGCCCATGCCCAACCGATTGCCCTGGGCATCGAAACCGACCAGCGGCATGAGCACCAGATCCAGTGCCCAGGCCGGTAGACGCCGTGCACGATGCGCGCCGTGCCGCGTGCTTGGCTCCGAGATGGAAAAGCGATTGGTACGCATGGGTGTCTTTGCGTGGTAATGCACGAACCAAAGGCGGTTGTCGGACAACGGGCGCAGCACGGGGAGATATATCCGGACGCCGCGGCGTCGGAACCATGCGATCAGCGGTGTCGGGTCGATCTCGCCGTCGTTGGGCAGATAGAGCGCGACGCGGCGGGCGCGCTTGACCTCCGGCAATCGGCGTAGGCGACGACATAGCGCATCGGCGGCCTGGCGACGTTGCGATGCGGAAAGTCGACGGCGACGCCGGCGCAATTCACGGCGCAGGCTGCGTCGGTCGGATAGCTCGAGAGGGGGTTCGTGCGTCATGTTCGGTGAGGTTCCCCAAAGTGCCGCTGTCGTTCTGGCCCTGAACCTAAAGGTTCAAGGTGGGTGGCCGCAGACGAGTCATCAGGCTTTCCGTCGCACGGACATGCACACAGACCCGTCTAGCAATTGGCCCCCTGGTAATGCGCATAGGCTCAAGGGACTATAACGACTGGCGAACACCTCAGGGAACGCCTCTATCCTAGCAGAGACCGGGACGCGGCCAAAGTGCCAGCCTCTTTTCGTATAGAGCCTTGTCTCGTGTAGCCCCTTTCTCGTATACCACCTTTACCCGTATATAGCCTTTTCGTAACGAACCTAAGCGTTTGTCGGACAAGGGTTGAACATCAGCTAGAAGGTTTGCCATCGTCCGGAGATGGCGTATCGGCCAGGGCTTTTTCCAGACGCTCGCTAAGGCGCGACAAGCTAGACTCGCTCTCACGCTGGGTGTCGAGTGCTTCGAGAAGTTCATGGGTGATGTTCAGCGCCGCCATGATGGCGATTTTTTCGGCGCCCTGCACCTTGCCCTGGGAATGAATGCCATTCATGGCGCGATCCAGATAGCGCGCCGCGCGCTTTAGCTCGTCTTCCTGATCAGGCGGGCAAGCAATCACGTAGGGGCGTCCCAGCAACGTGATCTCGATCGTCTGCCGCGAGGCGTCGTTCATGGATCGCTCCAGAGCGGGCCAAGGTCGGGCCCGATGCGGTAAGATGGAACCAAGTTTCCGCGTCTTGCGCGGTGGAGGGAACGGCCTCGACGATATCGGCATCCTGCCGTCGCGAGCCCACGTTCGCCGCCATGTAAGCCATCGATCACTATAAAGAGCCGTCCGGGCGTGGTCAACGCGGCCCGGCGGCCTGCAGCACAGGACCGCATCATGTCCCTCATCGACGAACAGCTCGATTTTTCAGGTGTCGCCGACACCTTTCTCGCCCACGGCAGTATGCAGTCACCGGCGTTTCTCGACGGCCGCTTGTGCGCACGTCTGGCGCTGGCCGACATCAGCGCCGATACCTGGCTCGAGGAAGTCTGCGCGACTTTAGGTGTCGACCAACCCAATAGCCGCGAAGACGGCGAGGTCCTGCTCGCCTGGCGGCGGCAGACGCTGGACGCTCTAGCCGCGCCGGAACTCAACTTCGAGCCGCTGCTGCCCGATGATTTGTTCTCCCTCGCCGAGCGCGCACACGGCCTCCAGGAATGGACCCAGGGTTTCCTGGAGGCCATCGTCGAGGCTGGCGGTCAGAATGACGACTGGTCACCGGCGCTGCGCGAAGTGCTCGAAGATCTGGGCTCGCTCGTCAACCTGGAGGTCGAGCTCGAAGATAACGCCGAGAATGAGAATGATCTCTTTGCCTTGACCGAGCATGCACGCATGGCCGCCATGCTGCTCTACACCGAGCAGCACCCCGGCCAGCCCCAGGTCGAGCGCGTCGAGAATTCCGAAGGTGACGACGCCACCACGCCGCCGTCACAGACCCACTGACGAGCCTCTTGGGCCGGGCGTGTGCCCGGCCACTCTCCCCCATCTCCCGCCCTCCGAGGAGTGCCCATGCCTCGTACAGCCCTGCCGCGTCCGGCGGCGATTTCTTCCGATGAATACCGTGCCCGCCGCCAGGCGTTGATGGCGGCATTGCCCGAACACAGTGCCGTGCTGATCTCGGCGGCCTCGCTGGTCACGCGCAATCGCGACAGCGAATACGCCTTTCGCCAGGACAGCGACTTTCACTACCTGAGCGGCTTTCCCGAACCCGATGCGCTGCTGGTGCTGTTGCCTGACCGCGAGGCGGGCGAAGTCGTGCTGTTCTGCCAGGAAAAAGATGCCCACATGGAGGCCTGGACCGGGCGGCGCATCGGCGCCGAGGCCGCCGTGACCGAGTACGGCGTCGACGAGGCCTACGAGAATGAAGACCGCGAGGCGCTGCTGCCCGAGCTGCTCGACGGCCGTGAAACGCTCTACCTGCCCCTCGACGACGGCCAGATGCTGGCCCTGGCCGAGTCGCTGCGCGGCGAACTGGCGGCCCAGGCCCGGCGTGGGGTACGCACACCGCGAGCCTTCGCCGATGTCGCGCCGTTGATCCACGAACGGCGGCTGATCAAGAGCGACGCGGAACTGGATCTGATGCGCCATGCGGCCCGTATCTCGGCGCAGGCGCACCACCGAGCGATGCAAAACGTCTCTCCGGGGCTTCTCGAGTATCAGCTACAAGCAGAGCTCGAACACGAATTCGTCTGGCACGGCGCCCGCGCCCCGGCCTATGCCACGATCGTCGGGGGCGGCGAAAACGCCTGTGTGCTGCACTATATAGAGAACAGTGCCGCGCTTCGCGACGGTGACCTGGTGTTGATCGACGCCGGTGGCGAGTTCGATCTCTACGCTGGTGACATCACGCGAACCTTCCCGGTCAACGGCCGCTTCACGCCAGCGCAGCGCGAGCTCTACGAGATCGTCCTCAAGGCGCAATGCCGCGCGGTGGCCGCCGTCGCACCGGACACGACCTTGCGCGCGATACACGACGGTGTGGTACGCGACCTGACGACCGGCCTCATCCGCCTGGGGCTGCTCGAAGGCCCGCTCGAGGCGCGTATCGACGATGACAGTTACCGGCGCTTCTTCCTGCACGCCACCTCGCACTGGCTGGGGCTCGACGTGCACGACGTCGGCACCTATCGGCTGGACGGCGAACCGCGAACGCTGGCGCCGGGCATGGTGCTGACCGTCGAACCCGGGCTCTACATTCCCGACGCCGAGGACATTCCCGAGGCGTATCGCGGTATCGGTATTCGCATCGAGGACGATGTCGTGGTGACCGCCACGGGGCACGAGGTATTGACGGCAGATGTGCCCAAGGAAGTGGCGGAAATCGAGGCGCTCATGCGCGGGAGTTGATCGTTTTTTGATCGCATGTTTTGTATTTACGTAATTACGTTATGAATACGTAAAACCAGCTTGCCGTGGTAGGAAACCCTGCAGGAAAGCCCATCACGACTGCCGTCCATGCACTTAACGTGGTACAAAACAGCGTGTCTTGCCATCGCTTATGGCAAGACCTTCGAAGCCGACAGGGAGAGTTTTCGATGCCGCCTAACCGGGTCGATATCGCCATCGTGGGAGGCGGATTGGTCGGCGCCAGCCTGGCGTGTGCCCTGGCGCCACTGATCGACCGCCATGGGCTGCGCGTGGCAGTGATCGAGGCCGCGCCGTTGAATGCGACGCAGCCGACGACGTTCCAGCCCAGTTTCGATGCCCGCGCCAGCGCCATCGCGCAAGGCTCGCGCCGGCATTTCGAGCGGCTCGGGGTGTGGGCATCGATGGCCGAGCGCGCCACGCCAATTCGCCAGATCCACGTCAGCGAACGTGGGCGCTTCGGGGCGACGCGGCTGACGGCCGACGAGTTCCACCTAGACGCGCTGGGTTACGTGATCCCCAATGCCTGGATGGGGCGCGTGCTGCATGCCGGCCTCGAATCGTTACCGCTGACCTGGCACTGCCCGGCGCGTGTCGAGGACATCGTGCCGATGGCCGACGGCCACCGCCTGACGCTCAGCGACGGCGCTATCCTCGAGGCCGGCCTGACGGTGCTCGCCGATGGCGGCCGCTCGGGGCTCAAGGAACGCCTGGGCATCGCCAGCCAGGCGCAGTCGTATGAACAGCACGCCTTGATCGCCAATGTCGAGATCGGTCGCGACCACGCCGGGGTGGCGTTTGAGCGCTTCTCGACCCTGGGCCCGATGGCGCTGCTTCCCCTGGCCGGGCGCCGCATGGCGCTGGTCTGGACCCACGCCAAGGCGCCACGCGAGGAAACGCTGGGTTGGAGTGACGACGAGTGCTTGAGGCGGCTACAAGACGCCTTCGGCGACCACCTGGGGCGTTTTCGACGCATCGGGAAGCGCGACGCCTATCCACTATCGTTAGTCACCGCCAACGAACCGGTGCGCCCGCATCTGGCGGTCATGGGCAACGCCGCCCACTCTTTGCACCCGGTCGCCGGGCAGGGGTTCAATCTCGCCCTGCGCGGCGTCATGGATCTGGTCACGGCGCTGGAGACCGGCCTGGCGCGTGGCCAGGCTATCGGCGGCGCGAGTCTGCTGGGCGATTTCGAGTCCCGCCGCGCCGCCGACCGGCGTAACGTCATCCGCTTCAGCGATGGCCTGATTCGCCTGTTCGGCATCGAGCATGCCGCGTTTTCCCACCTGCGTGCCGCAGGCTTGGTGGGACTCAATATCGTGAGCCCGCTGCGACGCACCCTGGCGCGCCGTGCCATGGGGCTAGAGCGATGAAGGCCGACGAGGACACCAGCATGGATGAGACAACACGCGATGACGTGATCGTCGTCGGCGGCGGTATGGTCGGCAGCGCCCTGGCGGCGCTACTCGGCGAGGCCGGCCTGTCGGTCACGGTGCTCGACGCCCGCCCCGCGCCGCTGACGCATGAAAACGTTGGCCATGGCCTGCCCGCGCCACGGGTCAGCGCCCTGACGCCGGTATCACAACGTTTGTTGACGCATCTCGGTGCTTGGCCGTGGATCGCCGAGCGGCGCGTGTCGCCCTATCAGGGCATGCGCGTCTGGGATGGCGAAGGCAGTGGCGAGATCGCCTTCGCGGCGGCGGATATCGGCTTGCGTGAGCTCGGCCACATCGTCGAGAACGACGTCATCCTGGCCGCCCTGGAAGCGCGCCTCGAGGCCTTGCCCAGCGTCACTCAGCGCTTCGGCGCACGCGTGACGGGGCTCGCCCGTGCGGCCGACGCGCAGGAAGTCACCCTCGACGATGGCAGCCGCTGGACGGCGCCGCTGGTGGTCGCCGCCGACGGCGCACGCTCGCCGCTTCGCCACCTGGCAGGCATCGACGTCAGCGAGCGTGATACCGGTCATGTGGCGCTGGTCACCACGCTACGCTGCGAGCATGGCCATGGCGGCGTGGCGCGCCAGGTCTTCCTGCCGGACGGGCCGCTGGCCTTTCTGCCGCTGCGCGTCGAGGAAGACGACCGGCACTGCTCGATCGTCTGGTCGACTCGCCCCGAGCATGCCGAGCGCCTGCTGGCGTTATCGTCGGAAGCGTTCGCCCAAGCCCTGGGGGACGCCATGGAAGGTCGGCTGGGCAAGATCGAGGTGCTCGACGACGTACACCACTTCCCGCTGACCCAGCGCCACGCCCGCGAATACACTGCGCCGGGCCTGGCCCTGATCGGCGACGCCGCGCACAGTATCCACCCGCTCGCCGGCCAAGGCGTCAATCTTGGCTTTCTTGATGCGGCGGTGCTGGCGGAAGAAATCATCCACGCCCGCCAACGCGGCGTAGCGCTCGGCGATGCCCGCACGCTGGCGCGTTACGCTCGTCGTCGGCGCGGCGACAACGCCGCCATGCTGGCACTGATGGACGGCTTCCGCCTGTTGTTCGGTGCCAAGCACCCCGCGTTACGATTGATACGTAACGTCGGCCTCTCTAGTACCGACAAGCTCATGCCTCTCAAGCGCACCATGATTCGCCAAGCCGCCGGCGAACGTGGCGAACTCCCCGCCGTGTGCCGTTAAGATGATCGCTGGGCCGGTTACATACCCGGCCCAGCGACCCTAAAAAACGTGCTAACGGCACCCATCATAATGGTAGTAGTGTGCCTGAAATCTATACTGATTGGTTGATGAAATTGCCAGGTCCTATCAGCCAATGGCGATCGTGGGAAAAGGAACAAAGCTATGTTGATCTCCGGTGAGGATGGGTCGGCTGTTCAGGAAACGCTCTACCTGCTTTCTGTGCCGGGTATGCGTGACTCGATTCGCGAGGGAATGGGTACATCTATCGAAGAATGCGACGAAGAACTGGACTGGTGACGGAAATCCCGTATCGAAGACTGTTTCTTGAAAAGCTTGGCGGTGATTTTGCCGGTGCTTATTCACGCAGAATTAATATCCAGCACCGCCTGGTTTACCAAGTGCTCGATGATGAGAAAGTGGTGAAAATTCTTAGGCTCTGGAGCCATTATGAATAGTGCTCCATTTCTTTTGCAGCAGCACCGCAAGGGTCTGCGGGTCAAGAAGCTTGTGGCGGTGTGAAGTCGCACCTAACCTTCCTGGTATCTCCAAAGAAAAAGTGTCATTCGCGAAGGTCCTTCCTTCGCTCATGAACCGTGCGTGTAGACAACGGATCGGATACCCATGGAGGTGAGTTCATGACGAAACGCAATCTTCACGGCGTCACGCTCGAGTGCGTTCAGGGCGATATCGCGCGCCAGCCGGATATGGACGCCATCGTCAACGCGGCGAATGCGGAGCTGCGCATTGGCGGCGGCGTGGCCGGTGCGATTCATCGTGGCGCCGGGCCGGGGCTGGAGCGGGAATGCCAGCCGCTGGCGCCCATTCAGCCGGGGCAAGTGGTGATCACCGGCGCTCATAACTTGCCCAACCGTTCGGTGGTGCATTGCCTGGGGCCTGTGTACGGCGTGGACGAGCCCGCCGAGCCGTTGCTGGCGGCCTGCTATCGCAACGCGATCGAACTGGCCGAGCAAAACGCACTTACCTCCATCGCCTTTCCGGCGATCTCGACCGGGGTCTTCGGATATCCGCTAGAAGCAGCGACGCAGGTGGCGTTCAAGACGCTTATAGAGACGCTGCCCCAGCTATCCTCGATCAAGCATATCCGCTTCGTGCTGTTCCAAGAGGCGGACGTCCAAGTTCATGAAGAGGTTCTCGAGCGCTTACTCGATTGAAACGACGCCATTAATTGAAACGCTGTCATTGTCGGGCGCCGGGCGATCCCGCTTTCGGCGCCCCCTGCCTTTCTCCCCCAAGACACACTCGCTTCGGACGACGAATCTGTCTGCCGGCACTGCTCTGTACGGCCCTGTACGGCCTTGTATAGAAAGTGACAACCCACTTTTTGTTGTTTAGATACGGGCGCCTAACCGATACCGAGTGCGTGGCGCGAAAGAGACTTTGTGGCATTTTGTTGTACGAAGGTTTCTTTCTTGTACAAGGTTTGTATACTTACGCCTTGTCGCTGAACGAAAGATCGTCTTCGGTGCATGTGCTTTCTTCGATTCGCCAGATAGGAATAACATCGTGAAAACAATATTTTCATGGCTCCAGGGAACGTCGATTCGTGCCCGAATGACGGCCGGCTTTGCCAGTGTTCTCTTGCTGATGGTCATTCTGACCGCCGAAGGGATACGTGAGGTCAATTTGATCGACCACAGCATGAAGGTCATCAACGACGTGAATAGCGTCAAACAACAGTATGCGGTCGATTTTCGCGGCAGTGTCCACGACCGCGCCATCGCCGTGCGCGATGCGGTACTGGTCGACGACGAGGCCGCTCTCGAGCCGATTCTGGCGGATATCCAGCGCCTCGAAGGCGACTACCGCGAGGCTGCCGTTGGCATGCAGGAGATCTTCTCGGAGAGTAATGTCACCGCCGATGAGCGTAACGCCCTGGCCGCTATCCGGGAGATCCAGGCCACGACCATGCCACTGATCGAGGAAGTGCTCGAGCGGCGTCAGGCAGGTGATATCACCGGCGCCAAGCAATTGCTGCTCGACGAAGCGGCGCCAGCCTTCCGTACTTGGCTAAGCGACATCAATGCCTTCATCACGCTGCAAGAGGAGCTCAACGCGGCTGAAACCGGCTTTGCGCGCAATATCGCCGAAAACTTCCAGATCACCATGCTGGTGCTTTGTCTGGTGGCTTTGGTGATCGGGGCCTTGGTGGCGACGGTGCTGACCCGGTTGCTGTTGCGCGAACTCGGCGCGGAACCCTATGAGGTCAAAGCCTTCGCCGAGGCGGTGGGCAGTGGCGACCTGACCCGCAAGGTGTCGCTGAAACCGCAGTATCGCAACAGCATCATGGCCTCCCAGGTAGCGATGGCAGAGCAATTGAAAGCGACGGTAATGCAGGTGCGCGGTTCGGCGGAATCGGTAGCGACCAATAGCGAACAGATCGCCGAGGGAAACAACGAACTGGCCTCACGCACTGAGCAGCAAGCGAGCTCGCTGGCCGAGACCGCCTCCGCGATGGAGGAACTTGGCAGCACCGTCCAGCAGAACGCCGACAATGCCGTGGAGGCGCGCAAGCAGGCCGCCAATGCCTCGCAAATTGCCGAAGAGGGTGGCGAGGTCGTCACGCAGGTGGTGCAGACCATGCATGACATTGATGGCAGCTCTAGAGAAGTCGCCGAGATCATTTCGATGATCGACGGCATCGCCTTCCAGACCAATATCCTGGCGCTCAACGCCTCCGTCGAGGCGGCACGTGCCGGTGAGCACGGCCGAGGCTTTGCCGTGGTCGCTCAGGAAGTGCGCGAGCTGGCCAGTCGCTCCGCAGCGTCGGCCAAGGAGATCAACGCCTTGATCACCGCCAATCGCAAGCGTGTCGAGCAGGGGACGGAACTGGCCACCCAAGCCGGCAAGACCACCGAAGACGTGGTGGCTTCCGTCAAGCGCGTGACCGAACTGATGGAAGAAATCAGTAACGCGACCGCTGAACAACGCGATGGCGTGCAGCAGGCCGGCGAAGCCGTCACTCAGATGGATCAGGTCACGCAGCAGAACGCGACCTTGGTCGAGCAGAGCGCCAGCGCCTCCAACAACCTCAAGGAGCGCGCGCACAAGCTGATGGAGCTGATGTCGGCTTTCCAACTTGGCGATGTTTCGTCACAGGCCACGCGCCAGGCAACCGATCGCTCCCAGGTGGCCCCGCACAGCGCAGGCCAGCAGCGGGCGCCGACATCCTCGCTGCGTCTGCCGAGCACCCGCAGCACGGCGCGTCATACGCCCGAGGAAGAGTGGGAAGCGTTCTAAGCGCTGTCTGAAAATCGACGGCCGTTCGCCTAGTACGGCATGCCACAACGACCGCCGGCGGCGGTCGTTGTGCGTCGAGGGGCCGCTCGCCTCGATATGGCACCACTCGACTCTTCTCCCACCCAAGACACACCCGCTTGAAACCCGGATAATGGCGAGCAATTCGCCTGTGGGCGCACCCCGACACCAACCCGGTTTTTGTACATGGAAATCAAGGTCAACTTTCTCGAAAATCTTCGGCTGGCGGCCAAGTTCGACGACTTCACCGTCGAGACCGATCAGCCCATTCGCTACAAGGGCGATGGCTCGGCGCCGAGTCCGTTCGACTACTTCCTGGCCTCGTCGGCGTTGTGCGCGGCCTATTTCATACGCCTTTACTGCAACGCGCGGGATATCCCCACCGAGAACATCCGGCTGTCGCAGAACAACATCGTCGACCCGGAGAACCGCTACAACCAGATCTTCAAGATCCAGGTGGAGCTGCCGGAGGATCTTTCCGAGAAGGACCGCACCGGCATCCTGCGCGCGGCGGAGCGTTGCAGCGTCAAGCGCGTGATCCAGAACGTCCCCGAGTTCCAGATTGAGACGGTCGACAACATCGACGAGGACGCCCAGGCGCTGTTGATGGGCACGAGCGCCGACAGCGGCAGCGCCAGCGGCGAAACCTGGATCGAGGGCAAGGACCTGCCGCTGGAGCGCACCATCGCCAACATGACCCGGATCCTCGAGGGCCTGGGCATGAAGATCGAGATTGCCTCGTGGCGCAACATCGTGCCCAACGTCTGGTCGCTGCATCTGCGCGACGCGGCCTCGCCGATGTGCTTCACCAACGGCAAGGGCGCGACCAAGGAAGCCGCACTCTGCTCGGCGCTGGGCGAGTTCATCGAGCGCCTCTCGTGCAATTTCTTCTACAACGATCAGTTCTTCGGCGAGGAGATCGCCGATAGCGCCTTTGTCCACTATCCCAGCGAGCGCTGGTTCCCGCTGGAAGACGACGACGCCCTGCCTGCCGGGCTGCTCGACGCACATTGTCGGGCGATCTTCGATCCGGACGGCGAGCTGCGCGGCTCGCACCTGATCGACACCAACTCCGGGCGCACGGATCGCGGCATCGTCGCGCTGCCGTTCAAGCGCCGCTCCGATGGCGAAACGGTGTACTTCCCCTCGAATCTGATCGAGAACCTGTACCTCAGCAACGGCATGAGCGCCGGTAACACGCTCGCCGAGGCCGAAGTGCAGTGCCTTTCCGAGATCTTCGAGCGCGCGGTGAAGAAGGAAATCATCGAGCAGGAAATCGTCCTGCCGGACGTGCCGGAGGAAGTGCTGGCCAAGTACCCCGGCATTCAGGAAGGCATCGCCGCACTGGAGGCCCAGGGGTTCCCGGTACTGGTCAAGGACGCCTCGCTTGGCGGCCGCTACCCGGTGATGTGCGTGACCCTGATGAACCCGCGCACCGGCGGTGTGTTCGCTTCCTTCGGCGCGCATCCGAGCTTTCAAGTCGCGCTGGAACGCAGCCTCACCGAGCTGCTTCAGGGGCGCAGCTTCGAGGGCCTGAACGACCTGCCGCAGCCGACCTTCAGCTCGCTGGCGGTTTCCGAGCCCAACAACTTCGTCGAGCACTTCATCGACTCCTCCGGGGTGATCTCCTGGCGCTTCTTCAGCGACCGCGCGGATCTCGACTTCCACGAATGGGACTTCGCCGGCACCACTGCGGAAGAAGCCGAGCGCCTCTACGGACTGCTCGCCGACCAGGGCCTGGAAGCCTACGTGATGGAACACGAGGACCTGGGCGCGCCGGTGTGCCGCATTCTGGTGCCGGGCTATTCCGAGGTGTACCCGGTCGAGGACCTGGTGTGGGACAACACCAACATGGCGCTGGCATTCCGCGCCGACATCCTCAACCTGCATTCGCTCGAGGATGAGCGCCTCGCCGACCTGCTCGAGCGTCTGGAGGAAAGCCAGCTCGACGACCACATCAAGGTCGGCACGCTGATCGGCATCGAATTCGACGACAACACCGTGTGGAGCGAGCTGACCATCCTCGAGCTCAAGCTGTTGATCGAGCTCGCACTGGGCCAGTACGAAGTGGCGCTGGAGCACGTCGAGATGTTCCTGCAGTTCAACGACAACACCGTGCAGCGCGGCCTGTTTCACCAGGCCATGCAAGCGGTGCTGGAGATCGCCCTGGAAGACGACCTCGACTTCGACGACTACCACCGCAACCTCACGCGGATGTTCGGCGAAGAGACCATGCGCCAAGTGATCGGCGCGGTGAACGACGAGATACGCTTCCCTGGGCTGACACCCACCAGCATGGGGCTGGAAGGCATCGACCGCCATCAGCGCCTGATCGAAAGCTACAAGAAACTGCACGCCGCGCGCGCCGCCAAAGCCGGCATCGCCACTGCGTAAACCGCGCCTCCCCACCCTCTCCGTCACCGCCACTCACGGTGCGCCCCGGCGGAGAGGGCATTCAGCCCCGTCTCAATGCATTAACATCAGAACCCCCACCTCTACGACCAACCGCCGCTTTGCATCCATCATCACACTTGAATACTCTGAATCACTAAAGCTGCTTAGACGGCCAGACTGAAGAATGACAACGACACAACGCAGGGGCTACCGCATGGATGGCAAGGGCGCATCACCGCTTGCAGGTAGATGGCGGTAGCGTGCCTGGAATTCATGACCTGTCGTTGTTTCTCATTCCGAATATTCGTCCCGGTAAAACGCGCAAGCACGCGAATTTTGCATGGATTGCCGAGTTGTCCTTGATGGTATTTAAAATAAATGGCTTATGTGCGAAATGACGGGCTAGATAAGATTTATTGAACGCGCGGGCGCGTTCAAGTGAGAAAACGAGCGCGCTATTTAATACCCGTTAACAGTATCTGGCACGGCAACTTGACAATACGTACACCATAACTACAGTGTAATGCATGAGCCATCTTATCTTTGACTGGGATCCTCGCAAGGATGCCGCTAATCGCAAGAGCATGACGTCTCGTTCCACGAGGCCAAAACCGCCTTTACAGACGAGTTCGGTCGACTTATAGCGGATCCAGACCATTCTGATGAGGAGGATCGGTTCATACTCCTCGGTACGAGCATCTATTCTCGTTTGCTGGTGGTGTGCCACTGCGTTAGAGAGGGTGAGATCATTCGAATCATTTCTGCGCGAAAGGCGGACAAGCGAGAACGAAAGACTTATGAAGGGTACAGACATGCGTGATCATTACGACTTTTCAGAGTCCGTTAAGAACCCATACGCCAAGAAGCTTAAGAAGCAGATTACGATCCGGCTGGATGAAGATACCGTCGCGTATTTCAAGAATCTGGCTGAGGAAAAAGACCTTCCGTATCAGAGCCTCATTAACCTCTATCTGCGCGACTGCGCACAGTCACATAAAGACCTCAAAATTGAGTGGCAATAAACTGTTAACAAACGGATGCTGTCGGACAGGCAAAAGCTCCGGCCAAAAAAAGCCTCCACTTCTGCCTGCCGCAGAGCCGGGCGTTATGGTCTTTAGGTGAATCATGGCAATTAACTTGCTCGTCTTGCGGTGCAGAGAATTGGAAGCGAGTAAGCGGTTTTACGAACTGCTAGGGTTTGGCTTCGTCAGGGAGAAACATGGCGGTGGACCTCTGCACTATTCGTCGCAAGATGCCGGCTTTGTGTTTGAGCTTTATCCGTTGCGGGAGAATGAGCAAGCTTGCAACTCTAGGGTAGGCTTCTCGGTGAAAGACATACAGCAGGTTCTCTCCCAAGTGGCAATTACGAGCCAGCATGAATTCAATGGCAAGCAGATCTACATCGTTCGAGATCCTGATGGACGAAGTGTCGAGCTTCGTGAGCAATGACCATAACAATACGCGTCACACGAATGTGGACTTCCCCCATGAGTGAACAGTGACATCAAGATCATCGGTCAGATTAATGGCTGGGGAAACAAACTGAGGTAGCAGGGAGGAGAAGCGGCCTAAAATGGGGTTTTCTACAGCCTCATTATACTCCATAAGGTGGAAACGAATACCATTATGAAAATTAGAAAGATGTCGCAGGCCGATCTCATGGACATTTCTCGCATTCAGCGCGAGTGTTATAGCGAGGATCTACTCGAGTCTGTTGATTCATATTCTGCAAAGCTGTCTGCTAATTCGGATTTTAGTTTTATCGCGATGCAGAATGACATGCGAGTAGGTTACGTGGTTGCTTTGCCATGGGTATATGGTGAACTGCTTGATCTGGATGGTGTTGATTATTCTGTTCCGGTAGATGCGGATAGCCTTTGTATCCACGACATCGCGGTGAGTCGTGAAGCACGCAATGGCGGTACTGCGAAATATTTGCTGAACGCAGTATTAGAGTCCGCAAAATCAAGGGGATATAAGCGGCTATTCCTAGTAGCTATCCAGGGAGCGTCATCTTACTGGAAGCGTCAAGGGTTCGAAGTTGTGCAGGTGAATGAGAAGTTAAAACACCATCTTTTGGCCTATGGGGAAGATGCAGAATATATGACTAGAACCTATGAATAGGTATAACCAAGCCATTCACTGGATGTCGAGCCCTCCGGTTTGCTCAGGTTTCACCATCGGTGATGGCCGGAGTTAGGGAGACTACATGAAACCCACGTTCCGGAAAGCGAACGACAAATATTTTGTCGAGCAACTGACTCGACGGAATATGGAGCCTTATTACAAAAAGCTCGGGATTAGCTGGGACAAGAAAGCATTCGATAAGAACTGGTGCGAATTTGAAAGCTACGAAATAACCATAAATGACTACCCAATTGGAGTGCTTCGGTTGAGTCATGATAATGCGGCCTACTATATTCGTGACTTCCAAATTGAGCCTAGCTGGCAGCGTCAAGGGGTGGGGGTACAGGCGATAGATCATACATTTGAGCTGGCCCAACAAGCGGGGGTTCAACTACTTCGGCTTCGTGTGTTTTGCGAGAATCCGGCAGTAAATTTATATAAACTAAAGGGGTTCAGGATTTGCAAAACTGAAGATGCTACTCACTATATGGAGCGGGAGATTTAGTTTTCCTGACCAGTGCGTACAAGTGTCACCCTGTCGTCGTGTCCCGGCTGCAAGTGCTAGGCAGTAAATCTGAGGGTAAAAAATGAGCTGTATTTTTTGCGAGATCGTGGCAGGTAACGTTCCATGCCACAAGATTTGGGAGGACGGTAATCATTTGGCGTTTCTTTCTATTTATCCCAATACGCCTGGTTTCTCAGTGGTCATACCGAAGTGCCATTTTTCAAGCTATTTTTTCGCTCAAGATGATGAGGTTGTGACAGCATTGGTGCTGGCTTCAAAGCGTGTAGCGCTGCTGCTCGATGAAAAACTGGATGGTGTTGCGCGTACGGGAATGATGTTCGAGGGTTACGGAGTGGATCATCTGCACGCAAAATTATTCCCTATGCACGGTACAGGCGAAGACTCTGAATTTAAACCTGTGGCGTCTAGCGTTGAAAAATACTTCGATCATTACGAAGATTATATTTCGTCTCATGATTATAAGCGTGAGGATGATAGTGTCTTGTCGGCACTCGCGGCTAAAATCAGGTGTTAGGCGACTATATGATAAAGGAAATAGCGATGAGATATTTTCACCATGGCTTCATGCTTACTACAAAGGCGAGCGTGTTGAGTGCGTCGAACCGACAGGTCCTCACTGAAGGAATCACTGATGATCGTTCCTTTATTCCTTGATACAAATGACTGTCGGCATTTTTCAAAGGATGCTCGTCGGGCTGTTGAGGAGGTGTGTGCCGATGCTGAACCGGAGATTCGTTCTTTTCTCGGCGACTTAAATGAGGATATTGAGTTGGCGTGTCAGACGGGGCCTTTCGTTATCCCGGAAACGGGAGAGATGGGCATGGCAGTCTCGCCAGGTCGTGTGAGGTGGACCGTTGATGCGAGATTGCCGGGCGGCGTGGCCGCTGTTGCTCGCGCCCAGCTGCGTTTCACGTTGTTTCATGAGCTTCATCATTTGGTAAGAGGATGGGTCATGTATGGCGGGGCGGCGCGCACCTCCTTTATGGAGGGGGTCGTCAGCGAGGGCCTTGCGACCGTATTTGAGCGAGATTTTGGGGGCCGTGAGACGCCTTGGGGGCAATATCCTGCCGAGGTCGAGCAATGGGTTGCTGAGTTGCTAGAGCTCCCGGTTTCCGCTCCTTACGACCACTGGATGTTCCAGCACCCGGATGGGCGGCGTTGGGTTGGTTATCGTGCGGGCACCTACATCGTAGACCAAGCCATCCTCGCATCTGGGTTATCGGCTGCCGACTTGGTTCTCGTTCCAAGCGACGAGATACTACGGATGTCCGGTATCCGCTAGCATTGATACGAGTGAACATAACAATGCCATGCATGCATTAAGTGCAGGGCTGATGTCAGATATTGATATGACCTACGAAGCACAGATCAAGGATTGGCTGTCGAGCGACCCCATGCGTATGGAGGCGCTTGCCATCGCTTCTGAGCAGAAGTTGCCGGAGTGGTGCATCGCTGCGGGGTTCGTTAGAAATTTGGTTTGGGATAAGCTGCATGGGTTTTCATCGGCTACCGATCTGAACGATGTTGACTTGATTTACTTCGATTCGCACGATTTGAGCGAATCTCGAGACCGGGAAATTGAAGATAAGCTTAAAATCATTTCTAAGCTGCCCTGGTCAGTGAAGAATCAGGCAAGAATGCACGAGCGGAATTCGGACTGCCCGTACATTTCAACTGAAGATGCTATGAGTTTCTGGGTAGAGGTGGAAACTGCCGTGGGGGCCAGGCTGGATGAGAGAGGCGAGGTAGCGATTGTGGCCCCTTTCGGTGTCGAGCGGCTATTTGACTTCACTGTCACCTTGAACTCAAAAAGGCCAAAGCGGACGGCTTTCGAATCTAGGATCACGTCCAAGCGATGGCTGGAAATGTGGCCAAAACTGGTGGTGAACGCCTGACGAATCGTTGTCACCGTGGTTGGCCTAAAAAATCGCTGCTATTGACTACCAAAGTGCTGCCGCGCTCCGCCCGGCAGCTTGGCTTCGATGCTAGGCGATTCATTTACCTATAAGGGGATCAATGATGCCGAAAAAAGGTGAACACAACTATTCCGCTACCGTCGTCTGGACCGGTAATTCAGGCGAAGGTAGGCGGTCTCAAGCTCCAAGCGCAACACTATTATTGAAGGGTTTGTGGCCCCGCGACTGATTTCTTAAGCACGTCTGCGTAGACCTCTAGTGGCGTGCGCCAATCGAGCGTTTTGCGGGGCCGGGTAT
>Ga0209300_1000021_pt1 | contig 127861 bp, 148 predicted proteins | sample Shrwel_input2_RT_FD_187535 | JGI IMG/M metagenome (GOLD analysis project Ga0209300, IMG submission 187535) | Subsurface microbial communities from deep shales in Ohio, USA - Utica-3 well 1 S input2 RT (SPAdes) (version 2) ... | reverse complement strand
CGAAGCGAACCAGAGTCCGGTCAAAGGCCTTGTGTGCGTCAGCCCGCGTCTCGGCCATCCAGATCTCATGCAGCGCCGCCTTGACTTTCGGTTGCACCGACTTTGGCAGCGCGGACAGGATGTTCGCCGTCTTGTGCACCCAGCAGCGCTGATGGCGGGTGTCCGGATAGCACTTGGCCAGTGCTTTCCAGAAGCCCAGGGCACCGTCACCGATCGCCAGCTTCGGGCTGGTCGTCAGGCCCCGGGCCCGCAGTCCCGACAGCAGTTCTGACCAGCTGGCCTCCGACTCTCGGTAGCCGTCCTCAACCGCAACCAGCTCCTTGCGCCCATGCTCCGTCACGCCGATGATCACCAGCAGGCAGAGGCGGTCATCCATGCGCACGTTGCTGTATACGCCGTCAGCCCACCAGTACACGTAGCGCTTCTGGCTCAGATCACGCTGACACCAGCCGCGGTGCTCATCAATCCAGTGCTGTTTCAATCGACTGATGGTGTTGGCGGAAAGCCCCTTGGCCTGATCGCCCAGCAATGCAGCCAGTGCATCCTGGTAATCGCCTGTACTCACCCCCTTCAGATATAGCCAGGGGAGCAGCTCCTCGACACTTCGAGCCCGCTTTAGGTATGGCGGCAACAAGGAGCTGTTGAAGCGGACACCGGAGCCGCTGCGATCCCTAACCTTGGGTACCTTGATCTCGACATCGCCAATACCGGTCTGGACAGTACGTTCAGGCAAATAGCCATTGCGTACCACAGCCTTGCGGCCATCCGGCAGTCGATGTTCAGCATGCTGCTCCAGTAAAACCTGAAGTTCAGCTTCCACGGCCTGAGCGATCAGTTCGCGAGCACCGTTGCGCAGCAACTCAGTCAGCGGATCGGTCACTTGTTCTTCTGGTTGTGAAAGAGCTTTCAGGGTAGACTCGGTCATGGCGTATCACCTTCTGTTGATTGAGATCTTGGTTGTGATCAATCAACAGGATACGCCATCCTCTTATCTCCCTGTACACCAGAAATCACCATAACTCCCCGCCTCAACTCCAGTCCTGGATTTCTTTCACATGTGAAAGAAATCGGTGTTCTTTACCTCTGTCGTCGCTTCACACAGTTATGCACCCGAAATGGGCAAATAGAGAGAGCAAGATTTCTGCTTTGCCTTGTTAGGATTAACTGCGTGTTAATCCACCTTGCAAGGGAGAAACCGATGAACACAATAAAACGCAAGGCTCTGGCTGCGGCTGGTGCGTTTGCGCTGCTCTATGGAGGAGGGGTTCAGGCCGACCTCCTGCAATACTCCTTTACTGGAGCAGACGGCACTCAGCACACGCTTGAGCCAAATACGACCTATGCGAACCCTACAGGAAACATGAGTTTTGCCCTGAGTGCCGGGGTAGATCGGAAAGTCCGGATGTCGATCCTGGACAGTGCCGGGAAGGTGTTATCAAGCGAAACGAGCGAGCTGCTTGGGGCGAACGACAGAATCACTGTCGGAGGCAATCAATACTACGGAGCGTTTCTGAGCCTCCCGGCTCCGAAGCAGGGCAGCTATGAGCTGAAGGCAGAAATCCTGGCCGGTGATGGCTCGTCCATAAAGGTGGATAGCCATGAAATGATAGTGGACACCACGCCGCCTTCAGCCTCATCAATGACGGCCACCAATGGTGGGTATGGCCAGGTTACTTCCGGAAGCGTCTGGAAACTTGGAAGAGGGGGATCCGCCGATACGTTCTTTCGCGTCACTGACGTAACGGATGCCTCTCCAATTGCGGAAGCAACGGTATCCTTGTATCGGGGAGACGGCTCTCTGCACTTTGAGCGCAAAGCCAACTACGATGTGCCGAGCCAGCGAGTTGACGCCAGGAATGACTCAGGCTTTTTCCCTCCCTCTAATTTGGATGAGAACTTCAGAGTTCAAATCCAAGTTAAAGACCAGGCTGGTAATACCTGGAAGTCTCAGAAACAGACTGTGCGCTGGGACAGCATAACGGATGCGCCTTCAAAACCCTTTGGGGTGTTTGACCCAAACTCCAGTAATGTTCTTGGCCCAGGGCTAAAGGGGTTTGTGCCTTATAAAGCCGGTATGGAAGTGAAAACCAACCCGATTCGCTTGGCTTACCGGGTGCCGAAGGATAATTGGCACCAATATGCCGAAGGCGGCATCGCATTGGTTAACTATATGGGTGAAAAAAGCGTTGTCGGAACAGACAGCAATTACGTGTATATCGTCTGGTCGGCCCCATACGGCAATACCAATGGTAACTATACGCGGTGGTCGAACTTCGGCCAGTGGGGAGGTGCTGGTATCTCCTATAGCTTGAATCTTGCCTCTTCAGCCCCGAAAACGCCTGTTCTGCGCTCTGTTGAATATCATTTCAGTGATGTGGGTTGGCATTCATTCTACCGGCAGCCTATTGATAACAGCCTGCTCCCGTTGTCGTTTGACAAAATCCGTGTGAATGTCGATGAGAGGCCTTACGATCAAGTCGCGTCACATCGCGGTAGCTGCACAATCCCTGCCGGAAAAACAAGCTGTATCATCAGTTCTGGTTACACTATGCAGCCTGGTACAACTGGCTATATCCATAACCCCGCAGTGGTGCGGAGTGCTGACAAGAAGCTCATGGGGTATGTCCGGTATGCAGAGGTTAACTGGAATGATCAGCACTATCCGTCGCTCAGCTACGAATATGATGAGGGCTCGCAAGAAGTGACGGTGTATGTGACTCAACCCAGCAGGGGAGCATACTTTGATCGGTTGAGACTGCGTGATGCCTGGCTTGAAGATGGGCAGGGTAATACCCTTTCTCCTAGCGGCGGGAAGGTTGAGGAAAACAAGGAAAATTACACGTTCAAGTGGGACTTGAAGACTCTGCCAGAAGGTAATTTCAACCTTTATGCCGTGGCTCAGGAGCGGCATGGCCCGAAAACCAAGATCGCTCTCTTCCCTATGACTTCAGATCGGACGCCTCCCCAACTGGACATCCAGACAACGGGCGGCGAAAAGGTATCAACTCTGGATCAATTCCTGATTTCGGTTACGGATACCTACGATACCGAACCTCAGATCACAGACATTCGCCTGGAAGGCGGCCCGGCTGATGATCGCGTTCAGTTGTCTTGGCGTGAAGAATCCCCCGGTATATTCCGGCTTGAGTACCCCATCATGTTTCCCAGCCTGAAAGCAGGGGAGGGCTACACGCTGACAGTGACCGCAATGGACGCTCAGGAAAACGCGACAACGAAAGATTTTCAGTTCCGTTACGAGCCTCGCCAGATTTCGTTGGCAGATGGCATGGATGGAAAGCTGATGATTCCGGCTGTCGCTCAGGAGTTCCAGCGTCTTGATGGTGGCCACGTCATTCAAACGGAGCCGATAACACTCAGCGGCGATACCGTGGTGAGCGGCACCTATGATGTTTTCGCAACATTGCGTTCAGATGCTGAAGTGCCGTTGGTTGTAAATGGTGTGGTGATCCGTCCTGGCGAAACCATGTCAGTTATGAACCAACATAACTTTGCCAGCTCTGGAGGTAGGATAAATCTGCCACTCCGACCCGCTGAAGGTGGTATCGAAGGCACCTCCAATCTTCTGGTGATGACTTCAGCGCCAAACTCCCCTGTCCTGGTTCTGAACGTGAATACATGGGAGGGTAAGGCCAAGCTCTCGGCTGAGAATTGGGAGGTTCGTCAGGTCATTGATCCGGTGAGTATTACCGCCTCACCAGAAACAGGCGTGGCATGTCGCCTTACCAGCGATGAAGAGGCCGCAAGATCTACGGATCCAATCCGGGATCCTGTTTGTTTGATTGAATGGGATGAAACCCCGGATGAAACCGAGCAAGTCTCTGCTGAGGCGCAAGGTCTTAAAATGACCGCACTCAAAGGTCAGGCAGTGGCCTTGGGAGAGCAGCCCGTCAGCTACAGCATGTACCTGTTCAGCGGGGATGGCCGTAAAATCCGCGTTGGTGGCGGTCACGAAACCCTGAAGGTGACTTCAGCCTTCGGATCCGTTGGGTATAAACCGATGAACGATCTGAACGAAGTCTATCGGGTTATCCAGGACTTTGATGTTCGGATGAAACAAAGCAAAGGCCCATCCTGCTCTCTCACCTTGGATCCTGCTCGCGCTCAAGACGCCGCCGAGTCCAGAAGGGTCGGAGACGCAAGCAAAACGTGCTTGTTTGAGTGGGTCGAAGTCCCGGATGGCATCCAGCAGGATCCCGTGTCTACCACACCGTATCTGTTCGGCACCTTGAGGGAGAAGACCGCCCACAAATTACGCTGGCGCGTCAGCATTTTCTCTCGCAATGGAACACGAGTGACGCTGGCTACCGAAAGCCATGACATTGATGCCATTGACCCTCCGGCACCGGACATTCGTGTTTGGTCGTCCTATCACTACCAGGACGATCTCTACATGGTGCCCAAAGAAGGCGGCCATATTGGTGATGCCATCTTTGATGCTGAGCCAAGCCCGCTCGACATAAGGGTTCAGCGTGGAGAGGAAGAGCTGACGAACGAAACCTTCCAGCCCGGTCGTGGCATGTTCAGTCAGATATACCGGAGGTTGAATACAGAGCCTGCTGAGCTATGGGATGAAACCAGCTTTAGCTTTGACGCGGCTTACAATCTGCTGCCGGAAATTTCGTCTGAAAAAACCATTCGAGCTATTGCGGTTCCGGGAGACAACATAGCGCCTCGGATTGATGTGGGCGATGTTCGGGAAGCTCTGGATAATGCCCCCTTGCCGGTTTCTGTGCAGATCACAGATCTAATGGCTCCAGACATGGAATATGACCCAGAAGTGATGGGCGAGTGGGAAATCCGCTTGGGACGCGAAGAGCGTTTCAACGAGATCACACCAATGACTGAGTTCACTGATGCGCCGGATGGAAGCGTTAGTTTCGATCTGGATCTGACCGGTATTGATCGTCTTGTGCGCCTGATCGCTGAAGCTCGTCTGAAGAGCCCGATTGAGGGCTATGAAAGGATCGAGAAGAGTCAGCGTCTTTACATGACGGTTCTCCGGGGTGGTGCAATTGATGCTGATATAGAAGCTCGACGCCTGTCCGGGCCTGCTCCATTTACGACCGTCTTGCAGGTCGGCCTGGAGGATCTCCGCGACCGCGCTGCAACTGGCGATGTAGTGTGGGAGGTCAGTGCAGATGGTGGCAAGAGCTGGGAAAGCGAGACGCGAACAGACCGCAATCGAATGCGCTGGTACAACACCTTCCAGAAAGGTGAGTATCTGGTTCGTGCCAAAATCATCAACAGCAACTCGGGGATCGAGTCCTATACCGAAACAGTTGAGGTTATCGCGTATGACCAAGTGACCGTGGAGGTAGAGGGTGCTGAAACGATGTTCGTGGGAACCAGCGAAACCTACAACGTCAAAGCGGTTGGGCCAAATGGCGAACCAATGGAAGACGCTGTGATCAAGTGGACAGAAGACCGGGGCAAGAGCTTCTTCCATGTGGGCGACAGCTACACAGTGAGCAGCGATGAGCCAAAACGGTTCCGGTTTGAAGCGTGGGTTCGAGATGCCACGGCCCCGGATGATGACCGCTACGCCTATACTCGTGCCCGTGTTAGCGCAAGCTTCCAGCCGATTCGAGGCCCGAAGGTCTACCTCCGAGGCCCGAAGGTGATTGAGGTCGGCAAAGAGTACCAATACGAGGCGCAACTTGCTCCTCCCTATCGCGGCATGGAAGTTGATATGGACGGTTACTTTGTTCTGCCGAATGGAGAGCAGGCTTCGGGACAAACACTGACCTATGCGCCAACGGAACAAGACCTGGAGACTGGTCGCATCAAGCTGAATTACGTGGCGTGGGTAGAAGGCTTTAAGGACGCTGGAACAGAGGCCTCACGGGAGCTCTATGCCCGAGTCTGGAAGTACGTTTGGCCCAAGTTCACTCTCTACACCCGAACATCCGCCATGGTTGCTCCGGTGGAGGTCAGCGCCTATGCGCGAGCTTTGTCGTTCCGTGGGAAATTGGATAATCCGGTTTACACCTGGGAAATTCCAGAGGGTGATGGTGTGGAAGTGACCGATAAGCGTTGGGATGATCTGCGCAAACTCGTGATCACTGAGCCTGGCACCTACACCCTGAAGGCGACGATAACTGACGCCAGAGGTAACGATGCTGTTGTTGAGCGTACCCTTGAGGTCGGTGAGGCTGATCCGTATGAGGTAGGAATCAGCTTCAATGCCTCAAATTCGCACAACAGGGCACCTCTTGGGCTCTATCTCCGTCCCTCCGTCCAGGGCGGGCATCCGAGAGATCAGGTCACCGATTACACGTATTCCGTGAATGGTGAACCCATCGAAACCAGAGGCATTGTTGCCCGGCTTGAGCTGCCCGAAGGACAGCACGATGTGGGCCTGACCATCAAAACTCTGATGGGAGAGGAAATCACCGAAACCAAAACGTTCAACGTTGTCCCCAACGTACCTCCAACCTGTGAGGTTGAGGTAACAGACAGCTCAAGTTCCTGGATGTTGAGGGCTACATGTGAGGACGTTGACGGCGATATGCAGTCATACCAGTGGAAGGTAAACGGAAATGAGTTGGCGGCCAGGTCTTATCGTTTGCGGCTCTACAAGAGCACGTATGACGACATCATGCCGATGATCGAAGTTGTTGGTATTGATGATGCTGGAGACGCTTCAGATCCGGTAATTGTTCAATAATGACAAAGTAGGGAGAGATGGCCCGGCGAATTGCCGGGCCTTTTCTTTCACATGCGAAATCAGGAGTAAGCATGGAAGAAATTGTCGGTGCTCTCTTGCAACTGGCCAAAGTGATTGGGGTGCCTGTGCTGGCCAGCCTGGCACTGTGGGGCGCAAACGAATTATATTACCGGGCGTTTGGCCCATACCGGTACAAGGCTATATTGGTATCAGGGAGTGTTGGTACGCCAGTTCATGAGCTTAGCCATGCTATAACGGCCATGGCTTTTGGAATGAAAGTAACAGGGATTCGGTTCTACTACCCCGACCCTCAATCCCAAACCCTGGGCTATGTGTCTTACCGGTACAATCCATACAATTTCGTTCACTCCCTGGGCATCTTCTTCACAGGGATCGCGCCTTTAATCGCCGCTTCATATCTGGTCTATGCAGCCTTTTACTTTTCGGGACTGCCCAACCTTCACGAATACCTCATTCTGTCCAGTGATGAGGCGTTGATGCACTCCGGAACAGTGAGTGTTGTGGGGCAATGGAGCGCAGATCTGCTGAGCAAGACAAATAGCTGGCAAGCAATCCTCGTGTTGGTGGTGGCAATGATGTTGGGGCTGCATTCCACGCCAAGTGGTGCGGATCTGAGAGGGAGTATGCGGGGTGCATTTGCCGTTCTGATTGTGATCGCCGCGTATTGGGGGGTGCTCAAGCTACTTCCGATGCTACCGGACATCCTCATGGTGAAGTCCGTCGAATGGTTAAATCATTTGGGGACAGCCATTTTCCAGCTCGCTCTGCTTTCAATCCTGGGCGCAATGGTGATGACCGTGGTTGGTGGTGCTGTTTCCCTCTATGCCCGGCACCGGAACAAGCCACTGGATCCTGCCTCTCAAGTACCTGACAACTCGTAGACAGGCAAACCCGCTGGAATTGCCCAAAATGGGCGGTTTCAGAGCCCTTCGTTTTTAGCCTCCAGCTATAAACTGTTTCTCGTTTAATCATCGCCCAACGAGGACAGTTATGCGCAAACAGATTCTTAACGCCATCGCTATCGCGGGGCTGTCACTTTCAACTATTACTGGTGCTCATGCGGTTGAGCTGGATCTCGCCCCCGGAAAGAACAAACTGGACGCTATTGTAGAGCTTCCAATCAAGAAGGTTCGTGCAGTCGAAGCTAATGGTGAAATCCTGTTTCTGTCCGAGAACGGGCGATTTGTTCTGAGGGGACAGCTTTATGATGTCTGGTACAAAGATACCGTTGACACCATGAAGGAGATGGAAGATACCGCCACCCGTATTCACTTCGACCGCATGGGAGCGGATCTGGACGATTACAACACCCTGAGTATTGGGAATGGTGAAAAGCAGGTTGTAGCGTTCGTTGACCCCCAATGTCCGGTTTGCCACAAGCTCATGAAGGATGCTGAAAAGCTGGGGGATGATTACACCTTCAAGTTCGTGGTTGTTCCCGCCCTGGGAGAAAAATCCAATGAGCTGGCTCGTAAGGTCTTCTGCGCCAAGGACAGAGAAGATGCGCTGGAGGCATATATGAGCCAAGACCTCGAAACCCTGCCTCAAAAAACAAGCTGCGACACCGCCCAATACGACATGACCCTGATGATGGCAACGCTGCTGGATGTGCAGGGCGTTCCATTTGTCGTGGCACCGGATGGGCGAATGAGTAAAGGAAGGCCGAGTGAGCTGGAAGACTGGCTGGAGGGCAAGCAGTGAATAACATTGTTTCGATAAAGAAAAAGCTTCACAAGAAGGTGATCCCGGAGGAATTCAGAGCCTCCGGAATCATCCCTACGCTCGCGTATGACGAAGATGAATATGCGTTCCTGATGGAAGACGAAACCCTGGGGTTTGGCTTTATTTGCCAGCCGCTTTATAGCGCCACGGAAAAAGTGCAGGCGCGGACGGTTGGCATGCTGAACCAAGAGTTTCCCGCCCAATCCACAATGCAGTTCATCCTTTTCCGGTCGCCTGACATCAAGATGGATTTGAACCGGATGGTTGAGCTCCGTGATGGTCACTACGATGAGCTTCTGACCTCGGTGATTCACGAGCGAGTGAACTTCCTTCAGAACCACACGAATGAAAAGATCATCGCCAAGAACGACAAGGGTTTCTACGACAACGGCTTGATTCAGGACACGAAACTGATCGTTACGGTGAAAATGCCGATCAAAGATTTCAAGCCAACTGAAGATGAGATGAACAAGCTGGCGGATCTTCGAAGCAAGGTTGAATCGTCGCTACAAAGTATTGGTCTTCGCCCGCATCCCATGACTGCTGTTTCGTACATCCGCATTATGGGCACCATGCTCAATTGGGGGGATAACCCGTCCTGGCAGAACACGACGACAAGCTGGGATACCGACCGCCCTATTTGTGAGCAGATATTCGATTACGACACCGATATTACGCTCAGCAAGGACGAACTTCAGTTGGGCAAACAACACGTAAAAATTCTTTCCGCCAAGAAGCTTCCGGATGTCTTCTACTTTGGTGATGCAATTACCTATATCGGTGACATAAGTGGTGGCAACTCGAACATCAAAGAAAACTACATGATCGTCACCAACGTCTTTTTCCCCGATCCGGAAAAGATGAAGGCAACATTGGATCGGAAGCGCCAATTCGCTGTGAACCAGGCCTATGGGCCGATGCTGAAGTTCGTGCCAATTCTGGCGGACAAGAAGGAAGGCTTTGATGTCCTTTATGACTCGATGAAAGAAGGCCAGAAGCCGATCAAAATCAGCTATTCCATGCTCATTTTTGCGCCGACCAAAGAACGGGCCGATGCTGCGGCCATGGCCGCACGTAACATCTGGCGTGAAACCCGTTTTGACCTGATGGAAGACAAGTTTGTGCTTCTGCCAATGCTGGTCAACAACCTGCCGCTTTGCACAGACCGAAACACCGTTCAGGATCTGTTCCGTTATAAAACCATGACGACTGAGCAGGCAGCGGTGCTCTTACCACTGTTCGCGGAATGGAAGGGCACGGGTACATACCACACCTCCCTGATTTCCAGGAACGGCCAGCTCATGAGTTTGTCCCTTCACGACAGTAACACCAACAAAAACTTGGTGATCGCGGCGGAATCCGGCTCCGGTAAATCCTTCCTGACTAACGACCTGATCTGTTCCTACCTGTCTGAAGGCGCTCAGGTGTGGGTTATCGACGCAGGTAAATCCTACGAAAAGCTCTGTGATGTTCTGGAAGGGGACTTTGTTCACTTTGAGGATGGCACTGGCGTTTGCCTAAACCCCTTTGAATTGGTTGAGAACTACGCCGATGAAGAAGACGCCATTGTGAGCCTGGTAAGCGCCATGGCCTCCGCGAAAGGGCACCTCTCCGAATGGCAGATTTCTGCGCTCAAACGAATCATGTCGGACGTTTGGGATGAGAAGGGCAAGGCCATGAAGGTGGATGACATCGCAGAGCGGTGTCTGGAGGAGCACCAGGATCAGCGATTGAAAGACATTGGCACCCAGCTTTTCCCGTTTACCTCAAAGGGCAGCTACGGCAAATACTTCGCTTTTGATAACAATGTGTCCTTTCAGAACAGATTCACTGTTCTGGAGCTGGACGAACTCCAGGGCCGGAAACACTTGCGTCAGGTGGTCTTGCTCCAGCTTATCTATCAAATCCAACAGGAAGTGTTCCTGGGTGAGCGTAATCGCAAGAAGGTGGTTATCGTGGATGAGGCCTGGGATCTGCTCAAGGAAGGCGAGGTTTCCGTCTTCATGGAACATGCCTACCGGAAATTCCGGAAGTACGGCGGCTCCGTTGTCATTGCGACACAGAGTATTAACGACCTCTATGAAAACACAGTTGGCCGGGCTATCGCGGAAAACTCAGCCAGTATGTACCTGCTGGGGCAGACCGAAGAAACCGTGGAATCGGTCAAGCGTAGTGGCCGACTCACCCTCTCTGAAGCTGGCTTCAACATTCTGAAGACGGTTCATACCGTTCAGGGCATCTATTCCGAGATCTTCATCAAGTCAAAGACTGGCGTAGGTGTCGGACGATTGATCGTAGGCGAATTTCAGAAGCTGCTTTACTCAACCGACCCGCGAGACGTTAACGCTATTTCGCAGTACACCAAGCAGGGCATGAGTATGCCCGATGCGATACATGCGGTCATGCGTGACCGGGGTGTGCATTAGGAGGCTCAGGATGGACATTAAATCAATCGTAATTGCTGGAATCCTTGGCGCGGTTGGGGGTACTGGAGCCTCCTACCTTTTGATGGAGAAGAACCAGGCTGCACTGGATGACCGGTTGGCGCATAGCCCCCCTGTGGTTGTTGTGGATTTTGCCGCGATGGCCATGAACTACCCGGAAGGCGCAACGCCTGAAGAAGTGGATCGTTTGATGACGAAAACCAATGAAGCGGTGTTAAAGCTTCATCAGGCCGGGTATCTCGTGATTGATGCGGGTGCCGTTGTGGCGGCACCTGATGACCTGTATTTGCCAGAGGACGTTATTCAATGAAGTGGGTGGTCAAGAAAGAGTCTTGGCCGCGATTTATCGTCAAATCCGGCGTTGTCCTGGTGCTGATTATCACAGCAGGACTGGCTTTTGCTGACCGTTACCGCATTGGCATAGATCGGCAGCTCGTGAAATGCATCCCTGGCTACACCTTCTACCTGATTGATACGAAGGATACAGAGCTGAAACGGGATGCAATTTATTCCTTCTCTGCGGAAGGGCTGGAGCCCGTGTACGAAGACGGTACTCAAATGGTCAAGTATTTGCGGGGCAAGCCAGGTGATCACGTAGAAATCAGCAAAGAAAAGAACGTCTATGTGAACGGCGAGTATCAGGGCTATGGGCTGAAGCATGCCGAAAAGTTGGGCCAGCCAGAAGATGCCTTTTTTGGTGAAACCACTTTGAGCGAGGACAGCTACTGGTTCATGGGAACCAGTAGTGAAAGCTTCGATTCACGTTATTGGGGAACTGTAAAACATGATCAGATCATTGGCCGGGCGTATCCCCTTTTCTAAGGTCGCCCTGATGTCACTGGCAGTGACAGCGGTTGGCCTAAATGCTCGCGCAGAAACCGGTGGATCGGTTCTCACCGAACAGGATATGGAGATCGTTCAGCAATCAAAAGCCTTATCTGAAAAGGCAAGAGAGGTTGAGATTCCGGACTGGTTAAACGCCAGCTCAGCAAAGTTTAATCAAGCCCATCAGGAGGCCAGAGATCTCGTCAGCCAGTTGCAGCGGAGCAATCCGACGATGAAAAGTATGGCTGATGAGGAAAAGGCCAGAGAACGCTTCTCGAAGGATCCTGTTCTTATTTTTGCGTCTCGCTCACTTGGGAAGCAGGGGCTTAATGATGTGCTCGTTGCAGCCTCTCAGAACCCCGATAGCGTGGTGGTTTTCCGAGGGATCCCCGAACACGCCAACCTGGGTGAAGCTCTACTGGAAATTCAAAATGTTGCAGCGGAACTCGATCCTGTACCAAACGTGGTCATCAACCCTGTTTTGTTTCAGGAATACAACGTCACCTCCGTCCCAACCATTATTGTTCGGGAAGAACAGTTGAACTTAACCAAAGAGTTGCCGGAAGAGATTGCCAGAGTGTCGGGTCTTGTTAACCCGGACTGGATCCAGGAGCAGGTTGATGCGGGGGAAACTGGTGACTTCGGTGCGCGTGGCCCCGTAGAACAAATCAGTGAGCCAGACCTCATTGAATTGATGAAACAACGCTTCGCCAACATTGATTGGGAGGCTCAAAAAGAAAACGCGAAGAAAAACTTCTGGAAAAAACAGACCTTCAGGATTCTGGCTGAAGCCCCTGAAGACAGAACCCGCGAGGTTGATCCCACGGTCGTTATCACGCAGGACATTCTGACACCGGATGGCAAAGTCGTGGCCCGCCAGGGTGACAGAATCAATCCACTGGAGATTCGTTCGTTCACTCAGGCCGTGGTTGTCCTGGATCCCTTGGACGAAGACCAGATTGAAAGAGTCAAAAGCCGCCTGCCAGACATCAAACGTCAGCCTGGGGTTCAGTCCGTAACCTACATCGTTACGCAGTTGGATCGGGATGAGGGCTGGGATTCCTATACAGAAGTCACTGACACTTTCGATGCTCCGGTATTCCTGCTGACTCCAGATGTAAAGCAGCGTTTTGAGCTGGAGTATGTGCCGTCAATCATTACCGCTGATGGAACCAAATTTGTTGTTGAGGAGCTGGCGGATCGGGAGGGCGACCAATGATTCATCCTGTGTTTCAGCCTATCTATTGCGCGGAATCAGGTTCCTTGGTGGGCGCGGAGGTACTGGCCCGGTGGTGTGACAACAGTCAGTGGGTATGCCCAAGTGATCTGAACCAGAAGATACAGTGGTTAGACGTTGATCAGGAGATTCTCAGAAACCTGCTACGCAATGTGGAAACCATTAAATCGAAATATCCCATCCTGTTTATCAACGTGTCAGCAGATACGTTGAGCTCCCCTGAGTGCCTGTTTTCGTGGACAGTGAAGGTGAGAAAGCTTCAGGCCCAAACCGGCATAAAGCTTTGTTGTGAAGTGACTGAGACTGTACCGAATGACTTGCTAAAACATTCCTGGAACACGCTCAAAGGCATGGATGTCTTGCTGTTCATGGATGACTACGGGCATGAAAATTCCACATTCAGTCGGCTCATTGACTACCCGTGGGATGGATGCAAATTCGACATGAAGAGGCTTCAGGCTGGCTATACGGAAGACCGTTGCGCGATCCGGTACTGCCTCGATTCCGGTTTGTCTGTTGTCGGAGAGCAGGTGGAGAACGCCAGGATAGCTTTGAAGGCAATGGAAGAAGGGCTGATTTGGCATCAAGGTTTTTATTATGGAGACGCAGAAAAAGCCATTGGTGTTTCGGTAGAACAACAGGGGGCAGTAGCAGAAAAATGAAGAAAGTTCTCTTAACGCTCATGTTCGTCAGCAGCCTGGCAGTGGTGTCTGGCCGGGCCGTAGCAGACCCCGGCTGCCAGGATGCACAGGTGATCGGCCCTAAAATGGTGACTGATATTTGCTGGACATGCATTTTTCCGCTGAAAGTAGCTGGCACCACTATTTCTGATGCTGGATACATGCCCGATGAGGCAGTAAATAGCCCGCTGTGTATGTGTGAGGACAATCAGGGTGTGCCTCAGCCCGGCGTGACTACATCAATGTGGGAACCGGCGCGACTGGTAGAGTTCCAGCGTGTTCCCGGCTGTTCTTCTGTTTTGAACGGATCACAGTTCCCGGTAGACCGATTGAATCAAGGCCACCATGGCGAAGCGGTCTATGACGGTGGTGATGGGTCTTTCATGCACTATCACTATTACACCTATCCGGTCATGCAAATGCTGGACATGTTCGTGAAGCAAAGCTGCAACCCGGATGGTTATGTAGAGCTCGATCTCATGTACCTATCGGAACTTGATCCGACCTGGAACAACGATGAGCTGGCATTCTTCACCAATCCAGAAGCGGCGGCGGTGGCCAATCCAGTGGCTACGCTTGCATGCACCGCTGATGCGGTATCGGCAAGTACCGGACGCCCCCTGAAGTCTCTATTCTGGTGCGCTGGTAGCTGGGGCACCCTATACCCACTAAGTGGTAACCAGAACGGTGGTAAGGGAGTCATTCGGGATAGCAGCCTTCTTAAAACACGAGTTCTTGCTGCGCTTCATCGGCGGGGTTTGGCGTGGGGCACAATGGGTGAGGATGCAATGTGTGAGGGTACGCTCGTTCCAACTCTGCCCAAAACACAATACAAGTTCACCATGCTCCATCCGGTGCCTGAAACAGATTCTGATCATGTGATTGGAGAGTCCACACTGATTTGGGGAATGGGCCGCACGATACCAGCTATTGGTCAGGATCCAATCTACATGATCTGGCGCTGGAACGACTGTTGTAACACCTAAGTCCATTCCATCAGGGAGCCCGGCAACAAATAGCCGGGCTTTTCATTCCCGGATCCCTACTGCCAGTTAGCTCTTTGCGCCCTTTTTGGGCAATTCCAGACACCTAAATACTGACTGCTTTCTCGTAATATTTTTGCTTAAACGAATGAACTGTGTGTCGAGATAACGATGAGAAACTACCCGCGATTTCTGAAGGCGTTTGCGTACCTGCTGAGCTTCACGACTTCGATGATGCCGCTGCATGGATACGCTGCGAACCAGCCAAATGTGGATGCCCAGGACTTCATTTCGCAATTGGGACGCGAAGGCCAGGCCTTCGCCAAGGAAATTGGGAGCGAAATGTCCGCGACTCCCGCCCAGGTGCAGAACGGCACTGTCTCGATTCCAACAAGGGATGAAGAGGGGAATCTCACCTACCAAGGCGGCAGCCAGTTCAGCGTCAACAATCTTTATCCGGGAACGAACTCCGAAAACTCACAGCTTGCGTCTGAGTATTTCAGCGATGGTGTTGCGCCGAACGTGGGTGACCTTGAGAACATGCATGACTCGGAAGAGGCAATGGGGGAAGTCGGGGGTGAGGCAAAGGATTCACTCTGGGAAGATGCCCATAGCGATACGCCGTCTATTTCAGGTGCCGCCTACAAGGTGTTGCTGGACTCTTCCAATCTGAGCCGCCCTGATTTCAGTAATGATCCGATCATGGATCTGACCAAGAACACCTACGACAACATTGATCTTATTTCGGAAGGGTTCGGAGATTGTACCGCTGAAACAACCTTCAACGACATCACCATGTCTGTCCATAACCCGGAATATGAAACCTGTCAGCGGGTAACGGATAAAAGTGGCACTTGTGAGATTGTGCATGATTATGAGGCTGCGGTCATAAAACACCATGACGGCCCATATAACCTCAAGCCGTGTGATGGTGAGTATGGGTGTTCGAGGCTCTGGATCGGCAAGGTGGGGGACAACTATTGGGGCGGAAGCTGCAAGATTTATGAGGAGCATACTGCCGTTAAAGTCGTGAACCCGGATGCGATCACTTCAGCGGTACTGGAGTACGCAAAATGGGACGATTACATGCAAGTCTGGGTAGGGGAGCCAGGGAAAGAAGTTAAAGTCTGGCAAGGCCCGAATAATAATTTCCCTCCCGAAACAGCAGGTGCATGTGAGCTTTCAACAAGTTGGTCGAAAAATCCTAACGTAAACCTGACCAACATCTTTAAGAATGCAGACCCAAACTCAGTTTTGAACTTCAAAATTCGGGTTTCTGTAACTGGCGGTGGTGAAGGCTTTGGCCGAATCAAGGTCAAATACGACCCATCTCAGGCAATCATCCGTGATGAATGGTCGCCAGACGAATGCATTGAATCGGCTTTGGGCGTGGCAGATGGGTTTGCTGAAGGTAGCTTTAGCTGCGTCGATGATCCGAGAAACGCAGAGGGATGCACCTTCACCAACGGCATTAAAATCTGCCAGAGCAGCTTGAAGCCTTCGCCACTACCCGGCATTCCCAATCTCTGCAAGAAAGTCGCTGTTACGGCTGACTACGATTTCTACAAAGGTGATCTTGAGTGTTACACAGACATCAATGGGGAAGAGGTCTGTCCCGTTAATGATGGTGGGAACCTCAATACCTGCACGGAATATGAAGAAAACCCTCAATGCGGCTACATTAGCTCGGAGTGTGTCGAGGGTGCCAAAGGCAATTCCGGTGTCTGTTACGTGCAGGAAGAGACATGGGACTGTGGTTCGAGTGTAGACATAGATACCGTAGAGAAAAACACCGAATATCAGTGCGCCGGAGCGATCCGCTGCATGGGGGATGATTGTCTGGATCCCTCTCAATCAAATGACCAAACCGGTAACTTTGCCAAAGCCTCAGCTCTGCTCAATGCTGCACAGTTTATGACCCAAGACATGACCTGTTCAGGGCAAGACGAAGAAGGTAACGCAACTGGAACTGAGAACGTCGAGTGTTCAGCGTTTGGCGGTGAGCCTGGTGAGTGCAAGATAGCCGTGGGTGGCGTATCTGATTGTTGCGAAAAACCTTCTAACGTCAGCATGGCGGACTACCTGAACATGATCATGGCGGTGCCCAAGCTCGATGGGGCCGTGCGTTCACTGTCGGATGGTAATGTCGTTAAAAGCGCCTACCAGGGACTCAGAGAGCCAGTCATGAACGCCTGGACAGAGGTATCTCAGCCGTTCACCAGTTACATGGACAACATCTCCGGTGCCATGGAGCAGGTGTGGTCGCCCATCGAAGAGCTTAAAAATCAGTTAATCGAAGAGCTCAAAGAACAAGCGAAGAAGATGCTCCAGGAAGTCATGGGGAACCTGGCTGAAGATGGAGCAACAGAGGCAGCGGCCACCGCAGCGGCAGACCGGGCTGCTGAGGAGGCAATGACCGAGATGGCGACTCAGGCCGCCTCGATGCTCGGGGCGGCAATGACGATATACACGGTCTATGTCGTCGCTGTCGCAGTGATCCAGATGGTCTGGGCCTGTGAACAGGAAGAGCTAGAAATGAACACCAAACGCGCTACGGATGCTTGCTCGAAGGTGGGGTCGTATTGCAAGAGCGAAGTGCTGGGAGCTTGCGTTGAGAAACGGCAGGTGTACTGCTGTTTCAATTCGCCGCTTTCTCGGATCATTCAGGAGCAAGCAAGGCCGCAGCTTGGCATGGGGACTTCAGCTCGACCGTTTGGCCCAACCAAAAACCCTGATTGTGGTGGAATACCTCTGGATCGGATTTCAGAGATCAATTGGGATGAGATCAATCTGGATGAGTGGCTGGCCATTCTTCAGCAAAATGGTCACTTCCCGGAAGCGGGTAACATCTCGATGGATTCCCTGACTGGTTCGGGAAGTGACTTCAACATCCACGGTGACCGTGAACCTGCGGATGTGCGGGCTATGAATCGAATAGACGACATAGATGTTGATGGCAAGCGTGTGGAAGCCAGTGAAATGATCCCAATTAACCCTGGGGGTAACGGGTATATACCTGGAGCCCAGCAGCAATAAGGATAAAGGGTATTCGTATTTGATGGTTGATCAGGGTTTAAATCAGACCCCGCTCGATCATGTCCGTCAGGGTTGATATATCTACCCCATAGTTTTTCACCTCCTGTGTTGATTTCTCCGCAGTATCAGCAGGCGCTCGGGTGAACATCTTGTAGTACACCGCTCCTTCCAGTTCTGGTTCGAGCCGTCTTCTCTTGAACTTGGGGCGCTTCATTTCGGTTTTGAATGCTCCCTCGGCAAACAGTATCTTGGCTCGTAGCGCCTCAAAGCTGTATCCGCGCCCCAGTCTGTTCATTACGCGGATCAGGTTGTTTAGGCTCTCGGTATAGGCGTTGGTGACCGGATGGTTGAAGTAGTTGCAGATATACGGCTCCCAGTTCTGCCACGCTCTAGCCAGATCATTGAAGGCTTCGCGGATCTCCGGTGTCAGATTGTGAAGCCAGGCATTGAATAACGCCTTGGCCTCTACAGGGGATTTGGCATCATAGATCGCGTAAAAGTTCTCCTTCTGCCGGTAGGCCATCCCCAATTCCGGGTAATTCTGACACCACCCATCGAGTAAGAATGCTTCTTTATCAGTCAGATCGCGCTCTCGCTTCAAGAGGACAAATCTGTCGTGCATCAGCCCACGTCGCTGCTTCGGCGTTAACTGTTCTCTAAGGGACTTCCTGACCCGCTCCAGAGCATCGTTGGCCATGCGAACCACATGGAACTTGTCAATCACGATCTGAGCATCAGGAATAACTGTTTCAACGGCATCCCGGTAGGGCTTCCACATATCCATTGCCACATAGCGCACCTGTTCAAGCCCTTTGAGCTGGCTCAGATAGCGTGTGACCGTGGGTTTATTTCTGTCTTTCAGAATCTCAACAATGGTGTTGTTCTGGATGTTGCTGACCACACAGCGAGGCTTGATTAGGTGGATCTCGTCGATGCCCATCCACTGAGGAATTTCAAACCTAACGGTCTTTTCCAACTCGTTGATGTAATCCCGGAAGATGGAGCGGACTGTACCTTCGACAATGCCAACCTCGTCTGCGATGCTGGTGAAGGTGCGGGTGATGGCCTGCTTGCCGATCCACTCAACGAGGCGCTTGGTCATCTTGCGCTTTTCGTCTACATCCGGCAGCGGCTCGTAAAACGTCTTATTGCAGCTCTGGCACTGGTAGCGTCGAGTATCAACATAAACACCGACGCGCTTGCCGTGCATTGGCAAATCCTTGACAAGCTGCTCTCTCCGGCCAAATCCACGAATGTTTTCAGACTGACAGTGCGAACATTTCAATGGCTGCCGGGTAACAGTGGTAGCTATATGGTAATCATGCTCGTCTTCGGTGATCTGGCTGACCGTGTAAGACGACAAATTCAGAATGTTGGCGGGCATTTAATGACCCTGTTACTGCTGGCCATAGGGATAGAGGTCTGGCTTTCCTGTTGCTTCGAGGTACTTTTTGCGCAGCTCGCCGTAACTCCTTAGGAGACTGGCATAATCCCGCTCCATATTCTTGATCTGTCCATAGAGCAGGTTTTCCATTGCTTCTTTTTCTCGCAACTGAGCGCGGGCCGCGTCTCGCTCTTTGACCAACTCTCTCATTGCGTCGAGCAGGGTGCCAGTATGTCGTGCCATCACATCCTGAATGAGGTCGTTGGCGGACTCGTTCAGCCAACGGGCCAGAGCAGGAATATCGTCCTTGTACGGCATTGTGCTTCCTGGTTTCAGCATGGGGTTCTCCAGCTTGCGCCATCTGGATATTCACCAGGTTCATCATCAGGCTCGCAAACGTCAGATTCGCCCTCGATGTCAATGACATCGATGTTATCCACGAATACGGTGGCGGGTTCTTGTTCCTCGCCAAAAATGAAAACCTCTTTCTTCTGGCTGATTGCCGCTGCGATGGCTTCCTCGATGTGCTGGCTAACTGGGGCATCGCCAAAATCTTCGCACCAGGGCAGCTCGACAAACAACGAAAGCGCGACTTCGACTTTGAACTGTGACTTAACTGGTTTGTCCATTATCGTTCCTCGCTTAATGAGCGGCGATTTTGCGATACAACGCATCTGGGGCCAGATCCGCATCATTCGGCCAGTACACGGCACCAAATTCATCGACTCGCGCTTGGGCGAAGAACTCTGGGTCTTTCAGCGGCTCGAACATTGGCCCAAACAGCCGATCAGCAATACACACCTCACCATAGGTGCCATCATCGAAAGTGACCGCGAGGGTGTATTCAGGCTTGGTTTCTACATTGGTTACTCGGCGCATGATGCTTACTCCAAGGGTTCAATCTTGTTGAGTGGCTGATGCTGCTCAGCCAGTTTCCAGTCGTTCAGCAAGTCTTGTCTGTGCTCGACCGCCCATTCAATGACCAATGCCTTGGCTCTCTTGGGTAACGAGCCTTCCATGATCTCCAAAGTCTCAATCGAGATAATGGCCTCATGCCCGCTGTAGTAGGCATGGAAATGAGGCGGATTGTGGTCGTCGTAGTACATCCGAATCAGGATTCCAAAGAATTCGCTGATGGTTGGCATGTGTGCTCCTACGTTCGCAATACGGAAGCAATAAATGCTTGTTGTTCCGCCACACATCGGGTCCTTAGTTGAATCTCTGCCGCTAATTGCTCCGATGTGTAAATTTGGGTCGGCTTACCGATATTTTTGTGTCCTGCTCCGTTCATGTACCCACGCCATAGACCAACATCCTTGCCGATCACTTGGTAACTGGCCTTGGTACACCACCGAGATGGCTTCTGGAAAGTGACCGTGATGTCTACAAATGGACATTTCCACTCGCCACCATGAGAAGGGTTCCACCCATTTTCATCAAGCATACGGATCGCGGATTCAACTAACCCGGTAATGCGGCTTGGTTTAGTGGTCATACTCCTACTCCCCATCAATCATGTTATGCGAAGTATAATAGCAATGCTGAATCCGAAATTCAACCACAGAATACGAATTTGATGCTTACGCCATAACTGCCGATCAAGGCGAGAATCAATCACCAAATACGGATACCCAGGATAAAAAACCCGGCCTATTCAGCCGGGTTTTGTACTTAAAGGGCAAAGAGGTTAGGACTTGGGAATCAAAAACAGCTCTGCCTTGCCTTGATTCAGAATGTACGGATACTCAATCGTTTTGCCTTCGCCAGTCTTCACTTTTCCGGGAGCCAGATACAGGTATGACCAGTCTGGCATGCCTTTGCTAATGTTGGCGTAAAGCTCGCTCTCTGGCACTGAGCTGTTGTCGTTAACCAGTAAGTTCAGGCGATGATATTTTCTCCCGTGACCAGATGAAAAAACGTATCGCTCTTCACCCGTGTTGGTTTGTGTAATGAAGCTGGGTGCTGGCGCGGTGCGAGGCTCATAAACCTGAAAGCGAACCTGGCACAAATCTTCAAGATCGGTAACTCCTTTCTCATAAGCCGGGCAGTCCCAATCATTATTGATGAAGTGGACGACAACAGTACCTTTCCGGTCGTAAATCGTTTCGTGGGTTGCTCCCATGTCATTCAGCGCATCGGCCACCGCAACTTTCACATGTGAAAGAAATTCCTCCTGAGCAGCTTGTTGTGATTTCGCCTCCTCCATCGGCATCCAAGCCATCATGCTATTTCGGGCACCATGGGAATCCGGCTCTGAAAGGATACTGAGAGCGTTAACCCCCACTGTTTGCCATGATGTCATGCCAAGTTGTGGCTTCATATATCCGGCACTGACAAAGCCAACGTTCGCCATAGATTCAGTGATGGAGCCAAGTTTATTTGCCGGAACTTCGGTGTCTTCAATGTCCTGAACCAAACCACCGGCTCTGGCGATGTTGTAGGCCTCGCTGTGGCTTTCCTGGTACTCATAAGGCGCTGACATAGAGGCGCAACCAGTGAGTGTCATAGAGGCAACCAGCGCGGTTACAGCGAACAGATTTTTCATTTGGACTTCTCCTGAAAATTCGTAAAGGTCAGTTCCATAGTATCAAGAACGCAAAAAATGCAACTGTGAAAGCGATCTGAGGGACTTTCACATGTGAAAGCCCCGCAGAATCCTTATCCTTTCAAGTCCTCGGGGATGATGAATGGCATCAGGTTGCCTAGATGAAGGATGTACGGGAAAGGGATGGATACACCGGCAAAGTTCTGGACTTGGCCTGGAGCAATATAAAGGAAGCTATAGTTGGGCAGCTCCTCGCTTACAGCCTCATAAAACTGAATCTCGTGAGCTTGAGAATTTTCGCCTAATTCCAGCTCAATATAGCTTCGAGCGTCAGCGGTATTGGGAGTGAAGGCATATCGGTCGCCTTCCTGGCCTATCAGGAACTCTGGCGCGAGCGTTTTCTCTGGCTCTGCAATGTGGATCGTAACCCTGCAAGATTCAGCACCAGGATTGTCTCTGGATGTCACGGCGGGGCACTTCCAGTCCTGTGCAGAGAAGAAAATAGTAGCTCGTGAACCGTCCCTCTTGACGAAATGGGGCATTTGCCCGCGTTCCATGGTGCGAGTGACAGCCTCTGTGGCTTTAGTCAAAAGGAGCTTGTGAGCATCAGACACAGAATCAGCCTGATCGAGAGGCATCCATGCAAATAGGTGGTTTTTGGTTTCTGGGGCGTTGCCCTTGGTCTGGAATTCCTTTGTGCGGTCAACCCCCATAGCTTGCCAGGTTATGGCGTTGTAGTGGCCTTGGTTAATCTGTGACATTGCCATCGCAACAGCGGTGCTTCGCCGTGTGCTGCCGGAGATAGTGAGGTCTTCAACGCCGGTTAAGCCCGCCGCATTCGCTTGGTTCCAGGCACCGGATCTGTCTAGTCGGTAGCCTTGTTCGGACATCATTGGCGTGTCGCTTGACGCGCCGTTTGACGCGCCGTTTGAGGCGCATCCGGAGAGTCCTGAAACGGCTGTTACGGACAGGAATAGAAGAGCTGACAATCGGGTGATATATCGCATGACGCTTACTCCTTGCATGGATACTGACTCGGTTTATAGGGTCAAAAAATGATTCTAGCTAAACGCTGGCCAAAAAAAACCCCTCAAACAAGTGAGGGGAAAGAGCGAGGTTTCGCTTAGGGATTTACGGAGCACAACTACTGGATAGTAAACGTTACGCGGCTTTAGTCTCCTTTTCTTTATCCTTAGCCTTCTTCTGTTTTGTGGTCTGGTTTTCCTCGTCGCTGGACTCGGATTCGCGGGAAAGTTCTGGATCAGTTGTTTCCTGTTCCGGGGCCGCCTCTGCCACTTCTTTTTCCTTGCCCTTACTGTGGGCGGAAATTCTGGCCCGTTTCTCAATGCCAATGATCTTCCCGGCGAGTTTGATCAGTCGTTGCTGCCACTGGAATGTTGCGTCAGAACGCTGCTGACTGCTCAGGATGCTGTTCAGCCATAGCGTATCGACAAGACTCATCAGCTCATCAAGGCTACGGATAAGCCGGGCAATTTGGGCCACCTGGGGAGAGGTGATTTCAATGGTGTATTCAGCCGGGGCGCTGTAGCCGGGAACAGCGTCAATGCCATTGTCAGCCATGATCTTCCTGAGCTGGTTCATTGCATTGTCCATTTCCTCGGAAGTGGCACTGATATGGTTCTGGATGATCTCTTCGACCTGATCAATTTCCTCCTGGTCACCAATAATCCGCAGAATTACATCCAGGGAGAAAAGGGCACTGGAAACCCGGTCGAAACTACGCTCCATGACCCGTTGTGCCTGAAGAGAGTTCACAACCAGCTTCTGCCGGAATACCGGGCGAGAATACGGTTGACGTTCAGCCTGTGGCGAGGCTTCGGGGCGGTTTGACTGTTGTTCGTTCGTTACAGCGATTGCTTCTGCCATGATCCATCTCCATCGGTTATGCGATCAGTAAACGCACTGGAAAGGTTACCGGTGAAGATCCGGAAGGGAGAAACGTGTTTCCGCCCAAAAAGGACAAATAGAGCGGTTTACACCAGAATAATTTGAGGTATATTTGAGGGTAATTAGTCGCGCTGCGGCTAAATGAGGTAGCTGGCCTCTCCAAACAAACAGCAATTTGAAATAGCGCCGTATGGCGCAGGTCTATGAAACCTTCCCTATCCGGGGGCATCTCCCCGGTCGGGTGATGCTCCCTCCAAATTCAGGAGCATCATCATGTATCTGCTTTTCTATTTTGTAGCACTTGCCGTAACTATCGCTTTGTTGGGTGTGTCTGCCTGGGCTTTTGCCATGGCTTTCCGTTATCTGACACGACAGTTGCATAAGGCCGTTGTGTGCGCTCTTCAGCGTGTGCAATTGGTTGTCAGCCGCACATCTCAGTTCGGCTACAACAAAGCAATTGTTCCGACTTCACGCTTCACTGCCAAGTGGATCTGCTTCGGAGCTGTTGCCGCTACACGGTCTGTAAAGGCCGTCATGCAAAAGAAGTCTTCCAAAGAGCAACCTGAACAGGATGCTGTTGAGGAAGATGCTCAGACTGTGATTCTTTCCGAGCCGCAGCCTGAGATCGACTGGGATCAATTTGAGGTTCCAGCCTTCATCCGCAAGGGCAACGTCCTTGTCTGGTAAATAAAAGCTCCTTTTGGAGCTCACAACTGAACTAAACCCGTCAGGGGCAACACTCCTGATGGGGATGTGTTGCCCCCTCAATTCGAGGAGTAACACATCATGTTTGGTATTGAACTTGTATTCACTGCTTGCGTCATCTCTGGTTGGTATGTGGCTAAGCCCTTCCGCAAGATGGTTCGTGGCGGTGGATTCTAAATTGAAACACCTTTCGCGTGGGCCTTTTGGCCCACCCCCAGAGGGCATTTGTGAAGTGCTTTTTGGAGGTGGGCCAAGAGGAAAAACAAGATGAAAGGTGATATTCACTTCTATGACGACTGTGCTGGCAAGCTGTACCTGAACGATGGTCGAGAGATCAGGGTCAATCCGAAGCTGTTCTCAAGCGTGGAACAGGCTCTCAAGGTTCTGAAGATCTGGGCCAGAAGCCGCAAAGTTATCGGAGCGGCGGATGAGATTGCCGCATTTGTCGTCTAAGGGAACGGGGCTCCTTCTGGAGCCCCGTTCCTGCCTCAACCTGAAAACCAAGTCTGTTTTCTAATGACAAGTTCATTGGAAAGCAGATTTTGCTCTCACTGTGAGAGTGAAAAGTAGGTAGCTGGCCTCTGAAAATAAACAGCAAATTACATTAACCCCACCAGGGGCGTACCAGCCCGGTGGGGGGATTGGTGCGCCCTTTTTTTGTGAAAGGAGTGCTCCAAATGACTGAAGTCGTTAAATATTCAATCCGTAAGGCTTTCGGTATGCAGGACGTTCCCGAGAAGGTAACAACTTTCGGGTTCGCACCAAGCGACGATCCTTACATCCCGTCGAAAGACGAGAACTACGTGTTCCGAAAGGAGTTTATCCGGGAAGTAACCGCTTTCCTGAAAAACCCGTTCGGTGATGCACTTTATGTCACCGGGCCTACGGGCTCAGGCAAAACCTCTGGCATCACAGAGATAGCGGCTCGCCTTTTCTGGCCAGTTCAGCAAATCACGGCCAATGGTCGGATGGAGCTGACTGACCTGATTGGGCACCACGCGCTTGTCTCTCCCAAGCCAGGTGAACCCCCGGTCATGCAGTTTATGTATGGCCCCTTGGCAGTTGCCATGAAGAAAGGACACATCCTCCTCATCAACGAGGTGGATTTGGCTGATCCAGCCGAGCTTTCAGGACTGAACGATGTTCTGGAAGGTCGTCCTTTGGTTATCGCCCAAAATGGCGGTGAAATCATCAAACCTCACCCGATGTTTCGGGTAGTTGTCACCGGTAACTCAACAGGTTCTGGTGATGCGTCTGGTCTGTACCAGGGGGTAATGATGCAAAACATCGCTGCAATGGATCGTTATCGCTTTATCGAAGTCGGGTATCCCGACGAAGCTACTGAGCTGGGAATTCTCGGTCGTGTAGCTCCGACACTGAATGAAGGCATCCGGAAAGGCATGGTGAAAACCGCCAATGAAATCCGGAAGCTGTTTGTCGGTGAGAACGGCGATGACGGTCAGATCGGCGTCACAATGTCCACTCGCAACCTTGTGCGATGGGCAAAGCTCACTCTCCAGTTCCGGGGAGCGCCTAACACGCTCAAGTATGCGCTGGATCAATCCTTGCTGACCCGCACCTCTAACGAGGAAGGTGAAGCGATCCTGCGTATTGCAAAAGATGTGTTTGGTGATCTGTGGCGTTGATAGGGGGCGATTATGACCAACAAACCTTTTGTTGCGTCAGAACAGACAAACCCTGAGCTTCAGCCAGATAATCTGGGTGATGCGATGGTAAACGCAAAAAAGTCTGGAACTGGCGTAATTAATTGGCTCATAACCACACCTAGAAGCATTGCAAATAAAGGAGGAGCCAAACGGCTCCTTCTGGGCTTCATCACGGGTGTTTTCTACAAAAACCGGGAGAAACTTGGTTTCTCCGTGAAATTGAAAAAAACAGGAAAAGACGAATCCACTGAAATCATGCCAGAAATTCTGATGGCTGATGACAGCGGATTCGAGCTGAAGGTGGATTCCAGTCTTGGCGAGAACGTCCTTCACCCTTTCACTCTGGAAGGGGCAGGCGAAATCAAACCCGAGAATGGCCATAAGCCACTACTCATGTTGATCTGCTTACAGGAGCGGTTTCGCAGTGAGTGGCCTGGTGCCGACGATTCCCTGGTGACGCTTTGTGACGAACAAGGCAACACCGTTGAATACGTCAACTTCAGTTCGCTTGAGCCTGTCATTGAACGGATGGGGTTCGACTATGACGCTGCTCGCGCCGATGCCGTAAAACTCGGCCTAGCGGAAAAGCAAGTAGATTGGTCGTCCATTCAATCCGAAATCGAAGATTGTTATTTCTAAACAAAACAGGGGATGGTCTTCCTGAAAGGGCAGGCCTTCCTCACCACCGGAGGTGAAATATGTCAGTTAACAAAGTCACATTGATTGGCAATTTGGGTGCTGATCCAGATGTCCGCTACATGCCGAGTGGTGATGCAGTTGCGAATTTGTCTGTGGCGACCAGTGAACACTGGAAAGATCGTCAAACAGGCGAACCGCGAGAGCATACTGAATGGCATCGAGTGGTACTGAAGGGACGCTTGGCTGAATTGGCTCGGGACTTCTTGAAAAAGGGTTCCAAGGTCTATCTGGAGGGCAAAAACCGCACTCGGAAGTGGACTGGCCAAGACAACATCGAGCGTCAAACGACAGAGGTTCACTGCCGGGAGATGCAAATGCTCGACCGCAAAGAACCGACAGGAAATCTATCGCAAAATCAGCGTCAATCGCAGTCTGCGGGTGCGCAGCGTGGAGGCTACCAAGCCAGCCATCCGCAACCGCAAGCTCAACAACCGCAGCCGCAACCAACTGGGGCTGGCGGCGGGCTCAGCGACTATGACGATGATATACCCTTCCGGGCCTTGCACTGGATGGAAGGCGGTTGATTTCGCAACCAAAAACCTAGTCGGGGTGTGCTTGGTCGCGCCCTGATCCCTTTATGAAACCCCACTTGGGGGCACCAGCCCCCAGGGGGTCATGGTGCCCCTCAACTAATGTCCGTTCAGGACAGAGGAGAAGCATCATGACAGATAAAAAATCACTGGTTACTCGCATTGCTGATCGGTATGGCGTAGATAGCGCAAAGTTCTTCGACACACTGAAAGCAACCGCGTTTAAGCAGCGTGACGGATCCGCCCCGACCAACGAGCAGATGATGGCTTTGTTGGTCGTGTCGGAACAATACAACCTCAACCCGTTCACCAAGGAAATCTATGCGTTTCCTGATAAACAGAACGGAATCATCCCGGTAGTGGGTGTTGATGGTTGGAGTCGCATCATCAATGAGCACCCTCAGTATGATGGCATCGAATTCGTTTACGCGGATCAGATGGTCAAAATGCCGGGTGCAAAAGTTGAATGCCCTGTCTGGATTGAGACGGTGATCTATCGTAAAGATCGGTCGCGTCCCATTCGGATTCGGGAGTTCCTTGATGAAGTGTATCGTGAGCCTTTCCAGGGCCAAGGTCGCAATGGTGCATTCACTGTTGACGGCCCCTGGCAGACTCACACTAAGCGGCAGCTCCGGCACAAGTCTTTGATTCAGTGTTCCCGCGTAGCCTTCGGCTTCTGCGGTATCTACGATCAGGACGAAGCGGAGCGTATCCGTGAAATGAACCAGGCAACGGCCATCAACCCGGCTATTGCTAATCTGCCGCCATCGGCTGTAGAAACCTCCCGGCAACCGCTTCAGATCGACCATAAGAAAATGGATCCGATCCTGCAAAAACTGGCGAGTCGTGCTGTTCAGGCTAATGCCTGGAGTGCGGCACACCAGTATGCAGAAGAGCGTTTCAAGGGTGCGGAGCTTGAGTATGCCGTTCAGTTCCTCCGGGATCGTGAGCTGGATGCGATGGAGCCGCCTGTGAGAACCGCCGAGGAGCTCAAAGCTGAGCTGGAGGCTGAGTCTGCGAAAAGTGGTGGAAACTCTACTTTCACAGATGAACAATCCAGTGAATCGGCTGAACAGCCGCCTCTGCCGGGTGAAGATGACTTCTTTGCCGGTGACGAGGAGGGCGAGCAGTAAGTAACCCCCAACAGGGAGATTTCCCCCTGTTGGGGGGATCTCCCTCTAACCGAGGAGAGATCAATGAAAATCGTCAACTTGTCCCAACGAGACGATGATTGGCTTGAATGGCGCAGAGGTGGCATCACCGCCACTGACGCAACCATTCTTCTAGGCCGGTCACCGTACAAAACTCGCTGGCGGCTGTGGGCAGAAAAAACGGGCTATGCCCGTGAAGTCGATCTGAGTTTGAATCCTCTCGTTCGTCGTGGGGTGGAAAACGAAGACCGGGCTCGCCAGGCGGTTGAGGAAAAGCATGACGACTTGCTCCTTCCTGCCTGTGTTCAATCGGAACAATATCCTTTGATGAGAGCGTCTCTGGACGGTCTTTCTTCGGATGGGAAACCGGTTGAGCTCAAATGCCCCAGCAAAAGCGTTTGGGATGACGTTTGCGCTAACGGAACAAACAGCAAGCCATACCAGCTCTACTACGCTCAGGTGCAGCACCAGTTGCTAGTCACCGAGGCGAAAGAAGGGTGGTTGGTCTTCTGGTACGAGGACGACATCCGGGAGTTTGTCATTCCCAGGGATGAGGCCATGATTCAGGACTTGCTGGCGGAAGCCAAAGAGTTTTGGGATCTTGTCCAGAAGCGTAAAGAACCCGAGAAGGATCCAGAAAAAGACCTCTTCATCCCCCAGGGATCAGAGGCTCAAGCCTGGATCAGTGCAGCAGAGGAATATCGTGTTTATGAAGCCGAAGCTCAGGAGCTGAAGAAGCGACTGGCTGAACTTCAGGAAAAACAGAAGCCTCTTCTGGACGAAATGAAGTCGCTGATGGGTGAATACTTTCATGCTGACTTTGGCGGCGTGATGGTCACTCGTTACAAAGTGGCTGGTCGGGTGAATTACAAGAAGCTGTTGGCCGAACAGGCTGCAAGCGTTTCTGAAGATGATCTGGAAAAGTACCGAGATAAAGCATCCGAGCGGTGCCGTGTCACGGTTACGGATTCAGTGAAACCACGGTACATCGTTGATGAGGAGGCCTTAGCCCCTCTGGAAAACGTGCCGGAAGAAGCCGAAACCTTTTGGTTTTAACGGCTGGTTTGGGGGCGCAAGCCCCCTTTCCCGTGGGGATTGCACTGATGCAGCAATCCCCACCGGAAAGGCGGTTTTGCTCTCACTGTGAGAGTGAAAAGTAGGTAGCTGGCCTCTGAAAACAAACAGCAGATCAATCAATCCAGAGTGAACACTCTGGACTCCTTCCTGATGAAACACGCCCTGACTCCGGTCTTGAGCGTTCCCCTGAAATCACCTCTCCCATCCGGAGAGATAAAGCCAGGTTTATCGGCCCCTGACGGGAGTCGGTGAACCCTACTCATGGAGGTTCCTTATGGACAACGTTTTATCCGATGTCTACGACGACCGTGTGGTAATACCTGATGCACAAATGAATCTCTTTGGCCTTGAGCCGAAGGACATTATTGCGCGTCAGCCAGCCGTGCCGGGGGTGTTTTTCGACGCGCCTGACATTGAGCTTGATTATGATATTGCTGTGATATGTATGTCCGGTGGTAAGGACTCGTTAGCGGCGCTCAAGTACCTTTTGGATCGAGGCTTTCCGGCATCCCGGATTGAGCTTTGGCATCATTTGGTAGATGGGCTCGAAGCTGCTGACAGCTTTATGGACTGGCCATTCATAGACGATTACTGCGTTAAGTTGGCAGAAGCTCTCGATATGCCGTTGTACCGCTCGTGGTTGAAGCATGGGTTCAAAGGGGAAATGCTCAAGCATAATTCCCGAAGCCATCCTCACCTCGTTGGAACACCGGACGGTGTTGTTGAGCTACCGCGAAACGCAGCAAAAGAGGCAACTCGCCTGAGATTCCCGCAACAAGCGGCAAGCCTCCAGACGCGCTGGTGTTCCAGTGCGCTGAAGATCGACGTTGGCCGCCGGGCGCTGACTTGCCAGGAACGATTCATCGACAAAAAGGTGTTATTCGTGACTGGAGAGAGGCGGCAGGAATCCAGCAATCGGGCGAAATATAATCAGTTGGAGCCGCATTCAACTGATACTGTTCGCAAGAGTGCCAGACCACTAAAGCCTCGCCATGTGGATGCATGGAGGCCGGTTCTGCACCTGAGCGAAGAGGAAGTATGGGAAATGCTGTGTGATTGGCGGATCAACCCTCCAGTGCCTTATCGACTAGGGTGGGGGAGATCCAGTTGCCAAACCTGCATTTTCAACGGCGACCGTATTTGGGCGACCATTGCCCATTATTGGCCTGAGCGCGTCCAGGAAATTGCTCAATACGAAGAGCAGTTTGGCACCGCGATCAGTCGAAATGGCAAAACGGTTGCTGAAAGAGCAAGGTTGGCTGAACCCCTGAAGATTGATGATGAGCAGGCACTTCGCCAGGCGAGTCGTCATGACTACGAGCTACCCATATTCGTCCCGGAAGGACAAAGCTGGACGCTACCTGCCGGAGCCTTTAGCGGTGTCTCTGCGGGCGCAAGCTAACCGTTGAATCCTGCCCTCCGGGGCAGGATTTTTTGATCTGCACCCGAAAAAGGCAATTCCAGCGTGGAAGCCTTTTTTATGCTGGGTTAATATCCAATTAAGCCTGTTTCCCAGGTGTCTGGTGTTCCAACGGCAGATAACCCGGAAAACAGGTTTTGCTCTCACTGTGAGAGTGAAAAGTAGGTAGCTGGCCTCTGAAAACAAACAGCAAATTGAAAATTGACCCTGCCAGGGGCGCACTGTCCCGGTAGGGGAATGGTGCGCCCTTTTTTTGTGAAAGGAGTGCATCATCATGAGCAACACTGTAAAGCACCTTGAGAACCTCTGCGTTATCCATGTCGATTTCGACATCTGGAGCGGCCAGACCCGGTTGAGCCCCGACGATTTCAAGTTGGGCGAAGGCGGAAAAATCCCTTCAGAGAAAGTTGCGCAGTTGGGCTCAAAAAAGATCTGTGATCCGGCGAAACTCAAAGGCTTTCACCGGCTGAAAACAGAAACCCGCCGTCTGTTGCTGCGTCACGGTATGCCGTTTATGAACGGTTTTGCCGTCCCGGCCAGTAAAACAGACACCATCTGCGATGAACTCAACAAAATCTCTGCTGAGTATGAGTCGCTGAAGCAAGACTTCGTTAGCGGTTATAACAACGCTGTCGAAGAATGGATCCTGGAAAATCCTGAGTATGAGTCCACCATCCGTGCCGGAGCACTGCCAAAGTCGGCGGTCGAGAAACGGATTGGTTTCGAGTACCAGATTTTCATGATCCAACCGATCAGTGACGACGATCCCACTGCCGAGAACCTCAATCGCAAGATTGAAAGCCTTGGGGGTGATTTGTTGGATGAAGTCACTGAAGAGGCCCAGAACTTCTTCTCCAAGAACCTCTCGGGCCGCGAAGAATGTAGTATCGCAACCCGCAATACCCTGAAGAAAATCCGCGACAAGGTTGATGGGCTGTCCTTCCTGGATAGTTCGTTTATCCCACTGGTTAACCTTTTGGATGAAACCCTGCGTGGTTACGAGCAACACGCTCACGGTCGCTTTATTCGCGCACCGTTTTTCTATCAGGTCGTAGCGGCAACGCTCATCATGGGTGATCGAAAGCGTCTTCAGGAATATGCCGAAGGGGCGGTAACGCTCGCTGGCATGGCTGAAACTGTTACGCCGGGACATTCCCGGAACGACAGCAACAGCTCCGATGACACAACAGCACAAACCCAACCGGAAGGTGACAGCAATGAGGTTGATGGCGATGTGCCATACGAGCCTCTGAGTTCTGATGAGCGTCAGGAAATGGTTGTAAATACCGAACTGGAAACGGCCCAGCCCGAAGAAGGTTTGAGTGATGACAACCCCACCATCAGCGAGACTTCTCAAGAAGATCTCGAAGCTGATATGGACAGGTTCTTTGAGCAATTCAGCAGTTCAGACGAAGCTCCGGCTTCAGAGCAGGCTGTAGCTGAAGAATCTGAAACACATCCGGAAACCGTTGAGGTAGCACAGCCCGTTGCGGTAGAGCCCGAAACGCATCCGGTCATGCCTGAAACAGAGGAGGAGGAAGACTTCTTCTTCTGATCAGGCAAATAACCCCAGAGGGTCAGCCATCCCTCTGGGGTGGCATGACTCTCTGTTCCAACAGAACAGGAGAAGAATCATGTCAAAACGCAAAACCATTTATAACGCCCTTCCTATCGTAGCAGCCGCTTACGGTGAGAAGTTCGGTGTGAAGGTGTCGGTTGGTGGAGACACTGCCTATACCGATGGTAAAACGATTGTGGTGCCCAACATCCCGGAAGATTATCCGAATAAGGATGTGGTCTGGGGATACCTCGCTCATGAAGCTGCGCACGTTCGATTCACTGATTTTTCGGTGAACCGGCGTCCCGGTCTTCACGCAGACCTTTCCAACATTCTGGAAGACTGTCGAATTGAGCGGGCCATGATCAATACCTATCCCGGTACGGCTCAAACCCTCAATGAAGTGGCAAGCTATATGGCCCAAGCAGGTCATTATCAGCATGTCACCAGGGAAGAGCACCCGGCCTCCATTCTGGAGGGGTTTTGCCTGTACTGGCTGCAATCGCAAGCAGTCGGGCAAAGCTGTCTACAGTCCTACCTTGATTCTGCAAAGGTGGCGCTGGAACAAACCTTCCCCAAAGGCGTAGTCGTTCGACTTAACGCCCTTCTCCGCAAAGCGGTTGACGCTGGCTCAACAGCAGAAGCCGTGGCTCTCACCGAAGAGATCATGAAGATGCTTGAGGAAGAGAAGGAGAAGGAGGAAGAAAAGCAGCAAGGGGATCAGAATCAAAGCCAGCAACCGCAAGGCGATGATGGGTCTTCTGATGGTTCCGGGGGAGGTGACTCCCAAGGTCAGAAGGATCAGAAAAACCAGTCTGGTGGCCAGGACGATTCGCAGCAAAATGCGGATCAATCCCAAGGTGATCAGGATGGTGCTGGCGGCCAAAAAGGCAACAGCTCTGGTCAGGATGACTCGAAAGGACAAAGCTCCAACGGGAAAGGGTCAGATACCGGTGAAACAGGCGAACAACCATCCTCTGCGCAAAGCGGAGATGATCAACAGCCTGGTTCAACTCAATCCAGCAATGGTGATGGGGCCGGTGATGACGCGACCAAAAAAGCTGCTGAAGTTATTCGGCAAGTGCTAGAAGCCAGCGGTGATGATTTGCTCGGAGACGCGCATGACTCACTCAAGGCTGATCTGGAACGCTCAGCGGAACAGACCGGAAACACCAATTACCGAACGGTGCGTAATGCGCAAGAAGCGCCGAAGCATCCGCAAGGTCGCCAATTGGTCGATTCGGTGAAAAGCACCACTGCCAAAATCCGGAGCCAGCTCTACGGTTTGGTTCAAGCCAGTCAGCGAACTGGCAACCGTAATCGTCGGGCAGGCAAACGTCTGGATACTCGCAATCTCCACCGCGTTGTGGCGGGAGATACACGGGTATTTCGGTCGCCGGTAGAAAAGCAGAAGCCCAATACAGCAGTTCATGTCCTGGTGGATATGAGCAGCTCCATGAAGGCGCGGGTCAATTCCCGTGGTAGCTCAAAGAGCCGTGAGCAGGTGGCAAGAGAAGCTTCTCTGGCCCTGGCCCTGGCTTTAGAGCCCATTCCTGGAGTGAACCCTGCTGTTACCTACTTCTGCGATAACCCCCAACGTCCGGTCTTCAGTGTCGTTAAGCACGGTGAAAACGTCCTGAATCAATCTGGTCGATTCCTGTTCGGATCCTGTGGCACTACGCCAATGGCTGAGGCCATTTGGTACGCCGCGTTCGAGCTGAGCAAAACCAGAGAAGACAGGAAAATGATGATTGTCGTGACAGACGGCCAGCCAAATGAGGTTGCGCCCACTCAGGCGGTCATTGATCTGTGCCATCGAAGCGACATTGAGATGGTTGGCATTGGGATAGAAACCTCAGCCGTATCAGGCTTGTTCGATAAGAACATTGTTATTGATGATGCGACTGAGCTTCAACGAACCCTGTTCAAGCTGATGGAGCGGTCTTTGACTACCAACGCAGCCTGACAGGAAACGTAAACCAGAGCGGTCTGAACGCAAGGAAGGGCCGCTTCCGTTCTCTCAAGGAGAAAAACCATGAATAACCCAACACCTTTCATCAAACGTGAGGCACGGGTTGTCGGTGTATCGCTGTTCGTTCAGAGCATTGATTCATCAAAGTCGCAGGCAAGCTTCTCATCCGGCCATTTAGGTGGTCAGGAGAAGCTGAAAAGAACCTCTGATCAGGTGTAGGAGGTTCCCATGACACGCGACAAGAGTTACCTGAAAACACCCGCCGAGGGGAGGAGGCTCCCCTGGGGGGCATCTCCTCTAACCGCCCACCTTGGCTACCAAATTAACCGGAGTTCAGGGCTGGTTACTCCGAGGTTAAAGGAGAAGCGATTATGTCTTTCAAGAAAAAAATCTACCGCTTTGCGCGGGAATTCCTTAAAGATGCCGGTATTGGCATTGCCCTGCTGGGGGCTGGCGCACTTGCGTTCCAGAACCTTGGTGAACCCAATGTCGTTATGTTCGGCGTTCTGTTCATCGTCCTTGGTGGTGTTATGAACATCGCATCACTGATCATGTATCTCTTCGAGGATCTGCTTTTCGAGGAGTAGTGAAGTCAAACGCTGAATGCTAGACTGGAGATATGGATATGTACGCTGCATTGATTGGTTTTGGTGGTTTTATTGTCGCGGTTACACTCGTTTGTGCCGTGGCGTATCGTCATGCTGATTCGCTCGAAAGCTGGGCCAAAAAGCATTGCCGAAAAAGTAAACCTGCCAACCGTTAATACCGGACATCCAGCAATAATGGATAGCCTGTGGAGCCTTGTGCTCCCAGGCTATTTTTTTGCCCTGTCGCTTTAGTCTGCCATGCACCCAAAAAAGTCAGTTTCAGGCGTAGTCGGATACGAGATTCTTGAGTAATATCTGATTAACGGTCTTTCTCTGGGCATTTCTTTCACATGTGAAAGTCAGGGAGTGCCGAGGAAAAAGCCGTTTTTGCTCTCATCGTGAGAGTGAAAGTAGGTAGCTGGCCTCTGAAAAGAAACAGCAAATTACATTAACCCCACCGGGGCGCATCTGCCCCTTGGGGTCTGGTGCGTCCCTCTGTTAACAACAGGAGATGTACCATGACTCATACCACCGATCATTTGGATCGAATCAAAGCGGCTATGGCCAACGTAGCCAACTCTCTGAAGCTTCCCGAGCACTACCAGAATGATCTGTCTATCGACTTCGATAACCTGGATCGTTTCAAGGGAACAAAGCTTGTTTGGCTTCTGAGAACCTCTGGAACTGTGTTGGTTCCGGCCAGGTTAGGCGTTGATCCCGGCTATGTGACTCACTGGCTTTGGGGCAACCACGGGCAAGAAATCGTGCCTTTCATCGTTGATACCCAAAGTGGTCTTGTCGAGAAGACAACCTTTGAGAAAGCAGAGAAGCTCATCCTTGAGCCTCCCTGTCATCTCAATTCAGCGATGTCGCCAGAAAAGCTGACAAGCGAGGTCAATGCGGTTCTGGAGCGTGGTTGTGAACAGCGACTGTGGGGGATCTTCGAGTCTCCGAACACGGTTGCGTCTATTGGTGACTGGAACGAATGGCGCTCTTATTTCAGCTCAACAGGCAATCAACTGATGGCTGATTTTATGGGCAAGGCGATTCGATACCTGAACACCAAGCTCAGCGCAAAAGCATCCTGAAAGGCCATATCCCTAACCTCAAATTAACCCTTGCGGGGTCTATCCCGTGAGGGATGGCTCCGCACTAAACCTGGAGCTATGCAATGAAAAATCTGAAGTTCTCTCTCAATCTGACAGGCCTGGTCGATCCGAAAGGTGATGAAAGCGCCCCGGTCATGACGGCTGAAGAATTGAAGTCCAATCTTCAGCAGCTCATTAATCTGGGTATGCGCGAAGGCTTGATCACTGGTGAAACAGCGGCTCAACTGGAGGATCACGCAATCACCATTGATGTAGAAGAACCGAAGACGACCTACAACCATGCTTACACCATTGCATTCAGTGTCAGTGGTTCAACCCACCCGAAAGGTGAGGATGTTACCCCAGCGCAATTGCGAGAGGCTCTTGAAGCCCGGATTGTCGATCTGACCAAGAATGGCGAATGGGAAGAAGCGGTCGGTGCGCCCTTCGACACTTACGAAGAGCAAGACTGACATCCATTAAATGAACCCGGAGGGGTAGCTACCTCCGGGTAGCGCCTCTCCTTTTCAAAAAGGAGATTTGCATGAACGAAACAACGCAGCCCAAGATCCCTGATCTGCCGGGCCGTCCCCGTGATGAAATCGAAGCGGTTGAGCTGGTCGCCAAGCTTGGCCTTGCTGAAGTCGAAAAACGTTACGAGGCTCTGTGTACCAGGGCTCAGGAACGATATGACAACTTCAGCAAAACCGGTGATATACCGGTGGGCTTTACTGCCCTCGATTACCTCACTGAAGAAGAGCTGAGTGAACGTCATCGCCTGTTCCTGGGCATGACGATTTGCTCTGACCCTCAAGCTGAAGCCAGGCAGCGCATTCTTATGCGAAAAGCCGAGCGTCAGCGTCTCCGGAAACAAAAGGAGGTGCAATATGCGGCCTGAGACGTTACCGGAGAATCGTAATCGGTTTGACCGTGACTGGTGCCACGATTATGTGGTTGCACACGGGGAGGGCCGACCAACGGAAGAGGCTTACGAGCTGGCGGAAAAACTGTACCGGAATGGCGATAGCTACGCCGACATCGCTTTTGAGGTTGTTGCCCGAGGCATGACCGTTGATAGCGAAGTTGAAAGCTAAAAGCCCACTCCCATCGGTTGATTTCCCGCCCATGTAAGCTTCACTGATAAGCGAACTTTAAATGGGATGAAGTTCTGATAATCAAAGGATGACCATCATGCTGAAAGAAACTGTTAACACCGTTCAATTGGGTTCCGTATCCATCTCGCTGGACAAAGCGAGATCTATGGTAGAAGCCATAAAAGAAGATGCCTCAACTGCTAAATCACCCGAAATGAAAGCAGATTTGCAGGATCTCCAAAACTGGATGCAAGAACACATAGCGGCGGCAACTCACCAAAAGGCATGAAAAACACAACCCCCAGGGGGCTCAGCGCCCCTGGGGGAGCTGGGCCTCCTTCATAGAAGGAGATACCCATGAACGCAATACCTCTGAGAAAACGCTCTGGGGTTGCCAACCCTCAAGAGTCTCCCCAGCTTGAACTGGATCTGTTTGTTCCTTCGGAGCAAACCCATGCAGCCAAAGTCATTCCCTTTGAGCCGCGATTCGAGTGGGATGAAAACTCCATATTTGCTCTTCGTGAAGGGCTTTTATGGGACAGCCTGAGAGTTCTGGCAGACGGGCGAGCAGGAGAAGCGGCCAAGCAAGAAGCGGAAGATTGGATGATGTCTGATGAGATCCATCCTTTTTCGTTTGTTGTTTGCTGCAATGAGCTGGGGTATGTCCCGGCTGAGCTTCGAGAGCAAACCCTTGATCTGATCCAGAGACACAAAAAACGCTTAGGTAAATGACGGCGAGCGTTGGAGATAGGTGATCCTATCTCCGGCGTTTTCCAGATCCTCTTGGTTCAGGAGTATCCGGAAAGCGTCCTGGACGCTTTGTGTGATAGCTGGTCACCTTAAACAAACAGCAATTCATTAACCCTGGGCTCAAGCCCTGGGCCTTCCTGAAATAAGGTTGATGACCCCTGACGGGGCAGCAACCCACTCCCAAAGAGGTGTAACTATGTCCTATTCCCTCGTCGGAATTGATATTGAGTCCGGTGGGCTTGACGGCTATTTGGAAATTGATGGCCAGACAGTCCATGGAGCGGCCTATTACCCGATCCTGGAAATTGGTGTGCTGGTGGCAACATCAGACCTTCAAAAAGCAGACGCCTTCTCGGTAGGCATTCGTCAAAGCCAAGAGGCTATCAACAGAATGCATCCCTGGGCGAAAGAGCAGCACGAGAAATCCGGCCTGCTCGAAGTGCTGGCAGAAGGTGGCGGTCACAACTACTTGGCTGAGAGCCTCGAAGATGCGACTTCCTACATCATCCAGCGGTTGGAATCGGTCGGAGCCATGCCCTATGACTCAAAAGAACGAACCGGCTCGATAGTGTTTGGTAACAACGTGGGGTTCGATATGAACTTCATTGGTGCGCAAATGCCCGCGCTCGCCAGGCACTTTCATTACCGGAAAATCGACATCAGCTCGATAGCGTTGTTGAAGCGTACCGCTTGGCAGGGAGTTGGATTCAATCCCCCTGAAAAGCAGTACAACCACACCGCCTTGTCTGATATTCAGGAGAGCTTTGAAGAGCTGAAAAGCTACACAAAGACCCTGAACACCTTGATCGAGAACACGCATTTCTAAGTTCTCAACGATCAATCCTGCCCATGAAGCCCAACGCGCTGCATCCCCGAAAGGGAGGTGCCGCGCCATCTCACGAAGGAGAGAACTATGTCCGTTCAAAACAATGCTCAAGAAGCCATCTTGGAATCCGTTGATCTGGCCGATCTGGACTTGCCGTTCCAGAGCTCACCGATGATGGATTTCCACGAGACAGCAAAATGTGTTGTCGGAACAACCCTACTTGTAGGGTATCTGTCTGATGACACGGATTGCGCAAATCCTCTGGAAGACTGTGATGGCGTTGGCCGGATTTATTCCGCTCACCGTCATTCGTCAAACCACGCTGAAATGCAGGAAGCACTGGCTCTCGATTCAGATTGGGAGCCGGATCTCGATCTGGTTGAAGATCACCTGGATCGCTTGCGCAAACCCTGGATTGATGCGGCCAGCCAGTCAGAGGAATTTCAAGGCTGGGCTACTGAAACCGCTGGCCCTCGCGCCCGCCTGGATGAAGCCTACTTTAAGCGCCGTGCAGCCAAGCTCTGGCGTGAAACAGGAGGTGAGTATCTCTACGGTGAGGACTGCATAGACGATTTCGATTTCACCACCGATGTTCGGATAGAACTTTGGAACGAGCTCCGCTCCGAGGGGCTTATTGGTGATCGAGACGCGGTGGTTCTCGACTGCTACGACCACGGCGGCCAGGTATGGTCGATTACTGGTCAAGGTATGCAGTGCCAATGGGATACAGCCACTGGTGCCGGAGTCTGGGTTCCAGACGACGATGCCAGAGAGGAAATCGAGCGCCGGGCGTCAGTTTATGCTTTCGGTCTGGTGCTGGATAACGGCGACTGGACACGCGGTAGTGGCCGCAAACGCTATTACGCTGTTCTGGACAACCTGTACGGGGGAGAGTCTTCTCCGCAGTTTTCAGAATGGTCAGAAGCGTTTGACTGGCTCTCCGCGAAGAGCCGGAAGCTGAAACTGCCGAAGCGTAAATTGCCTCGGGAAAGCGCGTTGTTGAGAGGTCGAGAGAGAGCTGCGGCTGAAATCGCCAAGTGTGACCTCGACACCTACAACAACTGGCTCCAGGGCTTCACCTTTGGGGTAGTTGTCGCAACCTACGAAAACGTAGGTACTGCCGATGAGCCTGAGTGGTCATTCGTTGAATCGGATGAGTGCTGGGGGTATATCGGTGACGACTATGCCATGGAGGAAGTAAGGGCTCGCGTAACCGCAGAAGTTCAGCGCCTACAGCCGAAAGCGGCTTAATTAACCCTGCCGGGGTGTGTCCCGGTAAGGGGCACCTCCGGTTCAACATCGGAGGAAGTATGAATCAACAGCACAATCAACAGCCTGGTCACCCGGTAATGCCGAGGCCAGGTCTGGAAAGTTGGAGCTACGTGGCCGAGCTGAAAAGCAAATGGCAGTCGCCACCGGATTCCATCAAAGTCATGGAGTTCTTTGGGGCGGGCGATCCGTTTTTTGGTGGAAATGCCTGCGATCTCATTCTGGATACATCCTGTCACTTGGTTGAAGAGTGGAAGGTTAGTTCAGAAAACATCGCATCATTCAAAACCATAGAGGCTGCTCATAAAGCAGCTCAGCGGATCCCTAACCGGCGTCCGGGCAGTATTCTTGGTGTTATCCCAAGCTGGGATGCTCCGCGAAAACCGGCTGCCCAGAGATACCCGCGTCTGCTGAAAGCGTTATCCAGCCAGTGCTTGCTCACACCACTCGAAGCTTTGAGTGTCCTGAACCGTCAGGAGCCTGAAGCCGTCCGCCATTTAGGGGGATGGAAAAAGGCAGTTCAAGCAGCCTGGCACTCTCGCCATCGTTGAAACAAATCCCGTGGAACTTCGTGTCCACGGGATTTACACCTTTTTTGGGCAAATAGAGCGGTGACATTTCTGCCGGGTTGGATAGAATCAATATGGTTGAACGGTTTTTCCCGAGCGTTCCGCAAGGAATGTTCCGGAAAAACAGTTTTGCTCTCATCGTGAGAGTGAAAGTAGGTAGCTGGCCTCTGAAAAGAAACAGCAAATTTCATTAACCCCACCGGGGCACACTGCCCCCTGGGGATGGTGTGTCCCAATCGAACGAGAGGAACACGCCATGAACGTAAATATCAAAACCCTGATTCTCGAAGCCGTGCGCGAAGCCCTTGAGGTTGCCCAGCATGCAGCAGAGAAACAGCGGCCTATCAAAAACATCTGTGCCGAAGCCATTTGCAACCGATTTCTCAATGAGAAAGAAGAAGCCATGGCCAAAGACACAAACAGCAACATCTTCTGGTTGACCGCTTTCATCGAGAGTGATGGCGGCCTTGACGAAGCACCCGAACTGGATGTGATCGTTTCTTGGATCAAGGATGGCTTTATTTCCGGCTTCGATGAAGACGATTCCGGAAATGGGCAATACGTCTTTGATGTCTATTCCAGAGATTATGCGATGCCCCAGGATCAGGCTCCGAATGCGGCAGAATCAACTGAAGCAAAGGAGTGATTCATGGCATACGCAAAGAAATTGTCTGAGGCGAAGTTCAACCAGATATACGATGAGCTGAGTAAGCGAGCGGAAGCCGCTGCAAAAGCCGCGTATCAGGAGAAACTCGCCAAGGCAAAAACCCCCAAGCAACGACAAGCATGCGCCGGGCACTATCCAAGCGACTGGTCTGAGCTCTTAGACCTGTGGTGTCGGAACAAAGTGACAAACCTGCATGTGTTGGAATGCTTGAGAATAGGGCATGTTTACAGCGGCCAGGAGCTGGCTGGCTAACGTGTCATCAACATGAACCCGTCTGCCGGGCGCACCTGCCCGGTCAGGGTAAGTGCGCTGACAGCACAATCTGAGAGGAGAGTGCATGCCCCAAGCAAAAAAACATGGTGTGCTACCATTGCCTAAGATCCCGTATCAGAGGGTGATGAGTATGCCCACCATAGAAATTCGCTTTAATGAGCGATCCACCATGCCAGAGAGGCTGGAGCGCAGATCCGAAGAGCTCGGCATATCTGTTGAGCAACTCGTAAAACGCTTCATCTCGTCTGGAATGCAAGACTTTGAAAGCGACGAAGGCCCGGCAATTCCCGGAGAGTCTCTTGAGGACTTTCTGGTGAAAAACGGAGCCTGGAAGAAGTAGTCGTTTTCCATATCAAGAACTGCCCATCAGGGCTCGGAGGTAGGTATGTCCAACCTTTCGGCCCTGGTAGGGGCTGTCCTGTTCGCTTGGTTGCCAGAGGATGAACACCCTCATCAACCAGGCCCAAAATACCGTCCGGTTCTCGTGATTGATGCTGACCCTGAAGGGAAGCGCGTTTGTCTGGCCTATGGCACCAGTCAGCGCGTTGACCAGAACGGGAAAGGGGAAATCACGTTCCGGAAAGATGAAATTAACGGTCTGACCAAAGATACGAAGTTTTGCCTCGGGAAAACCAAATGGGTTCCTGTGGCTCCTGAGTATCTCTCCAAGACGAAAACTGCTGGCGGCTTAACGGTTTTGGGTATGACTCCCAGAAACCGAACAGACGACCTTGTAGACCGTCTTGAGGAGGTTGCTGACCTGTGAAGCCTGCCGGGGTTCCCCGGCAGAGTCCTTAACGCCCAACGGGCCACCTACCCGTTGGGGATAGGTGGCCCTTCCAATTCTGGAGGAACACCTATGGCAACTGTCATCAACACCAAGCTCGGTGAGCATCGCGGTAAAAAGCGGATCTGGCTCGAAGGCCAAAAGCTCATCCGCGAAGGCTATCGCCCTGGCATGAAATACGACCTGGAAATCAAGGATTCTCAGGTTCTGCTTCATGTGAAGGACACCGGGCGGTTTACCGTCAGTAAGCGTGAGCGCAATGGCCGGGTATTACCGATCATTGATCTGACTGCGCAAGAGCTGGCGGAAATCTTTGATGGCGTGGAGATGCTCCGCGTTGCTATCAAAAACGGCAAAATCGTTGTATCCGCACATCACCAGCATCAAAAGGTAAAAGAGCGGGTAGAGCGGTTGGTCAACAAGCTGAAAAGTGGTGACCCGCTATCGGTATGCAGCCTCTTTATGGGAGGTGGTGTGCTTGATAAGGCACTGCACAAAGGTTTGTGGAATGCCGGGATCCCCAGCAAAGTTGCTGTCGCAGTAGAGCTGGAAGGAAAGTATCTGGATTCGTCTCTTCGGAACAATCCAGAGTTGTGGGATGACAACTCCATGGTGATTGAATCACCGATACAGGCTGTGAACATGAGCCGGAATCCACCACAAGTGGATCTGGTAGTGGGGGGGATCCCCTGCACAGGTGCTTCAAAGTCTGGCCGGAGCAAGAACAAGCTTGAGTTTGCCGAGTCTCACGAGGCAGCCGGAGCTATGTTCTTCAATTTCCTGCAATTTGTTGAGGTTCTCAACCCTTCACTGGTTGTGATTGAGAATGTTCCGGAGTACCAGAATACCGCCTCTATGGCTGTTATTCGCTCGGTGCTCGGATCCCTGGGGTATGACCTTCAGGAACGCATTCTTGATGGCAACGAATTTGGAGTGTTGGAGAAACGCAAACGGCTTTGCGCGATTGCCGTGTCCAAGGGCATTGAAGGGTTTGACCTGGAAAATGTTCTACCGGTACGGAAGAAAGAAGCGCAACTTAAAGACATCCTGGAGCCCGTTGCTCACGATTCTGATCGCTGGAAATCATTTGATTACCTGGCGGATAAAGAAAAGCGTGATAAGGCAGCCGGTAAAGGGTTTTCCCGTCAGCTTCTGACGGGTGAAGAGTCGTTCTGCGGAACCATTGGCCGGGACTACGCAAAATGCCGTAGCACTGAGCCATTCATCGTCAATCCAGAAAACCCCGCGCTTTCCAGGATCCTGACACCGGTTGAGCACAGCCGCGTGAAAGGAATTCCGGAATCGGTCATTGAGGGGCTGTCAGATACCGTTGCCCACCAGATTCTTGGGCAGTCGGTCATCTTCCCTGCTTTTGAAGCTGTTGCGAAAGAGCTGGGTGACAGCCTGTGGCGCTGGCAAGGCCTGAAACCGGCCTTGGTCGAAGTCGTGGACATCGAGCAGCCGTTTATCGGTGGCGACGATTTTCATTGGGCAAGCGCCGTTGTGGACGGGGAGGGCTACATTGAGCTCACTCCAGCCGCAAAGGTTGTGAATATGCCCATCAGCTTCGATACAAAAGACAGCCACATCGCCTTTTATGACCCGGAAGGTAAGGAAGTAAGTGCAGCGAGTGAACCTTGTTACTACGTGCCAGCAGCCGTTGCTGGCGATGGAAGAATCAAGGTCGATGCTGGATTGATTCATTGAAACAACCGGGGCGCAGCCGAAAGGTTTGCGCCCCGGCTCTTTTGTGGAGGTTGCCATGAAAGTAGAAACAGTCGTGCGTTTACCGATGGCTGACAGCGGTCTGCAAAACAGCATTGTCCGGTTGAATAACCGAAACATGGACTCCACCCGGAAAGATCGAGCCCGCTTTTTCCGCAGAGAGCCCCTTGTCATTGTCAACAATGTCGATGGCAGCAAAATCTTGAGATACGCCATGGGCAGCTCTGGATTGGGCATCTGTAAAAATGCGGTAGGCCTTGATTATGACGGGGTAGATGCGCTCAACATCCGGTTTAAGGAACCGGTAGACCTGGAAATCAGAAGGGCAAAACGGTGGGAAGTCTGGCAGTGGTTCTGGCAGCATCCTGACCAAAGCGTTCAGTTATCCATTCGCTTGGGTATCGCTGGCGCTTTATTGGGGATCCTGGGCTTTCTGACCGGTGTTACTCCTCTGATCTTGAACTAACCCAAGCCCGGCAATATCGCCGGGCTTTTTCACATGTGAAAGTTTTGTGCGCCCAAAAAAGGCAAATGCAGAGTTGTTGCCATGGCCATCGGGCGGTATTCTTGAGGTATTGTCAGCGTTGCTGACATGTCACGGTAGCTGGCCAAAAACAGCATTCAAATTAACCCAATCGGGGCACATCAAACCCCGGTTGGGGATTGGTGTGCCTCCGGCATTCTGGAGGTAACCATGGAAAATCCTACCTATGGATTCTTGGCGCTCGCAATGCGCCAAAGACTCATCAAACGCTGGTCGCTGATGCACTCCCTCCAGCCGGAGTCAGTGCTTGAGCACAGTGCCGTTGTAACGCTTCTGGCCATGCTGGCGGGCAATATCGCCAAGCAGCAAGGCAAAGAGGTGGATATAGCAAAAATGCTGTCTCACGCAGTTCTGCACGATGCAGCAGAGGTTCTGTGCTCTGATGTTGTGACCCCCGTAAAGAAGGCCAACCCCGTTCTCAAGCGGGAGTTTGAGCGTCTGGAAAAAGCGGCTGAAGATCGCCTTGTTCAAACGCTGCCGGATTCACTGAAAGATCCGGTATCTGAAGCGTTTGCTCCGGGCGGCTATGAGCAGCAGCTTGTTAAGGCTTGTGACGTTTATGCGGCTTACATCAAGTGCAAACTGGAGGTGGCCGCAGGAAACAAAATCGAGTTTGAAGACGCTCTTGGCAAAATGGAGCAAATCGTCATCCAGATCAAAAGCGACTTCCCGGAAGTGGCGGCCCTGGATGAATGGTTCGGGGAAGGCCTCGGGCAGTCGGTTGATAAACTGCTATCCGGAGGAACTGATGCCTGAACCTATCCAAATCAAAAACTTTGGGAATGACCGGTTTTGCGCCTCATTAGAGGAGCTTAAATCGGTTCTCTCAAACGAGTTCAGAGATCAGCATGTCAGTGTCATTTACCGGTCAAAAAAAACAGGTTTGCTAAAAACCTTGTTTGTATCGGTAGAGCAATCTGGTGTGATCAAGGAAAGCTATGGCCAGCAGGCTGAAGTGAACTTTGGTCAGATCTCTGAAGATCTCTCATGAATCAATCGACAGGTGAACTCAAAATGATTGTGATGATCGTTGATACCGGGAATTTTGAGTTTGTAGGTCTGGGCCGCGACGAGGCTGAAGCCACACAGGCTCTGCTTTCCCGATGGGAACAGCATTGCAGCAATGTTCCCCAGGCAGATCAGGGGTACATGCAAGAGCTGATCACCGAAGGTAGTGCGCAAATCATGGAGCTGGAGCCTGGCTCTGCCGTGATTTACGGGCTCGACGGTTGATTCTCAGTGAATAGATCTCGTGCGCAGGCGCTCGTCTGGCCCTGAGATCACTTGAAGTAATACCCAACCCCACGGGGAGACAGCTCCCCTACGGGGGAAGTTGTCTCTCTTTTGCTCAGAAGGAGAGAAAACATGGGCTTTTTCAGTTGGAAAACTGCTGACACAAAACAGAGCATTCCGAACATCTACGCGAACCGCCCTCCGGTTACCGTGTATATGCTTCAGCCAAACGGGCAACAGCCTATTGCTGAGCCCTCCTATGAAGGCTATGGCAAATTTGGTGGTGTGGATGCTTACCAGTGGCTTCTGGAACAGAACGCTGAATACCTGGGGCTCAACCTTTGTGAGTTGACTCATGAAGAGCGAGCGATGCTGGGGATCAGTCTGGAGTGCGGGAGTGTATGCCGTGACACCGAAACAGGTGAGATCTGACATATTTTCTTTGATGCGCGAAAGCTGGTTCCAGGCAAGTATGCTGGCATCACGTTCGATCAGGAAGTTCCAGGTTACGGTGCAAGCGCAAATGAACTGCGGAGAAATGGTCGGTTCGAGAGCGTGGACATTTCAGACATTCTGAAATTTCCGTACCCACTGAAGTTCAGCTTTGAACCTGATGCTGTCTACGAAGACCTTCCCGAGTCTGAGATATGTCCTGAGCAGGGCTTTTTCTACGACGACGATGGTCACGAAGACGCAGCATAAATAAACCCCCACGGGGAACGTACCCCGGCTGGGGATGCGTTCCTCCCTGATTTGCGAGGAATGAACAATGTCTATTTTCGATCAGGCTTTGACACGTACTGATGGCAAAACACTCATCCTGACTAATGGGAGCAAGTGGGCCGGTGACACACCGGATGACATCCAGGTTCTACTGGAGGTTCTTGCCAAAAATGTGCTGGATCCAAGCTTTGAACAATACCATTGTTACGAGCCTGTGCCTTTCGATCCGTTGCTCAAAGAGCGTGGTGAAGAGAGCGCAAGGAAGTATTTGCCTTGGGTTGGAGCTGCAACGTTCTCTGGTAACTTTCTGACGGTTTCGCATGTGTTTCATATCATCACCCAAGATCAACAGGTGATTGAGACACTTCAGGAAGCCATTAGAAGAAATCTGGAGAAACCTGAATACCAACGCCACGCCTACGAGCTGTACGCGGATTGGTACTACGCTGAAACTGCTCACGGCAAACGTCTGGTGTCGCCCACGCAAGCGGAAGACATCCGATCCGGCAATATCTCAAGACTGCGTTACCCACGCAATTTTGAGGAGATGAAATCAGCCAAATTAATTGGCCCACGTTTCGTGAAGCAACCCGAAAAACAGTGTGCGTAACACCTGCTCGGTGCTGGCGGAACAAACCAACCCAACCCATAGGGGTGCTATGCCTCTATGGGGCAATAGCACCCTTCAATCCTGAAGAGGTGTTCAAATGACACAGTTTCTTGAAGAGCATTTTCAGAACCGCCTGAAAGAGCTTGGCTACCCCGATGACCTGACCGTTGAGTTTAGTCTTGGGCATTGCCAAGGTGATGGAATGGCATTCTATGGGAGCATCCCGGAGAGTTCGCTCAGGCCGTTGATGATGCGTCTGTTGTCGCCACATGCCGATGGCCTGACCGCTGTCGAAAGGGTGAAAAACCTGCTGGCGCAGAAGCATCTGGACATCATGGTGGATGTGATAAAAACGTTCGGATGTTGCGGGCTTGAAATAGCCCGGAATGATTTCGGGCATCACTATTCACATTTCAACACCATGAGCCTGTATGACGACTCAGAACCATTCGATCACGTTTTTTCGGAAGGGGAAGATGTTGAGAAACTTACTGGCATTGAAGGGTTAACTCACGATGTTCTTCCGATCTGGGAAGAGATCTGGGAGCGTTTCTGTCAGGCACTGAAAGAAGACATCCCTCACACCTCAAGACTGCTTGAGGCTGAGGGTTACAAGATCCTTGAGGGGATGTCTTCAGAAGAAGCGGTCGTATGGGAGTTTCACACCAGAAACCTTGTTGTACGGCTTCTTGAACAGCCGTGTCGGGATCTGTATGCAATGGATGGTTGGGACGATGAGCCTAAAAAAGACGCTATCCAGGGCATGCTTGACGGCACACAGCGCGTTGTTAGTCTTGAGGCTGAAGTACGGGATCGGGAAACCGATGTGGTGCTTGGTCAGGATTGCGTGGACGGCCTTCTTTGTGATGTTGACGACAAAGACTATGGCGGGCTCCGCTGGGAGCTTCTAAAAAATGCCATGGACGCGGCCAGAAGCCAGATCCAAAGATTGAACGTGAGAGCTGCGTAAACCATGCAGGAGGGAGAAGTCTCTCCCTCCTGCATCCAAGTCTGATTACCCTTGTTTCTGAATCCCGGATATAATGGTAATCAGATTTTGCTCTCCTCGGTGAGAGTAAAGGAGGTAGCTGGCCTCAATAAATAAATAGCATATCAATTAGACCCTGAAGCTTGGCTTTGGGTGTCACTTCAAATGAAAAAGCCCCACCGGGCGCAATTGCCCGGCCAGGGATGATTGCGCCCTTCTGATTCGAGAGGAGTGTAATCATGGCCCTTCGGCAACAACTTCGACCAGGCTTCAAGATCTTCTTCTTGGGGATCTGGTTCGAGAAAACGGTTCATTCTATCGGTCTTGGGTTTACGGATATTGTCTACGGTTATGCCGTGGCCCGTTCCCAAAATGAAGCGATAGACCTCGCCCACAAGAAATACCGTGGGAAAGGCATACCGAAGATCCGGAAAGTTTCTGCTTCGGTTGCACGAAGCCAAAACCTGTCCAGGTACTGCTTTCCTGAAAAAATGGCTGGTATCCGCTTGGGTGCCACCACTCATTAATTAATCCCACCGGGGAGTCCCTCCCTGCTGGGAGATCTCCCCTGATGCAGTCCCGGTGTCGGGGTTTCCGTAAGCCCCCAGCACTGGAGGCTTGCGGAAGCCTCGATGTCGGGGTTCCGTAGCAAAAGGAGAGAAAATCATGTCCTACTACAAAGCTGAAACCGTTCGTGAAGCAGCCTCCGGCAATTGGCTCTTTATCGTGTCGGCGCTTGCGCCCCACGCTGAGGAAGCCCTGAAGCGGCCAGGTAAGCACGTTGCCTGTCCGATTCATGGTGGAAAGGATGGCTTCCGAGTGTTTAAAAAAGACTTCCTGGAGACTGGTGGCGGGTACTGCAACACCTGCGGCCCCCGTCATGATGGTTTTGAGTTGCTCATGTGGCTCAACAACTGGTCATTCAAGGAAACGCTTGCCGCTGTTGGTGAATTTCTGGGTGTTGAAAAACAACTGACCTGGAAAGAAAAAAAGCAGCAGCAAAACAACGCTCGACCGCAGCAACGCCAACGTCAGGTCGCTTGTGCTGGAGGAGGTGCCGCTCAGGAGTCAGTAATCCCGATTCCGGCCACGCCTCATGTGCAGCCAGAGCCTGAGCCGGTGCAGGATGGTGCAGCATCGGAGGATTCAAAGGTGATTCCTCTTTTGATGCAGAAGTCCAAGCCCTGGTTAATGGAGTTGCAGGAAGAGATGGAGCGCCGGGCAGAGCGGCAGCGCAAATACAGTGCTCGCCTCCATGAAAAAATCACTCAAATTTGGGAAAAGGAGTGCCTCCCGCTCTCAAGTGAGTGCAATGAACCGGTGAGAGCCTACTTCCAGAACCGAGGCCTCGTGTTTCGCTGGAACAGGATCGAAGAGAGTGACTCGCTGCGGGTTCATCCCGCTCTGTCATACTTTGACGAAGATGGTAACGAAGTAGGGAAGTTCCCCGCTCTCGTATGCGCCATCCGAGACAAAGCCGGGCAAGTGATTACTCTCCACCGGATCTACCTGACGCAAACCGGTAAGAAAGCCCGAGTTCCGGAGCCCAAAAAGATGATGCCTGTGCCAGATGATCTCAAGGTCACTGGTGGCGCTATTCGATTGGGCGAACCGAAATCCGGCATTATCGGTGTTGCTGAAGGTGTAGAAACCGCCTTGTCTGCGTTTAAGGCCACTCAGATCCCAACATGGGCGACAGTCAGTGCAACGCTGATGGAAGCTTTCGAGGTTCCGGAAGGTGTGCATACTGTCCTGATCTGGGCCGACAAAGATAAGTCGCTTACCGGCCAAACCTCAGCGCATGCGCTGGAAGCTCGTCTCAAGCAGGAAGGGATCAAAGCAACGGTCATCACCCCAAAACTGCCCATTCCCAAGAATGGCAAAGGTGTTGACTGGAATGATGTTTTGATTTCGCAGGGAACCGAAGGTTTCCCGACCGCTCAGAGAATCTATGCCTCACTGTTCGGAGGTTATGCTTATGCCCGTGCTTGATGTTCGCACTATCGACACCACGCCGGGCGCAGACCCTGTAAATCCCTTTACCCCGCCTTCGGGCTGGGTAGGGGGCAGTGAGGATTATAGAGATCTGTTGAGACAGCGGTATCGCCGGGTCGATCATTACCAACGCATATATAGAGTTGTTCATTTCGCGCAACGGCAGCCGGTGAATATCACCGGCCCATACGCGGAAGAGGCAACCTGTATCATTGAAACACTTTCACGAAAAAAATAGGCCAATCCTTCGGGGTTGGCCTTTTTTGTTTGTGGCCTGAGTCGGGGGTGGGGCGGGTTTCCGTGACCTGACTCTGGTCGAGAGGGAATCTGATGTATAAAGTGTCCATTTTGAGCTCAAACCATCAGGTACTAGGGAAGTGAACCTTGCAAAATCTCTTTGAAGACCTCGAAAACCTCCTCCAGCAAGACCAGTCGTTCATCTCGGACGGGGCGATCCTGAAAAACGCGGTGATCGAAGCTGCACTGAACCTGGATCCCGCATTACTGAAAATCCTATTGCAGTCGGAAAAAATCAAAGATCACTTTTTCACCGATGTTTCCGGGACAATGGTGTTTGATAAGGTCAAGTTCCAAGAATTTGTGTCAAACAAGGCGTTTCTTCCGGACAGTTACACTGCATTCAAGAACCGTATCGGCCTGATGGATGGCAATGGCAGCTACCTTGGCCAGTCTCGTGATGTTTCGTTGGTATGGCCGTATAAAGATTGCGTCCTGGAAGGGGGCATGACGAAGGAAGACCATGGCAGGAGCGAGATTTTCTGGAACACGACGCTTGCACCCGATGACATTACCCGATTTTTTGAGCCGAAAGTAATGACGAACTGGCAGCGATGGGATCAGGGTGCGGTGGAAGCGGATCAGCCGACCGCAGCAGGTGAAATTAAGTCTGACGATAACTTATTAATTAAAGGCAACAACCTTGTCGCATTGCATTCATTGAAAGAGCGATATGCCGGTCGGATTAAGCTCATCTACATTGATCCTCCCTATAATACTGGCAATGATGGGTTCAGGTATAACGATAGATTCAACCATTCAGCTTGGTTGACGTTCATGAAGAATCGGCTCGAAGTCGCTAAGACTCTTCTTAGTAGGGACGGTGCAATATTTGTAAACCTTGATGACGGCGAAGCCCACTACTGCAAAATCCTCATGGATGAAGTTTTTGGCAGGCATAATTTTGTGGCCAATATTGTTTGGCAAAAGAAATACGCACCTGCAAATGATGCCAAGTGGTTTAGCGATAACCATGATCACATCCTATGTTTTGCAAAAGACAGAGAAATCTGGCGTCCGAATCTTTTGGAACGCGGAGAAAAGCAAAGAGCCACATACAAAAACCCTGATGATGATCCAAGAGGCGATTGGGCATCAGATAATTATGTGTCAAATAAAAGTCGGCATGAGCGTCCAAATAGCTGGTTCCCAATAATCCACCCTCATGATGGCCGTGAGATTTGGCCCTCGGAAAATGCTGTATGGCGATTCACCAAAACACAGCACGAAAGAAATGTCTCTGAAGACCGTATCTGGTGGGGGGTTAATGGCGATAATCCAACTCCGCGCTACAAAAGGTTTCTGTCTGAAGTTAAGTCTGGCATCACGCCTCAAACAATCTTCGGATACAGTGAAGTCGGCCATACTCAAGAAGCCAAACGGGAAGCCGCGAAACTCAACGCAGAATCACTGTTCTCAACGCCTAAACCAGAGCGATTAATGCAGCGGATAATCCATTTGGCAACAAAACCTGGAGATTTAGTTCTCGATTTTTATGCCGGCTCAGGAACAACGCCCGCTGTTGCCCATAAAATGAATAGGCAATGGATCGCAGTTGAACAAATGGACTATATAGAGGCGCTCACAAAGACTCGGTTAAAGAAAGTCGTTGATGGAGAGCAAGGTGGGGTATCAAAGTCTCTGGAGTGGTCTGGAGGAGGTTCCTTTGTGTATGCAGAACTTGCAGCCTCGAATTCGATGTTCCTTGATCAAATTCAATCTTCTCAGGATATGACTGCCCTAAAGCAGATTTATCAGGAGATCCAGGCTACAGGCTTCCTGCGTTATGACATAGATTTGAGCTCGTTCGATATTGATGTGTTTGAGTCGCTGCCGCTAGATGATGCAAAACGGGTACTGATGGATTGTCTGGACATGAACCACCTCTATATCAATCTGTCGTCCTTAAAAGATGCTGACTTCGATATTTCAGCCGATGATGTTGCCGCTACCCGCTCGTTCTATGGGGTAACACCATGAGCCAGACATTAAACGATAAGCTTAATGGCGCGGCGTACCTTGGGACTTTGAAAAAAACAATCCCCGACTATATATCGAACAATCTCGCGCCCTCAATCACGTTGCGGCCTTATCAGGTAACGGCGCTGGAACGGTATCTTTTCTACATGGAAGACTTTCCCCAGCGCCCGAGCAACCCCCACCTACTGTTCCACATGGCGACTGGCAGCGGTAAAACCGTGCTCATGGCCGCGCTTATAATGGATCTGTACCGGAGGGGGTATCGAAACTTCCTGTTTTTCGTGAATTCGGCCCAGATCATCGAGAAAACAAGGGAGAATTTTTTAAACCCTGCATCGGCCAAGCACCTTTTTGCTCCGCAGATACGGATCGACGACAAGCCGGTAGAAGTGCGTTCTGTAGATACATTCGACGCTGTGAGTGAAGAAGCAATAAACATCCACTTCACGACAATCCAGGGGCTGCATACCCGGATGCAGATACCCAAGGAAAACTCGGTCACAGTTGAAGATTTTCGGGAATACAAGGTGGCGATGATTTCTGATGAGGCCCACCACCTGAACGCCGAAACCAAGAAGACCCTGACTAAAGGCGAGGCGGAAGAAAAGGTAAGTTGGGAAGGCACCGTCTCAGCGATCTTTGAGCAGCACCCGGAGAACATGCTGCTTGAGTTCACGGCTACTGTGGATCTTTCGCATGATGCCATCAGGAAGAAATACCACGACAAAATCATCTATGACTATGCACTGAAGCAATTCCGAGAAGATGGCTACTCCAAGGACATAGAGTTGCGCCAGGCCGACCTTCCACCGAAGGAGCGGATGATGCAGGCTATGGTGCTGAGCCAGTATCGACGCAAGGTGGCAGAGGCCAATGGGCTCCACTGCAAACCTGTAGTGTTGATGAAGTCCAAAACCATTAAAGAAAGTGGTGAGAACGAGGCTTTATTTACCGACATGGTTTCAGAGCTTTCCTCAGAAGACATTTTGAAGCTGAGGACGGCATCTAAAGCTGACGACACACTCTCCCGTGCCTTCGAGTTCATCATGGATGAGAGAGGCATGAGCGCAGCCAACTTTGTTTTGGAGTTACGGCGAGACTTTTCCTCTGAGAAGGTCGTGAACGTCAACAATATCAAGGATCTCGAAGACAGGCAGGTTGAACTAAACGCGCTTGAGGATCGAGACAATGAGATCCGTGTGATTTTCGCAGTTGATAAGCTCAATGAAGGCTGGGATGTATTAAACCTGTTTGACATTGTGCGCCTCTACGACACAAGGGACGGTAAAGCCAACAAGGTTGGCAAAACCACTATGGCGGAAGCTCAGTTGATAGGCCGGGGCGCACGGTATTTTCCTTTCGTGGCTCCAGATCAACCAGATGCAGCGAGGGAGAAGAGAAAATACGACAATGCGGTAGATAATCCTCTACGGATTCTTGAAGAGCTTCATTACCACTGCTCGCATAACCCGAAATACATCCAGGATATACGGAATGCGCTCCGTGAAACGGGCATGCTGGACGACACAACCAGAAGGGTTCACCTTCGCTTGAAGGATAGCTTCAAACAATCTTTTCTGTATAAAAATGGCCATGTTTGGGCCAACTCCAGGATAAGGAATCAGCGCAAAGATGTTATTGGCTTGGGCTCTTATAAGATAGACCCAGCCTTCACGTATCCCGATCTTATGACCGGGCGAGTGACAGAAAAATCTGCATTCGATGACAAAGCATCGTCAACTCCGTCTGAGAAGCCCAAGGAGCCGGTAAGCCGCGACTTTGCGCTGGCGGGGTTTGGATTGCCGATCATTCGATTTGCCCTGGATTCCAACAGATTTTTCCATTTCGACAATCTGAAGGCATACTTCCCGAACCTTTCCAGTACCTTGGAGTTCATCACCTCCCAAACCTATCTAGGCAACACCGTGGTATCGGTCAGAGGGCTGGCGGATGATCTCGATACCTTGGGGCCAGCGCAAAAGCTCAGCATCACACAGTATGTGCTGCACCAAATTGAGAACGGTGTGAAGCGAGAAAGCGTGGAGTTTGTTGGAACCAAGCGATTTGAACCGCAAAAGATCAGCGAATGTTTCACCGATACAACGCTGAAATTGAGAAAAGAAGGGGAGACTGGCCTGAGCTGGGTAAAAGGCGAAAGCAATGTGCCGGGCATCGACCAGATAGACCTGACTGCCAAAGATTGGTACGTCTACGATGACAGTTACGGTACTGATCAGGAAAAGCAATTCATCAAATTCCTGAACGATCATGCCGAGATGCTGAGATCGCATTATGATGATTTCCACCTTCTCCGAAACGAAAAGGCAGTAAAACTGTTTGCCTTTGAGAATGGCCAGGCGTTTGAGCCCGACTTCATTTTGTTTCTGCGGCGTTCAGCCGATAAGAAAGAAACCATAATGCAGCTCTTCATCGAGCCTAAAGGTACGCACCTAGCTGACCAGGAGAAATGGAAAGAGGACTTCCTTAAACAGATCCAGGGTGAGGCCAAAATCCAAACCGTCTTCCAAGGAAGCGATTACAAGGTGCTGGGCCTGCCTTTCTTCAATGACACTACGCCATGGATTAATGATTTCCGAGATTGTTTCAACCTGGCTACGGACGGCACTTCTAAGTAATAGCAATTGATGAGCGGCCACCTAATGCTTAACGGGTGGTCGCCAATCCCCTTCCACTTTACCCACCCGGCGCAATCCTTCTCCCTCTCGAAGCTTAATTAACCAACCAGAAAATCTGAGAAGGGTAGGGGTTGCATTTCCGGAGCCCGTGATAACCTGAATACGGTGATAACTAAACGAGACGCTGGCGGCGTGGCCGATCTGTGTTTCAGCAAACAGGAGATAGATCCCATGATGACTTTAAATACCCTTTCCGAAAAACGAACTGATTCCGAGGCCCGCGTATTTTGGCGTACCGGCACGACCAAAAAGGGCATCCTTGATGTGAAGCTGGATTTCGAGCATGAAGATGCAGCTCTGATAGCGGAATTGATTGCTCTTCAGTACCTGCTTTTCGAGAAGAAGGTGTTCAACCGGGAGCCGGGATCAGGCAACGGCTACAAGCTGGTTGTGTCAAAAGGTGCGATTAAAAAACTCGCTCTCGGCAAATCTAACAAGAAACACGCCATAAAATTCGCAGCCTTTCTCACCAACCGCATGAAGGGTGTCGCCATTGAGGTGTGTCAGAGCCGGGATCTGATGGCCACACCAGAAGAACAAACCCCGGTGGTTCTCCATGGCAACAGAGAAGTCTATGCCCGCACTTTCGACCCGGTAGAAACCCCGGCCATGGGAACGATCCTGGTGACGCAGCATGCCGTTGATCGCTACCAAGAGCGCATTACGTCTGGTGATCCCAAAAAACCCTGGGCTTCTCTCGTTGGCCGACTCATGCACCCGGAATTGAGAAAAATTGATCCAGGTAAACGGGTACTGGCGCATAAGGCAAGAAAATATGGGGACGACAACAAAACAGAATATTGGAGTCATCCGACCTCTTCTTTCGTGTATCAAGTGCTGAGAGAAAGTTCGGGTGAGGGGATCTTGGTAACTGTATATGAAAGGAGGGATGACTGAAGGGAAATAGCGATAACACATACAAAGTTTTGTCGGTACAAAGTAAGTGATAAGCGTGATTTGAAAGAGGAAAAGCGTATGTTGAAGAAGATGGCTTTCGTTCTGGCGGGTCTTGTATTTAGCGCAGCAGCAATGGCCAATCCTACCTTTTATGGCATGACTCTCGGAGAGACGACTGAGAGCGAGCTTCAGGAGCAATACACCGTCCAACGTACAGGTGTTAACGCTGTATCAAGAGGCAACATGTATAAGCTGGATCCTGATGAAATTGGCCTGGAGGGGCTAAAGTCAGTTCAAGCCGTTTTCATGCAGGATGGACGGTTGGGAGCGATTTTCGCCAAGCTCGACAAGAAGCGCTTTGGCGACCTGAAGGAAATCCTGGATGGGAAGTATGAGATCGGCTATGAAAACGTCCCGCGTGTGGGTAACAAGGCAATGGTTTACAACGTGGGTGAATCGTCGGTTTCTCTGAAGGCTCCCCATCTGAGCTTTGAAGCGGATCTCGATTACATCCTGGATGAAATGATGGATATGGCGGATCAGCAGCGAAAAGCCCGAGAGCAACAGCAAAGACAGCAAGAATCGTCTCAGCTTTAAGTCGAACAATAGCGCCGAACCAGAGCCTCCGTGGAGGCTCTTTTTTTTGCTCGGAAGATCTGCTGGCACCGAATCTTTCTTTATTGTTACTGTATTACCGTAACCGTAATTACCGTAATAACGGTAATTCTCTACTTATTAAAATATATCTTTGAAAAAGTAGAGCTGCTGGAATACGATAAGAAGCGGTAATTACCCCCGGCAGCGGCAGACCTGTCGGTAAGACGCGCAGCCCACAGGAAGCCTCATTCATGAGTCCAAAGGATCTCTACCCTGATTTGAACAGCAGCTCACAGGCTCTGCCGGAGAGAAGCGTTAACATGGCCGAAGTGATGCCAGCCTCAGAGCTTATCGAGCAAAACCCGGCCATGGCTTATTTGGTCAGCCTGGGCTCTAAGAAAAGCCGCCAGACCATGAAATCCTTCCTGAATATCGTGGCTCGAATTAACGGGTATGCGTCCATTGAAACCTGCCCCTGGGCTCAGCTTCGGCGGCACCACGTACAAGCGGTGCTGCAAATGCTGGAAGATCTTGGCCGGGCTCCAGCGACCAGGAACACCTATCTGGCGGCCATCAAAGGCGTAATGACTGAGGCGTGGATCAAGAAGCAGATCGACCATGACACCTACCAGCAGATCAAACTGATCCGGACAGCAAAAGGCACGAGGCTGGCTAAGGGCAAAGCCTTGGCGAAGGAAGAACTCCAGAAACTTTTTTTCACATGTGAAAGTGATTCCAGCCCAAAGGGATTACGAGACGCTGCGATTCTTGCCGTCCTTGTTGGCTGCGGACTTCGGCGGTCTGAGATCGTGGCCCTTGACCTGGATAGCATTGATTTCAAAGAGCAGTGCTTAAAGGTGCTGGGTAAAGGGGACAAAGAACGCCTGGCATTCATGCCGCCCGGCCCGCAGCAACGAGTTGAGCGGTGGATTGATGAGGTACGTGGTGACTACCCTGGCCCGCTGTTCCCGCGTATCCGCCGATATGGCGATGTCACGACTGAGCGGATGTCCGACCAAGCCATCTACTACATCCTGGATACTCGCCGCGTTGAGGCGGGACTGGACGAATTCGCTCCTCACGATCTTCGTAGAACCTTTGCCTCAGCGATGCTGGACAATAAAGAGGACATTATTACGGTAAGGGATGCCATGGGCCATGCCAGCGTCACAACGACTCAGCGATATGATCACCGGGGCAATGACCGGCTTCGAGAAGCCAGTCAGCGCCTCGATGTTGGTTGAGGGGTGGTGACAGGTGAAAGCTACGTTTCAGCACGGTAGCAGGGAGCCTTCAGGCGGCGGTGGACTCTCTTTCTCAGGAGCCAGCGCATCACTCCTTTCTGGAGCTGCTCCTCGCATGGCCAGCGACCGCCCTCCATTAGATCCCCAATATCCGAGAGGGTGGCCTCTACCACAAGCCTCTCGTCTTGCGGAGTCAGCAGTCGCTCAGGATCAAAATCGTCAAGAGTATAAGCCAGGCGTTTTCGGTAAAGGTCGAAACGCGCTCGGGCCTCAAAACCACCGGGGGTTACCTCGTGTGGAAGGCGTTTCCGCAGGCGTTTCCTCAGCTCCTGAAGTGTTACTGAAGTTTGCGCCGATGCAACATAGTGCTCAGCAATCTCCAGGCCTGCTGCCAGAACGTCCTGGTAATCACCGAGCTCGCGGATTTGGGGAGACTCATCCAGGAACTCGATTACAGCCTCATATACTTTGTGCTCATCGAACATATTTGCCTCATCGCTATGCCAGTGAATGCGCCCAGGGCGCAGAAACGGTTCTGGTTGGCTTACGGCAAACGAAAATTTAGGGGGGACGTTTTTATGACTGAAGAGGTTTACGGGGAGGCCATGAAGTTCTTCTCGGATCGACAGCAAGATCCGGGCAAACGGACAGGCCTTAATGTTCAATTTACGGCAACCCGCAAAAAGTATCCAACCCTGAGCGTTGAAGTGGCCCCGATCCTGGAGCCAGGTCAAAGCCCGTATTGGGCCAGCAAAATCACCATCCAACTCACGCCAACCGAGTTGACCGCGTTTTGTGGGGTGATGTTTGGCCTGCGAAAATCTATGAAAGGTGCCTACCACGGCGAAGCGAAAAACAAAGGCATCGCCGCCTACAACAACGGGCCAAGCGGAGCTGTCATTGTTCTATCGGAACAGGGCCGACAGCTCCAGAACTTCCTGACTCCAGAGGATCGACTGGAGCTGGCGGTATTTTCTACCCGCCGTCTTGCGGAGGCCTGGAAAGTAACGCCCTCTGACGCGGTAGCCTTTTTGCGGCAAGCTGCGTGGTTGGATCGCCAGCCCTCTTAGCTACAGCGCATTCAATATGTAAATTTAGACCATCATGCAGAGTTGGCCCCGAAGGGGCCAGCCTTCAACCTCACCATTCGACTCAACCCTTATATTGCCTTCCCGGCCTTTTCTTCTTTCTCTCTTTTTTTCTCTCTTTCTCCATCTAATTTCAGGCGGCGCAACGAACGAAAAGGATCCCGCCCAGCCTGAGCGCAGCGAAGGCTGCTAACTCGTTATACCCCTCGTTGCATGATGGTCTAAGACTGTCTACTCTTTGTTCAAAGTATCATCAAAACATTCTTTTTTCAGGAGCCTGCCGCATGGCCACTGTTATTTCGGAACAATACACGGCCATGTGCCGACATCTGAATCAACTCGAACGAGCACTCCAAAAAACGCCTCACCGGGCCGCCAAGGTGACGACGATTCCCGGCGTTCCACGGGGCCGCGAACAAGAAGCCGCGACCACCATCGTCGTGTCCGAACATTCAGGCGCAGACGCGATCAGCAGTGCAGCCCGTTGCTACCAGGATCTCCACATTCATCCGAATTTTTCTCAGAAGTCCGCCAGGAGAACGCCCGGCGTCCTGTGGTTTTCCCCTTCCCTATCTGGGGGGACAGGAGAAATTGTCGAGCTGGTACAAAGCATCAACGAAGCAAAGTCCGGTATCGAGGAGCACATCATCTCGAACTACGACACAAGGCAGGCGCGGTTTGAGGCGTTACGAGCCGAATGCCCAGGGATTATGACTTTGCATTTGTACCGGCAGATTCGGTGTTACACCGAGGGCTCTGTTTCGTCAGTACGTTTTTTCTGGCAGCGCAAAGACGCTCTGGTAAAACCGAAAAAGGCAGAGCTTGAGCGCCGGATTCGAGAAGACCTAGAACATTACAGCGAGCGCAACAAATTACCGCTGGAACAATTGCTGACGAAAATCGTGGCGACCCCTGAGAGCCAGCTCCGGGTTAGGCGACCAGTGAAAGTGCAGCCCGCAGCAAACCTGATGCTTGATCGTTCTGTCAGAACAATCAACACCCCCATGCCGATCATCGTGATCCAGGAAGCTGAAGTGGAGATAAAGATGCTTGGTGACTTTGACGCATCAGCGCATCGCAAGGGGCGCTCCGACCGTCGAGCTTCTGAAGTGCTCGGCACGTTCGGCGGCAACACCATTGAGGCGTTTTCGGAGTAACTTCGCGCTATCTTCCGACCAGATTCTGTTGGATAGACATGCTACGCGAGCACAAATAGTGTATAATTACGGTAATTACCATAATTACTATTAAATGAGCGAGGCCGACATTATGGCGCGTAAGCTGATTTCAGAAGCGGATGTCCACGCAACCGCCGACGCCCTTGTGGCAGAAGGTAAAGAGCCCACTATTCTTGCCATCTACTCTGTTCTGGGCTGCGGGAGCTACAGCACCATCAGCAAGCACAAGAAAACCTGGGAAAAACAAAACGGCGATGTTCCTGAGCACATTCAGCTCAAAGCTGATCTGCAAACGCCGGAGGAAATTCTCAAAGTTGCAGAAAGCTTCGCCCAAAAGCTCTGGGTGCAGGCCAAGGAAAGAGAGCAAGCCATTCTGGAAAGTGAGCATAATGCTCTGTCGCTGGAAAAAGCGGAGATGAACGAACGCGCCGAAGAAATCATTGAGCGTTCAGAACAAACCCGCGTACAACTCGAAGATCTCCAGGCGGAAATGGAACACCTCACCCTCCAGCATGAAAAAGCTCTTGCATCGAACAGGGAGCTGTCTCACGAGCTGGATTTAAAATTAGCGGCACTGGAAAGGGCTGAACAGCAAGTCGGTAAGCTGGAACATAAGCTTGAGACGCTGACCTCAAAGTATGAAGGCAAAATTGAAGAGGTCACCAGGCTCAATGGTAATGTCACGCATCTCAATAGCGAGGTTAGCCGATTAACCAAAGATCTGGACGAACGGAAAGACGAAAACGAGCGTTTGCGCCAAAAACAGGCAAATACAGAGGCCACCTTATCTGAGAAAGCGCGGCAAAATCAGAGTCTCCAGGAGGAGATTCAACGCCTCCAGAGCACCGTGGATGATGCTGTTTCTGCTCAAGAGAAAGCAGAACAGGACATCCGAAATGTTTCGGAGCAAAATGCCGCGCTCTCGGCCCAAAACCAAGAAAAAGAGGCTCAAAATCAGAAGCTGGAAGCCAAGCTGGACAAGGCTATGACAGACCTCAAATCTCTTGAATCCGAGAACGCAGCTCTTCACCGCTCCCTCGAAGAACGGGACAAAGATGCGCGAGAGAAACCAACCGGTAAAGTACAGCAAGAAGTGGGTAAAAAGGGCTCAAAAACTAAGTGAGAGGATCCGGCTGGCTGAAGAGTTAGCCAGAAGACAGTGCCCCTCTGCCTTGGAGTGGCTGTTGCCAATGCGCAAATGGGTGCTTGAGATTGCGATGGTCGAGGCTCCCGGATGGTGGACAGACCGAGACTGTGAATCGGTCATACCCGTTGCTGAGCATCGTGTTGAAACATTGATAGGTGCCGCAAAGCATTACCACCGCACAGTGACACGGATTGCACCTGGCAATAAACGGTGTGCGGCATAAATGAGCTGGCAACTCCCGCCTGACACACCGGAACAGGCTTTGATCACTCAGTACAAAGGCCGTCGATTAGTGGTCAAAGCCTATGCCGGGACGGGCAAGACAACAACCTTGGTCAAGTTCTCGCTGAACAACCCCGGCGAGCGAATTCTGTATCTGGCGTTTAACCGGGCAATACGTGATGAGGCGATCTCCAAGTTCCCACGCAACGTGGAATGCAAAACTTCTCATCAGCTCGCCTATGCCGCCATTGGGCGACAGTATGCACACAAGCTGACCAACAATCTCCGGTTAACTGATATTGCCAACGCATTACCGTCTCCGAACTGGACGATGGCCCGTGATGTCATGGCCGCCCTCAACGCCTTTATCACCAGTGCAGAACAACGCATTCTGGACTGCCATTTCCCTCAGAAGGAGAACGAGCCCCAGAGCAGGACGCGCAATCGCGTGATGTATCAAGCCCGAGTGCTCGACGCTGCCCAGATGATTTGGCAGCGGATGACTGACCTTGAGGACGAATTCCCTGCCACACATGACACGTATCTAAAGCTCTACCAACTGAGCCTTCCGGATTTGTCACGCCGGTACAGCATCATCCTTTTCGATGAAGCCCAGGATTCCAACCCGGTAACCAACCACATTGTCCTTCAGCAAAACTGCAAAGTGATTTTCGTGGGGGACGACCACCAGCAGATCTACCGATTCCGGGGGGCCAGTAATGCTATGAAGACTTCCATGCTCGATAAGGCAGACACGCTGTATTTAACGCACAGTTTCCGGTTCGGCCCCCAGGTCGCCATGGTTGCGAACGCCTTATTGATGCTCAAGCAAGAAACCCGTCCTGTTATTGGTAAAGGTGCGGAAGGTCAGGTGCTTCGCAAACTACCTCCCAACACAAAGCAATTCACTGCTCTGGCCAGAACCGTGATGGGCGTTATCGGAATTGCGTTCTCTGCGGCCCTGTCCGGGAGATCTGTTTTCTGGGTGGGAGGAATCAAGGCATACCAACTGAATGAGCTGGAGGATCTCTTCTGGTTCGCACGGCGAGAACCTCAAAACGTCAGGAACAAGAAAATCCTGAAGGAGTACCAAAGCTTCGAGGAATACGAGGAGATAGCCAAAGCAACCAAGGATCCTGAGATGCTTCGAGCCATCGCCTTGCTCGAAACCTATGACGACATTCCGCACATGATTGGAATGATCCGGCAGCACACCGTTAACCTTGAACAAAATGCTGACATCATTGTTTCGACCGCACATCGCTGCAAAGGGCTAGAGTGGCAATCGGTTGTCCTGGTTGACGACTACCCGGATATTTTTGATCCTGACATGGCACACGATGCACGAGAAGATGAAATCAACCTTCTATATGTGGCGGCCACCCGAGCCCTCCAGGTGCTGATCATCAACACCGCGTTAGAACTGGTTCTTCAGTACGCCAAAGGGCTCGCCTATAAACAGGCTCAGCAATAACCCTCAGCCAACCGGCTCTTTACGCCCTTTTTGGGCAATTTCAGACACCATCGTTTTGGTCGGCCTTCAGTAAGATTTCAGGTAATTCATACCAACTACCTGTAGACCTATGCTGAAACGACACCTTTCAATAGCCTTGGCGTTTACGTTGCTGTGCTCGCCTCTACTCTCTCATGCTCAAAATGCCGGGGGAGACTCAGGATTCTTTGACCGGAAGGCCGAAGGTTGGTTTTGGTACAAAGAAGAGATCCCGGAAGAACCGCCCGAGCCGGAAGAGCCGGAACCTGAGATCGTTGCCGCTCCCCCGCCAGAACCCGCTCCCATCGAAGAAGTGGAACCAGCCCGACCAAAAGGGCCGGAAGTATTCTCTGCGGCCTGGTTCCGAGAAAACCTCCCAAAATACAAGGATGCAGCCTGGGATAACCCCACCATTGAGAACGTCCGCACCTACATGTACCTCCAGCGGTACGCCATGGACAGGAGTGAGCAGTTTGCCAACGCCTCGGAAATGGCGGTCGTTGGCGATCCGTTCCTTGATGAAGAAACCCGACGACCCAGCGCATCGTTCGCCTCACAGACACTGGATCGTTGGGCAGGAAGGAATAAGGACAACATCACTCACAAGATTGCTCAAAAGGCCGGTCTGTTTTTCTTTTTTGAGTCCGACTCCGATACGAGCCGGATTCAGGCACCGATCTTGAAAATGCTCGAAACCCGCGATGGGTTCACGATTTTGCCCATATCGCTCGACGGTAAGCCACTGCCAGACGGCTCCTTCCCGAATTTCCGAACCGACCAGGGACAAGCAGAGGCCATGGGAGTCGATGCTTTGCCTGCACTGTTTCTCGTTTCTGAAGACCGGGAAGTGGAACCGATTGCGCAGGGTGTTCTGGCTCTCACTGAGCTCAAAAGCCGGATCATTCTAGCCGCCAAACGCCGAGGCTGGATCAGTGATGAAGAGTTCAACAAAACGAAGCCCATCTTGAATCTGGACAACAACATTGCCGCCATCCTGGACGCGCATTCCTATGAGCTGGGCCAACAGTCTGGCCAAACCTCGACTGAAGACGATGGCACCAACTTCATTCCTCCAGAACAACTGAGTGACTTCATTAGAGAAAAACTTCGGACTTCATCAGGAGCGCAATAATGAAAAGTAAGGTCAAAAAACTCACCCTCAGTGTCGCATTAGCCGTAGCCACGATGACGGGATCCGGAGTTTCTCACGCGGCACTTCAAGACGAACTGGACAGTTTTTTTGGTGACATGACAAACGCCACTGCGCCAGGCGTATTTGAGACACAGCGGCGAGGTGTGCTCTCTGGTGGTCGGCTCACCAAGAAATCCAAGATCTTCGATGAAAACCTAATCACATTCTCACCGCCCTCGTGGAAAGGCGGCTGTGGCGGCATTGACATGTTCAACGGCTCGATGAGTTTCATTAAAGCAGAGCAGATTGTTCAGTTGCTCCGGGCTGTTGCCGCCAACGCGAAAGGTTATGCATTCCAGCTTGCCCTGGATAACGTCTGCCCGGACTGCTCGAAGCACATTGAAGCTTTTCAGAAGAAGGTTCAGGCGCTAAACGAGCACTTGGGTAACTCCTGCCAGTTGGCTCAGGGCATTATTAATGACGCAACCTCCGCTTTTGACATCAAAGGCAGAACCGACGCATCCATTACAGCCACACTGAGCGGTGCCGTTGAAGATGTATTCGCTGCTCGTGAAGAAACAGAGAACGGTAAAACTCCGGAAGAACAGCTTTCCGAAGCAGAGCTGCTTCAGAAAGAGCTGATGGGCAACATTGTCTGGCATCAGCTCAAGAAACAAAACTCGGCTTCCTGGTTCACCTACGGCGACAATAATTTGCTGGAAGCCATGATGAGTTTGACCGGAACCATCATTCGTAAACCACCTGAGACAGACCCCAACCATATTGGCGATCCCGCCGATGCATCTAAAACCATGCCGATTTCAACCCAACCGGCCAAGCCTGACATCCTCAATGCGTTGCTCGCCGGGGGCGAAGCCAGCATTTACGACTGTGACACCAACGACAAGTGCCTGAACCCAACGGATCAAACGGTCACCATAGAGGGCTTGGGTAGGCAGGTCGAAAAGCTCTTGATGGGATCTGGCTCAAACCCTGGCATCATCGCCAAATTCGCACGAAACCAAGGTTCTTTGAATAGCGCCGAACAAGCGTTCATGGCAAACCTGCCAGCCGGATCGGGGACAATCATCCGAAATCTGTCGGTGCTTTCTGAGGACGCTGCACAGATATTCGCTTCTAAAGCTTCATACAGCATTGCTCTGACCATGGTTTACACCATGACTGAGGAACTGTTCCGAGCTGTCAGTCTGGTCGTCAGCCAGTCTAAAGCGCCCCACCAGAAGAAGGCGTTTGATCTGATTAGCGATTCCCAAACAAAACTCCGTCAGGACTTCCAGCAGCTCCGTTCAGAATATGGCGATGTGTCAGAGCTTATCCAGTATTACAACGCCATGCTGGATAACCTGCGCAAGCAGAGATACACCCTTAACTCTTTGACCTCGCCGCAACGTACCAAGGAGTAAGAGATGGAATTTACGATTTTTTCTGTTGGTGATGCGGCGTTTCTGGAGCAAATCCTCATCGCCGTAGCAATGGTCACCAGTCCGGGAACTGGCTTTACAGATATTGTGAAGATCGGCCTGTTGATCGGTGTCTTGATCATCCTTGTCCAAAGCGTGTTTCAGGGTGCAAAAGAGGTCAACATTCAGCAAATATTTGTTGGCTACCTGATTTACGCACTGTTCTTTGTTCCGACAACACTGGTAAAGATCGAAGATGCCTATACCGGTGATGTTCGTGTCGTGGACAACGTACCGCTGGGTATCGGCGCGGCTGGCGGAATTATCTCGACCATTGGTTACAATCTCACCAACCTGTTCGAGCAAGGGTATGGTGTGATTGTCCCGTCTGCCACCGAAAACCGCTTTGCTGAGTCGCTGAAACTACTGAATGATGTACGGAAAAGGGTTGCCGCAACACCGGTCTATGCCGTTATGGATGCGACTATCGGCGGTGATGCCGACCTCCGAAAGTCCTGGAACAACTACATCCGCGAATGCACCCTTACCGCCGTTGACCTGGGGCCAGATCTTGGCGGAAAGCGACTCACCGATATTATGTCCGGAGAGCTCCCGGACGCATTGCGATTCAACTCAAACCTCTATGGAACCCGCCTGTATTTGGGCGGTGGCGGAACAGACTATTCCTGCTCTGATGCGTACACCGTGCTGGTGAACAACACAAACTCTGCATTGGCATCGCCAATGACAGATAACGCGATCAGCAAAATTCTGGGAATAGACACAACGGGTGTTGGTGCCAGTTCTGCTATTAGCGAAATATCCAACAGCCTTGGGATGCTGGGACAAAGCTCTACAGCGGCGACTGACTACCTCACCGCTGCGGTACTTGAACCAATCTATTACGAGGCCGCTCAAGGTCGTTACACCGACTTTCAGGACATCGCTTCTGCGACAATGATCAACCAGGCCATTCAGCAGAGAAACACCCAATGGGCCGCTGAACAGTCAATGTTCATGACCATTGTTCGTCCGATGATGACGTTCTTTGAAGGGTTCGTTTATGCCATTACGCCCTTTATGGCCTTTCTTATCGTCCTGGGTAGTTTCGGCATCGGCCTTGCGGGCAAATATCTTCAGACCTTGCTATGGATCCAGCTTTGGACACCCGTCCTGGCTATTATCAACCTGTACCTTCACACAGCGGCGGCAGGTGATCTATCCAGCATTGAAGGTGAACTCAATTCTTTCTACGCCCTGAACGCGGCAAGCGACCAGCTCCAACATTGGATTGCTACTGGTGGCATGCTTGCTGCCGCCACGCCCATGATTTCTCTGTTCATCGTCACCGGCTCAACGTATGCCTTCTCGAACCTTGCTGGACGCATCAATGGCCGTGATCATATTGACGAAACGCAACAGAGCAAAGACCTGGCGACAAATGGCCCCGTCATGCAGAACGCTGCTTCCAATGAATACACCGATCTGACGGGCATGGCCTCAACCGGCGCGGCAGGCTTGATGGGCTCCATCTCGTTTGGTTCCGGTATGGGTAAGATGGTGTCTTCCTCACAACAGCGAATGGAGCAATCGCAACAAGGGTTTTCAGAAGCTCTGGGATCGACATTCTCCTCCGGGAAAATGGATAGCCAGACCTACGAGAAAGCTGCCGCACTTGGACGCACTCACAGTGCGATGCACGGCACCAGTCAGGGTGTCGTGAATGAACGCGCTCAGCAGATCATGGAGAACTCTTCCATTGGTCATCAGCACGCGGATGCCGTCAAAGGTATTGTGTCTGCGGTTGCCAGCGGGTCGATCTCGGGCGAGCTCGGAACCAACATGCTCACCCAGCTTGCGGAAAGCGCGACAGTAGCTGATGGTGGAAGTCAATCATCCCCTATCGGCACAAGTGCCGGGTCGCCTCCTGGCAGCACTGCAAGCCGGAATACGAACGCTAACCGATCAGCTTCCCTCACCGGCACCAAAGGTAAGAAGATCGGGGTTGGAGTTGGGGGTGAAGCGTCGTTAAAAGCGGGGGCCGACAAAACCACAACTGACACCCGAACCACTCAACAAGATAACTCTGCTGCATTCAGTGACGCTTTGAAGTTTTCAAAGCAGGAACAATCGCAAGTCTCAAACAATCTTGCACTTGCATTGTCCGAAGGCAACAAAGATGCACTGACTCGTACCTTTGGCGCTCAAGACACCAATGCGCTGACCAGGAATGCACAGGATCTCGTGAGCAGCAGTGATGCATACAATCGCGCATCGTCACTGAATGAAAATGCAGGCGCTTTGAATAACCTGAATTTGCGAGATGTAGGCAGTCAAGTCTCCGGCAATTCAGATGCCATGGGTCAACTAAACGACTACTGGAATACTGGCGGGGTTAGCGCGGCAACCAAAGCAGAGGCACAGCGTCTTTACGAAAGGTACTCCGCGCCATCTACGGAAGGAGGGTATGGGCTAAGCAGCCCTGCGGCACTGGCCGCCTCCCGGATCAAAGCTCTGCAAAACTCAAATAATCACGAAGGGACAAGTGATGAGCAGTATCAACGCAATTTCAATGCGGCGGTCGGTGCTGTAGGCACTGGACTTGGCCTTGCCACTGGAAACTATGGCGGTTTCAGTGAGAATTCCGATCTTAAAGCAGTTGATAACGGCGACCTGAAAGAACGTGCGGGAGACAACGCCGGTAGAGTTGAAGAGGCAACGAAACCTGCGCTCAACATTGAATCACCGGAAGACCGTGGGCCAGAATGGAGCGACCCAGTAGCTAACAGGGAAACCCCAAGCCTGATCGACGCAGAAGGCGCACGTAATGATTCGCGGGTTAGCGCAACAGGCTCTGGCTGGGAAGGCGCTCGAAATGCAGAGAATGAAATGCCAGCTCGTCAGCAACTGCTTAACAATGGGCCTGAATATGACCGTATGAGCGCCGCCGATCTGTACGGCAGCGTCGAAAATGCAAGCGATTGGGTCAGCCGCAGAATGCAGGAAGCTGAAAAGGCAGGGCAAAATCTGTTTAATGCCGCAGAGGAAGGCATGACCGTTGCTTCTGCGAACTTCGATGAGCGACTGGAGGCACTGAGAAACGATCCTGCTCTCCGGCAGCAAGTCATTGATGCCACACGCGGCACCCAAAACGACCTGGAGGAGTCCGGTCTTGCTGGCAAGATCATGTCCGGGCTTTCAACGGTCGGACAAAACATCATTGGCATGGCAGCAACCGGCATGGAGCTGGCCCGAGGCGAAATCGGATTCAGCGACCTGAAAGATATGTCCTTTGAAGAAAAAGGCATGGTCTACTCTGCGGCACTGAGTCATGCGATGGCAACGGGTGGAGAAGCCGCCGCCAGAGCCTTCCAAGAGTCCGAAGGCATGCAATTCCGTCAGGAGTTTTATCAAGAAGCCATGTCCAGAGGTCTAACTCATGAGCAGGCTCAGGTGTATGCACATTCCTTCGATATGGAGGTGTTTGGTGAAAGCCCAGAGCGGGCCGCAGCCATACAGGGACTTGCCGCCACTTACGCTGAACGTGATGAACATGGAAACATCATGCGAGATGGTAACGGAGCCCCTGTCCTGTCCGAACAGAACCAGGAATTCGTTGACCACATGGTTCACACCATCACCGAATCAGCCAGGGCCGGTTCTACCTTATCAGGTTCGTATCTGTCCGGAGTCGCTCACTACAACAACATGACCGGGCGGGGGGCGAGCGTTATGAACTGATGTCCAGGATCGAGTAGGAGGGGGAGTTACCTCCCCCGTCCTCTCACACCACCGGGCATACGGTTCCGTACCACGGCGGTTCACGATTGGCACTGAAGCCGAACCATCGTATCCAGCAGGCTTACCAGAGACAGGCCATTGAACACCCGCTTGGGCAGCGCCGCGTTCATATGAGACGCGCCGCTATTCCACCAGGGGCCACGGCCATTCGTCGCACTCATCCAGGCCCTCTGCTCTGTCAGACCGAGTCGCATCAGATTGCGCGCCCGCGTGTAGGGGCGTTTCCATTGCTGCCACAGGATCAGTCGCAGTCGCCGCCGTACCCAGCCATCCAGTGCTTCCACCGAGCGCTTCGAGGCCGTCAGGCGATAGTAATTCGCCCAGCCCCGGAGCACCGGGTTCAGCTTCTGGAGGGTCGTCGTTAACGACTGGCCTCGTGATCGTTTGAGCAACGGTCGCAGTTTGGCCATAAAAGCTTTCAGGCTCTTCGGTGCAACTCTCAACCGCACCTGTCCTTTATGCCAGCTTACACTGTATCCCAGAAAACTCCGGCGCCATGGGCGATCCACAGCGCTCTTGTCTGTGTTCACTTTCAGGCGCAGGTCTCTTTCCAGGAAGTGGGTGACGCTGGCCATTACCCGTTCACCGGCTCTTTTGCTGCGAACGTAGATATTGCAATCGTCCGCATAGCGACAGAACCGGTGACCCCGGCGCTCCAACTCTCTGTCCAGTTCGGTCAGAAGCACGTTGGAGAGCAAGGGCGACAGGGGTCCGCCTTGCGGCGTGCCTTCCCGTCTTGGGCTGACCAGACCACCTTCGAGCATACCGGCTTGCAGATAGCGTCGGATCAGGGTGAGTATCCGCCGGTCAGTGATGTGACGAGCCAGCAGGCTCATCAGCACATCGTGATTGACCCGGTCGAAGAACTGGGCCAGATCCAGATCGACCACCCAGCGGTGGCCGTCGTTGATGTGCCGTTGCATCGCCTTGACCGCCTGATGGGCACTTCGGCCAGGACGGAACCCGTAGCTGTGACCCGAGAAGGTCGGCTCCAGCATCGGGCTCAGCGTTTGGTGGAGTGCTTGCTGGATCAGGCGATCCTGCACCGTCGGAATGCCCAGTATCCGTTCCCCGCCTTGCGGCTTGGGTATACTGACCCGGCGTACCGGCTGAGGATGGTAGTCTCCGGCCAACAATCGCTCACGCAACGTTGGCCAATGCTGTTGCAGGTGGCTCTTCAAAGCGTTCACCGGCATCCGATCGACGCCAGCCGCGCCTTTATTGGACACCACCCGCTGATACGCACGCATCAGGTTCGGACGTTCAAGCACCCGCTCCATCCGCGTGTTCGGCTCCGCGTTCGTCCACGAGTGAGCCCCCGCGTCTGCCTCGACACGGACTTCAGTACCTGCCGGGTTCCGCCCGTCCCCTTCCTGAATGCCCTGACCCATCCGGGTCGCTTCTGTCTTCATAAGCACATCACGAGAGTTCACCGCCTACTGGCGGCCAACCATGTTCGGTCCTTCAGTACGCGGTAACGCACCTACTATGACCTCGGCTGAGTTCTGGCGCTCCATCCCCACCCCTCACGAGGTGAGTAGCACAGTGGCAGAGAACCAGACTTCCCAGGGTAAGACGCGTGACCTTCACACTTATGCCCGCCGCATCTACGTCCACACCTTCCGTGCAAGTATCGGGCTTTGGCGATATTGGCCGCCTTACCCGGTGTGACCGCCTCATGCGATTCCTGTTCGTCAGGCCAGTGCTTTGCCTGCGGCTTCCTTCAGATTCCACCTCACGATGGACACCCTTGCCGTCCGGCTAGTGGTTCCCCTTGCCGGGCCCACAGGGGACTTGCACCCCCAAGTCATCCGGCCAGCACCATCTGTACCGGAACAGCGCCCGTCAAGGCGCTACGCGCCATGCCTGGCGCACCAAAAAAAGGGGCGGTGGTGAACCGCCCCTTTTTCTTTTAGCTTTAGCAAAACTTACCAGTCGAAAACCTTACCAGTCGGATTATCCTCGGATATGATCGGATTAGGCCCATCAAAGGGGTGGTACATTTTGTAGGGAGAAGCACCATCGCTGTGGGTTTGAGCATTGCCGCTTGCGGCTTTCCCCGAAAACCCGTTACCTCGATAAACCTGTTCAAAATTAGCACTGCTGCCCTTCAGCTCCGGGAATGGGATCTCGCCGTTCGGGCCTCGCTTGAAATCAGCCATAAACCATGCAGCCATAGCCCCAATCACTTTATAAACCAGCCAAATAACGCCTCCGGCACATCCCACCACCCAGCTCACAGGCATTGTTTTGGCAATCCCGTAATGGATTTCGAGAAGCCCGAGCCCAAAAAGCACAACACCAATAGCCAGACCACTTTTCACAATCATCTTTCCCATTCTCATCACCATCAGTATCCCTGGCACAGCAATCAGCACCAAACCGAAACGGACACCCTCGCTAAATAATAGCAATCCAGAGAGAACCAGTAACAAAAGTGCAACGTAAGACAGTCCGTTCAAAATTCGCAGGGTGGATGTCATGTCTACGCCCTCCAAAGGTCATTTGTTACCAGTATATCGAAGGATCAAAAAATGCAACCCTGAAAAAGCTGGCACCGCTCAACTTTCACATGTGAAAGTTCCCATAGACCATTCTCCCTCCACTTGCCTACATGGCATGTGATCACTTTCTTTTTACAAATTTTTGCACTTTCTGTATCAGCAAAAATTCATTTCTTTGTTTTCACAGTAAGCCAGTTTTAAAAAATTGACAGACATCAATTGACCAAGTTGACGGTGACAACCTCGTAACATAAAATTTGTGTCAGTTTGGTGACGTAGACCACATCTATGCACCATTCCCCGCTTCTTCGAGGCGAATCTCTTCAAAACACGCATGCTGGTTTTTTTTATCCAGTGAGCCCATAAGGCAAACCTGCGTGAACTCCTATAACCTTTCTGTGCCTGTCTGTTTTACACCCCGAAAAACACAAAAACTCTTTACCTAATCGCGTTAACGCCCGCACGGCCACTGCGGACACTGCTTTAAGTCATTTGGTTATATACTTATGTCTTATTCAGTTTTGGCCATTTTTTCACACAGTTTCTACCTATTGCTATACACTATTTATGCTATAGTGTGACGCGATTTTAACGCTTGTGCTGGATTGATAGGAGGATGACCAGTGGCAAATGCAGTCGCTGACATTGATCAAATCCCGGAAACTCCTGAGCTTCGCCGTGAGTGGATCAAGTTTCAGTTGAACATCCGTGGGCTGAGCATCGCCAAACTCGCACGGGAGCATGGAGCCTCCCGGCAAGCCGTATCAATGGCATTAGTTCGTAGCAAACCTCGCTGGGAACATGTCATTGCCGAGGCGCTAGGGCTGTCGCCAGAGCTTCTATGGCCAGAGCGATACGACCCGGCAACGCTCATGCCACGACACTTCCTGGAACGTGTTGAAGCGAGGGCATCGGCGTGAAAAAGATTGTTTCTGCAATTGCCATCGCCAGTTCGCTTGCACTCAGCTCTCCAGTAACTCAGGCAATTGAGCTCAGTGGCACCGTTTTTGAGGAGACGGCAATCCAGCATGGGATAGATCCTCTCTTGCTTTATTCAGTGGCACTCGCTGAGTCAGCCTCTGGCCGTGGTGACAACAATATATCGCCGTGGGCATGGACGTTGAGAACTGTTGATGGGCCGTTCTACGCGCTGACTAAAGAGCAAGCTGTCAAACAACTGGAAGCCTTTATTGCCGAAAATGGAGTCAAGGGTTCCGTGGACATTGGGTTCATGCAAGTCAACCTCTATTGGCACGGCCATAGGGTTTCATCTCCTCTCGACCTGCTTGATCCAGCAAAGAACCTAGCTACTGGAGCCGAGATCCTGAAAGAAGCTCTTAAATCAGCGCCAAATGATTTAGAGCTAGGTATCGGCCGTTACCATCACTGGGAAGATCCCGAACGCTCTCGTCAATATGGCAGGCGCGTTCTCTCCATCTACCAGCAGCTTTCTCAAATGCAGTCTCAGGAAACATCAGGGAGGGAGCGTTATGCCGCGAATGTCTCTAACTGACCTAGATCACCACGCGCTAACTGTGACTGATGAGCGCCCGGATCGAAACCTATACGAATTCGACCTCACTCTCTGGGGATTGTTGGGGGGGCTCGTCGTTAACTCGCCAGAACAGGCGAAGCGCCAGTTCGACCTGACAGATGAACAAATAGAGGCAATTGCCGGAGCCAAACAAAGTCAGCTCCAGCACCTCGCTTCGGGTGTTGTGATTAGCTTCAGGCTGCAAACAAGTGAAGCCACAATTTTGGACATTTTGGAGCGGGATTACTCCTCAGTTTTGAGCCTGGCTATGAGGCCGGATAACGAATTTGATTCCGCCTACTGGCTGCTGATGAAATCGTTGGCAAATAATCACGACCATGTAATTGCCGCTGCCGCATTCGGCGTTTCCAAAAAACTCGCCCTTCGAGTCAGTGCAGCTACCGACAATCAGCTTAGGAACCTGGCAAATAGCACGGTGACAGCGTTCACTCTGAGGTTTGCGCCGAGTCTCATACCTGACCTGATTTCAGCAAAACTTTGCCCAGAACGAACGCGATCCTTTTTCCAAAAGTACCAGCAGTCCTTGTCGGCTAACGAGTCGATGCGGCAATAGCAAGACCAGGGTGGGAGGTCATAATGCATAATGGAAAGCAATTGCGCCGATGGGTTCAGGCCCGGCAGATGGCGTTAATGGGTTATGTGACGCGAATCATTATTCTGGAAACCGGCTTAACCGACAAGCAAGTACGGCGGCTATACCGGGATTTGGAAGATGATGGCTATAAGCTTGCCACCAATCGTACTACCCGCACCATCCGCAGTGGGGCCACACTGCTCAACAGCCAACTAAATCGCATCCATGCCTCACTAATGATGCAGCTTTACATTAATACTGGCGGTGAACAGGTTTATACCTCTGTTAATATTGAAGCCCTTGATCGTGCATTTAGGATGTATCAGGCGCTCATATACGAGGTCAGCAGAATCGACCCCCATATCAACAGGGCCAAGTTCACCATCTCGGACGCATGGTGCCTGGCTTCAGAGCTGCGCTCAGAAGAAGCCATGTTCGAGTCTTGTTCGACTTGTCACTGTTCGTACTTCACTTCTCTCAACCAAAGCTCCAGTGGCTCATGTCCGTTTTGCTCTGAAACGGCGCTCATGCATCGTGGCATGACAGAAAGCGCAAAATTAGAGCTTGAAGCAAAAACTGAGTCGCCTCAGCCTCAACAGGCATCCGGTGAAAAAAACATTGCGAGAGTGCGTCTCTCAGAGAATATGGAGAGGTCAAAAGCCAAGGAAACGGGCACACGCACAATGAAGGATGAACATCCTAAAATCCTAGTTAACTAACAAAAAAGCCCCGCAAATTGCGGGGCTTTTTTATGAAACGCGATGCTTTTCCAGCTCAAAATCCGATAACCCTTTAAAGGGTGCCGGGCGGCGGCCATGGCCTGTCCAGGAAACTCCATCTTTAACGTACTTTGTCTTTGAACTTCCACCAGACTGTTGCTGGTTTTGTTGATCGCGGACTTCCTGTAAAACCTGAAAATCAATTCCCTGGCTTTCCATATCCTGCAAGATCGAGCGTGCCCGAGCTTGCTTCTCGGCCTCCTTTGCTTTGCGCTCCTCCTCTTCCTTGACTCTCTCATCAAGAACGCCTTTCAACCGGTCAACAATCTCGGATAACTCGTCTACAGGGAAATCTCTAAAGATCGCTCGAACTTTATGCTTCCTCTTGAACTCGGCAACGATTAATTCCCGTTTGTGATTCAAAGCAAGATTCTCGACGCAACCTTCACAAGCATCGTTTTCATTTTGTTCGTGGCTTGAACTTTCATTCGTCATGGAACTCAAATCTCACACCATTTTCTCAAGTCGTCGCAACAGACCCAAGAAGACGCCCCTTTAACTCCATCTTCGCACTGTCTAGTCTAGGCGAAACTTCAGCTTCGGTAGTTTCGTCTTCAGGCATGGCCCCGTCTGGTGTTGGTACGGAGCCCGTCACCTCGTTATTTTGGCCCAATCTGTGCAAAGAATAAAGCCCGAGAAGCGCAAGAGAGCGCAGCCGGTCGCTGCGCTCTTTATGATGTAGATGTGCAAGTTCCCGATAAAGCTCTGGATAACCTTGTTCTGAGATTTTTAAATTCGAGAATTGCCCGTCCCATTTGGAGTTTTTTTTGCGTGTCATATCCCCTCCTGGACTTACCCCAATTGGCATTATCCGCAGTGCCAGAAACCGCGAGCGTTGGCCAATACCGGAGATTTAGGCTCAATGATCCGGCTGCGTGGGAAAAGCTCTTTCGCTGCTTCAGCGTAATCAGAGGCACCGCCACCTGCCAGAATCACTATGTCGGCATTCATGCCGTCTTCCCGCATTGCTTTGCGCATGGATGTTACTGCTTCCCTCGTAACAGTTTTCCCGGCTTTGGCAAGATACTCATCCAGTTCAATGCGCCGTGCGAAGACCATCGGCGGCTTACCCGTGCGAATGGCCCGCTCCAGTCCTTCTACACCTGGACTGCCACCGTAGTCATCCAAAATCAATTCATCGGCTACCTGAAGCAAACGGGACATCGCTTTAAGGCTCGTCCCTGAAGAGTGGTAATGGATCTCGCCTTCAACCAGCTTCGTGAAATCATAAGAAAAGAATCCGGGGTCACAGACAACAGACGTTCCGAACTGAATGGCCTCCAACAAGCTGTCATCATCCGTGCTATTCACAACGTCCATATATGCGCCTGCTGGCTGCGGCACGACCAACACATCTTTGACCGTGACCTCAAGCTTTGGAGTGATCTGGTGAGCGCCCTTCAGCAACTCAATAAGCTCGTTTCTCTGTTGCTCATCTTTCGCCTGGTCAACAGGAAGACCGGTTACCAGCATGTCGATCTCTGTCTGCTCAGACACCAGCAAGGCCGCATAAAAGAGAGCTTTGTAGACATCCGTGGACTTGTAGTCTCGGTGCAGCTCCCGTTCCCATCCTTGCAAACGGGAAGGCTCCACGCCTGCTGCCCACTTCTCTCCATTAATGACGACCTGGAGAAAGTCGTTGCCCATACCTGCACTCATATTCCGGGGCATAAGCTCCACGCGGCCAGCACCAGCAGGTAGAACCTTCGTGGTCATGCCTTCATCTTTGTGGCCCATAGCGATTTTCAGATTCGAGTATCCAATGTCCAAACCTAATACGAACACACCAATTCTCCTTCGATAGAAACAGTCTGGTAACAGCCTCAAAAAAGACTCCGAGAGAGGATAAAACCTTTCCCATCGAACCGTGGCCTCTGGAATTGCCCAAAAAGGGCGCAAAGGGACTCTAAAAAGGCGAATTGGAGGATTTTGGTGCTGTGCGCCACCTTTGGCATGGCTCGGTCAGCCCATTAGGCGCTGGTGAGCCTCCGCTCGGCCTACAGGTCGAAGCTCGAAATTTTCCATCAACTAATGAAAAAAATATGTCCTAATAAACACAATTTGTGAAAAACTACTGCCTAAAATGAGGAAGTAGATGACGACAAAATGAACGGGTAAATTTGCACAAATTGTGAAAACTAGCCGATTGACAAAGATGCAGCGTGGGGTAGCATTTGGGTGCCCGTTCTCTCTTTGTGAAAAAAGTGCGGGGATTTTTCACATAGATAGTTATGTGGAAAGGGACTGGAAAGTTTTTCTGGAGAGAAAGCGATGCTTGGCACTCAAGATGAGCTTGAAGAATTATTAGAAGTCAGCGAAGAGATGGGAGCCCAGAGGTTCTACATCGCTGCGGACGATCTTAATCAAGAATCAAGAATGTTCGTACAGAGCCTCCGAGAGCAGATCCAGAGGGAGATACGGATCATTGCTCTACAAGGACAAAAGATAGCGGATGCGTATTGGGACGGCGTTAAAGCCGTCAGGGAAAGCGAAGGCTCGGACAAAGCAAAGACGTACCTGGGAACCAGGGTGTTTCTGCAAAAGGATTCGGTGAGTTTTCAGTGGTTTCGGCAGCGTCCGAACCCCAACCCGAAAAAAGAGGGCAAGAGGTCGAAGGCCAAGGTGTTCTCTCGCTATCTCAAGAAAGGCAGTCAGATGAGATACTCACGGCATCACTTCGTCCGAGATCCTGATTGGCTCAAAGAGCTGGTTGAAGAGGCCGAAAATGGCTACGAGCTACTGAGGAGGCGAGCGGCAGCACTTACTCAGATGAAATACCGGCTGCGGGAGTACGAAAGGCTGCTGAACCAGACCTACGGTGAGCCGGAAGTAGAGAGTGCGGCGGGAGCGGAGGATGAAACGGATGGTGAATAATATGGGCAAATCTGTATCAGCGACAGAGCTGGCGAAACTTGGCAAATGCGAAATGCTGATAACCCCAAATCGTGAGCGCGGTGCATGGTTCCGATTCCGCAAGCCAACGGACTCTGCTGACTCTGTAGCGACAGAACGAGGTGAGGCGGCCCATAAACGTTTCGAGCAGGAGGCCACTCGCTTTGCAAATACGGTACAGTGTACCCCTGAAACAAAGTGGGCAAACCGATTGCTGGCAGCATCCGTAGCGGCGGGAGTCCTGATTCTGATTCTAGCGGCGCTCAGTGCGTGACAGGAGGGCAATAAGCATGGGCAAAAGTGATTACCCGACCATCGAGGAACTGCAAGCTGCTGAGGAATCGGATGAGCTTGAGACTGAGCACAATGAACAGATGGAGCTGTTCGCGCACTTTGATCTATCGAAACCGAAGCAAAAGGACTACTCGAACACGGTCGATATTTACGATGCGCTTCCAAAGTACGTTTGGTCGTCCAGAGAGCAACACGACCTGAAATCTGCGAGCAGAACCCGCGAGTGCATCATCAAAGGGGCGAAGTTTACAGTCAAAGTAAAGCCTGCATTGATCGAACGAAACAACGATGACTCGGTATTGATCTACCCAGGCCAACGGGAAGAGCTTGTCGAAGATGCCCTCAGAAAGCTCGCTGTAAGCGGTCAGGGTGTCTATGTGAACGGCAAGGCAGGTGTCAGCTTTTCACTGTATGAGCTTCGCACCGAGCTGGAACAAATGGGGCACACGTACAGCTTCCAGGAGCTTCGAGAAGCGCTTTTTATCTGCCGGGGAGCCGTGTTGGAGTGTTATTCCAGCGACAACCGCTCAGTCATCACCTCGAACTTCTTTGGGTTACTCGCTCTGACAACGCAAAAGGATCTTGAGGAGCGAGGTCGAGACGCCAGGTGCTATGTCCAGTTCAACCCTCTGGTGAACGAGTCGATCATGAATCTGACGTTCCGACAGTACAATTACAAAGTCGGAATGGAGCTTCGATCCCCGTTGGCGCGATACATCTATAAACGGATGGCGCAATACTGGACGCAAGCGAGTGCTGAGCATCCTTACACGCCGAAGCTTGTCTCCTTCTTGGAGCAAAGTCCGAGAGGACTTACGAAGCGAATGAGTGAAAATCTACGTGCTATGCGTAATGCTCTCGATATTTTGGAGAAGCACGAGGTCATTGCCAGGTATGACGAAGATAAGGAGATGAAAGGCAAGCAAAAAGTGATAGATGCGACTTACTGGATCTACCCTCACCCTAAGTTCATCAAGGACGTAATCAGCGCAAACCAGCGTAATAAGGCGTTGCAGATGAAAAAAACGAAGCAAATGCTGGACGCTCCGAGTGAGGATGGGGAGGGCTGACCTCCCCCTGTTTTAACCGCCCTACCCCGCTTTGCTCTCTCATGACATACTGCGTTGAGTAAACCGCCTCAACTCACGCAACAAACAGACCTTCATGGCTATCCAATCAAACACCGAATCCATATCAATCGCCCAGGGATCCGGCTTGCTCATGGCCTGGGATGAAGTAAACGACATCGACAAAAGGATGTACCGGCATTTCCTCCTGATCAATCTAGTTGGTCAGGACACCGCAGGTTCCCAGGGCTCCACCTATGTCACCGAAGATGACCCGGACAGCTTCATCATGAAGCGGATAACGTCCGTTGCTAATTCACTTAACCTGGATGTGCTGGAAGCAGACGTTTCAGAGCTTTGTGATCGCCTGGATCGACAAGGGCTTCTGGGATAACTCCTGCACGTAGGCCAGTCACTGCATCGGTAGGTTTGCTGCACCGGTTTCATAAGGCGTGATGAATCCAGCAGCCTTCGACGCTGGTTTTCGGTAGGTTTGCTGCACCGGTTTAGAGTGGTGACAGAGATTGACACAGATAGACAAAGGTAAACGGCGCAAAAAGTGACCCTTTAAACACGCACTACGGAGAAAATTGGGTGAAAGTTAAGCAGGGATCACACAGGAAACCATCGGTAGGTTTGCTGCACCGGTTATAAAGCAAGCAGTTTGCACCGGTAGGTTTGCTGCACCGGTTTTCGGTAGGTTTACTGCACCGGTTTTCACATCATGAAGAGAGTTCGGTAGGTTTGCTGCACCGGTTTGAGGATCTGAAATGGGCTCGGTAGGTTTGTTGCACCGGTTTACAGGTGTAGACAGAGGTTGACAAAAGTGGCGAACGAACAAAACGTGAGCAGCGAATCAAAAACTGATCCTGAAATAGACCCAGTGAGCAAAAGTTATCCCCAGAATTTGGGGATAAGCCTGTTGATAAGCCAAACCTGATCGGTAGGTTTGCTGCACCGGTTACGGTAGGTTTGTTGCACCGGTTAAAAAATGCTCAATATTTTCAGTAGGTTTGTTGCACCGGTTCAGTGAATAACGGCGAATAACGCTCAAAAAATGAACATAATGGACACCGAGCTGAATGCTCAATCAGTAGGTTTGTTGCACCGGTTTACCCGAAAATGGCCAAAATGGGCCAAAAAACGCCTGAAAATGTGGAAAACCTGTGGGTAAAAGCACTGGTTAAAGATACATAGGTAGGTCTGATGCACCGGTTTCAGTAGGTATGGAGCACTGGTTTCGGTAGGTTTGCTGCACCGGTTCCCCATGAAAAGGCTTTATAGAACAGAGGGATAGGCCACTTTCTAACATCACTAACCCCTATATAGCCCTTTTTTAATCAATAACTAAAAGAACTTATTATAACCCTGCACCGGTAGAGGGATGATCAAAAACTCGCCAACAAACCAGACCAGTGCAAGAAGAGCAGGATTATCAGGAGGACAACAAACACCAGTGCAAGCAATCTGACGTAGTAGCCCAGCTCCCAGGCAACGGATCGCGCCATCACAGCAATACTGACCGTCCGCCCCGATACTACTTGCACCAGTTTTCGATAAGTGAAAAATGATGCGACGGCACAAAGCACACCGACCGGTGCAAACAGAAAGACGTTCTCTTGCAACACCGAAAGCGAAAACCAGCCGTTCGATAAGGCTTCGCCAACAACTCGTCCAACCAGAAAACCTGTGCCAATACCGACAGCCGCTCTGACAGTCACCACCTTCACTGCCTGGAGCCACGAGAGTTCAATACCCATCGCTTTACGTGAGGATCGTCTTAGGAGCATGGTCGAAATGAGGAGGCCGACGACAATCAGCGGTAACAGCTCTATCACTGGAACTTCCTTAAAAACCGTTTTCTTGGAGTCTAGTCAGAATATTCTCAAACCGGTGCAATCACAGACATAAGAGAATTGTATTGGCCAGACACATCCTGATAAGCCTAAAGACGACCATGTTTACGAGCAGCAAGATACTGGAGTACCGCTAAAACTGAGCGACAATCAGAGAGAGCTCTGTGTGCCCGATCAGGGGTGTATCCGCAGTAAGCCGCAGCTTCACCTAACGAAACCCATCTGAAGCCATTAGAAGCGCTCTCAGAGCCCATCCAGCGACTGAACAAGCGCATGGCGCAAATACCACGCACTGGATCGGAAAACGCTTCTCCATGAACCTGAGCGGTCTGAGAAAGCAGTCTCAAATCGAAGGGTGCGTTATAAGCGACGACTGTACCCTCTGAGAACAATGCATCGACTTTGGCATGAATCTCTGGCCACACAGGGGATTCAGCAACATCTTCAACCGTCAGCCCGTGTACTTCTAATGCCTCTTCAGAAATTGTCGTTACCGGACAAAGCGTTGTCTCAAGCAGGGTTGCTCCAGTTTCGTCAATTGCGGCAATCTCAATGATCTCATCCCGATCACCCAGCCCCGTGGTTTCTGTATCAACGATGATGCACCCCTCTTCCAGAAGAGTTCGCGCTTGAGCTGAACAATCCATTCGTCGTCGTTGCGAAGGGCCGGGTGTAGACTTCCAGGGAATGCAGTCTTCTGGTCGATAAACGGGATAGCTCCGATAACCTTGCCATACAGAACCGGCTGGAAAGGTTGATGCGCCTGGCATCAGCTTTCTTGCCTTGAGCTGAGTTCTGGTCAGGAACCCAGAACGTTCAGCTTCGTCGGGCCTCAAATGTTTACGTTGTTTTCTCATAACAGAGTTATATCACCAGCGTCATTTGCATTGACATAACAAAGATGGATAACCCGACAGGCAATCTCTCAGATCTCTTTTTTGCAGATCAATCCTTGTGCTGTAGCTTGCGTTATTACAGTATCATAATATAATACCGTGAAAGATTCGGAAAAAGAGAGTCTCACAAGCGCCTCGTAAAAGACTGATGCGATAGCGAGTGCAGGCAGAGATGGATGCACAGGGGTCTTCAAATAGACTGTTTTGAGACTTTTTGAAGGTTCCGCGCATGAAGCCCAGCTAAAGACTCAAGCACACCAAACGCGAGAAAAGATCATGCATTCAAAACAGCTCCAGGCCATTACCCAATCGCCCCGTCTGGCGATGCGTTATCAGTTATGTGGCGAAGTACCAAAAATGATGACACCGCGTTCACCACTCATTGATTTGCTGGAAACCTACACTCCGCATCAGCGATTACGGATGATAGGGATTCGGGTCTTGCCAGCATTGGGTTATACCGGTGGTCTGATGTTTCGCAATGGTGAGCAGCTTTACCGTTGGCTGAAGCCTGAGCCTCAAATGCTGGAAACTGACACCTGGCCAGCAGAATCCCGACGCATTAAAACCTTTCGGAAGAAGCTGACAGAGGCGGACTTGCGCAAGCATTGTCAGTCTTGGCCGGAATTCATTCAGACCCGAAAAGCAGGAGAGAAACGATGATGACGGCCTGCCAAGCAATGCCGCTTGCATCACCTTGGCACCAAGAGCTGGAAGCCATTCTTCAGTGCCTTGAAGATGCGCCACTGGAATGTGATGGGATGACCTATGCGCTCAGCTTCGTTCTGAGTCGAGCGGGAATCAAACACCAGTGCAAGATGGGATACGTGCGGGACACGCAAACCGGATATTGCGTTACCCCTCACCTCTGGATCGAGCTTGCTGATGGATGGTTTGTCGATTTCCGGCTCCGCATGTGGCTTGGCGATGATGATCGGATTCCGCACGGGGTCTTCTCTGCTCAGGATGCAAAGGACTTTGAGTACCAGGGACAACCGAAAGGACGAGCCAACACGATCAGCGAACAGGTTTTGGACATCATGACTGAAGGCAAACTTTCACATGTGAAAGTTCCAGATCAATTCGTAAAGGAGAACCCCGATGTCTGCGTTTGATTTTGACAAAGAAGTTGCAACAGCACATTTCAGAAGCGCCGGTTGGGGCATTGATGCTTACCATCATTCAAACCCGTTCGACTCGCACATGATCTACGTTCGTGATTACCGAACAGGTCATGTCCAGGTATTTTCCGTTCGCCAGGAGCATCTCGACACGCTGAAACCCAAGCTCCCAGCCGCCGAGTTAAGTGGAATGGTCGCAGAGCTGATGAGCCGGTTTCACCAGAAAACAGCGGATAACGATGATCAAATGATTGCCCTGGAAGTGTTCGGTGGGTACATCAAAGGCACACAGTCGTACCGCCATTGGCACAGCGTTAAACACAAGGGAGAGCGAGCTCATATCATCATTAACATCTACGGTGCCGTTGGCGTTGAGTCATGGATTCGTCCGTTTTTCATTCGGGACGAACAAACGGTATTGACCGTCGATGAGGTGTTTCATCACTCAAGCACCGTAAAGGATATGGACGCAGCCCGGCACCCAGAGTGGTTTTCCGGGAAGTAAGGAGGACACATCATGTTCGATGCCCTGGCCAACCCCCTTCTCTGGTTTGTTGGGCTTGTGGTTGCCCCGTTTCTGATCGCCAAAGCGGATCGCTGGCGAAAGAGCGCGACGACTGCGCTCAAAGCAAGGCAGCAAACCCAACAGCAATGGTGGGACAAAGAGCGCATGCCAGAGGAATTGCGCGGGGCCAGGCTGTTCATGAATGAGGAGGATATTCGAGCCTTCGAGCCCGTTCCTCTGCATGGTCGGGTGGATCAGGTTTTTGAAACGAGAAATGGGGTTCTTGTCCCTGTGGACACCAAGACCCGCAAGTATTTTCGAGTCTACGACTCCGACATCATTCAGCTCTCCGTTTATCGCCTGATCCTGGAGAAGATGTACGGGAACCGGCACACCGTCAGCCAACACGGTTACATTCGAGCCGTTGTCATGTCGAAACACGGCAAGGAAAACATCCGCTACCTCCGGGTTCGCCTGCTCTCTGAGGGCGAGATCGTTGAATTGTGGCAACAGTACAAAGCGTTAAAAACCGGAAAACGAAAACGGTCTTGCTCCTGTGCGGGCGCTTTGCACTGAACGAACAACTTCTGACACCTGCTTTCCTCATCGCTCCCTCTGTAATAGCCCAAATTGGGCAAAACGGCGTGGGTTGCATTTTTAGGGAGTTCGGTATTCTGGAATACAGGAGGTAAGCGATGTCCCAGAACCCAAAAGCGTTGATCCCGGTCGCCACGATAACAGCGACGATGGCGGCCTTGATAACAGGCCAGAGTGCCGTGGCTCTTGGTCTGGGGCTCATCAGTTGGTGCTTGCTGATCCCGGAGAAAAGCCCCTACTCCATTAAACGTTTGGCGGGGGAATACCGGCGACAGGCGGCCAAGGAAGCCTTCAACAACATGGATGTGGTGGGGTTTGGCAAACGGTGGATCGGTCATCATTCCGAGGTGGCCATGATCCAGGAGCTGACCAACATCCACGACACCAAACCCTGGCTGGTAGAGGTGCTTGCCAAAACGGATGGAGGAGCCTGGTTCATTGCCGAAATTACCGTGACGGGATTGAAGCAGGCACAAGTTACCAAGCTTCACCAGATTACCGCCGAGATGGCCAAAGAACTGACCGGTCGGAAGCCGGATGTTTATGAGCGGTTCTTCGGTAAGCCCGAAATCGCATGAGGAGCATGACAATGACTAACGCAACCAACATCACCACCAATGATCAGGCAATGGATAAACTGCTTATGCAAGCCGGTCTTGCTCAGCCAGTCTTCATTTTCCTGCAAAGCCTGTTCTTCCCGGAGCTGGGCATCCTGGGTGCCATGATCGCCGCTCAGTGTGCGCTGATGCCCTGGCTGGTTCCCATGACAAAAAAGGCTCCGAGCATGGCCGCCGCCATGTCGATGAGTTCCGCCATCCTGACTCCGGTGTTCAGCCTGATGTGCCTTTACGCGCTGGACTTCGTTCGAGGCTTTGGGGGCGCATAAGCAATGACATGGCTTCGCGCTCCCCACGCATACTCAAGGCTTCTCGATGCCGGGTATTCCCGGAATGACTTGTCGAACCTGTTTGGCTTTCGCTACGGGTACTGGATTCACGAGCAATCACTGGAGAAAGCGGCGGAACATCTCGGAGTGTCTCTGGGCCAGCTTTACGTTGACCCGGAAGAAACCGCTAACCGGCGATTCCAGAAAAAGCTCCGGGGCAACCTGGCCAGTTATCTGTTTGAAGAGGCCGGTGCTTTTAAGTTCGATGCCTCTCCTTCGCACATGAAGGTGCTTGGGGTTGAGCCCTACAAAACCTACGCATTGCCAGTTCGGGTGACTGACGCACTGCTTCTTGAGAAACGTCTGAAAGAAGTGTTGGGAAGGGCTCAGGCTCTTCTTTTGACCCTGGAAGAAAAATTTCTGGCCTCGGAGGACGAAGCCGTGTTCTCCGATCAGATAACAGCCGGGCAGTTCAAACCACGAGGCAAGTACCGCCAGGGTACGACCAACGAGTTCACAGTTTTCGGCACGAAGTATCGAAATATCAGCGAAGTCGCCAGAGCCCATCACCTGAGTTACGAGCGACTGCAACGATTTGTGCGGGAAAAAGGGGTGCCACCGTCAGAGATGAACGACGAAGACTGGAAGGAATGCATAGAACTGTGCGTAGCCGCCACACAACCCACATCACCTTACAACAGGAGCAGAAATGTCACCAACAGACAAAGATGAGATCCCGTGGGAAAGGGACTTGTTGAGGGAATACATCTTCAAACTTTACAAAGAGCAGGTTCGTGACCGGCGTTACCGGATGTTCCTCAAGATGTTACGGGCGATTGGCCTGATCATGGTGCTCGTGCTGGTCTTCCAGCTCGGATCGAACGCTCAGCAGTCCCCGTGGCAGCAAAGCGCAGCCACATCCCATGTTGCTTATATCAACATCCATGGAGAGATTGGTGGGGGCCAGGAAGCCGATGCAGACCGGCTGATACCGGCCATCAAAACAGCGTTCGAGTCGGAAAACTCCAAAGCCATCGTCCTGCGGATCGACAGTCCAGGAGGAAGTCCTGTGCATTCTGGTCGGGTGTATCAGGAGATCATGGCTCAGAAAGAGCTCCACCCTGAGAAAGTCGTTTATGCCGTTATCGGGGATATTGGAGCGTCCGGTGGCTATTACATTGCCGCTGCCGCCGATGAAATCTACGCCGATCAATCCAGCCTGGTGGGTTCCATCGGTGTGATCTCCTCCGGGTTTGGTTTCACTGAACTGATGGACAAGCTGGGCATTGAGCGCCGGGCGATTACCGCTGGTGACAACAAGGCGCTTCTCGACCCCTTCTCTCCTCTGGATCAGGAAACCCGGAAATTCTGGGAGTCTGTGTTGGAAAAGACACATCAGCAGTTCATTGCCCGCGTTAAGCAGGGTCGGGGAGATCGGCTGAGCGATGACCCAAGAATTTTTTCCGGCCTGATCTGGAACGGTGAACAGGCGCTTGAGATTGGACTGATCGACGGGCTCGGCAGCATGAATTCACTGGCGCGAGACGTTATCAATGAAACCAATCTGGTGGATTACACCCCAAACCGGGACTTTATCAGCCAGTTGACCAACCGGGCGAAAGTAGGCGTGACCTCGCTTCTGAGCGAGCCAGCGATTCGAGTGTACTGAGGAAACAACCATGAGCGAAAACCCGAAAAACGAAAATACGCAGCAGAAGAATGCATCCAACAGCAACGGGCCGATGATACTGATGGGTATTGCCCTCGTCGGTATCCTGGGGATCGGCGGATTCGGGATGTATAAAATGACTGACTCTGTTGCCTCAATACAATCCGAGGTGTCTTCCCTCCGCTCGGAAGTCAATCAGGTGGCGGCCAACCAGCCTTCACCGAAGGAGTTTCAGAAATCCGTTGCTGAGACGCTGGAAGCCTTGGCCTCCAAAAAGCAGCAGGAAATGGTCGATGCCAAGTACGCCAAGTACGATGCTGCCGTTGACCCGGTGCCCGAAGACAAGAGCATTTACGGTAACGTGAATGCCCGCTTCACGCTGGTTGAGTTCTCTGACCTCGAATGCCCCTACTGCAAGAAGTTCCACGATACCGCCAAGGACATCGTGGATAGCAGTGGCGGAAACATTAACTGGCAGTGGAAACACCTGCCTCTGGGTTTCCACAACCCGGCTGCACGAGAAGAAGCTCTGGCTGCGGAATGTGTACGTGAACAACAGGGGAACCGAGGCTTTTGGGTGTTCCTGGATGATGTGTTTGCGAACAGCCGTGGTAACGGCCAGGGTGTCCCCAATCTGGATGATTTGATTGCCGGTGTCGGTGCTGACGTTCAGAAAGTACGGCAGTGCATGGATGAAGGTCGTTACGACGACAAGATTGATGCTGACCTGCAAATGGCGGCTGAAAACGGTGTGAATGGCACTCCGGCTACCTTCGTGGTCGATAACAAAACCGGTCGCTCTCACCTGATGGGTGGTGCGCAACCTGCTCCTGCGATTATGGCGGTCATCAAACGGTTGATCGCGGAGGAAAAGGAATCTCAGGAAGAGTCCGAACAGTCGTAACCATCACGCCCCCGTTCACCGGGGGCTTTGTTTTGGAGCGGTGCCATGAAACTGACCTCCCATCAGGAAAAAGCCCTGGAGATACTCCGAGGTGCCGGTGGCACCCTGGATTATCAGTCCGAACAGTATGCGTTTGCGGCAGCCGGTGCGCCCAGAAGCGAGCGTATTAAGATGGCCACGGCTAAGGCGCTCATTGATCGGGACTTGGTTGCGGCAACCCGTACCAAAGAAATCCGTGGTCGTCAGGTGGTTGATCAGATCACCCTACGGCCCGCAGCAACAGACATGGAGTAATGGAGGGAAGCGGGGATGCGATGCCACGCAGTCGATTACGAAATCATTGGTCACGGTGCGCAAGTGCTAGAGGTGGAGCTGGATCCAGCGGAAACCGTAGTCGGTGAAGCCGGGGCTATGTGTTACATGGAGCCGGATATTCACCTGGAAACACGATTGGGTGACGGTTCCGAGGCCGAAGAAGGTTTGTTCGGAAAGATCTTTTCTGCCGGGAAGCGCCTGATGTCAGGTGAATCACTCTTTATGACTCACTTTACGAACCAGGGAAGCTCTCCACAAAAGATGGGGTTTAGCGCCCCCTTCCCCGGAACCATTGTGCCAATCAATTTGGCGAAATTTGGCGAGAAGGTGATCTGTCAGCGCGAAGCGTTTCTTGCCGCCGCTCTGGGCACCAAACTGGACGTTGAGTTCACGAAGCGTCTAGGCGCTGGCTTTTTCGGTGAAGAGGGATTTGTGCTCCAGCGGGTGGAAGGCGATGGAATGGTGTTTCTGCATGCTGGCGGGGCGCTCGTTGAGAAAACATTGCACAACGAAACCCTGAGAGTGGATAGCGGTTCATTGGTCGGGTTCACCAACGGCATTGATTACAACGTGGAGTGGGCCGGTAGTGTGAAGTCGGCATTGTTCAGTGGCGAGGGGGTGTTCCTCACCACCCTGTCTGGTACAGGCACCGTCTGGATTCAGAGCTTGCCCTTCCCTCGATTGATTGACCGTATCCACGAAGGACTCCCGAAGCCCAAACAATCCACTTGATCTTACGCGGAATAGCCCTTCTCTGGGTAACCGGGAGGGGCAAACTTTCACATGTGAAAGTCCCAACGAGGATAGAGGTGAATCGTTCACAGGAAAAACGCTGGCGGGAAGTTTCACATGTGAAAGTTTAAGCAGTCGATAATCTGTCATGTGTATCGAAGGAAAAGGCTGTGGGTGTTCAAGATCGGGATTACATGAAAGAGCGGACTCTACGACGATTAGAAAAGTCGGACATCTATTATGACCCGAAGCTTTTCAGGTTGAGAAAGGATGATCCCGTACAGGGCGACTGCCCTCCAGACATTAATTACAAACTGCTTGGAGGATTGGTAACGGGATTTATTGCAGGCTTTTTATTCGCGTGTCTGGCGGCCTTGCAGGATTGGGGTGTCTTCCAAAAGGGCGTGGCCGTGGTTTTCAAGTTCATGACATTGTTCTAAACAAACAATGTCGTTAGTCGTAGTAGTGAGTGTGAGATAGGAAAGAGTGATGAATGTTAAGGCATTTTCTGGAAAGAAAAACGAAAAAGATGTCGCATTTCACTTGAAGCGAGCATTTCTGGATCGCAGCGATGTCGAGGTGTTCAATGATTTGCAGATCGTGGTGGACGGTGAATCCGCCCAGATTGATCACCTGATCCTGCACAAATACGGCTTCATCATTGTTGAAAGCAAGAGCGTTAAGGGCGAGGTTAATGTAAACGCCCACGGCGAGTGGAGTCGAAGTTACCAGGGGAAATGGTTTGGCATCCCGTCCCCCATTCAGCAAGCTGAAAACCAGCAGAAAATCTTGAAGATGTACCTCAAGAGCCGAGATAAGGATCTTCTTGGGAAACTATTGGGATTGCAGAAGGGTTTTGGTGGTCGAACCTACGATGTTCTGGTGGCGCTTTCCAGCTCAGCTCTGATCCGAAGGGATGAAATCCCCGAAGACATCAACAACCTCATTGCAAAAGCCGACCAGATCCCAGCCAAAGTTGAGGATCTGATTAAGAAATACAAGTTCAGTGTGCTCAAACTTGATACCCGCCCAGCCTTTACCGATAAGGAAATGCAGGCTATCTCGAATGAGTTGAAGGGGTTGGAATCCGCAGGAAGTTCAAAAGTCGAAGCAGTTGAGGCGCTTGAGCCTAAAGCCCCGGAAAAGAAGGAGGCCAAGGAAAAGCATAAATCCGAGGAAAAACGGCGTGAAACGTCTTCGGTAGATGCTCGATGGGTACTGGCTTGCAAGAAGTGCAACGAAACAAAGGGTTTGGTCGCCAAGTATGGGAAGTTCGGTTATTACACTGAATGCCCCAAATGCCATACAAACACAGCCATGAAAAGCGACTGCTCAGCCTGCGGCTCCAAGAAAACAAAGGTGCGTAAGAGCAAGCACACCTACGCCCTGGAGTGCCAGGACTGTCAAGGCGTTAGCAAAATCACCGTCGATTCAGAAATGCGTGTAATGAGTCAGTAGCCGATAGGTGAAAAGCGACTTTCACATGTGAAAGAAAAGGACGCACGATGACGATCATTATTGATGAAGCGTACAGCCAATCCGAGAATAGTGGCCAGGTTCGGCAGTGGTTGAAAAGGTATGTCCAGGGTCTGCCCCGAGCGGGCCTGAGCTATGTTGACCTTGCCCGGCCCCGGAATATGCGATTAACTCCGCTGGTGCAATTCATCCGGCAAGGCCACATTAACCCAACTCAGTAACGATATGTCAGAACAACGCACCTCCCAGCTAATAGCGGATAAGGAAATGCCCGACTTCTCAGTGCCAAGGCCGGGATGTCGGAAAACGGAAGTGCAGGGAGAGACGTTGTACCTTCCCAGAGGGCTGAGTTTCAATTCTTGCGGACTCTGGAGATCGACCCATGCCAACAAGCAGCGTTACTTCAAAACGCTTGAAGAGGGCTGGAGAGATCTTTCGCAGCGAGAAGAGGTGGACTCACGCCCCTGGTATCCCGCACCCACCGGGCCTAGAAAACGCCTGGACACCGGCATTATTGGTGTTGTGATCTCTATCTGCTGGAAAAACGGTAAGTTGCGTGTTGTTGTGACAACTGCTCAAAGCCTGACGACAGGCTATCGAGCGGTTGAAGGTGAAATCATTGAAGCGTCCGACCTGACCCAGCAGTGGCTTGATGCCCGGCTCTGCGAAGCGGCTGCTATCCGGTGGCACTACGTCCGCTTGCGTAAGGAAAAGAAGCCCTCCAAACCGGTAAGGCTGGAAGATGTTCCCCCCGGAAGCATCCCGAGGACACCCGTCAAGCGAGTCGATGTCTCAGAAGTATTTGAGGCGATTGATCAGCACAGGGCCAAGACCAAAAAGGGATAGGCCTGATTTCGTGAAATGTTGCAACGTGACAACAAATGGTGAGGCGCTTTCCGGGTTAAGGCCAAATCTGATCCTTCAAGACACTCATCACCTGTTCAACCAGCCGAGTTTCCTCGGGAGTCAGTATGGCGAGCCCGTAGTCATGGGCCTTCAGAACTGCCGCAACCTGGCTTTGGTTGAGATTGGCTTGATAGCTCCCTGAGACAGCCATTGCCCGGTAGTGATCAAGGCTTTTGGGAGTGAATAGTCCGTCCAGTGGCATAGTTTGCTCCAGGTTGTGAGATGGGATCTGTGTAAGCCTTCAGGACTTTCACATGTGAAACTTTTCTGGCGACCCGCGCCAGTTTCAAGGATTGTCATGTCAGACCACTGGAAGATCAAACTCATTGCTGTAGCCATCATCTGCTTTGGAGCTTTTCTTGCGCTAGGGGGAGAGCTGCCGGGCACCACGGGCGCTGGGGGCCATTCATTGAAAGGATGGGAACGGATCCTGGGCGGCCTGCCTATCCTGCTAGGGCTCTTGCTATGGATAGGTTCTGAACCGCCCAAGTCCGAATAAATGAGGGTTTTCTGGTTAGAAAATCGGGTCGTTTGCGGCTTCTGGTCGTTCTGATTCGGGTAAAGGCTCAAGAAAAAAGCCCGTTGGGATATGCACTTTTTTAGCGTAAGGCCATAAGCTCCACATCGCTCTCTCCTAGTGAATGACAGTTTCATTCATAGCTTAGCACCTCCAAGAAACTGACCTGGAAAATTCAATGAAATTTTCGGAAGTCGGTTTCTTTCGTTTCTAAAATTGATGTAATCATTAAATCGAAACTCCGTCACAAAAACAGTTGAGCAAAGCCGCTTTTTTTATTATCGTATCAAAAAATGAACCTGTGAGAGTTGGGAAATGACGCTGGCTGGTATTGATTTTTTGGCAACAACACTAGGGAAGCCGCTTGTAGAGAAAGCCATGAAGTCGGCTCTGCCTGTGGAGCATAGGGTTACCTGTGCGTACTGCGAGCGGCCCTCAGATGAGTGGTATTACAAGGATGTTTACGTAAACGAAAAATCCTACGACTACACGGAAATTCGGTGTTTGAGCTGCCATAGCGCAGTGATGCCGGACACGGAATACTTCGGCACAGGCAAAATAAAGAGTCTGGCCGGAATCTCCTCCTTGGGCATGCTGGTCACTGAGACGAAGAGTATCGGTTATGCCACGAAAACACACTTCGAGAAGCTCACATCGCTGGAGCCCCTGTTCGACGAAGTAATTCCTCTTTCTGGCGATGATTGCATTGCTGATGCGCTTCAAAAGGTGCCAGAAGACAAACCGTTCCTGCTGGTTTCGGCGGTAGGGCAAAGCCGCGAGAAATTTATCTCCAGCCTCCAGGTGTCGGAGCCGGGGCGGATGTTTTGGTTTTGTGATGGCGGGAAAGGGGCTATTTCGGTCAGGCCGCACGAATTGGTGCAACCAGACGATTTGCAAGGGATACCCAAAAAGCTACTGACGAACAAGGGGCTCGGCTGGATAGACCTCATGAGAGCGAAAACCACGAGGTACATCTCATCCGAACGAGAAGCAGAGCTGCTCAAACTGGTCGATGAGAACCCTGCCATAGCCGCTTTACACAAGAAAATGCCAGCGGATCCACACGCGAGAAACTACGTCCTGAAGCTGGCCGCCACAATGCTGGAAAAATTGGAGCAAAAGAAATGAACCCGATGACGGTCAGCTACCAGGAAGCAGGGTTGATGCTTCCTGATTCAGCAAATCGGCAGGATATTCATGCCCAGGTCTACAGTGCGGTAAGCCAGTTGCGAGGCTCCAAGCTCGAAAGGGACTACATCTACTCGGTGCTGCAACACCCCGGCCTGAAAGGTCAGGTTATGGTTACGCTCCGGGGTCAGTCCCTACCGAAAGACATACCAACACAACAGCACAGCCAAACATTCGAGCCTGGCCGCATCCTTCGGAGTAGGGCGGAGATTGTCACGATGGCACAAATTCCCGGTGAACGGTATCGCTACCGGGATCGCAGACCAGACGAATTGCATCAGTGGCTTACAGATCTGGTTGGTCGTCACGGCTTCGCCCTCAAGGATGCTGTTTGGGGCAACCCTAAGCGCAGTCGGATCAAGCGGGCCGGGACACAATTTTCCGTGCCCAGTCTGAGCTTCACCATGACACTGGAAGTGGTCAATCCCGTGGATGCGGCGTCAGCCTGGCTTAACGGTATCGGACGAAAAAAAGGTTATGGCTTTGGGATGATGGAGGACATCTCTGATGAGTAACAAATGCACCCCCACTCAACTGATCGAAGCGGTAGATCAGTGCTTTAACTCCGAAGGCTGGCTAGTCAGGCAAGGGCTGACCTTTGAACCGGAACAACATCGTTACGCGATTGATGTCGCCCGCTGGCTCCAGGGCGATACCAAGCAAATCGCGTTGATGGAAGCTGAAACAGGAATCGGGAAAACCCTGGGGTACATGATTCCGCTCATGCTGCACCTGTCCTTCACTGGAAAGCGCGGTCTGGTGGCAACTCACACGGTTCACCTTCAGAACCAGATCATCCAGGAAGGCGATTTGGCTCTGGCCAAAGATTACCTTGATGACTGTGGCTACCGGATTCCAAGCATTGCACAGGTCATTGGTGCGAATCATTACCTGAATCCGAACCGCCTGAAGCTGCTCCTGAATAACTATCTGACAGAAGAAAAGCAGCAGCCTTACCTCCAGGCCATGGAAAGCTGTTTGGCGCAAGACGGGCTTCTGGAGACGTTTTTGAGTGAAATTGAGGCTCTGCCCGAGGGTATTACCGAAGATGGCATTGCGATTAAGACCAAGGACAGCTCAGAGCACGGTAACGATCAATTCCAAAAAGACCGGCTGAGTGCGCAAGATGCCGACCTTATTATTACCTCCCATACGGTCGCTATCATCGACGCCAAATACAACACAATGCTCGGGCGCAAAGACGGGCGAGACATTGAGTTTATGGTGCTGGATGAAGCCGATGGTTTTGAGCGGGCGGCAGAGAGTTTCATGGGCAAAAAGTTCTGGCCAAGTCGTATCAGGCGCTTGCTCAGCGTCCTGGAGCCTCACCTTACTCCCAAGAGACGATCACAGGCCTATGAAGCGATTAATGCCGCCAAGGCCATTGAAGGCCTGATTTGTAAGGCCTGCCCGGAATATCACGATGATAAAAAACGCGCTCTTTTATTGGAGGATGGTGCTGACCTGACAGAGCGGGTTCACGGCCAGCGGGAAATCATCGTCTCCCATGCGTCAGGAATTCTCGGCTTGCTTAAAAAGCGAGCCAAGAACCTTGATAACGACACACAGATGCTTGTGGAGGAGTTGGAGCACTCTTTCGCTTTTCTGAAAGAGTTTAACAACGAAGATCACAAGTACGGGTATCTGGGCATTAGCCGCTCGCCCATCAAAGGCATTTCGGCACTGGAAGTCACATATCCCAAGCCTGCCGCCGTGATTAACCAGATGGTTAATCGGGAAAAAGGTGTTAATGCCCGGCTAATGCTGACCAGTGCCACGTTGTCTGATGGCAACAAAGGCTCTTTCAAGTCCATTCAGGGCGGGCTTGGAGTGAGGGCAGAACTGTTTGAAGAGGGTGATTTCTACAGGCCGGAGAAGTTTGGGGATATGCGTTTCATACTGACGTTTCCCCAGATCCCGGCCCCGTTTGCCAAAACCCTCGATGAACAGGAGCAGATCGTCGTGGCGCTTTCGCCAAGCTGGTTGGCCTACACCGCCAGTCTCATCACCGTTGCGTCCGAAAGAGGGCCGTTGTTGGTGCTGACTTCTTCGTATGAGGAAACCATGCGTCTGGGTGAATTGCTGACCCACGTGCCGGTCATTGTCCATCGGCCTGGGGAAGCGTTGAAAGAGAAGCTGGCGCAGTTCCAGGAGCACAAAGGAGTGCTACTGACACCGGCAGCCTGGGAAGGTGTGTCTCTTCGGGACAACGATGGCGGCCAGCTTTTCCAGAACCTGATGATCACCCGTATCCCCACGCCGCCGCCCAACCCGTTCCGGGAAAAGGTGATGATCCGCCACTGGAAAGATTGGAACCCCAAATTAAGGGACGACAAGCTGGAAGGCTGGCTTCAGGCTGCCCGTCAGAACAGGGCCATACGGAAGTTCCGTCAAGGGGTAGGCCGTCTGATCCGAAAGCGTACTGACGTTGGCACAGTCTGGATTGCTGACCCGCGTTTCCCATGGCCCATATCCATCGCAACGAATAAAACATGGACGAATCTGAAACGCGCCATACCAGAACGCTTTCTGGAGAGCTACCAGAGACACTCCCAAACCTATTGGGCGGATGGGAGCTTTAAGGCGCTTGATGAAGTGGCAAGAGGTTTCAGGCAGGGCGTTACAAAAAGCGAGGTGGAATCTGTATGAAACCGTTCCGCTTGGAAGTCGAGCTTAAAACACCGGTTGTCCTGGGATCACGGCCACTGCGGCTCGAAGGTTTGCTCTGGCATTGCCTGTACCTCAATTACGGGTGTCCGGACACCGCAAGGGAGAAGCTGCATGACTATCTCCAGTTCAATGGGCGCTTTTTCCATGCCTCGTCATGCGCGTTTTTTGTTCGGAAAGAACTACATATTGCCGAGGACTTTCTTAAAGGCAACGCCTGGAACATTGATCCAAAAGAAGTGATCAAGAAACCCTCCAGGGCGGCCCCGATTAAGGAGGTGATTGCCAGGGATCGAAGCACGGTCGGAGCCATGAGACAAGAAGATTTGCACGAGGATCTCATTGCTCCGTTTGGCAAGCGAAAACCATACAAGAAACTCGAATTGCTGGGAGGTAAGTACCGGATACGCATGAACCAGTGGAAGGCGTATTGGGCCGAAAGCCTTGTGTTTCATGGCGTAGGCAACGGCGGCGCTATCGCCAGCCTGATGGAGTTCTATCTGGCGTCCATCGGTGTGAACGCCTCTATCGGCTTTGGCACCATCGGTCGGGTGAGAGCCATGCCCGAAAGAAAGGATTACAGCATCGTGGATCCTAACCGGGATCTCGCCAGACCCATACCACTGGATAGCGATTACCAACTAAGAAATCCTGAAAAACTTCTCATTGAAGACGCACTCTTGATGCCCCCGTTTCGGGGCGAGCAGGGAGAGCCCTGCTACTTGCCCGAACGGATCCGAACAATCTACGACGACACATCAGCACTGGATGGAGCTTGATCATGACAAACACACAGACTTTGGTTTTGAACGGTAAAGTTACTGCGGTTTCCCCGCTGGCAGTTGGCCGACCAAAAGACGACTTTGGGGAGAAGTTAGAACCAACCCGACTGCCACGGGCAGGTGCTAAAGCAGAAAAAACACCTGTCTATTTCCCTGGCTCCACGTTGAGCGGAACCTTGCGCCGTGCCTGTCGGGATCTGGTGCGAGAAGCAACAGTGTTGGCTACAGGCGACGAAAAACCGTTTTCTATTGATGTCCATTACATGCTGACTCAGGGGGTTGATACGTCCTCCAACGGAGGAACGAACCAAAATCCCTCTCTAGGCTTCATTTTTAGCGAACGCGATCTGCGCTCTGTTAACCCGATGTTGAGTTTATTCGGACGTTGGAAAATGCCCGGTCATCTCTCAATCAGTGATATGACTCCTAACGAGCCGAATGAAAAATGCGTTTTCATCCACGGTCAGGGAGTGCGGACAGAAGACTTTAGCCGGGATCCCTCGCAAACGGCTTTTATCAAACCGGATGAAATGGAACGACTGAAAAAGATCCTGGTTGATGATCACGCCAAACAGGCTGAGATCCGGGAAGAGAAAGCGAAACAGCAAGCGCTGAGGCGTCAATTGCGTGATGCAGCAGGTGATGGAGAGAAAGCATCCATAAAAAAACAACTGAATAAGATTGAGGAATCAATTGCACGGCTGGAGAACGACAAGGCAGGCTCCAAAACGTCCATTCAGCATTTGATGAGAGGCTATGAGGCCATCATACCGGGCACAGAAATGGATCATAAGTTTGTGCTCAGCAACGCAACAGACATCGAGATCGGACTCTTCATTGACACGTTGCTACGTTTCTCAGAAAAACCATTCCTTGGGGCACACTTCCGGAACGGTTGCGGTGAGGTTAGAGCAGAATGGGATGTTATGACCCGGAAGCCTGGGGCATTGAGATCGGAAACAATCGGGCGCATCGCCCTGTCCTTCGGAGAGTTTGAGCTGGAGGACTACACAGACGATAAGGTATTGGAAAAGAGCTTTGAGGTCTGGCAGAACGCTAAGCAGGACATCAAGGCGGCTGGTCTGGACTTTACGAAGTTTCTCTATTCCGATTAAGCCCAACATGTTGATGTATTCGGTAGTTATTCATCTATATGTTGGAGTGTTTCCCGCGTGAGCGGGGGTGAACCGGTGACACCGGAAATGATTAACGATTTGGCTTAGTGTTTCCCGCGTGAGCGGGGGTGAACCGCACGACACCGGAGCCATTCTCTCGCGAACCACGTGTTTCCCGCGTGAGCGGGGGTGAACCGCCGATCGGGCATTGTGTCGGTATCTCGGTAACGTGTTTCCCGCGTGGTGAGCGGGGGTGAACCTCGCGTCACACCGGATGGTGAGATTACAGACCGGTGTTTCCCGCAAGTGAGCGGGGGTGAACCTGGAGGGTTTCTCATGGCCGCACACATCGAGAGTGTTTCCCGCAAGTGAGCGGGGGTGAACCTAAGGTCACGCCAGACGGGGAAATCACAGACCGGTGTTTCCCGCGTATTAAGCGGGGGTGAACCGAACCAGGTGTAGTTTTTTCGCGATTGCTAAGAGTGTTTCCCGCGTAGCGGGGGTGAACCGCCAATTCTAACCGTTGGGGAGTGTGCTGAGCTGTGTTTCCCGCGTTGCGGGGGTGAACCGGACCCATGAATACTCATTGGCCAGTGAGCAAAGCGTTTCCCGCGTTGCGGGGGTGAACCGTTGGTTTGGGGGGATGTGGAGCAGTTCTACGAGCGTTTCCCGCGTTGCGGGGGTGAACCGCCGATCGGGCATTGTGTCGGTATCTCGGTAACGTGTTTCCCGCGTGGTGAGCGGGGGTGAACCTCGCGTCACACCGGATGGTGAGATTACAGACCGGTGTTTCCCGTAAGTGAGCGGGGGTGAACCTGGAGGGTTTTCTCATGACCGCACACATTGAGGTGTGTTTCCCGCGTGAGCGGGGGTGAACCGGATTGGATTTTACTCGAAAACCGACAGTATCAGCGTTTCCCGCGTAGCGGGGGTGAACCGTAGTCTCGAACCTCGCCAGACTCAGTAAAACAGTGTTTCCCGCGTGAGCGGGGGTGAACCCAGTTTGATTTCACCGGCAGGCATGGTTGCACCGTGTTTCCCGCGTGAGCGGGGGTGAACCGGGATCACTATCCAGTACCACCGATTCGATATAGTGTTTCCGGCGTGAGCGGGGGTGATCCCTGTATTCGTACCCACGCACGTCGAGCACGGAGGTGTTTCCCGCGTAAGCGGGGGTGAACCGGAGGGAAACGAATACCCCACTGGCAAACTCATGTTTTTCCCGCGTAAGCGGGGGTGAACCTTAAGGCACTCATCCCTCGATTGACACAAAATCGTCTTTCCCGCGTAAGCGGGGGTGATCCGTAGAATCCGGCGGCAGTGGGCCGACTGGTGCGGTGTTTCCCGCGTAAGCGGGGGTGAACCGGGAGGTAATCATGCGCAAACTGAAAACTATCAGTGTTTCCCGCAAGTGAGCGGGGGTGAACCCATGGAACTCACCCGTTGGGCTATGAACGCTGGGTGTTTCCCGCGTGAGCGGGGGTGAACCGGCATCGAGCTTATCTTTTGAGGGAAACATCCAGTGTTTCCCGCGTTGCGGGGGTGAACCTGGAGGGTTTCTCATGGCCGCACACATCGAGAGTGTTTCCCGCGTAGCGGGGGTGAACCCGTAGTGAACATGCTTGACCGGTGTTCCGATGGGTGTTTCCCGCGCCAGCGGGGGTGAACCTCGCATCACACCGGATGGTGAGCTTACAGACCGGTGTTTCCCGCAAGTGAGCGGGGGTGAACCGATTACGCCCTCACGCCACACTCCGTCACGGATGTGTTTCCCGCGTGAGCGGGGGTGAGCTTCAGATAGGCATGTGGAGTGGAAAACTTTTCTGTGTTTCCCGCGCCAGCGGGGGTGAACCGTTGCAGCACATTAAACGCCTGGTCGCCAATCAGTGTTTCCCGCGTGAGCGGGGGTGAACCTGAGAGCTACCTATCCACTGGCCAGTTTGCCACTGCGTTTCCCGCGTAAGCGGGGGTGAACCTTTCATCAGATTTATCAACAGGCAGGATTCGACGTGTTTCCCGCGTAGCGGGGGTGAACCGGCTACCGAACCCTTGTGCAACCGCACCCTGGTGTGTTTCCCGCGTGAGCGGGGGTGAACCGGCTGGGCGAATTTTGAGGCGGCGTGGCTTGAAGTGTTTCCCGCGTAAGCGGGGGTGAGCTTCAGATAGGCATGTGGAGTGGAAAATTTTTCTGTGTTTCCCGCGCCAGCGGGGGTGAACCGAGTCGGGATTTTTCACAAATAGGAACAAGGGCGTGCTTCCCGCGCCAGCGGGGGAGTGTCTCGATAATGCCTGCCGTGCCGTGCCATGCTTTGACTGTTATTGGTATAGGCGCTCAAATAGTAAATACGGTAATTATCGTAATTACAGTTAAGAGGAGGCGCGAGTAACAATGGGTGAGTGCTGTCATCGGCGCGATCTAAGCCGTGGCAACTTTCACATGTGAAACTTCGCGCATTTCGTGCCTGCGGACGATTAACGGGAGGGAGGGCTGCACTGTTGGATACCAGAGTCCTCAGAACTTTCACATGTGAAAGTTCATAGGGTGGCATTTTTATTACAGAATCATAAAATGACTCTATGAGATCTATGGTTCTGCGACCGGGATATGAAAATGCCAGAAACAAAAGAGTTGATTGCGTTACGCGATGCCTTGAATGAGGCAATTAAAACCTCCCGCACCCTGGATAGGTGTCATTCCAGTTTTCTTGAAAGGCGTAAAGACGGGCTAACCAGGGCAAGGCAAACCACCTATGCCGCCCGCAGTGCCGACCTGGCCACGGCATTGAAAGCAGACATCAAGGAAGCGAAACGCATTGCCATCGAAGTGTTTAATCTGAACAACGGAGAAAAAGCGGCATGAGAAAGACCTGGGTATTACTCGTCAGCCTGTTGTTGTTTGTCAGCACCGCGTCAGCGGACATCGACAACTTCAGAACAGCCAAGCAGAAGCTCAAAGAAGAGGTCTACTTTGATCAGGCCCGAGGCAGTGAGGGTACTTTCTATTGCGGCTGTGATTGGCGCTGGGTGGGCGAGTCTGGGGGAAGGGTGAACCGGGCAAGCTGCGGATATGAAACCCGCGCTCAGGAACATCGTGCAGAAAGAACAGAGTGGGAGCATGTGGTTCCAGCGTGGGTGATGGGGCATCAGCGCCAGTGCTGGCAGGAGGGCGGTCGCCGCAATTGTCGCTCGTCAGATCCGGTGTTCCGGGTGATGGAAGCAGACCCCCACAACCTTGTCCCTACGGTTGGAGAGGCGAATGCTGATCGCTCGAACTTCCGGTTCGGCATGATCCCTGGCGAGCCGCGTGTTTACGGGCAGTGTGACTTCGAGGTGGACTTCAAAGAGCGCGTAGTGGAGCCTCGCCCGGAGGTTCGTGGTCGGATTGCTCGCACGTATTTCTACATTCATGACCGGTACAACCTGCGCATGAGTCGCCAGCAACAGCAGCTCATGATGGCCTGGCACAAGGAATACCCGGTTACCGCCTGGGAGCGGGAGCGTGACGCTCGCATTGCCCGAATGGTTGGGCACAACAATCCCTTTGTGACTGGAGAGAAGTCCTGGCGGCTGGGCCACAAGAACAGCGGTGCCGGATTGAAAGGAATTGCTGGCGGAATGCAGGCCAAAGCTGGAGTTGAACCCGAAGGATCCATCATCATCCGGGGGAACCGGAACAGCAAGATCTATCATTTGCCGGTGGGCTGTCCAAGCTATGACCGGATCAGCTCTCACAACATTGTGAAGTTTGTTACCGAAGCGGAGGCCAGGGCAGCCGGTTACCGAAAGGCAGGTAATTGCCGATGAGTATCAAATGGATCTTGGGGGTATGTGCCAGCATTACCGCTGGACTTTTACTGGCGGTTTTCTCTATGTACCCAACAGGTGAGAACTGGCAGGTATCGGGATTCATGTGGGCCAGTTTCGTAGCTTGCGGGGTGGGGTGGGTGTTTTGTTGTTACGTGACAACACTAAGCAAGCAAAGAAAGCTCAACGTATTTGGTGTGCTGGCCAGGAGAACGGGGGTCATCGTTCGGTGGGCTCCGGCTCTTCTGCTTGGTTTAACGCTTCCGACTGCTGCGCTGTTAGCCGCAGGGATTGGTGTGGTTTTTAATCACGCCTTTCACGCAGATGCGGCTTTTCCGGGTGTTGTGGTGAACACGGTGTTTCTTCTGGCATCGTTTGGGGTTGTCGTGTTCCTGATCACGGCGGCCTGGGCAATTGCGTTGACCACCCAAGGCACGTTTCTTGGATTCGCGTCCGTACCATCAGCCAGCGCGAATTGTCTGTTGGTGACTCCACGAAGGTTTGGTAAGAGCTGGGAGCTGCATGTCAACGAAACGGACGGCCAGCTTGGGCGGGCCATAAAAGCGGCACTTGAAGCGGCCCTGGCTTATGACAAGCTCCCATCAACCATCGTTATGCATTCGCACCTGTTTGGTGGCCAACCGGAAGAAAAGATCCGCAGACTGGTGAGCCGATTTATACCCTCCGGCCTCACACCAATGGCAGTGGAGGTGTCTCCAGTACAAAACCTTGGTAAATGGCGAGCAAGACTGGTGCGGTATTTTTATCGTCGCAAATTCCCGATGGCGAAGAGAGATCCGGCGAGGAACATCCGCAAGGTAATTATTCATTTTGACGCATCAGAGCAACACCAGTTGGCAGTTTTGTGACGCAAATAATGTTCTAATAGAACCAAATAGAAGTGTTGCGGTATCAAAATATGCGCTATAGAATCGTTTGTCACAGCAGAACAAGACTTGGGGCAGACCAATGCAACGAATGAGGTACTCATGGCGAAAGTGATCAGCTACGCCAACCAGAAAGGCGGCGTAGGAAAAAGCACCCTTTGTATCCAGACGGCCTTCTACCTGGCGATTAAGCAGGGTAAGAAAGTGCTGGTCGTGGACATGGACGGGCAAGGGAATACGTCCAGCAGGCTGGCCCCAAGGCAAACGCATGAAGACGGGTCGTTTGAACCAATCCTCAGCGGCACAAAGACGGCAGATCTTTTTAAAGACTCTGTGCCGGAGATTGAGGTTATCAAGTGCCCATCTGGTGTGGATCTGATCCACACCCCCAAGAACGATCCGGATCTGTTCGAGATGGAGGCGGTGCCACTAGACCAGGCAATGAACCCGGCCAAGAACATGGCTGAATTGTTCGATCAGTACGATTACGTCCTGATCGACTGTCCGCCAAGCCTGGGCCGTAAGCTCGTGGCAGCCTTGCTGATGTCTACCCACGTTGTTTGTCCGGTGAAGCTCTCTGGGTTTGCTGTCGATGGCGTGGAAGGCCTTCTGAGAACGATTGTGGGTATCCGGGAAGGGTACAATAACCAGCTCAACATCTTGGGCATCATCATCAACGACATGGATCGGTCGGTGAATCATGACCGCTCGCTGAAAGAGCTGGAATCTTCGGTTCCGGATCTGTTGTTTAAGAACAAAATCATGCACCGTCCGCCTCTGGATTTTGCCATTACCGAGGGCATCCCTGTCTGGGAGTTGCGATACGGGCATGTGGCCGCCAGAGAAGTTGAGGCGGTGTTGGATGAATTGCTGGCTAAGGTGGGGTAACACATGGCTATCGGAAATCTTCAGGGACTGTCCGACCTGGCGAAAGTCGCGGCTGGCCGGAAAGGAAAAGAGGTTCTGACCGTTTCTTTGGATGATGTGGAGTCCAAAGAGCAGGTACGAAAAAACTTCAAGAACATCGAAGAGCTGGCTGACAGCATGCTCGAAGAGGGGCAGCAGACCCCGATCATCGTCTACCCGAAAAACGAGCAGGGTAAATACGTTATCCAGAAAGGTGAGCGCCGCTGGCGGGCGTTGCGTGTGGCCGGGATTGAGACGATTGATATTATCGTGAACGACAAGGCCCAGAGTGAGCTGGATGAAACGGCTGGCGAGCTGGTAGAGAACATTCAGCGAGACGATCTGGAGCCGATGGAAATCGCCTACGCGCTGAAAAAGTTTGCGGATGAGGGCTGGAAGCAGGCCGACATCGCCAAACGAATTGGCAAGACAGCCGTCTATGTTTCAACACACCTGTCGTTGCTCAAGCTGCCCGATTGCGTCATGGATCTGTACGAGCAGGGAATCTGCGGCGACACCGAAACACTGAACAACCTGCGACTGTTGTACGACATTAGCGAGGAAATGTGCGAGGAAGCGTGTGACCGGGCACTGGAGTTCGGTGGGATCTCAAGAAAAGTCAGTCGAAAAATCCTCAACGCCGCCAAGAATCCGGAAATTGAGAAGCCGGAAGAAGCGGCTGAAGCCGCACAAGGCGAGGATCGCCCAGAAGCTGGTGTGATCGGTGGCGAATCCGAACAGCCGGAGTCAGGGGGCTACATGCCTCCAGAAACGGAGGATGGTTCGGAAAGTGCAAACGAACAGGGTGACGGCGAAGAGGGCGGTGAAGAGAGCCAGGCCGCCCAGAAACCGAAGAAAAAGTCTGATTCAGAGACGAAGAAAAAGCCCGAGCCCAAGCACCAGGATGCCATGCCGCCGCTTCCGGCTGACAAAGACTGGAGGTTCACCGAGCCGCAAAACCTCATTGTGGTGGTCAACGTCCCAACCGAGACGGACATCAAACGCGGGATTCTGCTTCTGGATCGTGTCTGCAAGGATCCCAAACAGGTCTGGGTGAAGGTGGCTGAAGGTAGCGGTGAAAAGGAAATCAAAGTGCTGGCCTCCGAGATTGAATTAGTGGGGATGGAAGCCTGATAACCGGAAAGAGTGGAGCCCGGCATAGCCGGGCCATAACATGCCTATGAAAATATCCAGTGACATGAGGCGTAAGCTCGATCTGATCAGGGTCTTATCCACCGCTGAACAGCCGAGCATTCACGACCTCCACCGGGAAACCAAGATCCCGGAACCGACAATCAAGCGACAACTGGCGGCCATGCGCCGTGAATTCGGGATGCGAATACTCTTTGTCCGGGACACCGGGGGGGAGCGAGGGGCAACCGGATATTACATGCTCATGGATTGGGGCATCATCGACCAGGATGCGTTTCATCGACGGTATCCGGAAATCGTTGCCAAAGCTGAGTAATGCTGTATTGATAGAACAAAACCCCGCCGAAGCGGGGTTTTTTCGTTAATGGAGAGTGGGCCGAAGAAGGGGAGCCTTGATGAAAGTGGGTGTGTCAGGCATCTCCCGTTCGATGAAGCGTTGCCGCTTTGAAAGCGGCCAGCGCATGAACTCGGCAAGGGCTACGGTCTTTTTGCTATGATGCTCGGTACGCATACGTCCTCCTCCAGTGTGATGTGTGCGTGAGAAGGGCTGCAACGAAGGTGAGAGAGCGGTGCGGCCCTTCTTTTTTGATATTATAGGATCAAATAATAATTTCAAGACACCAATACACGGTCTTGTGTTTTGGTTTACAAGAGATCATAATTCGATACCGTAATATCAACCACTACCATAACAGAGGAAGCTATGGACATTACCCTGATCGTTACCGGCGTGATTGCCGCACTTATCATCGCAACCCTGGCCAAGTCGGTGCGGATCGTGCCGCAAGCCGAACTTCAGGTGGTCGAACGTCTTGGGCGGTATAACCGCGTCCTGAGTGGCGGGCTGAATTTCATCGTTCCTTTCGTGGACACCATCCGAGAGAAATTCACGACCCAGGAACAGCTCGTTAATCTGCACCCGCAAAGCGTCATCACAAAGGATAATGTCAGCATTACCATTGATGGCCTGGTGTATCTGCGTGTGAGTGATGCGAAGCAGGCCACTTACGAAATCGACAACCTCCAGACCGCCATTGCTCAACTGGCACAGACAACGTTGCGGGCTGAGATCGGCAAAATGGAGCTGGATGAAACCCTGTCCAGCCGTGAAGAAATGAATCAGTCTCTCCAGCAAGCTCTGGATGAAGCCTCTGGCGGTTGGGGTGCAAAGGTCACCCGTGTCGAAATCAGTGACATCTCTGTTCCTGCCGATGTGCAGGAAGCAATGGAAATGCAGCTTCGTGCAGCCCGTGAACGTCGTGCCATCGAAACAAAGGCGGAAGCGGACAAGAATGCCACCATTGCCAAAGCTCAGGGTGATCGCCAGCGAGTGTTCCTGGAAGCAGAGGCTATTGAGCGTATGGCCGAAGCCAAGAAGAAAGAAGACATCCTGCTGGCTGAAGCGGCCCGTCAGCGCGAGATTCTCAATGCAGAAGGCCAGAAGGAAGCTCTGCAACTGATTGCCGAGGCACTCAGAGAGAACCCGCAATCCGGTGAATTCCTGTTGGCCAAGGATCGCATTGAAGCTTGGAACGGTATCGCGTCTTCAGATTCCCAGAACAAGGTTGTGGTGCCTTATGAAGCAACCGAGCTGCTGGGTAGCCTGTCACTGATGAAAGACATGATGGGCCGGGCCAATAAGGCCCACTGAACCGATAACCGTGATCGAGGCCTGAGCCACTGCTCGGGCCTTTTGAGGAGACGAATATGACACTTGCTTGGTGGATATGGATTGCTGCCGGAGTTGCTCTGGTGACCGCCGAGGTCTTTATTGGCACATTCATCATTCTATGGTTCGGGATCGGAGCCGTATTCGCAGGGCTTTTGACGTTGTTGATCCCCGAGCTACACACGGGGGTACAGCTCTTGATAGCCGCGCTGAGTGGCGCTGTATTGATGTTTTTGTTCCGTGATCGTTGCGTGGCAAAGGGCAATGCCGACGAAGAGGATCTTTACACGTTCACCGGAGGGCCGGGGATACTGAGGATCAGCGAAGATGGCACGATGCAGGTTTCTGCCAGAGGCACCTACTGGATGATAGCCAACCCCAAGGTGGTTCCAGAAAGTCGCAGGGTGGATGGTGCAGAGGTGGTTATTGCCAGGTTTGAACACAACCAAGCCGTTTTGGCTGATGACGCCGTTGCAACGTGACAACAAACGCTGTCAGGATGCCCATGATGTTGCAACGTGACAACGAGGCGAGAGATGGGAACGACTGAGTTCGCGCAACTTCCGATCATCAAGAGAGTTGAGGCGGTCGAAGATCTGGAGAGTGAAGGGTTGTCTGCCCGAGAAATCAAAGCGGAATTAGGCTTAACCCGGTATCAGCTCTCCCACCTCAAACGCTTGAGCCGGAAACTGACCCCAGAAAGCCGGTTTCTGATTCAGAAGAATCAACTCTCCGAAGGTCATGCAAGGGCTTTGGTGAGGCTGTCCGGGCGGCAGCAGGAAAACATGCTCCGGGCGACCCTGCAATATGGTTGGAGCGTCCGAAAACTGGAGAACCGGATCAAAGATGATCTGGCAGGCAAAGATGCTGGGCCTGATGCCGCGTATTTCGAGCAACTGGCTGTTCACATCGGAGATACCATCGGGCACCCGGTAAAGGTTAAACCCAACCAGGCCAACCCTAGCAAGGGAGAGATCGTAATAACTTACCTGGGCCTGGATGCATTCGACTCCGTTATGGAGAGGCTCAAAGTCCGTCTGGACGAACAGTTTTAAGGAATTGCTCCGATGACCGTGCGAGTTAAAGTGACGCCGGAAAGGGATCCAACCCGCATTGAAGGCTATTGCCAAATCCCCTCCTGGCCAAGAGAACAATCTGTAATAGCGTTCACGCGCCTGGGTGATCAGTGGATGCTGGCAAGCTCAATGGCGCTACCCTCGAAGCTGGAGCAAGCTTTGGTGGTGAAAAAATGCTTTGACCGCACATTTGAGGCGCTGGCGGAAGTCCAGGGTCAGTGGAACAAGCCGTCGAACTTTCACATGTGAAAGAAAATAGATCCAACAACAGGAAAATTGTGCCTTGCATTTTATAGAATCACTATATGATGCTATAAAGATAACCAAGGAGTGAAGGAGACATTCATGGCACAGGTAAATTCACTGAAATCACTCAACCGCGCCTCTACGGACGTTTCAAAAAGCGATTTGTTTTCCGTCGCCCCCCACCTGATCCTGGAGGAAGACGGTTTCAATACGCGAGGCGCATTCTGTGAAGACTACTACGAGCGTCCGGACATTAAGGCCGGGATCCGTTCGCTGGCGGATGCGTACAAGCGTGGCGACTATGTGCCGCCAATCATCGTTAAAGTGCGTGATGGGAAGGTCTTTGTGCGTGAAGGGCATCGGCGGCGTCGAGCCATTCTTCTGGCCATCTCGGAAGGGGCCGACATCCGTAAGGTTCAGGTGCTGGAGCACAAAGGCGATGAAGCCGAACAAACGCTGCTCATTGCAACCAGTAATGACGGGTTACCTCTGACTCCGTTGGAGAGGGCCGTCATTTATGGCCGCTTGGCTCGCTGGGGCTGGAGTGACCAGGAAATTGCTGAGCGAGTCGCCCGCACGGCTGAGCATGTTCGTCAGGCCAGATCTCTGCTTGAGCTTCCGCTCGAACTGAAGAAGATGATTCAAGCTGGAGAAGTGGCGGCGACCTACGCAGCAGAATTGTTCCGTGAGCACGGAGAAGACGCAGTTTCAGTGCTGAAACAAGCTCAGCAGGAAACAGGTGATACTCCAAAAAAGGTGACTCGCAAGAAGGTCGAAAAGAAGAACGCTCCCAAGATCGGGAAAAAAGTGGTCGAGGCTATGCACAAGAGCGTCAGCTCGCTTACCAAGCGTCTGGACACCCTCAAGGAAGAAGGGGATACGTTTACCCTCACACTGACCAGAGACGATGTGGAGGAGCTCCAGGAGTTGCGGGAGAAGCTGGCTGAACTGGAAGCGGAGCCCAGGGTGGATGAAAAACAACAGGAGCTGACGCTGTGACTCGTGTTGAAGATCCGTCCTCCCAGATGCGCGGAACCTTGAACAAAATGCCGCCGCATTCTACGACTCAATTCTTCGAATGAGTCGCTAGTCAAGGCGGCTTGTCTTTGGAGCTGTTTATTTATACAGTATTGGCATGACCATTATTCGCTCCGATCGACTCCGAATCCACGCCGACAGCCCGGCCCAGCGCGACGCGCTGGCCGAGACGTTGGCGCTGTATCGTCGGTTGGTGCGAGACCTGATGACGGTGGCTTTCACGCACTGGCCGTCGGTTGGCCCCGCCAAAGGCAACGAGGCGGTGGCCGTGATCGAGGGTCTTATCCATCCGACCACCAAGCGGCCGAGTGTTCGGTACCGCTACTTCCAGAATCGGTACTACAAATTCCCCTCCTACCTGCGGCGGGTGGCCATCATGGACGCCGTTGGTCAGGTTCGGTCGTTCATGAGTCGCTACGGCGACTGGCTCGATGGCCAGCGCCGGCACCCGCATTCGCGGCCGCCAAAGCTGACCGCCAGCACCAATACCTTCCCCAGCCTGTACGGTGGTCAGTGTATCAAGCTGAACGAAGAAGCCACGCAGGCCTTCATCAAAGTCCGGTGCCGCAACGACTGGCTTTGGATGAGCTTCCGGTTATCCGGAAAGCTTCGTTATCGCGGTCGCGGGTCCGCGAAATCACCCTTGCTGACCTTTAACGGGAAGCAGTGGGGTTTATCGTTGCCGGAAGCATTCACGCCGGCAGCGCCGGTCAGGACACCGAAGCGTGTGCTGGCCGTGGATGTGGGCATCAACACCGCGGCCACCTGGGTCGTGATCGATGATCAAGGCACTGTCCACGCCCGGGGTTTCCTCCGGCGTCGCGATAAAGACCGGGAGCATCGACTGATGCAACGCATCCGCTCGAAGGCGCGCAAACAAACGCGCCACGGTAGCCGGCTACCAGCCGACTTTTGCGCTCGTGATCACCAGCGCCTCACGCGGCTGGCGGACAACCAGGCGCATCAGATCAGCCGGAAACTGGTCAATCTGGCGCTAACCCACCACTGCGACGCGGTGGTGGCCGAAAACCTGAAGGGTTGGCGCCCGAAAGCCGGTCGCAAGCGTTCCCCGATGAAAGCACGCTTTCATCGGTGGTTTCATCGGATGCTGGTGGACCGGATTCAGAGCAAGACGCAAGAAGTTGGACTTCGTTCGGTATTGGTCTATGCCCGAGGCACCAGTTCCCAGGCCTTCGATGGCTCCGGCCCCGTGAAGCGGGATGAGAGTAACTACAGCCTGTGTACGTTCGCCTCCGGCAAGCGGTACCACGCCGACCTCAACGCCGCGTACAACATTGCGGCCAGAGGGTTGGTCTATTATCAGGGCGGTCGGCGCAAGCCGTCTGCCCGTGCGGGTCAGCCAACGTCTGCCCGCACACCGGGAACCCCGGTGACGCTCTCCACGCTTTGGCGACACGCCGAAGCTGCGTGAGAGTGATCAGAATCCGCGACTCGATTCTCTGAATGAGTCGCCGGAGGGTTCAATCCAGAGCTTTACCAAGCGTGGCGGCCTCGATCCCGGCTCTTTGCGCTTTTAAGTGTCGCGGGGCAGGAGGGGCTCTTTGGTGGCATGCTGCATCGTTTCCGGACGCGATCTGGTACGTCGCTGGGGAGGAAAGCTACGCAGGCCTGTACGAAACCGTGGGCGTTATGTTTATTGCCCTGGCAGCGATAGGTGCTATCCCCTTGCTTCTGATGCCATGGCAAGCCCGGCGAGCAACCATGTCGCCTTTGGAGGTGACAATCAGTAAAAATGAGCTGCGCGTGAGCGGGGGCGGGCGGTATGCCGCAATACTGAAGACTTGGCATCCAGAGCCACAAAATCAGTTCAGCAATGACACGGATCTTGTCGCTGACCCCGGCAAACTGGCCTGGGAGCTGGAATCCTGTTTATATTCGCTGGATCTGCGCCTGAAGCCGTTTGTTGTTGTCAGAATTGATACGACAGAACACTCCCGCGTAACACCCGCAGAGTTGTGTGTAATTGGGATGATCTTTTCAGATTGCAGAAATGTCCTGGATTACTGTGTAGCGGAGGAAAAACATGAAACATCAGAGCTCTAGCTCAGCTAATCAAGCCTACCTCGATGCCTACTTTCTGGAGCGTCGGGGCAAAGAGATTCGCCGCTTCGTGATTGCGCTCATTGCCATGCTAATTGGCTTGCCGATCTCAGGCTTTGCTGAGCACATAACGGCTTTCCTTAACGCTTCTGAAAGCCTCAATTTATCTGAAAGCGCAATCAGCACATTTGGACTGGTGATCAATCTGTGCGGCTTCGGTATTCTTGCCATGTGGATATTGGACGGGAAAGACTATGTGTTCCCGAGAAAGCAGGGAAATTCAGAGACGTTCAAATGAATAGCCTGTTTGAAGCTCTTAATTCAATCCCCTTCGGGTTGGCGGTTGTTGTGGCCATGATCGGGCTCATCCCTATGTTTGCAGTGATGCGCGGATGGATGCCAAAAGGACTCAAACAACATGCTTTGGTTTTCGTAGTTTACGGCAGCGGAAGTGTTGGTGCGCTCTCTATGATTTCGCACTTCGTCTCCGCAGCCAGTATTTAATGTTATTGATAACAGGACGCCTTAACTATGGCTGTGCATGAAAGACCCGTTTCGGAAGTGATTCAGGAATTGGGATTACCGGCAGATTCAAAATTCCTTGGTTATGTGATCCACCTGCCCAACGAAGATGAATTCCTGGGCTCCATTAAGGAAACCAGCCGCGTCATCAAGAGAGCTTTTGTGGACAATCCGCGCAGTGCAAAAGTGTACCAGTCGTACAAACGAGCTTTACGTGATGCGGCCAAGTGCAGACAAAAAGCAGAGCCCAATCTTCTCTTCGATATTGGCGAGCAACTGGCGGCTGTACCGGTAGACTGACAGGAAAACAGGAGATGGTGTAAGACGATGTTCGACAACATTCAAAATGTGAACACCAAGGATCTGGCGGAAGCCCTGAAGTCTTTATCCGGCGTGTTTCTGACAGAGCAGCAGCTCGTTAAGAAAAAGGTCACTGACAAGCAGGGTGAAGTATATTTTCTCTGCCCAGGGATGATCTCTCGGATCCGCCCGACGACCATTTACAATCCGACCCGACCTGGGGCCGAAGTGTTTTACGTGAACGGCGAGAGGTTCGATCTTGATCTGACCACTACGGAGCTGGCAAAGCAGCTTGAGATAGAGGATGGCGAAGGAAAAAGCTGACAGGTCAGATGTACCGGCGAAACAACAGAGTTAGTAGTATGGCTGAGAAAGAAGATGTAGCCGAAAAAATATCCAAGTATCTGGATAAATACGGCCCCGAAGAGACGGGTAAGCTTTTGTGTCGTAGCCTGATTGGCATTGCGGAGTCTTCCAGCGCAACAGAAATTCGTTATTCTGACGATAAGGGAGACATCCATGTTTCTACTCGTCATAAAAAGCACCAGATACATTAAAGTCAGAACTGCACATTTGTTGAAAAATAACCAGTGCATCCACCCGACATCCGAGGTAATTCATGGGCGTGAAATACTATGATTCCGGTGAACATCCATCGGGATTTATTGGATTTCGAGTGACGGTCGCGTTTGACGATGACTATCGGCAAAAGTATTTCAGTACCGTTGCGGCCAGTCAGCAGAATGATTCCGACATCTTTTACCGATACCAGCGTCTCCGTGCGGAAAAGCAAAACCTTGAATGGCAGATGGAGAGCATCCTCTATCAGTACCATCGGTTTGTAACCGAAGATCACCCGACAACAAAGCCTGAGCGCGGTGTCGGTGTCCACGGCATAACCGCAAACTTTATTCAAGACAGGAGAGGCAAGTGGCAAGCCGTTTTCCTAGTCGCCCGTGATCAGGAAGCATTCCAGAAGCGGAGGCGATCTAAAGAGTTTACCTTCCGGTCGAACCCTTACAGTGAGGTATGGCAACAAGTGGTGGACTTCTGGGCGCAGGAGCACAACATCCTGGCCGAAGACAAAGCCAGGGTATTGCACTCGCCTCCAGCCCCAGAGCAATTCAAACGGCTGCGCCGGTTGCTTAATGCCGAACAAGGGTGGGACATTCCTGTAGAGGCGTTGTCGCCAGTATTCAGAGAACAAAGGGAAAAGATTGCCAGGGAAAGGGCGCTCCAGCGGGCGAAAGATTTGAGGCTGGATGCTGGAGCAATGAAGCCCGTGCAAGACGACATTCAGGCTGAGATGACCGAATGGTTTCAGTCTATGACTGAGAAAGAGCTTGTTGAGTGAGATGTGATATGCAGCAGATTGGGTGTGGCGTGGTAATAAAGTTGGTAACAAGATAATAAAGTTGGTAACTAATCACGTAAGTGGTTGATGTTTCGTTACCCACGGGCAGGAATGGGCCTGAAAGTTACCATCTTTATTTTTTCGCCCAGACGACGCTACGGGGCTTCCAGCGCGATTTAGTTACCAACTTTATTATCAGACCACATTGGGCAGAGATATAAGGTTGGCACAGGTGGTGCCTTGCATTTCCAATCGAAGGATGAGGTTTTGGAGTTTCTGACCAACGTCTGTGGCATGGTTGCCCGGCAAGATGGAGAGTGGTTTTCAGTGTCGGGCGATTATCGCCTGGGGCATGGTGAATATGCCCGGCCCGAGTACCAGCCGCGACAATACAGTGATGGATGGGGCATTCATGGCCAGTATCATTTCCTTCCGACAGTGATGCCCGGCACGAGAGATGGCCGGGTAGAAGCGGCGGATTGGTTCGACACCGATGGTCAGTTTATTCATCCTGAATCCATTCCCTATTGAGGACAGCGCAATGCAGATGATTTTGGTGATGGTTGCCTGGAGTTCGTTGATGGGCGGTCTGTTCGTGGGGATAGGGTTTCAGGCCTGGTTGGTTGAGCCCTTTGCCATTACGGGTGCATGCTTGTTTTTTGCGTACACCCTGACGGTCATTCAGCACTGGTGTTGGAAGCGAGGATGGTGGCTGACTCCCTCAAGAGGTAAGAAGTAAAAAAGCCCTCTTTGAAACTCCAGAGGGCTTTAAACATGGGCGTTATGATGCTTCGCTATGATCCGTTCGATGAGCGGGCGGGCGAACTTCCCAATTCCGCTTAGGGGTGGCTTGAGCGGCTCTGCAAATGACCTGCACATACCCATGATCAATTAAGTGCTCCAGAAGGACATCGAATTGTGCCAGCGGCACATCCCACCGTTCACACAACGCCTCAACACTATGTTCGATCAGAACATTCTCGTCCGAATGGGAACGAAACCGGGCAAGCAGAGCCAGTGCGGGCATGGGCAGCGCATCATCCATAAAGAGTTTTTCTGGCACTACGGTTAACTTGGCTTTGAACATTAACTACTACTCCGTCTTCAGCCGTCGAGGGCAGGTTGTTTACGTCGAGATTTGATTGGCTTGGTGCCTTTACAGGTGGGATAGTTCGAGCATCCCCAAAATGAGGAGGCTTTCTTGCCGTCTTTTGGCTTTCCTTTACGCCGTAGCATCGGGGAATCGCATTCCGGGCACTTGGGCGCATTCTTGGGTGGTTCCTTGGCTTTTGAAGGATCCTGTGGTTTCCCCCGGTTGTCTGGGAAAGTCTTTCGACAAGGTGGGTTCTGGCAGCCCCAGAAAAAGCCCTTGGAGCCTTTAATGCGCTTGAGGGTGCCGCCGCATGCAAAACATTGGTGAGCGGGAGCTTTCGCGCCAGAAAACGCTCTGGCGAGAACGCCGCCATCTTGGGTCAACTCTCCGGCGTTTTGCTTCAGTTGATCGACCAATCCGCAAATCCATTTGGAAATGTGGGCCATAAAGGTCGTCATGTTTCCTTCACCCGCAGCAATCTTCTCCAGCTCCTGCTCCCAGGCAGCGGTCATGCCAGGTGATTTAACGGCGGCTGGCAGAACGGACACCAGTGCATGAGCTTTTTCAGTCGCCAACAACACCTTTTTCTGGCGCTTGAAGTAACCCTTGTCTACGGCTCCCTGGATGATGCCCGCACGAGTGGCTGGAGTACCCAGGCCAGCGGTGTCTTTGAGGATCTGCCGGAATTTCTCTTCTGTCACAAACCGGGCAATGTTCTCCATGGCCGATAGCAGCGATGATTCAGTGAAGTGGGCCGGTGGCCGTGTCATTTTGTCCTGAAGTGACGAATCCAGAATAAGGGCAGGCTCCCCTTGGTTTACCCGAGGAAGGGAGGATTGTTCTTTCGTTGCATCGTCTGCCTCGCCTTCATCCGCAGGGGAGCTTTCACTGTCAGAGTTGAATAGCACCTTCCAGCCTTGTTTCAGCGGCATCTTACCTTTGGCTGCGAAGAGATGGTTGCCGCAGGTCACCTCGATAGAGGTTCGATTGAACTCAAAGGCGCTGTAGAACTGTGCAATGTAGAAACGGCGGATTGCATCATAGAGGTTGAATTCGACCTCTGACATGGCCTGGATGTTGGTTCGGGCCGGTGTTGGGATAATGGCGTGGTGGGCCGTTATCTTTTTGTCGTTAAAGGCACGGGAAGACCTGTTGGGATCCGCACCGGCCACGAGCCCAGAAACGTTCTGATCGGACAGAATCATGGACTGGAGGATGTCCGGGATGTCCTCCCGCTGAGATTCCGGGAGATACCGACAGTCGGTACGCGGATAGGTGGTTGCTTTGTGCGTTTCATACAAAGCCTGCGCGGCATCAAGAACCTGTTGAGCGGTGTATCCCCATCGCTTGCTGGCGTATTGCTGCAAGGAAGTCAGATCGAAGGGGAGAGGGGCTGATTCCTTCCCGGCCTTGGTTTCAGCCTTGCTGATGACAGCCTGGGCACCTTTGACCTGGGCGGCCACCTGCTCGGCGTATGTTTTGTTGATACAGCGACCCTGCTCATCAGAACATTCTTCAGGCGGCACCCAGTTCGCGGTGAATTGTCCGTTCTGAACAGAGATGCCAGCTTCCAGCGTCCAGAAGGGAGAGGGCTTGAAGTTCTGGATCTCCAGATCCCGTTGGCAGACCAGGGCTACCGTGGGGGTGATTACCCGGCCAACATGCAAGGTTTGATCAAACCCGATCTGTCGCGTCAGAACAGTGTAAAGGCGGCTGATGTTCATCCCAATCAGCCAGTCTGCTCGCTGGCGAGCCATGGCAGCGTAGTAAAGCGGCATGGTGTCTTTGCCATCCCGGATGTTTGCCAAGGCTTTGCGAATGCTGGTATCGTCCAGTGCGGTCAGGCAGACACGTTTTACCGGGCCTGAGTATCTCACCCGATCCAGAAGCGACCGGGCAATGGCTTCCCCTTCTCGGTCATAGTCCGTTGCGATATAGACTGTCCCAGCTTGCTTCAGCAGGCCTTCAACCACTTTGTATTGTTTGTACGCCGCTTTCCGCACCTTTTGCCGCCAACTGTCCGGGGCAATCGGTAAGGTATCCAGCGACCAGGACTTGTACTTCTCGTCGTAGTCGTCTGGCATGCACATTTCCAGTAGGTGGCCGTAAGCCCAGGTGATCGTTTTCCCTTGACCGTCATGCAGGAAACCCTCGCCACGATTTTTAACCCCCAGAACGTTGGCCAGATCTTTGGCTTGGGAAGGTTTTTCACAGAGATACAGTTCCATAAGGCGCTCCTTCTGCGGCCATCAATGGTAAGTAGCTGAGGGGTAGGGTGTGACGGCTGCTCTTATAGCTGGAGCCACAAAGGCGTCGAAACCGGGAATGGCCTCAAATTCGTCTTGCCGTTGTGACAGAGTGTATGGCTCAAAAGCGATGTCGTCTTCTGTGTCTGGGTCAACAGACAAAGGAAGCGAAGGTAAATACACAGCACCGGCGCGGTTCAGGCATTGAATCGTCGCTGCCATGGAAAGCTTTTTCAGAATGCCGGTGATCAGCTCATAATCCAGATCGGTGGAGGCTTCATCGAGATCCTTTTCAAGCAAGTAGGCAAACAGCCCAATCAAAGTCGCTTCCTTGAAAAAGATGATGTCATTGGGCTTCGCTATGTCTGAGGGGTACTGGAACGCAGTGCTCGCTTTTGCGATGTCCGATGAACAGCGGAACGCACCGCTCAGCTTGTGAAGGTCGGAGGTTGCAAGGATCTGCAACCATTGGCCCAGAAGAAAATCCTGATTATCAGGGCGCGTCATTGAAAAGACGATTAGCGACTTTGCCAGTGGCATATCGCTAATCTCTGGGAATGATTTCAGCATGGGCAGATCCATGATTGTCTCCCTTGATTAGACGTAATGCGGGTGGCTCAGGTTCAATGAATGGCCGCCACTGAGCGGCCAGTGAAGCAACGTCATCGTGATAGTTCGCTAAGTTGTCCAGAACTCCGGCAATGACCAGGCAAGCGTCTTGGGGTGATCCGCGCACACCCGCTTCTTTGAGCAGCACCAGCAGCTCATCACAGAGTTCAGCCTTGCGAGCCAGTAAATCTTCCGATGACTGAGGCGTTATTGGTTGAGAGAAAGTGCGGCACATGGGTTCACTCGTGATTGCGGTCTGACACTGTTGCGAACGATGTCGCGCTGCGCGGACGTAACACCGGAGCTGGTACAAAAGTTTGTCCATGCCTCCAGGTAATCGTCATAGCTATGGGATGGCGGATTACAGGAGTCTGAGAGAATAGATGGGATGCCTTCGTGGGCTCCATGCTTTGTGACGAACTTCCAATCCGGCTCATCCATACCCTTGCCCTGATCACAGAACCGTTCCCAGCGCGAAAGCTCGTACAGAGAGAAGCCTACCTTCCCGGTGTCTTCAGTCTCTTTGCTGGCGGCAGAATCAATGTCGTCAAGAACACCTGCCAATTCATTCGGGTTAACAGCCTCCTTTTCAGGGGCCGGAATATTCGCGTCATTCCCGGAGGTCTGAAGCGTGCCCTGGCCAAGCACATGGATATAAGCAGGTTGTCGCAGAGCGGCCCCGCCACGACCCATGTTGTCCCAGGACAAAGTAAGATCTCGGGTTACCCGCTGTTCTTTACTCTCAGTAGGAGTGAGTTCGGGTTCAGGCTGGGGCTCTGGGGAGCTGGCGCAGCCACCAACCAGGGCCGCCGAAATCAAAACAAGAGAAAATCGTTTCATTGAGCAATTCCTGTTCAGCCGTTAAACGTGCAACAAGTCTAAAGGCTCCTCCTCAAAACCCTTGCGGCTGTAATTACCCAATTTGGACAGAAACACGCTTCTTGCTGGGAAGAGAAATCTGGGACGATTAAGCATCTTGTCTGATCAACCAGAGTTGACCTTAATGTTAAACGCTATTTCTCGCTTGTTTGGAAAGCCGGTTTCTGCCCAAGCCAACTCTGTGGAAACCTTTTCTGAAGAAGACATCCCCCGGTATCCGCCATTTGCAAAAGGATTGCCGGTGGCCCCCATAGATAAGGTGGTGGAAACCCAAAGGGATCTGGTGGAACGGATCCGCAATGCATTGGGCTTTACTCGGGAACAGCATGAGAAACTGCTGCTGCCAGTCATTAAACGGTACGCCGAGTTTGTTCACCTTCTGCCTGCCTCAGAAGCGCACCATCACCGGGGCGCTGGCGGACTCTTCCGGCACGGGCTGGAGGTGGCGTTTTGGGTTGCGCAGGCTTCCGAGGCAGTCATCTTTTCCATGGAGGGTTCTCCTCGTGAGCGCCGGAATAATGAGCCGAGATGGCGGTTGGCCAGTTGCCTGTCTGGCCTGCTACACGATGTTGGTAAGCCGCTCTCCGATGTGTCCGTTACGGACAAAGACGGTGCTGTTACCTGGAACCCTTATGCGAACTCTCTGTACGGATGGGCTCAGCAAAATCAGATCGACCATTACTTTCTTCGCTGGCGGGATAACCGCCACAAACGCCATGAGCAATTCTCTCTGCTTACCATCGAGCGGATCATTCCTGCCGATGCCCTGGAGTTTCTGTCGGAGGCCGGGCCGGAAATACTGGAAGGAATGCTGGAGGCCATTGCTGGCACCAGCACCAATCAACCCATTACCCGGTTGATGCTCAAGGCTGACCAGGAAAGCGTTGCCAGAGATCTGAAGCAAAGCCGTCTGGATGTTGATGAATTCTCCTATGGTGTCCCGGTCGAGCGGTATGTGTTCGATGGGATTCGTCGTCTCGTTAAAACCGGCAAGTGGAAAGTCAACGAGCCCGGTGCCCGCGTGTGGCATGTTCATCAGGGGGTTTTCATCACCTGGAGGCAATTGGGCGATCTGTATGAGCTGATCACGAAAGACAAAATCCCCGGCATCCCGCGTGATCCGGACACGCTGGCGGACATCCTGATTGAACGTGGCTTTGCCATTCCCAATGTCGTGGCCAGTGATCAAGGCGAGCAAGCTCAATATCGCTATTGGGAACTCTGCCCAGAGCTACTGCAAGAAGGCCGCCCTGCGGGTTCTGTGAAGCTCATGGTTTTGCGGCTTGAATCCAATGAGCTGGTGTTCACCACTGAGCCTCCTGCGCCTGTTAACGCGACTTTGATTGGTGAATCATCAGAACCTTCGATTGAATTCGAGAACCTGGATGCGGGATCTCAAGAAGGCCAAAACGGAGATGATCAGCCTGGGGCTCAAGAGACCACTGAAGAACCGGGCGAGGCCTCTCAGGAAAGTTCTGACCAAACAGAAGCCGAATCGGATAAGCAAAAAGATTCTGGAGCAAACTTCCAGGATGCCTATGAAGTCATCGCTTCTGTGACAAGTCAGCAGAGTGACAACTCAAATGACTCACCGCTGGATGGTCTTCTTAACGGCGATTCCAGCGCCAGCGTTCCCTTGTCGATCTTCGGAATGGAGGAGCCTAAAGCTGACAGCGAAAAACCAGCAGAACCACCCAAGTCTGACGCATTAGAACAAAGCAGCGTGGTTTCTGAGAGTGATGAGGCACACGAAGAGGCTGCACGAGATGCCGGTGAGCCAGAACAACAAAGTGTGCCTGAGAGCCAGGAAGCGCAGGCTGACACTGTTCCAACAGAACAAACAAGCCCGAGCGGAATAACAGCACCATCCGAACAAAGTTCCAGCGAGAACATAGGTGATCCTGCTGGCGATTTCGACCTGAGCAACTTGTTCCCTGGAACCAAAGCCAAGGCCAAATCGAAAGCCCGAAAGCAAGAAAACTCCCCGAAACAGAGCAAGAAGCCTGAAACGGACAAGCCTACCGTTAAGCCTGAGATCGAGCCAGTGACGCAGGCTTCGTCTGCACCAGAAAAGCAGGTTGGCCCAGGCAAGCCAACACCAAGCCTCCAGCAGCAGGAAGTTTCATCTAAGAGCGAGAGTCTGTCTGATCGTGACGCTTTGGCTCAAACACTGAGCGCCTTCCCGGATAAGGCTCGTGGACTGTTGGAGAGAGCGATACTCCCTGTCGTGGATGGGGATATGGAGCTGGGGGATACCTTGTTCATGCTGAACCATCGTCCGGCCATTGTCTTTCCCGAGGGCGCGGAGCGATTGGGGGAGCCAACGGATGTACTGAACACACTCTGGGAAGCCAAGGCCATTGCTGAAGACCCGGTGGTTCCGGGTAAAAAAATTCAGTCGGACGACCGGTATCAGGGGCTGGTGTTGATTGAAAGTCTCGGCTCACTGGTCAGAAAGGCGTTGAGTGGGGCGGAAGCAGCGCGGGAAGAGTCGCAAGAAGCTGTGCTCGCAGGCTTTTTGGCGGGAATGACTGGTAAGGCCGCCACCCGCAAAAAATCCAGCGCCGGGGCCAAGAAAAATGCTTCTGTAGAACAAAAGCGGGCGATGCCCCCTGCCAGGAAACAAGCCTCCCCCGCAAAGCCTCGGAAACCCCAGACCAGATCAGCATCGAGCAAACAGCCGGGCGGTGAGCAGCCGCCGAAGCAGAATGCCATGCGGGTGCGACCTCCGAGCAAACAATCCAGCCGGACAAAGGCACAGGAAACAAAGAAGCCTGTTGCCAAGAAAGAGGTTGTGATTCCGGAAATCGAGGAATCTCAGATTTTGTCCAAGGGCAAAAGTGCCTCTGATGATCAGATCGCAGAGATCACGCCAAAGCAGGTTACACCCGCCCAGGCAATAGCCAAGCTCAAAGACATGATGATCAAAGGTGAGGGTCGATGGCTTGTAGAGCCTGTACGGACAGAACAAAGCCCGAAAGGGAAGTCTCTAGTGACCAGCGGCAAGTCGTTTGAAGTGATTGCCGGTGAGTTCGCTGACATCAGTAAAGCCGCTCTTCGAGGCCACCTGAATAACGGTCAGAAGCGGCCTTTTATGTTTTACAAACAAGGGAAACTGCACCTTCTCATTGAGGACAATCGGCAATGAAATACAACCCTCTTGAATACGAGATGCCCTGGCGACCCAATTATGAGCGGCAGGCTGTTTACGGTTGGGTGGCGGCCAGCGCCGCTGCGCTCGGCGTTAACCAGATCAGTGCGATGCCCCCGGAGCCTTTCTATTGGATGACCGGAATCTGTGGCGTTATGGCCATGGCTCAACTGCCGAAAGCCATAAAGCTCGCCAACTTGCAGAAACACCTGCGAGGCCGGGATCTGGAGTTCATATCCTTTGAGGAATTGCGGAAGAAGATCGCTGGCAATCCAGACGAAATGTGGGTTGGGACAGGTTTTGATTGGGAGAACCGGCATACCCAGAGAGTGTTCGAGCTAATGAAGATGGACTGGTCGAATGTTGTGAATCAACAAACGGCTCCGGGGGTGTTCGGCAAATTATTTGGCAAGAAAGAAGACAAGAAAGAAAAGCCAATGGGGGCGACCTGGATTCATGGTATTGAGCCCGAAGAAAAGACATTAATGCAGCGGCTGAAGCACACAGAAGGACACACCCTCATTGCTGGAACCACCGGGGCCGGGAAGACCCGGATGTTCGATATTCTGATCTCCCAGGCCATTCTCCGGGGCGAAGCGGTGATTATCATTGACCCGAAGGGCGATAAAGAGATGAGGGATAACGCTCGCCGGGCCTGTGAAGCTATGGGAGAGCCGGAACGTTTTGTCTCGTTCCATCCGGCCTTCCCTGAAGAGTCCGTCCGGATCGACCCGTTGCGTAACTTCACCCGAGTTACAGAGATTGCCTCCCGGCTGGCGGCCCTGATTCCCTCTGAGGCAGGTGCGGATCCCTTTAAATCCTTCGGCTGGCAAGCCCTGAACAACATTGCCCAAGGGCTGGTGATGACGTACCAGCGCCCGAACTTACGCCTTCTTCGTCGGTTTCTGGAAGGTGGGGCCGCTGGCCTTGTTATTCATGCGGTCGAGGCATACGCCGAACAGGTGATGCCCGGCGAGTGGGAAGCGGAAGCAGAGCCTTACCGTGACAAAGTGAAGAACGGAAGCCGAGAGAAGATGGCCTTTGCCATGGCGCGGTTCTATCACGATGTTATTCAGCCCCAACAGTCCAGCTCAGAGCTTGAAGGCCTGCTGAGCATGTACCAGCACGACTCCACGCACTTCTCGAAAATGGTCGCCAATTTATTGCCGATCATGAACATGCTCACTTCGGGAGAGCTGGGCAAGATGCTATCCCCGGATCCGGAAGATCTGGATGACTCCCGAGGAATTACCGATACGGCAAAGATCATCAATAACGGCCAGGTTGCCTACATTGGTCTGGATTCACTGACTGACAACATGGTGGGCAGCGCCATCGGCTCGATTCTGCTTTCTGATCTGACCGCTGTGGCCGGTGACCGGTACAACTTTGGGGTCAATAACCGCCAGGTAAACATCTTCGTGGATGAGGCGGCTGAGGTCATCAATGATCCTTTCATTCAGCTCCTGAACAAAGGCCGGGGCGCAAAACTGCGCTTGTTCGTGGCTACCCAGACCTTTGCAGACTTTGCGGCTCGGATGGGCAGCAAAGATAAAGCAATTCAGGTGCTGGGTAACATCAACAATACCTTTGCGCTTCGGATCGTGGATAAGGAAACCCAGGAATACATCACCGATAACCTTCCGAAAACCCGCGTGAAATATGTCATGAGGACACAAGGGCAAAACACGCATGGTGATGAGCCCATTATGCACGGAGGCAACCAGGGGGAACGTCTCATGGAAGAGGAGTGCGAAATGTTTCCGCCTCAGTTACTCGGGATGCTCCCCAACCTGGAGTTCATCGCAAAAATATCCGGTGGCCATTTGGTGAAAGGGCGGCTTCCTATTTTGACGTAGCCGGATGAGTCATTGAGTTTCAGAAAGATCAGAAAGTTCGAGGTTTAAAGCATGTCAAAAGCGAGTGCTTATGACCGGGTATTAGAAGGGTTGCGATCTCGGGGAAGAAAAAATATCGAGCTGCTCCACTTGTTGCAGTTCGATTGGCCGCTTTCACAGTTCGTTTTAGAAAAGATCTGTGAATACATTTCTGACCAGATTTACGCCGATCAAGAACCGGTTATTTACGAAATTATTGAAGGTGCGTTGGCCCGTTATAGCCAGGCTGTCCACGCGGAGAACGAATCGAAGATTGAGGATCCGATTCGGTTTGGGATCTTCATCGAAGCGTTGATTTCCGAAACCTCCAGGGTGCTGGAGATTGAGATTCGGGACTCGCAGGGCTGTTGCTGGACTATCGAGAGTGGAATCAGTTTCGGGGAGTGGTACAGCAATCGACAGGATCCCGAGAGTCTGGAAATTCATCGCAAAGAACATCAAAACGAAAAATCGTTGAGATCTGCACTTTATGAACTGATCACCAGTGAGCAGATTCGACATGTGCTGAGGAGAGTGAATTATGAAGAAGCCGTTTTGGCTGGTGGCATGGCTGCTGGTCATTGAGTTGGCCGTGGTCTTTGTCTTGGTGCCAGGGGACTGGACAAACCGGACTATTGAAAAAGAGAGTCGCTTGATTGAGGCCAATCTCGGATCTCAAGCCCGCACATGGATCTACGGCAAAGCGGATCAATGGTATCAGGCGGCCATGATGGACTCCGGGTTTTACGAGGGGATCTATCGGACGATGATTCCCAACAACGACCAGCGAGCAAACTCCAGAGGTATGCAAGACATGGGGAGCTGGTGGTTCCGGTGGGTTCAAAGCCGCATTGAAGCATTTGCCGATATTGTCTACCAATTCATGTCGCGCTTCGCACTTCTGGTGATGTGGGCTCCGTACATGCTGTTGCTGCTATTGCCTGCTCTCTACGATGGGCTTATGACGCGGCAGATCAAGCGGACGAACTTTGATTACGCCTCCCCGGTTGTTCACCGTTACAGTACAAGGCTCTCCGGAGGCTTGCTGGTTGGTCTGGTGATTGCCTTCAGCGCCCCAATAGCCATGAATCCGGTGATCATCCCGGTGGTCATGATGGTGTGCTGTGTGTTGCTGGGGCTAATGGTCGGCAATTTGCAGAAGCGTATCTGACCGTTTCAGGTGTCTTGTTGTAAGGCACCTGATTTGAAGACTTTCACATGTGAAAGAAGTCTCGCTCCTCGGAAACTTTCACATGTGAAAGAAATTCCCTCCGCAATGACCTCTTATGCACCCAAAAAAGGCAAAAGTAGATTGTGTGATTGGGGGCGAGCTATCTGATAATCATCGTCGGATCGGTTGAGAAAGGGAGTCTGAATGTTTGCCCATAATGACGCGAAAGAACAAACACCGCCGTTAAAGGGGGTCTGGTTTGTGTTTTTCACGGCGGGCGTAATTGCTGGCCTGGAAGTCTCTGGCGTTAGCTTATCGGGTGTGCTTGCTCCTCTCATCAGGTGAGCAGCCTCCCTTTCTCCTTGTCCTCCCACCTGCGGCTCCTTCGGGAGCCGTTTTTTATTTCAACCTGCTGGAATTGCCCAAAATGGGCGGGAACAGACAGCAGCATTATCAGCCACTTGTCAGAAAATAAGAGCATTCAACAAAAGGAGTGCTCTATGAAACCTGTCCGAATTCCAAGGCGAGTTGATGAACCGCCGCACCTGCTGATGTGGAGTGCGGATGAGTTGAGTCCTCTGCTTCTGGGGCTCTTTATCGGGGTCATGATCGACAAGGTGCTGACTTGCACAGCAATCGGCCTGATCGTCACCAATCTCTATCGCAAATTCCGGGATAACCATCCAGATGGATTCTTGCTGCACATCCTGTATTGGGCGGGCATTCCGGTATCCAAAGCCAAGTGCTTCAGGAATCCATTTGTCCGGAGGTATTTCCCGTGAATCTGAAGTCATTCCTCAAAACCTGGGAGGGCACACAGGCTGAGAACCGGTGGGCCAGATTGTTCATCGCAGCCCTTTTGGTGATTGTGTTTGTCCTGGGAAGCTTGCTGTTCCGCAAAGAAACGATTGTCACCATTCAGCCGTTCACCCTGACAGATGAAGCATGGGTGACGCAGGAGAACGCTTCAACCGGGTATAAGGAATCGTGGGGCTTTGCCTTGGCGCAACTGCTCGGCAATGTGACCCCGGCCAGCGTTGACTTCATTAAACAGCGCATCGAGCGGCTTTTGTCTCCGGCCATCTACAGCGATGTCATCAATGTTCTGGAAGTACAAGCCCGGCAGATCAAGCGTGACGGCGTGACCATTCGCTTTGAGCCGCGTTTTGTGGAGTACGAACCTAAAAGCAACAAAGTGTTTGTTTACGGGTACTCCTACACCAGAGGCGTTACCAACGGCATCGAAAAGCGTGACGAACGAACCTACGAGTTCAAGATTCAGATCGCCAATTATCTCCCGGTTATCAATTACGTGGATACCTACAGTGATCGCCCGAGAACTGAGCGAGTTCTCGAACGGATGAGGAAAATAGAGGAGCGCCGGAGCGAAAATGAAAATTAAACAATCAGCATTGGCGCTGGCTGTGACTTTGGCCACATCAACTGCCGCTATGGCTCAAGATGCCATCCCCGTGGTTCCAGCCAGCGTTATGAAAACAGCAAACGAGCAGGCTCGCAAGGTTGCCCTTGATACAGGGTCGCAAGAACGTGCAGGTCGCACGAATCAGATGCGAGGAGCCGCCATTTCAGAAGAAGCCGTGCTGACGATGACGCCCGGTGTGAACCAGATAATTCCGGTGGCCATAGGCCATCCGAACCGCATTGTTACGCCTTTTGGTAACCCTGAAGTCGTGTCCACCTCTCTTTCAGGCGGGCAAAAAGAGGGGGAATGCGGAGAAGTGTGCATTAAAGACAATGTGGTTTACGTGGCGACTGACAAGGAGCACCCGGTCACCATGTTTATTACTGAGAAGGGCAGCGAAACCCAGGCGCTTAGTCTGACCATGGTTCCTCGAAAAATCCCGCCTCGTGAAGTGTTCCTCAAGATGGACGGTCAAAGCATTGCTGGTGGGCTCTACTCCAGCCCAAAGGCTGAGAAATGGGAAAAGAGCCAGCCGTATGTGGAAACCATCCGGACGGTATTCCGCAAGCTGGCGCTGGGAGAGATCCCGCAGGGCTACACCATGACAGAAGTGCCTGACACGGTAGCCCCACCAGTATGTGACCAACCAGGCATTGAAGCCTCATTCCGCGAAGGACAAATGGTTATCGGCCATAGCTTGTCCGTTTTTGTTGGTGTGGCGGAAAACGTTTCCGGCAATGCCATTGAGTTTCAGGAAGCAACTTGTGGTGATTGGGATGTCGCGGCGGTGACAACCTGGCCACATAAAGTCTTGGAGCCTGGCCAGAAAACAGAGGTGTATATCGCCCGGAAGGAAATCAAGGGTAAAGCACCTTCATCCAAACGACCCTCACTGCTGAGTGGAGGTGCGCAATGATGCAAGGTTTTTGGGAAAAAATGACCCCCAAAACCAAGCGCATAGCGGTTATTGCGCTGGCGGGTTTGGGGCTCTTGGTTCTTGTCGGTTTCTTTACCGACGAATCGGACACTCGTCCGAAAACAACCAGCCGTGAAGAGAGTATCCGGCACATTCTGACTGACTCTGATACTCGTGAGGTTGGTCTGGAGGCACTGGCCGCTGACCTTGAGGTGATGACCCGCGAAAACCGGGATCTCCGAAAGGAGCTGGAGAGGATCCAGGCTCGACTGGAAAAAGGCGAACGGTCGCTTCAGGAAAGCAGAGCTTTGAGCCGTGATATGGCGCGTGTGCAAGAACAGCTTCAGAAGCTGCGAGAGGAAGGGGTTCCTGTGTCACGTAAAGAGCAAGACGATGCCTCACCGGATGTCGCGGAAGACAGTAGCGAGGGAGACGCCAGCAACGCGCCAGCCTCAGCAGAGAGCAGAGATTTTTCTGACAACTACGAGCTGGCCGGTGCTGATCCGGAAGAGTTTTTCCGGAACGCTCCCGTCCCTGAAACCTCACCATCGACTCCAGAAGGGGAGCGTGGCCGAAGAGGTGAAAAAACACAGCCCAAAGGGATGATGATCGCCAGTTACTCCTCCTATACAGCGAGTGAGGATGAGTCCGAGGAGCAGGACGCCAAAGAGAAAGAAGTGTTTATGCCAGCGGGCTCCATCATTACCGGTGTCCTGATTAACGGTATGGATGCGCCGACAGCACAGGGCGCTCGACAGGATCCGTTCCCTGCCACTTTGCGGATTCAGAAGGAAGCCATCCTTCCTAACCGATACCGAGCAGACATTAGGGAGTGTTTCTTGATTGTCTCTGGCTATGGTGATCTGAGCTCTGAAAGGGCGTACTTGAGGGGCGAAACGCTCTCCTGCGTGAAAGATAACGGTGATGTGATCGAGGCACCGCTGGATTCTTATGCGGTTGGTGAAGACGGCAAAGCCGGTGTTCGTGGCCGATTGGTGTCCAAGCAAGGCCAGATTATTGCCAAGTCTTTGATGGCCGGATTCCTGAGTGGCGCAGCAGAGGCGTTTGACGTTGATGCGATCCCAACTCTGAGCCTTGAGAACAATGGCCGAACTCAGTATCAGGAAAACGACTTCACCCGTCAGTTCGCTCAGGGAGCCGCTGCGAAGGGTGCAAGTAACGCGCTTGATCGTATTGCTCAGTTCTATATCGACATGGCCGAAGGCATCTTCCCGGTAATCGAGATTGATGCTGGCCGTCAGGTAGAAGTCATCATCACTCGCGGATCCTCACTCAAGGTTCGCGGTGCAAAAGCTGAATAAAGGGGCGGAAAAATGCTGAAAGTTACCAAAAAGGGCAAAAAGAGAGGCCAGGGTTTTAAATCCCTTTTAGTACCATTTTCAAAGATGCTGATAGCAGGTGGCTTCCTTGCAACGCTCAGTGGCTGTTCTGCTCTCAACATCGGTGAAAGTGAATACGCATGTCCTGGAATGCCTAATGGTGTCCAGTGCATGTCGGCCAGAGAGGTGTATGCCGAAACGGATAACGGGCGAGTGCCACGGCCAATGAGTCCGGAAGACGTTGAGAAGCAGGCAGAAGCCGACTCTGAAGATGAGGAAACTCGCAAGACTTCCTCTGAAAAAGTGGAGAGAGATGAGGTGATTGATAACTATGTTTCACCGCGTCTCCCCAACAAACCTGTTCCCATCCGAACTCCGGCGCAAGTCATGAGAATCTGGGTGGCACCGTGGGAGGACACGAACGGAGACTTGATTGTGACCGGGTATGTCTATACCGAAATTGAGCCGCGCCGTTGGGTCATTGGGAAAGGTGAAACTGGAAATGAGCCTGTTTTCAGGCCTCTGCAATCTGGAAAGTAAGCAAAGGAGCTTAATATGAGCATCAAGCAAACCCTTGAAACTGTAAAAACCGTAAGCAAGTCCCCGGCTGCGCTGGCCATGGGCGGCGTTGCTATGGCATTTCTTCTCTCAGACGCTGCGTATGCAGGTGGCGGTGGTACGGATGTGGCGTTCGACACCGTATGGGAAACTCTGCGTGAGTGGACGACCGGTACACTCGGTAAAATCGTGGCAGGTGCCATGATTCTGGTCGGCATCATTGCGGGTATCGCAAGGCAGTCTTTGATGGCCTTTGCTGTGGGCATCGCTGGTGGGATGGGTTTGAACTACAGCCCGGACATCATCGACGCGATCATGACCGCAACTCTGGAGAAGGCTCCGACCATGACTCCAGCAGTAATTCAGTTCAGCAACGGATTGGGTGGCTGATAGCTTCCTGATTGCAGTTGAAGCCTGACACACCCTCGGCTTGTTACGCAAGTCGGGGGTGTTTTCATTTCAGGCTTGCCTAACACATCCCGCCTCAGAGTTATTGTCAAATCTGGTGTACGGCATCAGGCCGCGTTCCTGTCTGATTGATCCTGTACTTGTTCGCCGTCCTTGAACTTCACATTGTTGACCACAAGGGTCAGCAGATTAAATCCCTTGATCCG